>OCAD01000148.1_pt1 | contig 65584 bp, 55 predicted proteins | sample 1538261 | NCBI WGS metagenome assembly OCAD01 (sample SAMEA2580261, study PRJEB22360) | human gut metagenome | biome: human gut; feature: human-associated habitat; material: faeces | place: Denmark | collected 2008/2010
TTATGTATTATAAAAAATTAAGAAGGATTTTATATTTAAAGAGTTTTGTGGCGGTGTAGTGATGAAAGATTGGATTATTACAGAAAATGATAAGCTCAAGGCTAAAGAGCTTGCAAAACAAAGCGGTATTCCACCGTTTTTGGCAATGCTGCTTTCCTCAAGAGGAATTGATACAGTAGAAAAAACAGGAGTTTTTCTTTCTGATGATGCAGAACTTTCCGACCCTATGCTTATTAAGGATATGGATATTGCGTGTGAAAGAATAAGAAAAGCTGTTGTTTCTTATGAAAAGATATGTGTATATGGCGATTACGATTGTGATGGTGTTACAGCGACAGCCATTCTTTTTTCATATCTTGAATCTGTTTTTGCTAATGTAATGTATTATATTCCTACTCGTGAGGGAGATGGCTATGGCCTTAATAAAAATGCAATAACAAAGCTCAAAAATCAAGGGGTAAGCTTAATAATCACTGTTGATAATGGTATAGCCGCCGTTGATGAAGTAGATTATGCAAATTCTCTTGAAATAGATACCGTCATAACAGACCACCACAGACCACTTGATGTTCTTCCTAAAGCTATTGCCGTAGTAGACCCACATAGAGCGGATTGCGGTTCGCCTTACAAGATGTATTGCGGAGCAGGGATAGCGCTTAAACTCGTTGCCGCTCTTGAGGGTGGAGATTTCTTCACAGCACTTGAAAATTATTCAGATTTAGCCGCCTTAGGAACAATTGCAGACTTAGTTCCTGTTGATGGTGAAAATAGAATTATAATAAAATACGGATTAAATTCTCTTGCAGTTTCTGAAAGAATTGGTTTATCAGCATTGTTTGAAAAAGCTGGTATAAATGTAGATAAGCTTTCCGCAGGAACAGTTTCGTTTTCAGTTGCACCAAGAATAAATGCAGCAGGCAGAATGAGTACAGCAGAATCTGCATTAAAGCTTTTACTTACCGAAGACCCAGACGAAGCAGAACGGCTTGCAGAAAAGCTTTGCGAGGAAAATAATCAACGCAAGGATATAGAAACAAATATTTCTGATGATATAGATAAGATTATTGCTGAACACCCTGAATATCTTCTTGACAGAGTTGTTGTAGTTGATGGAGAAAATTGGCATCATGGAGTTATAGGAATTGCCTCGGCGAGAATGACAGAACGCATAGGAAAGCCAGTTATAATAATTTCTACCGAAAATGGAGAATCTCGTGGTTCGGGTAGAAGTATCAAAGGATTTTCTTTATGTGACGCTATTTTTGAATGTGGAGATTTGCTGACTAAATATGGTGGTCACCCAATGGCAGTTGGCTTTAGCATAGAAAAAGAAAATATCTCTGAATTCAGACGCAGAATAAACGAATATGCTAAGACCTGTGAAGAAGCAATTCCATCAGTTAATATCGAATGTAAGCTAAAGCCTGAGGCTGTTTCAATTTCGGCGGCAAAGCAGATTGCCTTACTTGAACCTTTTGGCTTTGGAAACGCAAAACCTGTATTTGCACTTTGTGATATGAGGCTTGATAAAGTCACAGAGATGGGTGGCGGAAAGCATTTAAGACTTTCATTAAGTCGAGGTCGAGCAAGAATAAGTGTATTGAAGTTTTCTACAACTCTTAATGAGTTTTACTATAAAGAGGGCGATATAATAGATGTTGCCGTTACTCTTGATGAAAATGTTTATATGGGTAGGGAAAATGTTTCAATTATTGCTCGTGAAATAAAGCTTTCTGAAAATGACAATAAGGCTTTACTTCTTGAGCAGAGAAGCTATGAAGCTTTTCTTAGAGGTGAAACTCTTGATAAACAATTTCTTGCAGAAAATATCCCTACAAGAGAAGAATTTGCTGTTGTTTATAGATATATAAGAGCATCTAAGGATAATGCCTATTTACCAGAAATTTTGATGCACAGACTTAATATGAAAATAAGCCTTTTTAAACTGCTGTTAATTCTTGATATTATGAAAGAATTATATCTCACAACAATGAACTCTGATGGCGGAGTTTATTATATAAAAATAAATGATGTCAGCGGTAAGGTAGACATAAATGCCTCTAAGCTGCTTAGAAAATTGAAGGAGTGTGCTGGTTATGGAAGATAAGGAAAGGACATTAACAGAAGCTGAGGCTGATGAACCCGAGTGTAAATCTGAACAAAAACCTGAACCAAGGACTGAGGAAAATTCTGAACAAAATGCAGATCCTGAGTCTAAGGAAAATTCCGAAGATGAATCTGAGCTTGCTATAATTGCAGAGGAGGCCCCTGCTGATATTACAAAGGATAATTGTGGAATTGTAAGTAAGGATTTAGAGTTTTATAAGGATTTCAATGACCTTATAGAGCTTATCAATCAAAGTGACCATATTTATGATATGGATTTAATCAATAAGGCATATCGTGTTGCATTAAAAGAGCATGGTCATCAAAGACGCTCTTCTGGTATACCTTATATTTTTCACCCTGTTTCTGTTGCGTATATTCTCGTACAGCTTGGTATGGATAATGAATCTGTTGCCGCTGCACTTTTGCATGATGTTGTAGAGGATACACCTGTTACTCTTGATGAAATCCGTAAGGAGTTTGGCAATGAAATAGCTGAACTTATTGATGGCGTTACAAAGCTTGGTAAAATTCCATATTCTTCAAGAGAAGTACAGCAGGCAGAAAATATTCGTAAAATGCTTATGGCTATGGCAAAGGATATTCGTGTTATTATCATCAAACTTGCTGATAGACTTCATAATATGCGTACAATCGAATGTATGAAAGAACAGCATAGGCGTGATAAGGCTCTTGAAAATATGGAGGTTTATGCTCCTATCGCACATAGACTCGGTATTCGTGCTATCAAGGAGGAAATGGAGGATTTATCCATACGCTACCTTGACCCTGTTGGCTATCGTGAAATTGAGGACGCTATTGCTCTCAAGAAAGAGGATAGAAAGCAGTTTATTCAAGATACGATTAAGATGCTTCACGAGCGTCTTGACCCTGATATTCCAAATGTTTATATTGAGGGTAGAGTTAAGAGCATTCATGGAATATACCGTAAAACCTTTATGAAGGGCAAAAATATGGACCAAATTTATGATATTTTTGCTGTTAGAGTTATAGTTGATACTGTTATCGACTGCTATAATGTTCTCGGTGTAGTTCACGATTTATTTACTCCGCTCCCTAATAGATTTAAGGACTATATTTCTACCCCTAAGCCAAATATGTATCAGTCATTGCATACCACAGTTATTGGCAAGGACGGTATTCCGTTTGAGATTCAGATTAGAACATGGGAGATGCACTATACTGCTGAATATGGTATAGCTGCACACTGGAAGTATAAGCTTGGCATTTCTGGCAAGAATGATTCTCTTGATGACAGACTTGCCTGGATTCGCAAAATGCTTGAAAATCAGAGTGATGATGACGCTACCGATATTGTCCGTACAATTAAGATGGACTTAGTTCCTGAAGAAGTTTTTGTATTTACTCCAAAGGGTGATATTATCAGCCTGCCAACAGGTGCAACAGTAATAGATGTTGCTTATGCTATTCATACCGAGGTTGGCAACAGAATGATTGGTGCAAAGGTAGATAAGCGAATTGTACCAATTGATTATAAGGTTCAAAATGGCGAAATAGTAGAAATTATAACTACTAAGGAGAATGGCTGTCCAAAGCGAGATTGGCTTAATATTGTCCGCACAAGTGAGGCAAAGAGCAAGATTCGTTCTTGGTTTAAAAAGGAAAAACGAGAAGAAAATATTATTGAAGGTAAAGCACAGCTTGATGCGGAATTTAGAAGACTTAACATTGATATTCCGTCTGAAGAGCTTGAACACTTCCTCTTTGAAATTATAAAGCGTCAGAATTGCAAGAACCTTGATGATTTCTATGCTTCCATTGGTTATGGCGGTATTCAGCTCTGGAGAATTATGCCAAGAATCAAGGAAGAATATGTAAAGCATTATGAAAAGCATGATAAACCCGATATGCCTCAGATTACAGAGGTCGCCAAGAAGAAGGTAAGTAATGGTGTTATTGTCAGCGGAATTGATGATTGTCTTGTGAAGTTCTCAAAGTGCTGTAATCCACTTCCGGGTGATGATATTATCGGCTTTATCACAAGAGGCTATGGTGTTTCTATACATAAGAAGTCTTGTACAAATGTTCCAAAGGATATAAAAAACGCACCTGAACCACAGCGTTGGGTTAAAGTAAGATGGGCAGGAGATGTTAAAGAAAGCTTCCAGACTACTTTGCAAATTATTGCTGTTGATAGAACAGGACTTCTTGCTGATGTTGCAAGTTATCTCTCAAGCTTACATATATTTATTCATAGTCTTTCTTCAAGAGAAGCTAAGGACGGAATGGCAATTATAGACGTAACTATAACTATTAATAGCATAGACCATTTAAAGAGCATAATATCAAGACTTAATACCATAAAAGGTGTTTCATCTATTGGCAGAGTTTAAAGAAAATATATTGGAGTGAAATAATTGAAAGCTGTAATTCAGAGAGTAGCCAATGCTTCTGTCACTGTTGATGGCGAAGTTAAGGGCAGTATTGAGAGCGGATTTCTTATACTTCTTGGAGTAGAAAATGGTGACAATGAATCAGAGGCAAAAACTCTTGCTGCAAAAATTGCAGGACTTAGAATATTCACAGATGAAAATGATAAAATGAATCTTTCACTTTTGGATATTGATGGTTCAGCACTTGTTATATCTAATTTTACGCTTTGTGCAGACGCAAGAAAGGGCAGACGGCCAAACTTTACAAATGCAGCTATGCCTGATATTGCAAATCCGCTTTATGAATATTTTTGCGAATGTTTGCGTGAAAATGGTGTCAAAAGGGTAGAGCAAGGAGTTTTTGGTGCTGATATGAAAGTACAGCTTTTGAACGATGGCCCTGTAACACTTGTCATCGATTCAAAAGAGCTTGCAAAGCATTAAGGAGGATTTTTTGATGAATGTTGAAACTTTTGCGGTCGGCATTATGCCTACAAATTGTTATGTTTTAACTGATGATAGTGGCTTAGGACTTATAGTTGACCCAGCCGCACCCTCACAGAAGCTCAGTGAAAGAATAGATGATTTTGCCGAGGGACAGATTAAGTATATTTTGCTGACTCACGGACATTTTGACCATATAGGTTATGCAGATGAGCTTCGTAAGAAAACAGGTGCAAAAATTGTTATCTATAAGGGTGAAGAAAAGTTTCTGCATAATTCCGGATTAAATCTTTCTTCGTTTATGGGTGGCTTGAAGATTGAACCTTTTAATGCAGATATTATCGTAAGCGATGGGGAAGAAATTCCATTTGGTGAAAATAAAATCAAGGTTCTTTACACTCCAGGGCATACATCTGGAAGTTGTTGCTATATGATTGATGATATACTTTTTACTGGTGACACTCTTATGACTGGCTCTATGGGAAGGACTGATTTTCCTACTGGCAACTATAATGATATTTTGCAATCATTGAAAAGACTCAAAAATCTTGATGGTAATTATAGAGTTTATTGCGGTCATGGTCCTGCAACCATGCTTGAACATGAGAGAAAAACAAATCCTTGTATGTGAAGATTAAAAATTAAATAGCAAAAAACAAAATGTATCGAACTGAACTTCCGCACTCCAGTCCGATACATTTTTTAATGAAACTGATGTTTAATACAATAGATAATAAGCCTCAAAAGCCCATAAGCTATTTCTCTTAAATTATATCATAAAAAATCCGAATATTTATAAAGTGGTAAGAAAAGGCTGTTTTCTGGTAAACTTTGTTTTTAAAAACATTTTTCGAGATGAAAAAATATAAAAAATATTAATTTTATGTGATTTTAAAACCATTTTTTAAATAAATTTTTTAAGCAATATTGACTTATATAAAAAACCGTATCTATAATAAAGCTATAACTCCATATGTGATTATGGCTTTTCGCTTAAAAGATGATATAATATATGGATAATCGAATATAAAAATTTCTTAATAAGCTTAACCAAGTGTTGATAAAATACAGAGGAGCATATTCTGAATGTATAATATCAGCTATAACGAAATGCTTGTGCTTTATACCTTGCGTGAATTTGATTTTTGTACGCAGAAGCAGATTTATGATAGTTATATGCTTCCAAGGCAAGCTATGAGTTATACAAATTCATTTATGCGTGCTAATGAAATTTTTGAGCTTAGCTTAAATTATAATATTAGAGGAACGGACAGTTAAGGCTATGAGCAAAGATAAAATATCTACTATGGCCAAATTAGTCTTGGAGTTTAATAATATACTAAATTTATTTTTAAATGAGAAAGTGTGACTTATAAAAGAGTTTTCAAACAGTAATTTTTTGTATTGAAAAAGTGTGAAAATTTTATATTTCTATCTGAATATTATTAGTTCTTAGCCAAAAATCCGTTTGAATAATATAGCTTAAAATCTGTGGAGCTTTCATAAGCTGACCATACCAAGGAGAGGTAATGCTTTCAGGATTTTCAATAATATTTTCTACGGTATTTTTATCTATAATATCGTAAAGTGGAGAACTTTTATCGTTAAGAACCTTTCTTACAGTGGAAACAGCAAGCTTGAAATAAAGTGGATTGTGCGTTTTTGGATATGGGCTTTTCTTTCTCCAGACTATTTCGTCGGGCAGTAAACCCTCAAAAGCTTTTCGTACAATGCCTTTTTCTCGGCCGTTAAGGCTCTTTAACTCCCAAGGCATATTATAAGCATATTCAACTATTCGATAATCGCAGAATGGCACTCTTACTTCAAGTCCTGAATACATCGACATTCGGTCTTTGCGGTCGAGAAGTGTCTGCATAAACCAATCAAGATTTAGTTTGAACATCTCACGCATACGACTATCAAGCTTGCTTTCGCCGTCAAGCTTTTCAGCACTTTGACAGGTGGCAAGGTATCTTTCACGAACATATTCGTCACCATTTTTAAGCAAGCCATTTTTGAGAATTGAATGTCTTATATCGAGTGAGCGTGACCAAGGAAAGGTATCTTCAAATAATATATTTTTGTTATGATACCAAGGATAGCCACCGAAAATCTCGTCTGCACATTCGCCAGAAAGTGCAACCTTGAAATCCTTTTTAACCGCTTTACAGAAAAGTAGAAGTGAGGAATCAACATCGGTCATACCTGGCAAATCCCTTGCAAGAGTTGAGGCATAAAGTGCATTAAAAAGCTCAGAATTATCAATGAGAACATTTCTGTGTTCAGAACCTATTGCAGTAGAGATTAGGTCTATAAAGTCGCTGTCAGGTGTCGGCTGAAATATACTTTTCTGAAAATATTTTTCATTATCTTTGTAGTCAACAGAATATGTTGTGAGAGTGTCAAGCTTATTTTTTCTATAATAATTTGATGCAACATAGGAAATTATGCTTGAATCAAGTCCACCAGAAAGAAATGTGCAGAGAGGAACATCTGATACTAACTGTCGCTCAATAGAATCTGTAATAAGTTCACGAATATGCTCAATGGTTTGCTTCTCATTATCCCTATGTTCATAGGCTCTTAGCGTGAAATATTTTTTCTTGCGAATTTCCTTTCCATTATAGGTTGCACATTCACCGGGCAATAGTTCTTTTATGTCTTTTATAACACCAAAGCCTGATGTTCTTGCAGGACCAAGCAGAAAAACTTCATATAAGCCCTGTTCGTCAATTTTTGGCTCAACAATAGGATTTTTGAGCAAGGTTTTTATTTCAGATGCAAAGAGCAAGCCGTTTTTATATTCATAATAAAAAAGTGGTTTTACACCGATTCTGTCACGAGCAAGAAAAAGCCTTTGCTCATCATCGTCCCAAATAGCAAAAGCAAAGATGCCATTAAGCTTTTCTACGCATTTAGTTCCCCAACAGAGATATGCAGTGAGTACAACTTCAGTATCACTATGACCGAAAAAGCTGAAACCTTTTGAGCGAAGTTCGCTCATAATTTCGGGCGAATTGTAGATTTCGCCATTATATACGATAGTACAGATTTTTCCCTTATAGGCTTTTGTCATAGGTTGTTTGCCACTTTCTATATCTATGATGCTAAGTCGTCTATGAATAAGACAAAGATTTTTTCGCATAAAGATTCCGTCTTCATCAGGGCCACGATTAGCAAGGCTTAAACTCATATTGTCGATAATATGTTGATGCTTATTTAAATTATTAGTTTTATCGAACCAACCTGCAATACCACACATAAAATCACTCCTTTAAATACAGTATATGCATATTTCAAAAAATATTGCTTATTGGCGGCGAGCCGCCGCACCCAAGACGCGGAATCGCTCGACAAGTCTTGCTCGTAGTGGGTAAGGGAAGTTTTTTATCGCGGATAATGAATTTTCCAATGAACTACCGATTAGTTGATGAACTCATCTAAAACAATTAAAAGTTTTGCTCGAATCTTTTTAAGGGTCGGTAATTTCTTTAACCGAGTTAATAAATTTTAAATTATTAAAAATTAGGAGAAATTTAAAATGAAAAAATTAAAAACAATATCAGCCTTATTGTCTGCAATGATTTTATTGAGTGCGTTTTCTGCTTGCTCTGGGAATGACACTAAAAGTGTTGAGCCTTCAAAAGAAAGTTCTTTAGATAATGCTTCTATTGAAAGTTCTCAAAGCTCAAAAGCTGAAGAAAGCCTTATTTCAAAACAAGAAAGCTCTTTAGTTGAAAGCTCAAATGAAGAAACTGATGAAATTTCCGAGGAAATTTCTAAAATGAGTCTTGATGAAAAAATAGGACAAATGTTAATGGTTGGTATAGATGGAACAGAAGTTGATGATGATTTCAAAGAATTTGCAGAGGAGTATAAGTTTGGAACAGTTATTCTTTTTGGCAAGAATATCACAAATGCAGAACAGCTTGTTAATCTTACTAATTCTATAAAATCAACCGCAGGAGATATACCGTATATAATAGGTATGGACGAAGAAGGCGGTCTTGTTACAAGATTACCAGATGATGTTTTGAGTATGCCGTCAGCATTGACTATTGCAGGCTCGGAGGATACTGAATATTGCTATAATGCAGGTTATCAGATAGGAACACAGATTACATCGTTTGGTCTTCATACAGGTTTTTCGCCAGTACTTGATATATGGAGCAATCCAGATAATACAGTTATCGGAAACAGAGCATACGGAAAAACTTCTGATGATGTATGCAAATATGGTATTGCAGATATGCTCGGTTTAAAAGCAACAGGAGCGATTCCAGTTGCAAAGCATTTTCCTGGACATGGTGATACTGAAACAGATTCACACTATGGACTTCCGCTTGTTACGAAGACAAAAGAAGAGCTTTGGCAAAGTGAGCTTTTGCCATTTAAGAGTGCTATAGAGAATGGTGTTCCTATGATAATGGCAGCACACATATTATGTACAGAATTAGATGAAAATTATCCTGCAAGTATGTCAAAGAATATTATTACAGATTTACTTCGTGACGAAATGGGTTTTGAAGGAGTTGTAATAACTGATGACCTTACTATGGGAGCAATAAGTGAAAGCTATTCTTTTGGCGATGCGGCGGTTTTGTCGATAAATGCTGGCTGTGATATTCTTTCAATATGTTTTGGGGAAGATAATGTAAAACAGGCAGTTAAAGCCATAAAAGAAGCTGTTGAAAATGGTGCTATTACAGAGGAAAGAATAGATGAATCAGTAAGACGAATATTAAAGCTTAAAGAGGATTATAATGTAACATCTGAAGGTGTTGAAATGCCTGATATAGATGAGCTTAATTCTAAAACAGCAAAATTTCAGTAAATAATTGGTAAAAATTCTCAGCGTGAAATTCTCGAAAATTTGCTGAGAATTTTTTTATTTTGGCAAAATAAAGTTTAGTTAGCTGTAATTAATTACAATATACAAAATTATCTTATAGATGACCTTAATATTAAAATTTTTTATACACATAGAAAAAATTGTACAAAAATAACAGCTTTAGAAGTATATTGACAATATAATGTATTAATGATATAATACATACATTAAATGATACCTATACTATATTGTGCTGATAGTATTAGAAAATATCATTTAAGAAAGGATAAGAAAGGATTGATAAAATGTTTAAAAGTGGCTCTAAAAAGATTCTCGCAACATTACTAAGCACCGCTGTTTGTGCAACAATACTTGTACAAACTGTATCGCCAGCGTTTGCGGCAAACGAACTTAACCCAAAGTATACTTATACTAATGGCGATTACACATTTGAGAAGATTTCTCATCCAAACTCTCCTGTTGAGAGTGATGATGGTATTGTTGATTACATCGGCAACGGAAGTGTAAAAGAGTATGTTGATGGACAATCCTCGGGCGAAGGTGACAGAGGTCAATCTTATAGCTATGCTTCTGCTACATACGGAGATTGGGTTTATATCAACACTATGTATGGTGGACTTGGTGTATCAGCTATACTTTCTAAGGGTATGCTGGGTGGCTTAGACCCTGAAATAGCTAAGGCTATGATGAATGTTATGTATAATGGCAATCTCTATTTAGGAGAGCCTGATGGTAAGTATGCAGGTGGTGTTCTTCTAAAATTTAATGTTAAGACAGGCGAAACAAAGCTTCTTATGTCAAGAGATGTTAATGGCCTTATTCCAACATTCAGAAGTGCTATCGAAATAAATGGTAAGCTCTATTTCGTTGGTATGGTTGTTGATACAAGGATTATGACACCTCAAGAAATTGCAACAGCTATCGCTGTTCAGAATGGTCTTCCTTGTATCTATGAAATTGACCCAGAAAACAATGATAAGCTTACTTGCATTTATAATTGTGTAGATATGGAAGGCTATCATAAGCTTGTTAATGATAATGTTTTCACATCTACTCGTGCTATTGCACAGTATAAGGATAGCTTGATTGCAGGTTGCCTTGATACAGAAGGTGTCTTCCTTTGTGCATCTGATGACCCAACTAAGGGACAGGATTCATTTAAGGTTATCGCAACAATGGACGATTTATTTAACTATCCGGCATATCACCGTTCTGATGTAAACGGTGGTGGCGGTATCTATCAGGTTATTGAGTTCAATAATAAGCTTTATGTTGTTGTTTGCACAGGTACGGCTGCAAGCAAAAATCCTGAAACAGGTACACTTCAAACATTTGCTATTATAAGAGGCGAATGCAACGGTGAAGTTACTGATAAGGCTTCTTGGACATGGACAGTTCTTGCAGGTGATGAAAAAGACGGTGCAAAATATCCTTTTGGTCTTGATGAAGAGCGTGTAAGCTGTGGCGCTTGTACTCTTGAAGTATACGGAGATTATCTCTATATCGGCGACTATAACGATGTTTCAAGTGCTTTGCAAGGCTTTGCCCTTAGAAAAGATTTTAGAACACAAGCAACTAATCTTGAACAATCTATAAATCTTTATCGTATGGATAAAGACGAAAATGTAGAAATGGTAGTTGGCGACCCAACCACACGCTTTCCAAAGGGTGGTATTTCAGGTCTTGGTTCTGGATATGATACACATATGAGCCAGTATACATGGCAGACAACTGTTTATGAAGATAAGCTTTATGTAAGTACAATGGATACAACAACACTTCTTGAGCCTATTGCACAATTTACAAATGGCGATATTCTCAATATGAGTGAAGAAGAATGGAAATCTCAGATTGATTACATTCGTGTTCTTATTGAACTTTTAAAGGGTGATAGCAATACATATAGATTATCGAGAAGTGCTGATAATTCTGTTATGAACGAAAAGACTGCTGAAAAAATGGTTGATATTGCTATTAAGAAAGCTAACCTTCGTACAGGAAATTCTTTCGCAACAATGTTTGCACTTAATTATGTGGGTTCTGATGATTATATTGAATTGACAGATGAGCAGATTGATGAATTGGTTGAAGGTTTGCTTGATGGCTCCATTATTAAGAGCTCTCTCCCACAAGAAAGCATAGATGAGCTGATGGAGCTTAATCAGGCTCTTGATAACATCAAGGATTTGATTGATTCTAAAAATATTGAAGATTTCATCAAAGAATATAAGGAATTGCTTGAGTATTACGAAAATATGTATGATAAAATGAATGATAACCTTAAAAAGCTTTATGAGATTATTCTCAGCTATGCAACACTTGATAATCTTGAAGCTTTTGCTGAATCTTTACAATATCTTGCAACTTCCGAGGCTGGTTTTGACCTCTATGAGATTACACAAAATGATGATGGTACAGTAGATATAAACGCTGTTACTACAAATGGTTTTGGTGACCGTTATAACCACGGTTTAAGAATTTTTGCAAAGACAACAGATTATCTTGTAGTTGGTACAGCTAATCCATTCTATGGTACACAGCTCTGGAGACGAGCTAATACAGTAATTCCTCCAGAATCATCTGAATCTTCACAAGAAAGCTCACAAGAGAGTTCTCAGGAATCCTCACAAGAAAGCTCACAAGAGAGTTCTCAAGAATCTTCACAGGAGAGTTCTCAAGAGTCATCAGAAGAGAGTAGGGCAGAGCCTTCCGAATCTTCACAAGAGAGTAAATCTGAATCTTCAGAAGAAAGTAATACAACACCTGTTGAACCATCAAATACAACAAGTTCAAATAGTAGTAATGAATCAAATCAAGGCAAGAATAATACAGTAAGTACTGGTGATAATTCAAATATTGCTATTATAGCTGCTCTTATAGCTGTTTCCGCAACTGCTTTAATTATTGTTACAAAGAAAGCAAAAAACTCTAAAACAAAATAATATAAACGATTAAGCAAAAACTCCAACTGTGAAAATGCAGTTGGAGCTTTTATTTTTCATCTATAATAACAAAAAAACCCCTCGAACGCAGCGTTCAAGGGGAATTTTTGGAGCTTGTGGCAGGACTCGAACCTGTGACCTTGCTCATTACGAATTTATAAAAATAGTATAAAATATAGCTTTTGGTTACTTTCTATAAAATGTCTAAAAACCGCATATACAAGCTATTTTTAGATTGTAAGCTTTATGCCATTTTATAAAAATATAATCCTACAATAGCAAATTATGACTCAAAAGAATGGTCGGAGATTATCCATAACAAATATTATAAAGACGAACTTGACAATAAATTTAAAGACAACAGAAGTTCGCTTAAATTTGCCATAGCTTGTTTAACTATTTATATAATAAGTTTTTAAAATTCTATTAATAAAATTCAGGCTTTCTACTTCTCAAAAATAGTTCATCTAAACATTCCTTAGGAGTATATTCACCAAGAATAGCTTTATTAACAGCCTTGCATATAGGTAAGTCTACATTATATTTTTCACCGAGAAATACAAGTGCCTTTGTTGTATCTACACCTTCAGCAAGTTGTGCGAATTTTTCGCCCTTTACAAGCATTTCACCATAACGGCGATTATGACTATATGGTGAAAAAAGTGTAGCTTCATAATCTCCAAGATGACATAAACCATAGGCAGAAAGCTCATTTCCGCCCATTGCCTTGATAAGTCTTGCGATTTCTCTTGTACCTCTTGACATTAAAGCTCCCTTTAGAGATGACAAGTGCATACCATCAAGCATACCTGCCGCTATACCAATAGTATTTTTAGACGCTGCACCTATCTCGCTTCCGATTAGGTCTTTACCAACATAAAAACGAATAAGCTCACTTGAAAATTCATCAATAAGAAAATTCTTAACCTCATCATCATTTGAGTCAATAACCATGCAGTTAGGAATACCGTTGCTAAAATCCTGAGGGTGTCCGGGACCAACCCAAATGGCAAGCTTTGTTTCATTTGTTATAAATTCTGAAACAATCTCAGTAAGACGCTTTCCAGTAGCAACTTCTATTCCTTTCATACAAAGAACTATAGTTTTACCTTTTAAATCTAATTTAGAAAGTCTTTCCATAAATGAACGCAAAGCTTGAGAGCTTATTGAAATAATCATAACCTCCGCAGAAGCAATAGCTTCTTCAAGGTTATCTGTAAATTCAATAGATTCACGAAAGCTAAGCATATTATTTTTTCTTGTTGTTTTTAATTCTATAAATTGTGGAGCATCTGCAAGACCCCATATCTTAACTTTATGACCAATTTTATCAAGATACCAGCCAATGAAAGAACCCCATCTTCCACAGCCAAGCAAGGTTATATTCATTATAAAATCCTCCGTTGAATCAATTATATAAAAATTATAACACATCAAGTTCCGAAAATCTATATTTCACACTAAAACATAAACATTTTCTTTTAAATATATGAATAGTTTTCTAAAAACAGTGAAATATAAATTTATACAGAAAAAAGGAGCAAAAGCATATGGATATACTTTGGGAATTTATTAGGGTTTTTATTGTCGGAGGACTAATATGCGTTATAGCACAAATATTGATAGATAAAACCAAGCTTACACCTGCAAGAATACTTGTGACTTTTGTTGTAGCAGGTGTTTTTCTTACAGCAATCGGAATCTATGAGCCAATAGTCGATTTTGCAAGTTCGGGAGCTACTGTTCCGCTTTCTGGTTTTGGATATACACTTGCAAAAGGGGTAGAAACTGCCGTAGAGGAAGATGGCTGGCTTGGTACATTAACAGGTGGTATAAGTTCATGTGCCGCTGGAATTGCCGCAGCAATTTTCTTTGGATATTTAGCAGCATTGATTTCAAAACCGAGAGCTAAAAAATAAAAATTAAGTATCATAAAATATTGTGTTTTCAATTTTAAAATAAATAAGACCTTGTGAGCAAGATTAACTCACAAGGTCTATTTTATTCTGTATGCACAGCTTTATTTTAGAATGAAATCTTTTCGTTTATATAATCAACAATCTTGTCAATAGAAATTCTTTCTTGTGTCATAGTATCTCTGTCACGAACAGTTACGCAACCATCATCAACAGATTCAAAGTCATATGTGATGCAGAAAGGTGTGCCAATTTCGTCCTGACGGCGATAACGCTTACCGATAGAACCTGCGTCATCATATTCAACCATAAAGTGCTTTTGAAGTGTTTCAAATACTGCCTCAGCCTTGTCATTAAGCTTTTTAGAAAGTGGAAGAACAGCAGCCTTGAATGGTGCAAGTGTTGGATGAAGTCTTAATACAACACGAGTATCCTTTTCGTCAATAACTTCCTCATCATAAGCCTCTGTCATAAGTGCGAGGAAAAGTCTTTCAACACCAAGTGAAGGCTCAATAACATAAGGAATATAACGAGAGTTGTCTGTTGGGTCGAAATATTCAAGGCTCTTGCCTGAAGTATTTTGATGCTGAGTAAGGTCGTAATCTGTTCTATCAGCAACGCCCCAAAGTTCGCCCCAGCCGAATGGGAAGAGGTATTCAAAGTCTGTTGTAGCCTTAGAATAGAAGCAAAGCTCTTCTTTTGAGTGGTCACGAAGTCTGAGATTTTCCTCTTTGATATTGAGGGAATAGAGCCAATCACGGCAGAAGCCTCTCCAGTAATCGAACCATTCAAGGTCAGTACCAGGCTTGCAGAAGAATTCAAGCTCCATTTGCTCAAACTCTCTTACTCGGAAAATGAAGTTACCTGGAGTAATTTCGTTTCTGAAAGATTTACCAATCTGAGCAACACCGAAAGGAACTTTTTTACGGCTTGTACGCTGAATATTAGCAAAGTTTACGAAGATACCCTGTGCCGTTTCAGGACGAAGATAGATTTCGTTCTTGCTATCCTCAGTAACGCCCTGAAAAGTCTTGAACATAAGATTGAATTGGCGAATATCTGTGAAGTTATGCTTGCCACAAAGTGGGCATGGAATTTGCTTTTCTTTGATGTAGTTCATCATTTCTTCGTTGGACCAGCCTGCAACATTAGTGCCGTCAAAGTCTTCGATGAGATTATCTGCTCTGTGACGAGTTTTGCACTCACGACAATCCATAAGAGGGTCTGAGAAACCGCCGAGATGACCCGATGCAACCCATGTTTGTGGGTTCATAAGGATAGCAGAATCAAGTGCTACATTATATTTGTTTTCCTGAACAAATTTCTTATGCCAAGCAGATTTAATGTTATCCTTAAGTTCTCTGCCGAGAGGGCCATAATCCCAAGTATTAGCAAGACCGCCATAGATTTCAGAACCTGGGTAAACAAAACCTCTGTTTTTACAGAGAGCTACAATTTTGTCCATAGTCTTTTCAGTATTTTTCATTTCAACGCTTCCTTTCATTGTGCGTGATATTGACATATGAATTTATTTTACCATTTTATCAGTAAATCTTCAATAGCTGAAAAGGAAAATTTATAAAAAGGATAGTTTATATAGCAGAAATTTTAATTATTACTTGCAGAAATCAAAATCCTTTAAATTTTATCAGAATTTCAAAAAGATGTTTCCTCAAACGGAAAAATATGCTATAATCAATTTATATCATACCGAAAGGATTGAATTTGATGAAATACGATGCCCGTCCATGTCCGCTGATTAAGAAAACTCAGTTGACTGACACAATTTTTGATTTTAGAATTTCAAATAAAGAGCTTGCAGAAATTGCTAAGCCTGGACAATTTGTCCATATCCGTGTGCCAGGAAAAACTCTCCGCCGTCCGATTTCAATTTGTGATATAAACGGTTCAGAGTTTCGCCTTGTATTTGAAGTTCGTGGAGAGGGTACTGATATACTTTCACAGACAGAGGTTGGCGGAGAAGTCGATGTGATTGCTCCTTTAGGAAATGGTTTTAAGATAGAGCCAGACAAAAGGACAGTGTTTATTGGAGGAGGTATTGGTGTGCCTCCTATGCTTTATGCCGCAAAGCAGAGCAAAAATGCAGTAACTATCACAGGCTTCAGAGATAAGAGTGCTGTTATACTTGAGAAAGATTTTAAATCAATCGGTGAGCATATTCTTATGACAGATAATGGCTCGGCAGGTAGACAGGGTTTTGTTACAGAGGCTCTGAAAGATGTTATCGGCAATGCTGATATGGTTTGTGCTTGTGGACCAATGGTTATGCTCAGAGGTGTTGCAGAAATCGCTCGTCAGGCGGGTGTGCCTTGTCAGATTTCTTTAGAGGAAAGAATGGCTTGTGGCGTTGGTGCTTGCTTGGGTTGTGCTGTACTTGTTAATAGAGAAGACGGCACACAGGGCTATAAGCATGTTTGCAAAAATGGTCCAGTATTTAATGCAGAGGAGGTTGTATTCTGATGGCAGATTTAAGCGTAAATATTGCAGGTGTAGAATTTAAAAATCCGATTATAGCAGCTTCAGGAACTATCGGTTTCGGTCATGAATACAGCGAGTTCTATCCTCTTGAAGAATTGGGTGGAATCTCTTGCAAGGGAATTACTCTCAAGGAGCGTTTAGGAAATCCTCCGCCAAGAATAGCAGAAACTCCATCAGGTATGCTTAATGCGGTTGGACTTCAAAATCCTGGTGTAGAGCATTTTATAGAAAATGACTTGCCTTGGCTTCGTGAGCAGAACACAGTTATAATTGCAAATGTTGCAGGAAGCACTCAGGAAGATTACTGCAAAATGGCTGAACGACTTTCTGATACTGATATTGATATGGTTGAGCTGAATATTTCTTGCCCAAATGTTAAAGAGGGTGGAGTTCAGTTCGGTACTTCTTGCGAATCTGTTGGAGCTATTACAAAGGCTGTCCGCAAATACTGCAAAAAGCCACTTATAGTTAAGCTTTCACCAAATGTTTCTGATATAGCTTCTATTGCAAAAGCAGCAGAGGCAGAGGGTGCAGATGCACTTTCACTTATAAATACTCTAACAGGTATGAGAATTGATATAAATACACGCAGACCAATTATAAGAAATATTACAGGCGGTATGTCAGGCCCGGCAGTATTTCCTGTTGCAGTAAGAATGGTATGGCAGGTTGCCAATGCTGTTGATATTCCTATCATAGGAATGGGCGGTATTACTACTTGGAAAGATGCCGTTGAAATGCTTATGGCAGGTGCAGACGCACTTCAAATCGGTACAGCACTTTTCACAGACCCATATTCTCCGGTAAAAATCAGACAAGGTTTGAGTGACTATCTCGACAGAAATGGTATGAAGTCTGTAACAGAGCTTACGGGTACTGTTATAACAGGATAAGTTGATGATTTATATATTTCATTGACATATGGGAGAATAATAATGACAAAGATAATTTTAGTCCGCCACTGTCAGGCGGAGGGAAACGAAAAAAGATTTTTTCAGGGAAGAATAAATACAGAGATTACCGAAAAAGGTAAAAGACAGATTGAGGCTACTGTAAATAAGCTCAAAGATGAGCCGATAGATGTTGTTTACTCAAGTCCATTGAAGCGTGCGTTTGTCACAGCTAAGAGCATTGCGGCGAGCCATAATATTCCTGAGGATAAAATCATTCTTGATGATGACCTTATGGAAATAAACGCAGGAATCTGGGACGGAATGTATATAAAGGATATTGTAAGACTTTTCCCTGAACAGAGCGATAACTGGGATAATCACCCAGAACGCTTTAATCCCGAAAAAAGCGAGGGAATGGAAAGCGTTTATCAGCGTGCTGGCAGAATGTTGAGAAAGCTTATTGATAACAATGAGGGCAAATGCGTATGTGTTGTATCACATGGTTGTGCTATAAGAAATATGCTTTGCAATGCCTATGGAAAGCCTATTGATGAGCTTAAAACAGTGCCTTGGGGAACAAATTGTGCGATAAGCACTATTGTTGCTGATGATGGCTGGGTTGAGGTTGTATCTGAAAATGATACAGAGCATCTCAAAGATATACAATAATTAACCGAGCTTGCAGAACAGTTATAGCTCGTTTTAGAAAATAATTCAAAGGAAATATTGTTATGATTATAATGTCTGTTGATTTAGGAAAAGTCAGAACGGGCTTAGCTGTGTGCGATAAGAGCGGATTTCTTGCATCACCTGTTGGCGTGATTACGGAAAGAAATCCTGAAGTGCTTGCAGATAAGATAGCAGAAAAAGCAAAGGAACTCAAAGCAGAAAGAATTGTCCTCGGACTCCCTAAGAATATGGACGGTTCTGAGGGTGATAGTGCTAAGAATGCAAGAAGCTTTGGTGAGCTTTTAAAGCAAAAAACAGGCTTAGAACTTATTATGCAGGATGAGCGTGGCACGACTATGACTGCTCACAGATACTTAAACGAAACAAATACAAGAGGAAAAAAGCGTAAGGCTGTTGTTGACAGCGTTGCGGCAGTTATTATTTTACAGGATTATCTTGATAGTGAAAGGAGCAGGCTATGAATTTTTTAAAAGGGAAGAAATTGCCAATAGGGCATTTTTTCCTTGCATTAGCCGCAGGGCTTATGCTCTTTTTGCTTCCAACAGAAGCTAAGGTTCAATGCGAACAGCAATTTTGGTTATTATATGTTCTTTCTGTTTCTGTTACAATTACTGTTGTTTTACTTTTGATTGTAAAAAAATATGAGGTTATGGGAGTTGCACTTATAACGGCAACAAGTCTTTTAGCGATACGATTTGTATTTGAAAGCATAGCCTCAACTATGAACGGAAATTCAAAGCCACTTGGCGAAGAACTTACACTTTATGACATGATTTCGTGGGTGCTGATATGGTTTGTGCCTTTTGCAATAACTACAAGCATAAAGCTTTTTGCAGTTGCCTCGTGGAATACAAGAGAAAAGCGATATGGTTTTTCAAAGTTTTTGTTTCTGAGTAGTATGGCTTTGCTTATTATCTATGTTATGATAGTTTTTTGCAAGGATATACTTCCATTTAATGGTGATTTCAGCGGTGACAGACAAGTTGTAGCCGTGCCGTTTATGCGGATAGTCAAATGCTTAACAGGAGAACATACTACGGGTATTTTCTATATTTTATGGCATTGCATTTTATTTATTCCGATAGGATTTTTCTTACCGATATTCATATCTAAAATCAGGCTTGTTCCGATAATTCTTATAGGTATAGCTGGTGGTGCATTCTTAGAGCTTTGTCAGCTTGTTCTGAATACTGGTTCGGTATGCTTAGATGATATTATGATGTATACGATTGGTGCTATGCTTGGATATGGTTTAAAGCTTCTGATTGAAAAGACAAGGAGTGTACTTACTCTTGGGCATGACGCAAATATGCTGAAACTTTATTACATTGATAAAAAAGACGAAGAATAAAAATTCCCGACCAATGGAGCGAATCACATTGGTCGGGAATTTTATTCAGGGGAATCTTTTACCCTAATGCAGGTAGGTCTTATTCTGATTTAGGTGTAAAGGTGAACTTATTATCTACAAATTCGCAGATATACTTGCCACCCTTAGCAATAGAGCCATCAAGAATTTTTTCGGAAATATCATCTTCAAGCTTGGACTGAATTGCACGACGGAGAGGTCTTGCACCATAAACAGGGTCAAAGCCTTCCTTAGAGATTTCATCAATAGTGCTATCGGCAAAGGTAATGTCGATTTCCATATTTTCAAGTCTTTTTGTAAGAGTCTTAAGCATACGCTTAGCAATATTCTTGATGTCAGCGTCGTTCAATCTGTTGAAAACGATTATATCATCAATTCTGTTAAGGAATTCAGGCTTAAAGGTGTTTTTAAGCTCGCCCATAACAGCTTCCTTGATTTCTTCTGCAGTTTCTTTTTCGGACTTTGGCTTATCTGAACCATCACTGAGGAAACCAAGACTCTTTTGCTCGTTAGTGATAAGCTTTGCACCAACATTAGAAGTCATAATGATTACAGTGTTACGGAAGTCAACCTTTCTGCCTTGAGAGTCTGTCAAACGACCGTCATCGAGAATCTGGAGGAGCATATTGAATACATCAGGGTGAGCCTTTTCTATCTCATCAAAGAGAATTACTGAATATGGCTTTCTTCTTACTCTTTCAGTAAGCTGACCACCCTCATCGTAACCAACATATCCTGGAGGTGAACCGATGAGCTTAGAAACTGTATGCTTTTCCATAAACTCTGACATATCGAAACGAATCATAGCATTTTCATCGCCGAACATGGCTTCTGCGAGAGTCTTGCAAAGCTCTGTCTTACCTACACCAGTCGGACCTAAGAAGATGAATGAGCCTATCGGACGATTAGGGTCTTTCAAGCCGACACGGCCTCTACGAATAGCCTTTGCGACAGCCTTAACAGCCTCGTCCTGACCGATAATTCTTTCATGAAGGATTGATTCAAGCTTGAGCAAACGCTCGCTTTCTTCCTCGGTAAGCTGTACAACAGGGATACCTGTCCAGCCAGAAACGATTTCTGCTATATCTTCAGGTGTAACTTCGTCATTGGTATGGTCATTTTTCTCACGCCAATTACGCTTTGCATCTTCAATCTTATCCTTGAGTGCCTTTTCTTTATCACGAATTTGTGCAGCACGCTCAAAGTTCTGTTCATTAATAGCAGATTCCTTTTCCTTTTGGAGTTGTGAAAGCTCGTCCTCAAGTCCCTTGACATCATCAGGTGGAGTAAAGTTCTTTAGACGAACCTTAGACGCAGCCTCATCTATAAGGTCGATAGCCTTATCAGGAAGAAATCTGTCTGCGATATATCTTGATGAAAGCTTTACAGCGGCTTCTATTGCGTCATCTGTAATTTTTACCTTGTGGTGAGCTTCATATCTGTCACGAAGTCCTTTAAGGATTTCGATAGCTTCTTCTTCGGAAGGTTCACCGACCATAACAGGCTGGAAACGACGCTCCAAAGCACTATCCTTTTCAATGTACTTTCTATATTCATTTATGGTTGTTGCACCAATAACCTGAAAATCACCTCTTGCAAGAGATGGCTTTAAGATATTTGCAGTATCGGCTGAACCCTCTGCTGAACCCGCACCAATAATGGTATGAAGTTCATCAATAAAGAGGATTACATTACCAGCCTTTTTAAGCTCGCTGATGACATTATTAATTCTGTCCTCAAAATCGCCTCTATACTTTGTACCAGCAATCATACCAGTAAGGTCAAGAGCGATAACACGCTTATTTTTAAGTGTTTCAGGAACATCACCAGAAACAATCTTCAAAGCAAGACCTTCCGCAACAGCTGTTTTACCGACACCAGGTTCACCGATTAAGCAAGGGTTATTCTTGGTTCTACGAGAAAGAATCTGAATAACACGCTGAATCTCGTCCTTTCTGCCGATGACAGGGTCAATACCACCTTGTGCAGCAATAGCTGTCAAATCTCTGCCATACTTATCAAGTGTCTTGGTGTTACCAGAACCCTTTGATTGCTTTTTGTCAGGTGATGCAATATTTCCTTGCTCATCGGAGCTACCAAGAAGGTTTTGAAGATTTTCTATTAAATCATTAGCCCTGACACCCATTTCGCCAAGGAATCTTACAGCATAGCTGTCTGTATCGGCAAGTATTGCAAGTAAGATATGCTCAGTGCCAACATAGTTATTGCCGAGCCTTGATGCCTGCATAATAGATGTCTGAATAATACGCTTTGTGCGTGGTGTGAAATCATCAGGCGAAAGTGTAATGTATTCGCCTAAACCGATTTCAGATTTGATAAGTTCTTCAAGCTTATCGGCAGATGCACCTGCTTCTGTAAGAGCATTATAAGCAACACCATCGTTTACTTTGAGAAGTCCGAGCAAAATATGCTCACTTCCGATGTATGTGAAGCCTAAGTCCTGTGCAGATTCGATTGCAAGATTGATTGCACTGTTTGCCTTTTCTGTAAATCCATTAAACTTATACATAAAGCAATACCTCCCATTTATAATATACAATAAACTTAATCAATAATTTCTCGGAATTTGTTAGTTCTCGAGTCTTCTGTTATTTGGAATGTTCGTCTTGAGCATTGTGGAACGGACAACATCGGCTCTGATTCTATCTCGCTCTAATGGTGAAAGCTTTTTGCCGACATTCTTCATAAGTGTTGCAGGCTGTGTTTCAATCATAAGCCTGTTGATAATATCAAAATCGAGCTTGTCGATGATTCCTGCCGCAATGCCGAAACGAATGTTAGAAAGTAGTTTCATACATTCTTCGTTAGACATAAGCCTTGCGTATCTTGAAAGACCATATGAACGGCTGATAGCATCTATAACCTCAATGTTTTTAGTTAGATTATTTCTTGCCTCACGCTCCTGTGCAACAAGCTGAAGAGCTACATCTCTAAGATTGCTCATAGCTTGTTCTTCGGAGATGCCGAGCGTAACCTGATTAGAAAGTTGATACAAGGCTCCCTTTGGTTCACTGCCTTCGCCGTACATACCACGAAGGACAAGTCCAAGCTTTGAAAGAGTTGAAGCTATTCTGTTCATAGCCTTACTTTGTTGAAGTCCTGGAAGATGGAGCATAAGAGATGCTCTCATACCTGTACCGAGATTTGTCGGACACTGGGTAAGATAACCAAGCTTATCGTTGAAAGCAAAGTTAAGACGCTCATCAAGGAGAGTATCAATCTTATCAGCAATATCATATGCAGCTGTAAGGTCAAGACCTTGATGCATAACCTGAATACGGATATGGTCTTCTTCGTTAATCATAACGCTGACGCTTTCATCATCAAGGAGAAGAAGCCCTCTGCCTTGTCTGTCTGAAATGAATTCAGGGCTTACAAGGTGACGCTCTACAAGAGAAACAGCCTCTTCCTGAGTAAGCTCAGGCATCTGAATGTATTCAAATCTGCTTGCGAGAGCGGAATTGCCATTAAGAATAGCGTCCTTTACCAGTGCGGTGACTTTGCATTTTGTTTCATCATTAAGTCGGCAGGGGAAAGGATATTCTTTAAGATTTCGTGCGAAACGAATTCTTGTGCTTATGACTACATCGCCCTCATTACCACTTTTGTTATACCACTTATCCATAATTAAATCCCCCTCTCTTAGCCTTTAGCTTCAAGCTCTTTGATTTGGTCACGGAGCTTTGCAGCTTTCTCAAATTCTTGTTCTTTAATTGCGGTTGTAAGCTCTTCCTTGAGCTTTGCGAGTGTACTCTTCATTTTAACCTCGCTGCCCGCAGATTTTGCAAGCTTGCCAATATGAACTGTCTTGCCGTGTATTCTTTGGATTGATGGAAGAAGCTCATCATAGAATATGTCATAGCAGTTTGCACAACCAACCTTACCACTTTTTGCAATATCATCAAAGGTACTGCCACAGCAGTTGCAGCGTTTTCTGCTTTTTAAGGTTCTGCTCTCACTGCCACCCATAAGACTTCCTAAGAATTTATCGAAATCCATTCCGAAATTTCCGAAGAAAGAATTATATCCGAGTTTCTGAGCACATTCACGGCAAAGATTTACTTCTGCAAGTTCACCGTTAATTATTGTTTTGATGTGAGTAGTTGCTTGGTTTTGACCACAGGATTGACATAACATAAAGATTCCTCCTATTCATTTATTATCATATGTGTTATAAGCAAATTTTTGAAGATTGAGGCTCTGAGCGAATCACGTTTTTGTGGTGGTGTATCGCCATAAGCCTTATCGGAAAGTGCCGCACTCATCAATGCTGAATCATATGCGGAAATTATACCGCTATCCTTCATATTCCTAAGCATAATCGCTGCGGAAGATGAACTTAGCTTATCTCCAATGGAATTAACTATGTGCATAATAGCGGAGCGTCTGTCGGTGGTAACTCTTGTGATTCTGATGTAGCCACCGCCACCACGCTTGCTCTCTACGATATATCCCTGTTCAGGAGTAAATCGGGAGGTTATAACATAGTTTATCTGACTTGGTACACAGCCAAGCTCACCAGCAAGAACATTACGCTGAATTTCTGCATTGCCATCGCTTTCATCAAGTGCACGCATTATATAGTTGGCAACGAGGTCACTCATTCTCATTTATTCTCACCTCTTACTTCATCTCTTGTCTTTGACTTTCCTTGACCTTGTGATTGTATTGTACGGCAATAGTCAGAAAAAGTCAAAGTCAAATAAAGTCAAAAATACACTGAAATATCTGTGAAAACTCTCGAATACTCTTTTTTTCTATTAAATACTAACTATTTTAAATTTTTTGAAAAAATTTTTAGCCAGTGTTTTTACGAAAATATTTGACTAATCTGGGTTAATACTATTATTGGGAGTGGTGTTTTATGCAGAAGCTTATTGAAATAAAAAATATTTTTAAGATTTATAATACTGGATATGCAAAGGTTTATGCTCTTTCAGATGTAAGCCTTAATATAAATAGGGGAGATTTCACAGCTATTATAGGCAAATCAGGTTCGGGAAAATCAACACTAATGAATATTCTTGGCTGTCTTGATATTCCAACAAGTGGAAAATATTTTCTTGATGGGGAGGAAGTTTCTGAACTAAGCGAGAGAAAACTTTCATATATAAGAAATAAAGTTATCGGGTTTATTTTTCAAAGCTTTAATCTTGTACCAACGATGACGGCACTTGAAAATGTAGAGCTTCCTCTTATATATAGAAAAACTGAAAAGAAAAAACGCCATACTTTGGCGTTATCTGCACTTGAAATGGTTGGACTTTCTGAAAGAATGAATCATCGCCCCTTTGAGCTTTCAGGAGGACAGCAACAGAGAGTAGCAATCGCAAGAGCCATTGCCACTGAACCACCGCTTATTCTTGCAGACGAGCCAACTGGAAATCTCGACGCAGGTTCAAGTGATGAGATTATGAGAATTTTATCTGAGCTTCATAATTCAGGCAAAACAGTTGTAATAATTACACATGATAATTCAATAGCAGCTATGGCAGATAAAAGAATAGAAATCAGTGACGGCAGAATTATATAATTTATAGCTTTGATAGGTTTATTATATTTATTTTTAAAATATATTGAAAAATATAAATTTAAGTGCTATTATATATTCATTGACAAATTTTATACAAAATAGTAAAATTAACTTGATATTATGTGATTGTTGCTTTGTGATAACATTATTATTTTGGGAGGATATAAAATGTCAAAAAAACAGATAATCAAACTTCTTTGTTTGAATCTGGGAATAGCCTTACTTAATGTGATACTCTTTTCAGCAGGTTTTGTAGGGTTGAATTTTAGTGGTGATGCACTCACTACCGCTCTCGGTGTGACTGTTATAGTGATGAGTATAGTAACATTTTTCTATGGAAATTATACAATACTATTTAAACAACCATCTATACAGCTATTTAAAAATGCTGAGCTTGTTGACGACAAAGATTACATAGGTGCTTTAGAGGAAAGACGAGAGAAAAAAGTTTTTGATGAGGAAATTTCAAATGCAATAGACCAAGTTTATCGTTTGCAGGATAAGGACAAGGCTCTGGATAGTATTCTTGCACAGTATTTCTCCCCACAAGAAATGACCTATACGAAATTTCAAACGGTTATAGATTCTGTACAGGCTCTTTTCTATAATAACCTTAAAAAGATGATTAACAGAATGATAATTTTCGATTATAAGGACTATACCAAGCTTATAAATAAGCTTAAAAACGCCTCTGCTTCTGATGGCATAACAGTTGCCTCTAAATCAACTGGTGCACAGCTTAAAATCTATAATGAACATATAGATTATGTTAAGGGACTTGTGGAAATGAATGAAAGCATTTTAGTAAAGCTTGATAGCCTCTTACTCGAAATCTCTAAGCTTGATGATATTGATGAGGCTGGTCTTGAAGAGCTTACAGCAATTCAGGAAATCAATGATTTGATTTCTCAGACAAAATATTATAAGAACTAATTTCAGGAGGTAAAAAATGACTAATCTGTCTAATGGTAAAAAAATTGCGATTTTTGCAGGTATTGCTGTTGTTGTTTTTGGTCTTGTTTTCGGTGGGATTATGCTGACTAAAGATGTAGGAAAAAGCCAAGAAACAATAACAAGCGAGCAAGCTGAAAATCAGATGAACAAACTGCTTGGCGGAATCAATGTTACAAATGTAAACCCTATAAAAGCATCTATAAGTGATGAGGATATATTGAGTGAGGAAGAGGAACTGCCTGATATATCTAAAACACCTTTAACAGTAACAGGTAATGGCGAAATCAATATCGAGATTTTTGCTTCACCAGAAAAAGCTGGCGAGGATACTGACGGTTGGATAAACGAAGTCGCAAAGAATTTTAATAATGAAAATTATAAAATTAATGGCAAGACTATTTCTGTTTCAATCCGTTCTGTTACATCAGGTCTTGGCGTAGATTACATAACATCAGGAAAATATGTTCCAGACGCTATCACACCATCAAATGAATTTTGGGGCAAGATGATAGAGGCAAAGAATGTAAATGTTAAGCTTAAAGAGAAAAAGCTTGTTGGCAATGTTGCAGGTGTTCTTATCTCTAAGAGTAAATATAATGAAATGATTAAAAAATATGGCTCTGTAAATATGAAGGTTATTACAGAGGCTACTGCAGCTAACGAGATTGCAATGGGATATACAAACCCACTTGTTAGCTCAACAGGCTTTAATTTCCTTGTAAGTACACTTTATTCATATGATACTGATAACCTTTTAAGTGAAACAGCTACTGAGGGCTTTAAGAAGTTCCAGCAAAATGTTCCGCTTGTTTCTTACAACACTTTACAGATGAGAAAATCTGCTGAATCAGGCTCTCTTGATGCCTTTGTTTTGGAATATCAGCTCTATGTTAATGACCCTACTTTAAAAAATGACTATGTTTTCACACCATTTGGTGCAAGACACGATAACCCAATGTATGCAATCGGAACACTTTCAGCTGATAAAGAATCTGTTTTGGATAAGTTCTGTGAGTATTGCCTTAATGACGCATCTCAAAGTCTTGCAAAGCAATATGGTTTTAATCAGAATGATTCTTATAAATCAGAGCTTCCTAATGATATTGACGGCAGTAAGCTTTTAAGTGCTCAAAAGCTTTATAAGAAAAATAAGAATAGTGGTAATCCGATTATAGCAGTATTTATTGCAGATACTTCTGGCAGTATGGCAGGCGAATCTATCAATGCACTTCAAACCTCACTTATAAATTCTATGCAGTATATAAATAAAGAAAATTATGTAGGACTTATTTCATATAATAGTAAGGTTTATGTAAATCTTCCAATAGCAAAATTCGACCTTAATCAGCAAGCTCTATTTAAAGGTGCTGTGCAGAGTCTTGAGGCTAACGGTCAAACCGCTACATACGACGCAGTTGTAGTTGCACTTGATATGCTTAATAAAGCAAAGAAAGACCACCCAGAGGCTAAGCCAATGCTTTTCCTCTTGAGTGATGGTGAACAGAATACAGGTTGTTCTCTAAATGACATTTCATCAGTACTTAGTAATTATGAAGTTCCTGTATATTCAATCGGATATAATGCAAATATTGCTGCACTTAATCAGATTTCTGAAATAAACGAGGCAGCTACAATCAACGCAGATAGTGATGATATTATCTATCAGCTCAAGAATCTTTTCAATTCAGAAATGTAATATAACAAGGAGGAATATAAAATGGGATTTTCAATGGATTTACCTGATGTAGAGGCAGTCAAAGAGGAAGTCAAGGTAGAGCTTGCACCAAAGCCAGAAACAGAGGATAAGCTCGAAAAAATTGCTGACAACAACACACAATCGCTTTTTACAGTTGATTTAGGTTCTCTTGAGGGTAGGAGAGAAATAGTTTCTTCGGTTGATAGCTTTGGCAATGATGTTGTTGAAAAGTCAACAAGAAAGAATGAACTTCTAAGTGTTCGTCTTTCAGATTTAAGCAAGATGGGCGGAGAGAATGGCGAGGTTGTGAATGGTCTTGCACAGCTCCAGACTCAAATGAAGGACCTCGACCCATCAGGCATAGATTTTGTTAAAAAGGGTGTTTTAGGAAAGCTTTTCAATCCTATTCGTAATTATTTTGCAAAGTTTGAAAAGGCTGATACTATTATCGCAGAAACAATCGAATCACTTGGCAAGGGTAAAGCAACTCTCAAAAACGATAACACAACACTTGAGATTGAGCAGCTTGCTTTGAGAGATTTAACACAAAAGCTTACACAGCAAATCAACCTTGGAATGAAGATGGACGAATCTATTAGTTCTGCAATCGAACAAGCTAAGGTGCAAAATGTTGATGAGGAGAGAATAAAATTCATTGAAGAAGAGGTTCTCTTTCCGTTAAGACAAAAGGTTATGGATTTACAGCAGATGCAGGCTGTTAATATGCAGGGCATCATAGCTATGGAAATTGTTCGCCGCAACAATAAAGAATTGATTCGTGCGGTTGAAAGAGCAGAGAGCGTAACAGTTTCAGCCCTTAGAATAGCAGTTACAGTTGCAAGTGCTTTGTATAATCAAAAGGTTGTTCTTGAGAAGGTTAATGCTGTAAATGAGGCAACAAACAAGATTATCGGTGCAACAGCAAAAATGCTTAAAGACCAGGGAGCAAGTATCCAGCAACAGGCTATGGAGGCAAATATTTCTGTTGACACACTTAAAAGTGCTTTTGCAGATACATTTGATGCCCTTGATGCTGTTACTGAATATAAATCTAAGGCTTTGCCACAGATGAAAACAACTATTGAGCAATTCAGAAATTTGGCTGATGAAGGTCAGAAGCGTATCGAAAGTATGGAACATAGAGAAAGTGAGCTTGATAAGCTTAAATAATCCATAAATAAAAATCTAAAAAGACGCTGTATAAATAGTAATTCTGTTTATACAGCGTCTGATGTTTTTTTAAGCATTATAAATCAAAGGTAGTTTATGTATGAATAAGTCTGTGAAAAACGGACCTATTTTATCTGTGATATTTGCGAATTTGATTGATGTTCTTGAAAAAATCAGTAGTTATTGTCTGTTTCAGAATTTATTTTAATAGTTTTACTTAGCACACTATTTATGCTTATAAAATGCAAACATAATTTTAAATCCACAAATTTGGTTTCTAAAGATTTTTCTTGACATTCTTATTTCTTAAAGATATAATATTATAGTGTTTTGAATAATTTGGAGAGGCATCGAAGTGGTCATAACGGAGCTGACTCGAAATTTTTTGTAGAGTTGGCTGTTTGCTCCGCTTAAAAAGCTCGTAAAATCAGGGGTTTTCTCCGGTTCGAAAATTAAATATTTTGTTGTTCTTTCCGTCAGTTCTTTCCAAAAGTTTTTGGAAGAAATGCGGAATTACATACACGGAGAGTTGTCCGAGTGGTCGAAGGTGCAGCACTCGAAATGCTGTGTTCCCAAAAGGAACCTAGGGTTCGAATCCCTAACTCTCCGCCAAAAAGTCCAGTAAACAAGCGGGTTTGCTGGACTTTTCTTTTTTGCCCTTTTGCTCAAAATCGGCTCAAAACTATGGAAAGAACAGCCCGTTTTTTGGAAAGAACTGCGCCTTTTTTGCCTTTTTAGACGTATTCGAACCGTCAAACTCGGTTCTTTTCGCCGTCATATAAACTTTCACTCCATTTACTGCCAAAACTCACCGTTTCGGGCAACACCATTCCGTTTACCATTGCACTTGCCGAGGACAGTTTTGACGAGTAGTCAAGATGAGCGTAAATGTTAGCGGTAGTGGAAAAGTCGCTGTGACCGAGCCATTCTTGAATTTGTTTCAGCGGTACTCCGTTTGCTAAAAGAAGAGAAGCGCAACTGTGTCGCAGGTCGTGAAAACGCATTCGTTTGCAACCGTGTTTTTGAATATATTGCGGAAATTGGCTTGTTAAATAGTTTGGGTTCATTAAGTTGCCCAGCTCGTCAACAAAAACATAGCCGTCATATTCGTAATTGTAACAGTTGCCGCAAACCTTTTTGTTGACTTCTTGCGCCGCCTTTACCTCTTTGAAATATTCGGCAAAGCTGCCTACTAGCGGAAGTGTACGCATACTCGACTTTGTTTTTGCAGAGTCCTGTGCGTACATTTTTGTTTTGCCGTCCATCTGCACCGAAGTGACCGTATGCTTAATGGTGATTGTGCCACGCTCAAAGTCGATGGCGTCCCATTTCAGCCCAACAACCTCGCCTCTGCGCAGTCCGTAGAAAGCGGCAACCAAAACCGGTAACTCAAATTTTGTACCTTTAACAACTTCAAATAGATGTTGCAATTCGTCCGCATCAAGGAATACAGGTTGATAGTCGTTCTTTTTCGGTCGGTCTACCTTTTCCGCTACATTCTGTGTTACAAGGTCGGTTTTAAGCGCATATTTCAGTGCCTGATGAATAACGGCGTGGTAGTGTATAACCGAATTTGCCTTTACGGTTTTCAACTTTTCGGAATAGAATTGCTGAATGTGCCTTGCCTCTAAGCCCTGTAATGTCACCGCTTTCTTGCGAAAATACGGCTCAATCACCGATTTTACCATTTGTTCGTAAGAGCCGAAGGTGGTCGCCTTTACACGCACCTTTACAATGTCCAGCCATTGCAATAAGTAGTCCGCAAACAGCATATCAGCGGCAAGCTCGCCCACTTCATTGGGCGGTTCAAACTCACCTCGAATTCGTAAAAGCTCGGCTTCCGCTTTGCGCTTGTTGCCCTTTTCGGACAAGCCCGTGGAAAAATATTTCACACGGCGCTTTCCGTTGTTGTCGTTGTAGCTTAATACTACATAATAATATCCTTTTTTAACTTGTAGGTGTCCTGATACCATAAATTCTAACTCCTTTCATTTTTACACAGGATTGACCTACACCGACAAGCTCATTATAGCCTGTCGGCATAGTTCTTTCCATTCTGCGAGGGTCACGCTGCGTACACTTCTGTACGAATCAGCGAGTGTCTCGGTTTCGTTCTCTCTGTTTTCTTAAAAGCTCCAAGCCTTTCAATATATCTTTTCGCATTTGCTCGTCGGTATAATTCGGCGGAAAATACTTTTTGAAGTCATCACGCTTGAATTTGATTTGCTCTTTTTGGTTGGGCTTTTCTTCCGACATAACGCCGTAAATAATTTGGCTGTCAAGACTGCCCTCTTGGGACAATTTCTTTAATCGAATACTTTGAGCGTGTGACGGCGTACAATCGTTTAGATTCATAGCGTCAAGCAAAATTCTTTGCTCGTCCTTTGATAAATATGAAATTTCAACCGCCGGATTAAATGCGATTTTCCCGTTATCTACCATTGCAAGCAGTTCGGGGATTAAGTAGGTCAAGCGGATATATCGCAACACTTGGTTTTTACTGTCTCCGCTATCGGCGCCTATTTTTTCTACGGTGAGTAACTTCTCCCCAACTTGGGGAGAAGTAATACCTTGATGGTTCAGAGCGTCTCGTTTCATCTTAAATGCAAATGCCTTTTCGCTTGGCAAAACCGTTTCTCGTTGCCGATTTGCGTCCACCATTGCGATTACCGCTTCGTCGTCTGACATCTCACGGACGATTACAGGCATTGTTTCAATCCCCAGCACCTGACACGCCGCAAGCCTTCTGTGTCCCGAAATAAGCTCGTAGCCGCCGTCAGGCAGTGGTCTCGCAAGTGCCGGAGTTATCGTTCCGACCTTGCGTATACTTTCAATCATTCTCTCCATTTCTTCGTTGTTCAATATCTTAAAGGGGTGATTCTTAAAAGGATGAAGCTCGTCAAGCGGTATATTCTTTACACGCTCAAGCTTTGCGTCGTCACGCTCCGCCTGCGTTGTAAATAGGTCGTCCAGAGTCGGTAAAGTAAAATCTGATTTTCGTTTTGTCATCGTTCGTATCCTCTCTTTCTTGATTTATTAAATCTGAAATATCGGCTGCGCATATTCTCCTCAATGAGAATATTTTCTTTGATTTTGGGGTTATCCTCTATAATTCTTGCCGCTGTTTTCTTGTCCTTTCGGAGCTGAGCAAGAGCCTTTGTGCAGTCATCTTACTTGGCAATAAGCTTTGCTTTTTCGTCGGGATTGTGGCAAGAATCAATGTCTCGGTAGAGCATTTTGCGGTAATCCGATACGAGTTTAATTTCCGAGTCTGCTCTTTTTATAAACGATTCCACAGAAGAAATATCGGTTAGATTATTGTCGCAAATGAGCTGCACCTGTGCAGTGTGGCGGTCAAGCCAACGGCAGGCTTCGCGCATTTCGGGCGATAGCGGCTTGTGCTTTTTATTCTTCGGCAGCACGCCCAGCAGATACAAATATCTGAAATACAATGCTTTAAGTCCCGTAATCTTTTTGGCGGTTTTTAAGTTACCTTTAACAAAATGAGCATTTTGAATTGTTACACCGAAGCTCTTTTTTTCGGTAAACTCATAGTATAAGCGGTAAGCTTCCCGAGAGTTGTTTTGCAGAGTATCTCTCATTCGGTCATAGATTGCGTCACGGTCATAGGCTTCTCCCAAGCGGTACAAACGAGTCACTTTTTTGCTGTTGACAGAGCGAATGGTGGCGTATTTATGATATGGCTTTAGGTCGATTACATATCCGAGCTGTTTCATAACATAGGTGAAAGCTTTGGGATTTGTACTCATCGTAAGTGCTTTATCTATCGCCTCACGCATTAAATTGTATCGGGTAGGCTCGCCGTTCTTTTCTGCAAAGTACAGCTTGCGGGGTGTCTTTCCTTTAGGATTTTTAATGACCGTCAAACCGTTTTCTTTGCAAAGCTCATCGGAAATACTACGCAGTTTCCAGTATGCTCCCTCGTTGCAGTTAAACTTCTTACCGTTCCACATATTCACCGAATTGATGACCAAATGATTGTGATATGTGCCGGTGTTAAAGTGCGTAGCGACCAGCACTTGGTACTGATCGCCCCACATTCTTTTGGCAAGTTCAACGTCGAGTTTGTGGGCAAGCTGCGGTGTAACTTCGCCTGTCTTAAAACTCTGATATGCGTGATAAGCCACATTACCGACCGTCTTGTCAAAGCGTTCTTGTACCGCATTCATCTCGGCAAAAGCCGTTTCTGCGGTGCAGTTTACGCCTGTAACATACATGACTTTTTCTTCACCGATTACGGTTTTTCTCTCGTCGCTTGCGTAGTGAAGTGCCTTGCACATATCGCTGTAAATCGTCTTGTCCGGGTTTGCCGCATAGCTCAAAACACGGTTGATGCTGTCTGTTACAGCCCATATTTTTGTTACTGCCACGGCGAATCACTTGCGCTTTCCGGCTCACCGATTGTGTGGTAAGCCTTCAATAATTTGCTTACGACATAATCAAATCCGGCGCTGATTCTGTCGTCGGGCAGCGACTTGAAGCTGTCACGAAGTGAGGTCAAACCTCGGTAAGCTTCGTAAAATTCCTGTGGCAAGGTTGCCTGAACTTCTTTGCCAAGACCAAGTTTTCTAAGGTAAGCAGAGAGCGAAAGTCCGCATTTTTTAGCGGCAGTTTCCATTTTTCTTTTCTCTCCCTCAGTCACTCGGATATTGATTGCGGTTGTTCTTTGTCTCATATTTTTTCATTCCTTTCTCCTAAAAATCGGGGTTACAGGGGCGACAAGTCCCTTTCGGCAATTTGCCGCCGGTTTTGTGGGTTTCAAAGGCAACACAAAACCTATGCTCGCTATCCTTACGGATTGGCATTACCTGTATAGCCTTATATCCACTTTCTCAAAAAGTGACGATAGTGACGGCTGTGACGGCTTTTCCTATATAGCGGATTTATTGTCATCGCCGTCATTGCCGTCATTCTTTTTTAAGTAAATCAGTCGGCTTGTACCGGTGCGTTTTGTTTTGTATTCGATGCCTTGCGGCTGAAAAACTTCCGAAGAAAATCGGGCAAGCATTTTGGTCACGACATTCGGTGTAACCTCGGTTTCGTTCATCTGCGTTATAAGTTGGGTTGCAGTGCCTCGCCATTCTTTTACTTCCGAAATATAATCAACCAGCCGGAAAATAAACTTCGGAATTTCTTCACGGTGAATATCCTCCATATCCTTTCGCTCGACTAATTCCCACAAGTGACTGCGGTTGTCAAACTTCAAGGTCAGCTCCTGATATGCAACATCTCGACCGGTGGCAAGCAGCGTTCCGGTTTCGTTAGCACGGCTGCGCTTCAAAACAAAATTCGTATCTGCCGCACCTGTGATACCGGTGGAGCCTGATACCTCGTTGAATGGGTCGCTGACATCTTTCAGCTTCCTAACATGGTGAACAACCGCAACAGCAATGCCGTACTTGTCCGAAATATTTTTCAGCGCCGATACATCGTCGTAGTCGCCTGCATACATTCCGTTTTTTCCGCCGGTGCTTTTTGAATCTCGAACCTTTTGAAAGGTGTCGATAATGACAAGCTTTGTTTTCGGAAAGTCGGAAAGATACTGTTCGATTTGCTGTTCCAAACCGGTGCCGATTTGAAAACTCGTTGTGGCAATGCGAAGTTCAGGCGGCGCTTCATCGGTGATTTGATACAGGCGGCTTTGTATTCTTGCGTAAGTATCCTCAAAACAGAGATAAAGTACATCGCTCTTGTGGGTTTCAAATTCCCACACAGGCTGTCCTCTCGCCACTTGAATACCGAGCCAAAGCATCAGCCAGCTCTTACCGATTTTACTTGAACCCGAAAGCACACTTAGTCCTTGCGGTATCAAGCCGTTCACCACAAATAAGGTTTTTCTCATCGGCGTTGACAGCAGCGTGTCCGCATCGATTGTTTTCAGCTTTTCAACTTGCATTCTTCACACCTTCTTCCATAACATAATTGATGACATTGACCTTCGGAATCTTAAAAGCGTTTCCGATTTTAACGCCGGAGATATATCCGTTGTTAATCAAGTCGTATGCCAAGTGTCGGCTTACGCCGAGCATTTGTTGAAGCTGAGCTACCGTAACAATGTCCGGATAGTCCGGGAACATCATCTTGTAAAGCTCTTTCAATTCTGTTTTTCTCATCTTCTTAACCTCCTTTGTGAGAAAAAAGCTGCACGGTATGCACAGCTATGTAAGAGGCAACAGATAGAATGGAGGTTTCTTTCTGTTGCCGTTTCGCCGTTTTACCCGAATGTCGTTTTTGTTATCCCTGCCCCCATCTCAGCGGCGTTGCTTCGCTTTCGTCGTCTCCGACTGTCATCGCAAAGTCATATCCCATTCGGACGGTCATTCGATTTTAGAAAATCAATTCTATTGCAATTTTGATTTGCAAATTCATTATAGCTGTGTATTGACACGAAGTCAATACTTTTGCATAATGTTATTTGTAGCGATATGGATTTGATAATTATTCAAAAATTCTCATTTTCTAAAACGGAGGTCTTAGCAATGAGCGAAAACCTACTCCAAACAGAAGATAAATACAGTGCCGTGTACTTTGGATTTGCTCCAAATAGATGGCACGTAACGGACGACGAAAAATCTTGCGTTCTTTCCGTGAACGGCGAGTACAATTACTCAAAACTGCTTGAGTTGTATAACGCTATCGAGGTCGATAGACGAGAAACGATTGCTTTGGCTGTTACCGGCAAAAAAGAATTTGCTTTATCGGACGGTGAACTTACTCAAATCAAGCAGGATACTGCCGATACGCTTGCTCGTTTGCGGGCCGTTACACAAAAAATAAATTCTGCATTTGACTTTCTTCCTATGGGCGACAGCAGAGCTTATATCTCACCGATGAACACCGCTTCTGTCTTTTTTTCACCGGGCGAAGGAATTTTGAATTTTCTCTATGCTGATTTTGATTCGGCGTATAATGAATGCCTGAATCGCACAAAAAAAGACTTGCCTGATGAGACAAGTCTTGATATTTCTTTACTGACCGAAAAAGAAAAGAAATTTTATTATTATTTGGCTTTAACCGAAACGCAAAAACGCTTTAAGCCATTGATAGAAGCTTCGCTGTTTACAGCGGAATTTCCGCCGATTCTGCTTCATTGCTCAAAGCAGGAGTTGACGGACTATTACCAGTACCTTAAAAAAATGCAAAATAATCTATTGCATTTAATTGAAGCGACATTTGACGAGAATTTTTGCGACGGATTTTTCAATCGCCTAACCCACAAAACGAGATTTGCAGGCTACTGCCGTAAGCAAGGATTGCCGACAGAGCAAAAGCGAACGATTGTGCATAGTATCAGCATCATTGATGCTGAGTATCAGATAGAAAATGTGCTTGACGGCTATATCGAAAGTGATTTTGATTTGGATATCAAGATGGCTGCCGCTTCGGAGGTTTCTCCGAGCGTTCAAAATAATTTGGATAAGCTCGGTTTTACTATGCCGGAAATGATTTCCCTGTCTGCAATGCAAGCCGACGAGTACGAAACTTGTATTTGTGAAAGCATTGAACAGCAAATTGAGTTTGAACTGGTACAGTTGTTGAAGTCCGATATCGGAATGCGTAAATGCAAACGCTGCGGTAAGTATTTCATTATGAAGGGCAATTACGATACTAATTACTGCGACCGCATTGCCGAGGGTGAAACCCGCAACTGCCAGGACTTAGCCGCACAAGAGAACTATAAAAGGAAAATGGCGGACAATGCCGCCATTCCGTTATATCAAAAGTATTACAAGCGCTATGCCGCCCGTGTGCGTGTAAGACAGATTAAAGAGCCCGATTTCAAAAAGTGGAAGTATCAGGCGATGACAAAGCGCGACGAATGCTCCAACGGCAAAATCACCCTTGCGGAGTTTGAAGCATGGCTTGAGGGCAGCTTCCCGAATAGGAAGAAGAAAGAATAGCCATTTTTTGTCAATAAACAACCAATTTCCCCAAGCGGAACTGGAACAAAAGTAGTTCCGCTTTTATAATATTTTCCCAGCTTTCCTTTATAAATCCGCAATAATCCTTGATTTTAAGACTAAAATATGCTATACTAAAATTGTATAATTATATCTGCCCGAAAGTGAGGATAATTTAATGGACTCCAACATCGAACGCTGGTACTCAATGAAAGAAATTTGCGAATACCTCGGTGTCAGTCGTGACACCGTACTCGCTTGGATAGAAAAAAGAAATATGCCCGCCGCAAAAATCGGTCGTCTTTGGAAATTCAAGGTCAGCGAAGTCGATGCTTGGATGAAATCCGGCGTTGCGGCAGATAATTAAGTTTCGGAGATGTACAATATGGGTTTTATTGAATCGTATAAACATCTTGAAAAACTATGCGGCGAAGTATTAAATGACGATAGGCGTATATCCGCTTATATTGATGAAATGATAAATACTCCCCGTGGTTCTTATCTTGTAAAAGGTTGGGATGATGACCTAAAACAACTGAAACACTACCGTTGGGTTAGGAATCAAATAGCACATGAACCTGATTGTACCGAGCAAAATATGTGTGAACCGTGTGATACTGTGTGGCTGGACGATTTTTATTCACGCATAATGAATCAAATCGATCCTCTCGCTTTATATTCTAAAGCCACCAAGCCTCGTCATGCTCAAAAACCGGTACAAGCTCATAAGCCGGAATCCCATACTTACACTTATTCTCAGCCGACTTCTAACCATAGGAAATCATTCCCACAGACTGCCGGTTGTATGACATTTTTAGTAGGTATTCTAATTATTGTAGTTGCAATCGTTTTAATGTCAAAAATACTATAATTGATTTTGGAGGTGCGCTATGGCACTTGAAAATAAATTAGGTCTGACAAGTTCTGCCGACCTTGCCCGTGAAGAAGAACGAATCAGCAAGAAAAAGGCTGTTGAACTTTTTGAAAAAAGTATTTTAGATAATCTTCCTGCCGGCAAGTTTTCTACATTGCAAGCAATCCATAAACACCTCTTTGAGGACGTTTACGACTTTGCAGGCGAACTCAGAACAGTCAATATTGCAAAAGGCAATTTCCGTTTTGCTCCTTTAATGTACTTGCAAGCGGCACTTGAGAACATTGATAAAATGCCGCAGTCAAACTTTGACGAGATAGTAGAAAAGTATGTTGAGATGAACATTGCCCACCCGTTCCGAGAGGGTAACGGTCGCAGCACACGCATTTGGCTCGACCATATCTTGAAAAATGAAATCGGCAAGGTTGTCGATTGGAGCAAGGTTGATAAAGAAGATTATCTGCTCGCAATGGAGCGCAGCCCGATTAAAGATATCGAAATCAAACACCTTTTAAAAGCGGCACTGACCAATAAAATAAATAGCCGTGAGGTCTATATGAAAAGCATCGACCACAGCTACTATTATGAGGGTTATACAACCTTTAAGACGGAAGAATTATGATAACGAAATGAGGTACAAATATGCCCGACAAGAATTGGCAATTTGAACTTGAAGAATATATAAAGCAAGGCGAGCCTGAAAGAGCCGAAAAAAGCGAAGCTTGGCAAACAGCTATCGGCTTGCAGGCGGTTGACGGGTTGAAAACCTCCGAATATTTGCTGGACACAGCAAAGGATCACATCGAGGGCAAAATCACCATCGACGAAGCTCAAAAGCGCATTCACAGCTATTACGAGCAGAGAACCACCCGTACAGAAATCGAAAACGAAACCAAAGAGGCGGATATTGTATCTGCAAGAATCACAAAGCTTTTGGGCGAAAAGGCGTTTCAGTTTTCCCCTGCCGAGTGGATTACCATTCACCGCAGATTGTTTGAGGGTGTATTTGACCACGCCGGACAAATCCGCAAGTATAACATTTCCAAAAAAGAATGGATACTGAACGGCGAAACAGTTATCTATGCTGATTTTAATAGCATAAAAGATACGTTGGATTATGATTTTGCCACCGAAAAACAGTTTTCCTATGAGGGACTGTCGGTTGAAGCATCGGTGAAGCACCTTGCAAAGTTTGCATCGGATATTTGGCAGATTCATCCCTTCGGCGAGGGTAACACAAGAGCCACCGCCGTGTTTATGATTAAGTACATGAAAACCTTTGGGTTCCGTGTCAATAACGATGCGTTCCGTGAAAACTCTTGGTATTTCCGTAATGCATTGGTTCGAGCAAACTATAACGATTTGCAAAAAGGTATTCATTCCACCACAAAGTTTTTGGAATTGTTTTTCTCAAACCTTCTGCTCGGTACAAACTACGAATTAAAAAATCGCTATATGCACGTTGATTTTGTGGATGAAACCGCTTCCCAAAGTGCCAAAAGTGAAACACCAAAGTGCCAAATTGACACTTTGAAGTGTACTTTAGAAGAACTTGCCGTGTTAGATTTAATAAAAAAGAACCCGTCTGTTAAGCAGGCCGAGCTTGCAGAACAAACAGGAAAGTCCGTCAGAAGTATAAAGCGCATTATAGACTCTCTGAAAGAGAAACAATATATCTGTAGAGTAGACGGCAAACGCTACGGCAAATGGGATGTATTGGTTTGAATCTCAAGAACTTAAATCGTATTATTCAACATATATCTTTTTCTCAAGCCTATGTTTATTAGCATCATCATGCGAAATTTGTAGATATGTGTGTAAAACTAAAACATTGATTCCTGGAGGAACAGTATGTTCTATAAAATGATCGAGAACAAGTGCAAAGAATGGTATAGCTCAGACCAATGCACTGTTCGTAACTTAATTGAATACATAGAGAAAACCGGGCAAATGCGAGATGCTCAGATTGAAGCTATCAAGGTTTATCTGTTCCTCAAAATCGGTTGTGAATGCAAGCCATTGGAGTTCCTTTTTAGATATGGCTGCTTTAACTCTATTAATTTGAATGATATAGAGCTGTCTACAGCAACTCGTGAATATTTAGAAGAAAACCCGGCAGCAACAGCATTGTTCGAGTATTCTCGCTTAACCAACGATAAAGGCGAACAGGTTTCTGAAAAACTCGAAAAGCAAATCAAGAAAGATCCGTCAAGCATTGACTATGACGCTTTCTTCCGCACTGCCTTTTACGGTGTTTCCTATACCGATTATCTTTTTAGCCTTCCGATGGGCGCAGGAAAAACATATTTGATGGCAGCATTTATCTATCTTGATTTATATTTCGCTCTGAACGAGCCTACCAACCCTGCTTTCGCCCACAACTTTATCATTTTTGCACCATCGGGTTTGAAATCCTCTGTTGTGCCGAGTCTTAAGACGATTCAAAACTTTAACCCTGCGTGGATCATTCCCGAACCGGCGGCAACAGATATTAAGCGTATGATTTCCTTTGAAGTATTGGACCAGGGAAAGACTGCCAATAAATCAAACAAAACCAAGAACCCGAATGTTCAGAAAATTGCTAATCATCAGCCGCTTTCCGAACTTTTCGGATTGGTTGCAGTTACAAATGCCGAAAAAGTAATTCTTGACCGTATCCAAGAGAAGAGCGGACAAATCAATATGTTTGAAGAAAGTGACGATGAAAAAGACAGACAGGCTAACGAGCTCCGCAATCTCATCGGTAAGTTACCATCGCTCTCTATCTTCATTGATGAAGTACATCACGCTGTCAGCGATGAGATAAAACTACGTGCTGTTGTTACCAAGTGGGCGCAAAATCATACCGTAAACTCCGTCATCGGTTTTTCCGGAACACCTTATCTTGAAAAAGCAGAAAAGTTCAAGGTTTTAGATTCTCTTTCGGTAGGTACGGCTGAGATTACAAATATCGTTTACTACTATCCACTTATTGATGGCGTAGGCAACTTCTTGAAACGCCCCGTTGTTAAGATTGCGGATATTGCTGACAGCAGCTTGATTATCGAAAAAGGTGTACGCGAATTTCTTAATACATACAGTGATACTGTCTATGCTGACGGATTGACCGCCAAACTCGGTATTTACTGCGGTACTATCGAAAAATTAGAGGAAGTGGTCTATCCTTTGGTATCCCGTATTGTTGCAGAGTATGGACTCGGCACGGACACAATACTCAAATTCCATAAAGGAAATAAGCAGTATAAAATGCCTACTGACAGCCAAATGCAGTTTGATATTTTGGACAAGTCTATTTCCAAAATTCGCATTGTCCTGCTTGTACAAATCGGTAAAGAAGGATGGGACTGCCGTAGTCTTACAGGTATTATCCTTTCTCAAGAAGGCGACTGTCCCACAAATATGGTTCTGCAAACCTCCTGCCGTTGCTTGCGTCAGGTGATTAAAGGCAATCCCGAAACTGCTCTTATTTATTTGAATGAAAGCAATGCTAACAAGTTAAACGTACAGCTCGAACAGCAGCATCATATCTCGCTCAAGGAGTTTTCGTCTGCTGATAATAGCAAAACACCGCTGAAGCGTTATAACCGTACAGCACATTTGAAACTTCCCAAAGTTGATTTTTATCAGCTTAAAATCAATTATGATACCCTGACTGTAGAGAAAGCTGATCCTGCAAACACTATTGCGGTTTCGGCTGATTCAGCACGCCTTGCAGACAGTATTATCAAAACTACCGATCTTTCAATGGATGAAAGCAAGACCAGTATCACCGTTGACGATACAGAATATGGCACCGAACCTGCCACCTTTAATTCTTGGATATACGGAATTATGAAAGGCGGATTTGGCTCTCCCACAGTTGCAGAGCTGATGAAATATGCAGAACAGTTGAAAACTGTGTATCAAAAAATAACTTTTGAAAAAGACGGTTCTCGTTATTACAGTTCTCACTATAACCGCCAGTTGGTAGAAGCAAATATCCGCAAATCCTTCTCCGATAGGCTGGATTTTAATACTACCGAAGAGTTGATACCCGAAGAAGCAAATCTTTTGAACATCGCAAACTTCACTCCCGAAGTGTATACCGACAAGCCCACAGACTATTATCCTACGCAGGGCGTGGTAGAAAACATTATCAAGGATGATAAAGGCAAGCTAAAGCTTGATCCCAAAATGGAAGAAACCATTCGCTTTCTTGAAGAAAACGGAAATGCGGCTATGGCAGCAACACTCCGAGCGCAGAGCAGTTCTCACACAAACAAAGACCGTTCGTTCCATTATCTGCCCTATCGTACCGATAGCGGATTTGAACAGACTTTCTTAAAAGAAGTATTGTCTTTTGATGAGATCGAAAATCTTGGTTTGGAAGTCTATTATAACGGTGATAGAGCTATGACCGAGTTTAAGATTAAGTGCTATAAAAAAACCGGAAACAAATGGAGTTATGTTGGCATTTACACACCCGACTTCCTTATCATCAAGCGTAAAGACGGTAAGATACACAAGATTATTGTTGTAGAAACTAAGGGTGAGATTTACGCTAAAGATCCTACATTCAAGGAAAAGAAAACCTTTATGGAAACTGAGTTTTCAAAACAGAATAACACAGCATTCGGCTACGAACGCTTTGACTATCTGTATTTAGAAGATACACTACCCGAAAAGGATAGAATGACACTGACTCGCCGGAAGATCTGTGAGTTTTTTAAGGAGGATTAACATGGATTTCATCGATTATAGAGAAAAGCTCGGAATAGGGTTCTGCGACAAGGAACAGGTGAATTATTTCTTCACAAAGGCGTTTAATCTTTTTGACGGAATGAATCACGATTATATGCACGATCAAATTGACAATTCCGAATATTTTGAGTTTTGTGATACAACCGGAACTCCAATGGTACACGGAGGAATCTATACAGGAGGATATAATTTAATATTAAAGACATTGCACGACCACACTTCCAGTATAGAAGATTTTCTCGCTTACTACATGGCTTTTGTGAACTGTCAAAAGGATAAACCAAATAAAAATTGGACTAAAGAAAAATTCCAAAAGGTTATTTGCGGGATGTTAGATAAATCTCATATTCCATATGAAGTTCTTAAAGATCAAGATGGATATTTTATTTTCCCCAAGGGTGCAAAAGAACTTGATGCTGCTCTGGTATCGCAACCACTTGAATGGTTATCAAAATATCCTAATGCACATAAGACCTTCTGCATCGCATTAAAACAGTATTCTGAAGGGATATATATCCGTGATGTTGCGGATAATCTTAGAAAAACTTTGGAAGCATTTCTTCAGGACTTCCTCGGCAATACAAAAAATCTCGAAACGAATAAAAACGAAATTTGCAAACACCTTGGAGCACAAGGGATAGATGCAGGGATTGCAGGTCTATTTCAACCTTTGATTAACGCATACAAAAACATCAATGATCGTATTGCTAAGCACAATGATGCTGTCGATGCGAAATTATTAGAATTTTTACTTTACCAAACCGGAGTTCTTATAAGAATGGTTATTACAACTAATAACGGAGGTCAAGCATAATGCCGATTAAATATGTACCGTTTATACCGGAGCCGGTGGAAGGACAAGCTGTGCTCGGCAACTTTAACAGAATACTCAAATACAAGGGTGCCGACGATGTTTCGATGACACTCCAGCGTGGTATGCCTTTGTATGAGATGGAAAAGCAGGAAACCGTAGGAGAAAATGCCGACGGCAATATGGTTATTCGTGGCGAATGCGTTTCCGCTTGCGCTTATCTTAAAGAGCGGGGCATTCAGGTTGACCTTGTTTATATTGATCCGCCCTTTGCCAGCGGTGCCGATTATGCCAAGAAAGTATATATCCGCCGTAATCCCAAGGTGGCAGAAGCCATTGCTCAAGCTGAGCAGGAACTCGATATTGATCAACTCAAAGCTTTTGAGGAAAAAATGTACGGCGATGTTTGGGATAAAGAAAAGTATCTCAGTTGGATGTATGAAAATCTTATGGCAATTAAATCCATAATGAGCGAAACAGCATCTATTTATGTACATTTGGATTATCATATCGGTCACTATGTGAAAATTTTATTGGATGAAATTTTCGGGGAAGATAATTTCAAAAATGAAATTGTATGGAAAAGAAAGCAAGGAAACTTAGGGCAGACAAACCAATATGGTATTGTAACGGATTCTATATTCTATTACACAATGTCTGATAGTTATTATTTCAAAACTCCATTAACTAAAGAAGGCCAAGAGGAGTATATTAAGAGATTTAAGTATGATGATGGTGATGGAAGAAAATATCGTCTGAGCCCGTTAGTCAGTCCTTCGTATAGTCCGTCGCTTGTATATACGTATAAAGGATATAATCCTCCTAAAAACGGCTGGTCTGTTTCTCCCGAAACAATGGAACGCTATGAAAAAGAAGGACGTTTAAAATTCCCTAAAGATAAGAATCAAAGAATTGAGAGAAAGCAGTATTTGGATGAGTGGGAAGGAAGTCCTATACAGAACCTGTGGACAGATATTTCCGTTATTAACCCAGTAGCAGAAGAAAGACTTGACTATTCAACACAAAAACCAGAAGCTTTGTTAGAACGCATAGTTAACGCTTCTTCCCAAAAGGGTACAGTCATAGCTGATTTCTTCGGCGGTAGTGGTGTTACTGCGGCTGTTGCAAATAAACTTGGTCGTAAGTTTATTCATTGCGATATCGGTCTGAACTCTATTCAAACCACTCGTGATCGTCTTGTTGCCGATGGCGCAGAGTTTGATGTGCTCGAAATCAAAGATGGCGTTCAGCTCTACCGCAATCCCGTGCAGACAATGGATAAAATCAAATCGCTGATTCCCGGACTTAAAAACGAGGATTCTCTTGATTCCTTCTGGGAGGGTGCAATTTCCGACAGCAAACTCGGTACCGTTCCTGTATATGTGCCGAACCTGATGGACAGCACATCAAAACTTCTTGATAAAGTGACCATGAACCGTATTATTCATCAGGCTATACCCGATTTGGATAGCAACATCAAAAAAGTAATCGTCTATTACATAGATATTACCGATGAAGCCGAGATTCAAAAGTTTATAAAAGATGATGACAGCACAAATATTGAAATTGAGCTGAGAGATCTAAAAACAATTCTTGATGATGTCATAATCGGAGATTATGCGGAATTTCACACCGAAGAAACCCACGATGATTTATTTGGCGGATATGCTGTTACCATTGATAAATTTATCAGCGACCGTGTGCTTTCAAAAATAGCTGAGTTCAACCAAAAAGCACTACTTAATTCTTCGGCAAAGAAGCCGTATAAGCCGATTGAAATTAGCGAGGACGGTTTGGAATTGATTGAGTTCCTGAGTGTTGATTGCACTGCTGCCGAAGGAGAGTGGCATTCCGACAGCGAAATCAAGATTGACAAAAACGGTTTTGTCGTTGTAAACGGAAATAAAACAAAGAACTTCTGGGACGGGAAAATCCGCTGCGAACAAAAACCGCTTCGCCTGAAAATCCGGAACATCTGCGGCGACGAAACGGTGTGGGAGGTATAAGTAAAATGTATTCACCGTTTTCTGATAGCAAAGGGCGACCATTGACAATTGAAAAAGTTAAATTCAGTCATCTGTCGCAACTTGTAGATTGTGATGAAGGACATCACGTGGAATACAAATTATTGCTTGAAGATGGCGGAAAAGCGCAGTTGGCAAAAGAAATCACATCGTTTTCCAACTGTGAAGGCGGTTGGTTAATTGTAGGCATAGATGATAAAACAAAAGAAATCAAGCCGATAGACAAACAGGACTACAGCCAACGCATCGGAAAGATTGCGACACGCATTTCACCTATGCCGGAGTTTAGCACTCGTTTCTTGACAATGCCTGAAAACAAAAAATCCGGTGTATTGCTTGTCTATGTATATGAAGGTCGCAATGCTCCTTATGTTTGCAATGGTAGTATTTATGTACGTAGTGGAAGCAGTAAAGAGCCAATTAAACCCGCAGATAGAGGCAATATTGAATATCTATACGAGCGTTCAAAAGAATACATAAAAGAAATAGAAGATTTCTGTCAAAGAGACTATTTCTATTCGTATAACAATCTGCTTCAACGAAAGGTAACATACCCCATAGCTAATATATATCTTAAAAATATCAGTTCTAAGCGGGATGGTTTCTTTAATGTATATGCCAATAGAGATAAAGTTATCGACTTTGTAAAATCCAAATACAAAGTTTTTGAACATATTAGTTATTCAATGCGATCGATAATCTTTATGCAGAAATTTGTTTTACCTGGTTCTAATTCAGGAACTTTTATATTTGAGTTGTTTTATGATTGGTCCTGCAAAATCACTGTGCCGATAGGACTTTCAAACGGAAGCAGAAAAGATGACTATTTAAATATTTATACAGAACTCGGTTATGACAAAGAAAGCGTTGAGAATTTTCAATTAGCAAGCGGTTCAGATATATTTAATGCACTGTTCTTTGGAATGTTCCTTTTTGAGAATATTGCAAATCAATATAAACTAAAAGAAAAAGATTATGCTTTTTGTCTTGAAATTGAAAATGCAGGAGATACTGTTGTTGCTTTTGACGGAGATAAATACAAAGAATATATTGAAAAATATGGGATCCCTTATGCACACAAGGAAATAAATAAAGGCAAAATTTCTTTCTTGCGAGATTTCCCTAAAGTGAGTTTCAACGATTTGTCATATTCGCTGATTGCTGATGACTTGGGTGCTGCTTTCGGTTTTAGAAGTGATTCTGTTTTTGAAATCCTGCAAGACTCCAACAAAAAATACACGTAGAGACTTTGCTCGCAAAGGTAAGGTTTTGCAGATGACGAAATGTCCAGAAAGATTGGGAATGGAGGTGATTATGTGACCCATATAGATAGTTATTTAAGTCGAGTTCTTTCGGAAAACGGACTGAGCTTTCTGGATGATCTATACGAATTATATGATTTTGTGCCAAATGAAACATTACGTCAACTTCTTGCTGCATTTCATACTGGCTTAAACAAATGGTTTACGGTTATCAATAGTGACCTGAGATACCAACATGACGAAGAAGGAAATATAAAATATACAGGCGGATATTTTCACGCCCAAGACAGTAGAGATTACTTGGCTTTGATAGATGTGATAGATACACTTAAAAGTAAATTAAAATCTACAGAATATTCTTTTAGGCTATGTAGCGAACATTATGATGATATAATACGACGTTGCCGTAGATTCGTTGTTAAGAGTGGCGGTAGTACGATTCCAGAAGATTTTACGCCTATCGTAATTGAAGACTTAAATCCTATATTTCAAATGGAGAAAACAGTTGCAGTAAAGTCTGAGCAGAGAACGATATATGCCAATATGAAACCAATAGGCGGAGGATCTTATGCTGATGTATTTTCATATCAAGATCCAAATTACGATATGAAAATTGCATTAAAGCGAGCTAAGGCTGATTTAGATCTTAAAGAACTTCGTAGATTTAAACAAGAATTTGAAGTGTTAAAATCACTAAAATCTCCTTATGTCGTCGAAATATATTCTTATGATGATGCAAATAACCAATATACGATGGAGTGTATGGATGAAAGCATATATAAGTATATTAACCGAGAGAATGCAAAGCTCACCCTATCGGATCGAAAAAGGATAATAGCACAAATAGGTAAAGGATTATCGTATATACATAGTAAGGGACTTCTTCATCGAGATATTAGCTTAACCAATGTATTTATTAAGCACTATGATGATGTTGATGTCGTTAAAATCGGTGATTTCGGGTTGGTTAAGGTGCCTGATAGTACACTAACCAGTCTGCAATCGGAATTAAAAGGTTCTCTAAACGATCCAGATCTCATTAACGTCGGATTTGCAAACTACGATATGTGTCATGAGACTTTTGCACTCACCCGATTGTGCTTTTTTATTCTGACAGGAAAAACAAATGTTGAACGCCAAAAAGATAGCGACATCAAAGAGTTTTGGAATCGAGGAACAAATACAGATCGAAATAAAAGATATCAATCTGTGGATGATCTTATATCGACTGTAATGCGTCTAAAAGAAAACTCATAGTTCTATAGCGGTTTTAGGTGCAATCTTAACAGGTTTTACTGTTTGGGGCAAATTCGTCCATAAACAGTCTACTCGCTAAGGTGCTAAGATGATACAGAACAAAATGTCACCGCAAAAAAGGCACAACCAACGGATTTTTGCGATCCAAAAGGTTGTACCTTCTCATCATCTTATGTATAAATCAACTCCCGATTGATGATTTCGGTGGCGGCGTTGCGGATAGCGCTCATTTTGCCAACCCACTTCATTTGGTCTGTTGATTTGAGTTGTTCGGTGATGCCTTCTTTTTCGGCGTATTCTTTTACGAGCCGATAAAAGAGATCCTGTGCTTGTTCCTCGACATCTGCGAGGTGGGAATGGAGTTTACCGGAAGTGAGCAGATTGTAGTAAATCGCTTTATGGTACTGCTTTAAGTGTCGCAATCTACGCTGTCCCCATATACCAATGGGACGATTATCTTTTTCCGCCGGTAATGACAAGTCCGGCAATAGGTAGTCGCCGGTCTGTGTATAAGTACCGCCGAGTTGTGCAAATAATGTGTCAGTCATAGTAAAAACCTCCTTTGATACTTAAATTGTATCAAATGAGGTTTTCTTTTTCAAATGTGCGATTTGTAAATTTGCAAATTATGCTCGTGCCAAATATTACAACGAACATTTCCGAAACTGTGCCATTTTTTGCGGTGAACATAGCGAATATTCACTCTTTTGTTTTCAATCCTCGCATCACTTGCCAACGGGAGAATTCTTGAAGCGCCCGGATATGCCAATCGGATTTGCGGGTAATAGTGCGAAAGTATTTCGAGTAGCAGAATTCTATTAAATAGACTTTCGGAATGTGATTCATATTGTTTCTCTTAAACGCTTTAAGATGTCCTTTCCTGCACCAATTATTGACGGTTGTTTTACCGTAGCCGATAATTGTTGACACTTCCGTTGCGGTCATCACATCGGGATATTGTGCAAGCATTTCAGTATAATATTGCCGCATATTTTTAAGAGCATTTTCGGGAATTTTTGTTTCCAATTTTATGGAATAATTCCCTTTATACCAACCTGCCGGTGCTGAATAGGATTCGGGAAATATTTTTCTCTTTTCAAGATATGTAATAACGTCAGACTTTTTGATTTTGTAACAGCGAGTTTTCTTGCCCGTGTATTCGCACGGAATCTTTCCGCTTCGCAGCAGATACAAAGCCGTTGACTTGCTGATATGACAGATTTGATAGAGTTGGTCTTTGGTAATAATATCGGGAATCGAATCCCAGTTGATTGCGGTTTCATTCATAGCAATACACCTCGTAAATATTTTAATCGGTGTGGGTTTTCCTGTGTATTGCCGTTGTTGATGTGTTTATTCTGTTCTTTCCGAAAACAGCGAAAATGCCGTTATTCGAACTTTCCTTTATTTATCGGGATTTCAGCGACGCAATCGCAAAAAAGCCTTTAATATCAAGCATTTTCGGCGAATACGAAGTATCCCGAAACTGCCTTCAAAATCGCTAAACAGCCATTAATCCATAAAACTCGAAATGCTGTAAGCCGAAAGGCTTCTAGGGTTCGAATCCCTAACTCTCCGCCAAAAAGTCCGAAAAATCAAGGTTTTTCGGCTTTTCTTTTTTGCTCGTTTGCTCAAAATCGGCTCAAAACTATGGAAAGAACAGCCTGTTTTTTTGGAAAAAACAAGGCAATTTTGGGTATTTTGGCATATTCGAACCGTAAAAATCAGTTCTCTCCGTCATCAGCTGAAATTTCGGCCCATTTGCTGCCGAAATTCACCGATTCGGGAAGCGCCATTCCGCTGACCATTGCCTTTGCCGAGGACAGCTTTGAAGTGTAGTCAAGGTGGGCGTAGATGTTAGCGGTGGTGGAAAAATCACTGTGTCCCAGCCACTCCTGAATTTGTTTCAGCGGTACGCCGTTTGCAAGAAGCAGACTTGCGCAACTGTGTCTTAAATCGTGAAAATGCATTCTTTTACAGCCGTGCTTTTGAATATACTGTGGGAAATAGCTTGTCAGATACTCCGGTCGCATTAAATCACCAAGCTCGTTCACAAAGACATAACCGTCATATTCGTAGTTATAGCAATTGCCGCAAACTTTCTTGTTGAGTTCCTGCGCCGCTTTTACTTCTTTGAAATACTCCGCAAAGCTGCCGACCAGCGGAAGTGTACGCATACTGGATTTTGTTTTGGCAGAGTCCTGTGCGTACATTTTTGTTTTTCCGTCCACTTGCAGCGATGTGACCGTGTGCCTTATAGTGATTGTGCCACGATCAAAGTCAATGGCGTCCCATTTCAGTCCGCATACCTCGCCACGACGCAAGCCGTAGAAAGCGGCGACTAAAACCGGAAGTTCCAGCTTTGTCCCTTTAACTACTTCAAATAAATGCTGCAGTTCTTCTGCATCAAGTAATACAGGCTGATAATCATTCTTTTTCGGGCGATCCACTTTCATTGCCACATTCTGCGTAACAAGGTCGGTTTTCATCGCATACTTCAAAGCCTGGTAAATCACCGCATGATAGTGGATAACGGAATTCGGCGTGACGGTTTTCAGCTTCTCCGTATAAAACTGTTGGATGTGCCGAGCCTCCAGTTCTTTCAAGGTTAGCTCCTTTTTGCGGAAATACGGGCCAATCGTGCTTTTGACCATCCCTTGATACGAGCCGAATGTTGCGGGCTTGATTCTCGCTCTGACAATCTCAAGCCACTGATCCAAATAATCTGCAAAGAGCATATTGGAGTTTAATTCTCCAGCAGCCGGAGGAATCTCAAATTCGCTGCGAATACGAATAAGTTCCTGTTCTGCCCGCCGCTTATTGCCTTTTTGGGGCAATCCTGTCGATACCCTTTTTTGATGGCGTTTTCCTGCTGCGTCCCGATAGCTGAGAACGGCATAATAGTAGCCGTTTTTCAGTGCAAGAGTTCCTGATACCATTTTTATTACCTCCGGAATCATTGAATTGTATACAGGCATCTCCCACCGACATCTATATTTTATTCGGTCGGTGGGAGATACTCAAATATGCGATTATCAAAACGGAGTTCAAATCGCACTTTTTCCCTGATCCATGACATACTCAATGACATTGACCTTGGTTATCCGGAAAGCATTTCCGATTTTCAGGCCTCTGATATACCCGTCATTGATCAAGTCATAGGCAAGATGGCGGCTGATGCCAAGCATCGATTGGAGCTGAGTGATGTTCACGATGTCCGGATACTCCGGAAACATCATCAAGTACAGTTCTCTCAGCTCAGACTTTTTCATTGCCATTCGTCTGCCACCTCATCTTTCTTTTCCGCTTTAGAGTAGATGATGAAATCGTACCCGTTGCGATAATTACAGAAATCACAGCGCTCTTTTGCTTGTCCGTGATTTTCCCGCACGATCTTATAGATTCCTGTGTCGAGGAACTGATCAAGGCAAACCGGGCAAAGGCACAAATACATCGGTCTATTCAAAACGGAGTTCTTCTCGCTCAAATGGTTCATATTCTGCTGCTCCTTTGTTTTCGAAATAATCCTTTCACTTGGTAGGCAAAGAAAACGGGCAAAAATTACCCCCCATACAGAAGTTTTTTGAGTTTTGCGATTTTTTTGCAGAAATTCGCGGCGGGGACAATGCCGCGAATTTCTGCAACCTCCCGCTGTGAATATCATTCAAATGCGATCAGCGTCAGCAGGTCCATATCTCTTTTGGGCAGAAAAATAATCTTCCGATATAATTCGTCATTCTCCATTTCATCAACCCACGCAAAGCGGGGGTCACTTTGGAAAGAATACTTGTCGCACACAGAAAGCGCGCTGGAGAACTTTTTTAATAGGGCAGACATAGATTCACCCTGTTCGGTTCCGTTGTCACAGGAGCTTTCTGAGAGGGGCTGTGTGCACTGGAACTCCGTCCTGTTTTTCCTGAACACATTCAGGTCGAACGCATAGATATCTTGAATATCCTCTTCGCTCATGCCGGCAGCTTTATATTCGCGGTGAAGCTTCTTCCACTCCTCGGTGAACTTTCTCTTTTCGAGTCCATAATTAAATCCCATTTGTCGTAATCTCCTTTGAATTTTTGAATTTGGGTGAAAGTCAAAAATTCAGAGATCACGGGTATTCAGCGATATAGCAGAGCCACTGGTCGCACATAAAAAGTCCTTTCCGTCTGCTGCGGTCCAAAGGACACAACTACGCTGGCGAAAAGGACTCCCGATGCTGCCTGCCTGAAAAAGGGCACAGAAATCTAAGGGTACCCATACTGCTTTTTCAAAAGAGTTTGAAATCAGCGTATTTGTATCCTTGGCCCTTGTACTTTAGGCTGCGAATATGTATTTGTGATGTCGGTGAAAAACAAAAAAAGCCACCGACAAGGCAGAACTATAGATAGAACTATAGTGTCTTACCTTGCCGGTGGCCTCTCACGTATGTCTGGAATAACTACCGGTTCATGTTCGGGCTGCTGCCCACGATCAAGTGACCTGGAAGCGGATTTAGCGCGGCCCTGTTTCAGCCCGACCGTTCCGTCGAGATGTCGTTGATTCAGTTGTTATAGGAACTCGCTTCGATGTTCTTCAGGCAGATCAATGGGGGGATTATCATCCCGCCAGATTAGGGCTCATGCCATGCTCGTGCAGCCATGCCTTTGCCTTGCTTACAATGGCTTCCGGCGCATCCTTGACACCGCAGATGGCCTTGTACACGGAGGCCCAGAAAACAACATCGGGTGTCTGCGCAATTTCCGTTTCTCCATATTTGATCATGTAGGCCTCGATCTTCTTTCGGTCAAGGCTGAACAGCGCCTCGTTGCGCTCTTTTACAAAAGCCTCTAACATCGTCATATCAATGCTTCCTCAATTCCAAGTCACTATGCTCCATGATGCGGATTTTCCTTCTCAGCTCTACAAGGGTCTTGCGATACTCCGCATCGGACATTCCAAGATAGCGGGCGATGCGCTTTGCTTTGCGAACCGTCTCTGCGTTGGACGCATTTACAGACGGAAGCCATTTCGCCAGCAAGGACACCTCTGCGTCAGACGCAAGGTCGGCCTCCAGTTGCTTGCGAATGGTACGCAAAGCGTCCTTTTCACAGGCCGTGCTGATGAGAGACACCAAATCGTCGTAGCGTCCGAACTCAGGGATCAGCTCGATATTCTTGCGCAGAGACTCCGTTCTGTTCTCAGCCAGCCAATTGATAATCACGCGGAACACCCGGCGCTCACCAAGGCCTCCGCGAACATCGCGTCCGAAAAACAAAATCTTCATAGCAATATCCGCGTCCTCCGCATATGCGCGGACAAAGCGTCTGATGATTTCCTGATTGTCGGCTGCACGGAGCGCGCCGATCACTGCGAACAGATCCAGACAGTCAGACATTGTGCTTGCGTTGGTAACTGCGCCGTTTTCTGTGTAGGCAATATTTGCCTCATTCTTCAAATGATTCAACATTTCAATTCCCCCAATCAGACGGCGCAGAAGAATTTTATCACTCAGACGCCTTAAAATTGTAAATAGGTTTTAGCACCTCAATCACATCGACGGACTCTCTGATGATATCGATAATGTCTTCAAGCGACTTGTAGGCCATCGGCGCTTCATCGATGGTAGCCTCATTGACGGATGTCGTGTAGATACCCTCAATCGTCTTCCTATACGCCTCTAAATCCAGCGTTTCTTTTGCCTTTGTACGAGACATAAGGCGTCCGGCGCCATGCGGGGCAGAATAATTCCATTCCGGATTTCCTTTTCCGCGAGCCAACACGCTGCCATCCCGCATATTGATCGGAATCAAGACAAGCTCTCCGTCATGGGCTGCAATAGAACCTTTGCGAAGGATCATTTCCTTCGTATCAATATAATTGTGGATGGTGTGGAAAGAATAAAGTGCGGTCATCCCGGTCTTTTCCAAAATGATTTCCGCCATTCTTTCACGGCTGCGCTGTGCAAATTGCTGGCAGATTTCTACATCGTGGAGGTAGTCCTCTAAGTAGGTACCGTACAGATAGCAAAGGTCTGCGTGGATCGTCAGGCTCTTTTCGTCCTCCTTGATGAAGATGAGCCTGTCCCCGTCACCACCTGCCGAATTAAATCTCGGCACAACAGTATCGTCTGCATCGTCCTCGGTGGTCTGATAGATAACGGTCATCGGCTCGCCGCTCTCGTCCTCATCGGCAAAGGGCAGCGGCGCTCCCTTGGAAAGCAAAGCGGCAAGAGAAAGCATCAGCTTACTCTTGCCGTCGCTGGGGTCGCCTTGCAGCAGTTTGACCTTGCCGAAGGGGATATAGGGATACCACAGCCAGCGCACCTCTTTCGGGGTAATCTCGCTTGCCTTGATGATTTCCAGCTTTGCGGGAATGTTGTTCGGATAGTCTGTCATTGTCTTGTTCTCCTTTTCGATAGATAGTGCGGGCATTGGATAACGGTGGCACGGAAGCTCTGCTTGCAGCTCATTTCGCATTTCCTGCAAAGCTCGTTATATTTCTTCCTGCCACGCTCATCAAGAAAGAACGCACATTCTCTCTTGAGGTATTTCGGCATACGGGGCATAGCAGGCACCTCCTTTTCGCTGCCGAATTGCCGATTTGCTCCCGAAACGCAGAAACGCCCAAAACCGTTTCGCGCTGTATAGTTTCGGGGCGATTTTGGGCGTTTTCTTTCGATATGAGCGGCTTTATTTTGAAGGCGGTATCCTTTTACCGCCAACCATTCAAAAGCCGCTGTTTGTCGCTTCCGAATAACAAAAAAGCGCCGTATTGCTACGACGCTTTTGTCTTGCTCGGAAGATGGAGCAAGGAAACACTATTCAATTATTTGTTGTACTTTTTCTTTCTGCTGACAATCGTTGTGCCGATGGCTGCACCGCCGCTGACAAACAGCAGGGCAATCCACAGTGCAAGGTTGCTTATATCGCCGGTCTGGGGAAGTTTGGAATCGTCTTTCAGCTTCGCCGTTACGGTGTCGGCTTTTTTGATTTCCTTTGTACCGTCCTTGTCGCTGAAATACTTGCCACAGCCTTCGCAGTACCAATACTCAATATTGCCCTCGGCATCCTTGGTCGCCGCCTTTGCGTCGATATGCTTGAGGTCAGAGTGGATGTTTGCATCAAACTCACCGTAGGCTTTACCGCAGACTTCGCATACCGCTTTTTCGGCGCAGGTCGCTTTCCCGCCGGTGTGCTCAGTCAGCTTCTTGCCGCAATAATCACACTTGTGGTCTTTGTTATCGTCTGCACACTCGCTGATTATATAATCGCAGATATCACATTTATGGTCTTTGTTTGCATCGATGCAATTCTCCGTTTGCGTGCCTGCAGAGCATCCGTCAACGGTGCAGGTGCGGGTATGGGTGCCGTCGCCGTTCGATGCCCATTCACCGAAGGTGTGTCCGTCATTGACCGTAACGGTCATTTCAGCGGTGTTGCCTGCCTTATCGGTGACAATGATTTTCTGTTCGTCGTCCGCAGGAGAGAGAACAAAGCTGTTGTTTTCATCGAGTGTGACCTTCGTTTCATTGACAATAACGGTATCGATATACTTCTCGTCAATGGTAACGGTTTGTGCCTCGCAATAGGTCTTGCCGTTCTCTATGCCCTTGATTACGGGGCTTGTTCCGTCCAGCACGATACCGTCCGAGCAAATGTAGTCCGTATTGCCCGCCTTATAGGTCAGTCTAACATAGATAATATATTCGTTATCGGGGTCAATGCCGAACGGTGCGGTGTACGCTGTGAAGGTCATGCCGTCAAGCTCCGTTTTTGTCAGTTCCTTATTTGACAGCAGATATTCAACCGTAACCGACTCGCCGCTGTTGTCGGCGGCGTTTATCGTCACCGTTTGCGTGTCCTTAAAGAACAGACCGAAGGTGATGTTGTTGAGGAACGCTTTCCAACTGTTCTCGCTGATTTTAATTTCGCCCGTGGGCTTTTCGCTGTCTTTCCACCGTGCTTTAAGCGTTATATTCTCGGCAGGCATGGTCGTGGGAATTTCCATATCCCAGCCGATAAAGGTATATCCTTCTCTTGTCGGGTCAGCAGGGGCGACAATCGCCGTGCCGTAGTCCTGCGTAATCGGAGCAATTTCACTGCCGCCGGTGGTGTCAAAGGTGATCGTGTACGAATTAACCTTCCATTTTGCCGTGATTGTCAGATTCTCCGCAGGCATGGTTGTCGGGAATGCTTTATCCCAACCGTTGAACTGATAGCCCTCTCTTGTCGGGTCAGCAGGGGCGGTAATCGCCGTGCCGTAATCCTGCGTTATGGTAATATCCGCTTTGCCGTTTTCGGGTTTGACTGTGACGGTATATTGATTGATCTCCCACTTCGCCCAATACTCTTTATTGCCCGTTTCGGTGTTGCCGATTGCCGTAACAGGAGAGCCGGTCAGATTTTCGTTGTCATACCAGCCCTTGAACGTGTGGCCTGTATAGGTCATATCGCCCGCTGTCGGAAGCGTTGCACCCACGCCGTAGGTGTATCCGGTGACATTGCCGTTGTTGATCGTACCGCCGCCCGCGTTCAGCGTGACGGTATAGGTATTTGCTTCCCACTTCGCCCAATATTCCTTGTTGCCCGTTTCGGTGTCGCCGATTGCCGTAACAGGAGAGCCGGTCAGATTTTCGTTGTCATACCAGCCCTTGAAGGTGTACCCGGTGCGCGTCACATCTGTCGGCAGCGTTGCGCCCACGCCGTAGGTGTATCCGGTGACATTGCCGCTGTTGATCGTGCCGCCGCCCGCGTTCAGCGTGACGGTGTAGGTATTTGCTTCCCACTTCGCCCAGTATTCCTTGTTGCCTGTTTCGGTGTTGCCGATTGCCGTAACAGGAAAGCCGGTCAGATTTTCGTTGTCATACCAGCCCTTGAATGTGTGGCCTGTATAGGTCATATCGCCCGCTGTCGGAAGCGTTGCACCCACGCCGTAGGTGTATCCGGTGACATTGCCGTTGTTGATCGTACCGCCGCCCGCGTTCAGCGTGACGGTATAGGTATTTGCTTCCCACTTCGCCCAATATTCCTTGTTGCCCGTTTCGGTGTCGCCGATTGCCGTAACAGGAGAGCCGGTCAGATTTTCGTTGTCATACCAGCCCTTGAACGTGTGACCCGTATAGGTCACATCTTCCGCCGTCGGCAGCGTTGCGCCCACGCCGTAGGTGTAGGAGGTGACATTGCCGCTGTTGATAGTGCCGTCGCCCGCGTTCAGCGTGACGGTATAGGTCGGGGCTGTCCACTGCACCGTCAGTTCCGTCACATCAGCAGGAACGCTGGCACCGGGGGCGTAGGAATTGCCATTGCCGTCAAGCCACATGAAGTAGCTGCCTGTATTTTCGTCCGGGCGGGTCAGGCCGTTGGACGCGGGCGCGGTAAATGTGCTGCCGGTTTTCACGATGATTTGAATAGCATCGGAGCTGCCGCCCAGCTTGCCGCCGCCAAGGTCGAGGGTAACGGCTTTCAGCCCGTCAGCGCCCAGCATGCCGGGGTTCAGGACTTCAAGGACAGGGCGGAAACCGAGGGACGAGTTGGAGAGCGGAGCAGAGTTGCTGTACCAGTTGCGGGCCGAAGAGTACCCGCGGCGCGCACGCATCGACGCGAAGCCAGAAGAAACATCCTGTCCCCACGAATACATTTTATTCCAGTTTTGGATATATCCGCTGTTCTTATTCAGCATCGTGTCCCATTCGTTGCTTTGGGGCGTGCCGCGTTCTGAATCACCTGAGCCTGTATAACTACTTCCCACGGACGGCGCACGCAGCGTATAGCCCACGCCGCCGGCGACATAGTCCTTGCCGAAAATCAGACTCGCAGTATCTAAGTCATTCCAGCTTACCGTATGCGTTACGGCATAGTCCGCCACAAACAGGCTGTGGGCGTATTTGTTCTGCTGTGCATACTCCTCGGTGGTCTCTATCGCAGACGTGAGCTTGTAGGCTTCTATTGTTCCCGCATAGGTAAAGGGAACATAGTGCAGCGATGTATCCGGCAAAGAAACTGCGCCGTTTTCGTTCCCGGTGTTCACCGTGCCGGGAATATTCATCGCCGAAAGGTCAAAATAATATCTGCCGCCGGGTTTGAGGGAAAACTGTTCTGATAAAGCAAACTGCGCCGTGAGCTTGGTAACGTCCGCCGGAACACTGGCACCGGGGGCGTAGAGCTTGCCGTTGCTTCCGAGCCACATGAAGTAGCTGCCTGTATCTCCGTCCGGGCGGTTCAGACCGTCGGACGCGGGGGCGGTAAACGTGCTGCCGGTTTTCACGATGATTTGAATATCCTCGGAGCTGCCGCCCAGCTTGCCGCCGCCAAGATCAAGGGTAACGACCTTCATCCCGTCAGAGCCCAGTGTGTCAGGGTTCAGGACTTCAAGGACGGGGCGGAAACCGAGGTCCTCAATAGAACCGGTTGCAGGATGACCGTAGCAGAAGTGCGCCGAAGTGTACCCGCGGAGCGTACGACTCCACGTATCATTGCTCCAGGTGTCCTGCCCCCAGGAAGCCATCGGCCACCAGTTTTTGATATACCCGGTTGTGTTGTCTTCTGAATCCTGACCGGATTTTTTCAAAATTGTGTCCCATTCATTATTGGCGGGAATACCGCTTTCGCCATAGTGGCCGTTATAGGCGGTTCCTGCAGACGGGGCGCGCATGGTATAGTCGATGCTTCCGCTTGAGTAAGTCTTTCCGAAGATCAGCCCTTGTTTGTCCAGTGCATCCCAACTCACGAAATGGGTCACGTTGTAATTCGCAATGAACAGGCTGTGTTCGTAGGAGGTGGTATCGGTGTCAGCTGCACTATCCAGCGAATAAGCGTCCACCGTCCCCACGTAGGTGAAGGGCACATAGTGCAGGGTGCCGTCTGTTTGGGTGCCGCCGTCAAGGGTGCTGTTCACCGTGCCGGGAATCCCCATCGCCGACAGGTCAAAATAATATCTGCCGCCGGGGGCGAGGGTAAACTGCTCGTCAGGCTGATTTTCCACCGTCAGCGCAATGTCTGTGAAATTACTTGCGTAATCGGTATTATCATCGCCGTTATACTGTTCGCTGAAGACCTTCAGGGTATAGCTGCCAGGTGCAATGTTAGACGGGATTTTGATTTCAACCGTTCCGCTTTTGGCAGTAGGCTGTGCTACTCTGCCATAATACCGTGCGCCGCTGCTATCCGCAATGATGGCGGAGATATATTCATTTATCCCTGTGGTCGCCCCTTTGTAATTCAGCGTAACGGTATCGCCGGGGTCGCCGCTGACAGCTTTTTCCGTTACGGCAAAACTGCGGCTACTATCTAAAAGCGTCAGTTTCCACTCGTTTCCGCTGTATTCGGGAATCGGGGTCAGCCCTCCGTCGGGCTTTCCGCCCACGGCGGCAGATGCAAAAAGGACAGAGTTCAGATTTAAGTTAAAAGCGGGACGAACAGTCCGATGATTATTTTTCTTGCGGATAGAGACCCCAGAGTATTGGACAGAACCATCACTACTCACGATGGCGACATAAAAAGTCTTGGAGCCAGGGGAGCGCAGCCACCAACTGCTTGTCACCCAATTCGGATGCGCAGGATCCAAGGCACGCAGATCGTTGTTTACCGCAATAGCCTCTTTTGTGGAAAGCGGCCAAAATACAGCGTTATCCACCTGCCCTCCCGCTACACAGTCGGTATTTTCTCCGTTGTAACTTCCGCTTGTAAGCGCCCGTTTCTTTACGGCAGCATTTTCTTCTGTCGTCAGCTTTTCCGCAAGCGCATCTATCGCGGTTTTCAAATTACTCGGTGCGTATTCGTTGTATAATATGATATCGGCAAATGGTATAACTCCCATAGCGCCTGCCGCAAGCAGGGTAATATCCCCTTGTGCGCTTGTAACACCGCTTCCGTCATAGCCGATAACTCGCCATGCAGCAGGCTTATTTTCTTGGTTTTTCCCGAAATACACGGTCGGTGTGCTCGCTGTGTTTACAGTTTTATTCAGTGCATCTGTGCCAAGCTGTACCGTCCTTTGCAGACGCAAGCGCAGCGTGCTTTCCTTATGAATATTGTAATCTGCCAGCGTGCGCCCGTTCTCAAGCTCTTTTTCGCCAAAAAACAGTCTTTGCGCATCGGGAGAAAAGCCCGTTTTATCCCGAATTTTTTCCTTGACCACGTCAATGCTGTCGCCCTGCTCAACCTCGAGCGTTAAATTTGCCTGACCGACAATGGTCAAGTCAATATAAATCTCAATTGCGCTTGCCATCATCGGTACAAAGCTCGTCATCATACAAAAGACGAGCAGGATACTGAATAATCGTTTTCTCATGTTGTTACCTCCATTTCGCCGTCTCTCGACAGCTTAAAATCGTATTTCATTTCCAGCATAGCAAACAGCTTATACATAACCTCTGTGGCAATCGCCTTGATATCCAGTGATTGAATAAAGGCAAGCACCTTTGCCTGTTCTTCCTCCGGTACACGATACACTCTCATTGATGCCGTCAAAAAGCGGCTGAGCTTGCGTTCCAATGGAAAATGAATATCACATTTTCTCGCCATATAGCTGCGCATCAATCCTGCCGTGCCAATTTCCATCTCGTAAAAGTCGCTCTCGGTATCATCGGGGAAATTTTCACCAAAAATCTGCTTCAGCTCTGCTGTGGTATGCAGGTAAATATATTCCGACGTGTCGGGCAGGGAATAGGCTTCAATGTAGATTTCTCGCAGGTTCTCATTCAGTTCAGTCAGTGTCAGTTGGATCGCCGTTTCTACCGCATAGGCGTAAACCGGCGGCAGCTTGCTGTCTGCAATGCTTCTTGCCACGCCAAACTGTCCGCCGAACATCGTTTCGGTCAAATCCAGCAAAACTCTGTCCTTGGTCGGAAACAAATTCAAATAGCTTCCTCTTGCAACACCTGCTTCGTCCACAATCTGACTGACAGAGGTGTTTTTATACCCCTGTTCCAGAAAGAGACGGACGCACACGGTCAGTATTTTCCTCTTTGTTTCACTGCTGTCTCTCCGCAAATATATCACCTCTCTTTAAGCGTTTTAGTATATATACCAATAATATCATAACAAGTGCAAAAAGGCAAGTGGAATTTGAAACTTTACCTCCGTAAATTGTGACATTTCCGCAAACGCTGGCTTCTTCCATTACTCACGGAACTTTATAACTTCTTGAATACTACCCGCAAAGGAAAAGCCGCTGTCTGTTGACAGCGACTTTTCTTACTTAGTATTAACAGTATATAAGCTCACTCGAAACGATTTCCATAGCAGCACTGCGAATATACCGCAGGTGTCGCTGTCCCCAAATGCCGATGGGTCTGCCCTCCGGCTCGTCCTCTCCGGCGATCAGATAGTAGTCCCCGACAAGCTCATAGCGCAAGCCTGTCCGTTCGTCCGTGATGAATTCTTCCATTGTGTCGTCCTCCTTGGTTTTATATTGCTTCTCTGGCTTTCTGCCCGGATTGCTTACGGTGATATGTTGTGGTCAAGCTTTTTTGTAACACTTTGTTCGATAAATATCTACCTGTAACGAGCCTCCATTGGTGTTAAATAATTATTGTATGAATGAGGACGAACATAGTTATACCAATTTATGTATTTCATAGTTAGTTCATCCATCATCTCTACATTTGAAAATGAAGTTATGTTATAAAAGTTGCTTTTGAAAGTGTGTTGTGATATAATAATTCCATTGGTCCAAAGTCTATTGAAACAGCTATTTCCCGTTCTATATAAATTCAAATCATAGTTGTGGCGCATATCATAACTGACAGACACCCTAACGAAATACTAATTGTCTGGAAGCTCTATGAGAAAGCCACAAATATGTGAATAGGAGTAATTTATGGTAGAACTATATGTCAATGATATAGAGAATGCTCTAAAGAATAAAAGCTATTTTTCTGCATTAGCTATGTCGCTTGCATTGCCTGATATATGCGGTGCAGCAGAATATCCAAACGAAACATCTACTGCAAAGCGCTATATTGAGTGGTATAATAAGTATCTCGGAGAGTATATGTCAGACGATAGTGGTAATCCGTATCTGAGTGGTGAAATCGTATATAATCTCAGAAATACCTTTCTTCATGCTGGTTCTCCGAATATAGACAGCAACAAGGTCAAGGATGAAGCAAACCAGCTCGACGGATTTGGTCTGATTCTTGGAGATGGTACAAAAATATGGAGTGCGACTTTATTTATTAATACCTCTATTGTTAAGCTGCGTACTATGATTGTCGATGTTACATATTTATGCAAAACAATATGTGACCGTTCACTTTGGTACTATAAGAACAATACGAATAAATTTCATTTCGATTTTTCGATTGATACGCAGGATCATTTTTATTCCGGTGAGGGCAAGCTACCTTCAGGAGATCCAATCATCGAAGCACTTAATCAAAAGTTAGAACAATCAGGCGATACTCGAAGATTTCAGGAATCTCAGGATCACACTACGGTTGATGTTATTACTGGAGACTTTAATTATATCTTTTCAAATGAGGAGTTAAAGCAGAAGTTTCTGAACGGCGAGAAGATCAAGTTAGTAAGAACAATGCACACACCCGTCATTACTTCAAATACTGAGTCAACGGTAAAGAAAGAATCAGCACCTAAGAAAAAAACTGCTTCTCCATCTAAAAAGAAAACTAAGCCAGATAAGAGAGAAGCACAGGTACGCTCTTTCTTCGATCAGCACTTTAAGGAAAAGAAGTATAAGCAGAAAAAAGAGATTATCATTCAGGCAATCCTCAAATCTAAGACTAAACAACAAGTCAACAATGCTCTTATGAAGTCTTTTGCAAGTGAGGAAACAGGAGTGATATACAAACGGCTATCTCCTTTACTCGCTTTGTTGCCAGGCAAATAATCAATGAGCGCCCTCTGATAGTTCAGGGGGCGTTTCCGTTCGTCTGAGGGAGCTGTCAAGCAGAGGTTGGTTCGGCAATGCCGTGTTCCGATTCATACTCCCTGACACGGCGATAGAAAGTGTTAGCCGACAAGCCCATTCTCCGCATAAAGTCACGCCCTGTGATACTCTTGGACTTCCATTCCCCATAAAGCTGACCGAACCTCGTCCAGTCGATTTCGATAGGCTTCCGCCCCATGTACTTTCCCTGCGCCTTAGCGATCTCGATGCCCTCACGCTGTCGCTGTTTGAGCTGCTCACGCTCCAACTGAGAGAGGGCAGCGAACACGGTCAACATGAATTTGCCCGTAGGCGTGTCGGTGTCGATATTCTCCTTGTGGCTGATGAGTAGCAAGAAAACAGATTGTGGTATTCATTTCTTTCTCGATGATTATCAGTTTATGAGATTATGGAATAATCCTGAAAGATACATAGATTTGCTTAAAAAATTTAATTGTGTATTATCGCCTGATTTCAGCCTTTACGCTGATTATCCGACAGCGTTGCAGATTTATAATCATTATCGCAAACATTGGCTTGCGGCATATTGGCAGATGTATGGCATTGAGGTAATCCCCACGATATGTTGGAGTAATGAAAAGAGTTTTGAATGGTGTTTTGACGGAGAACCAAAGCATAGCACAGTTGCTGTTTCAAGCATTGGAACTCAAAATAATAAAACGGCAAAAGAGTTATTTTTGAAAGGCTACAACGAAATGATGAAACATTTACAGCCTGAAACAGTCATTTTCTACGGCAAGGTTCCCGAAGAATGTGCAGGAAATATTATCAATATAAAATCGTTTCAGGAAAAAATCAGGGGGTCAAAATAATGGGCGGAAGAGGCTCTTCAAGCGGTATAAGTGATAAGGGCAAGAAGTACGGTACAGAATATCACACAGTGTATCAATCAGGTAATATCAAATTTATAAAAATTAGCAAAGGCAATATAACACCGCCTTTTGAAACGATGACTAAAGGCAGAGTATATGTAACTGTAAGCAATCAAGATAAACTGAAATCTATAATCTATTTTGACAAACATAACAAAAGATACAAACAAGTTGACATTGACCATCCACACAGGATTGATGGGGTTTTTACACAGCCTCATACTCATAAAGGATATTCACACGGTGAAAAAGGCGATAGAGAAGTTATGCCTAAAGAAAGCAAAATGATTGACAGGGTAGTGAAAACTTGGTATAATAGAATTGACAAGTAGAAGTGTTGTGAGGAACACGCATAGCAATATGAATGTCCGGTGCAAATCCGGACGCTTGTAAAAAGACAGTACAGAAATGTGCTGTCTTTTCTTTTGCTTATTTTACGAAAGGACGGTGACACCGTGAAAGACAAATTAAACGCAAGACAAAAGAAGTTTTCCGAATATTATGTGTAGAGCGGTAACATCGTTCAGAGTGCGATTAAGGCGGGCTATATCGACAACAAAGAAAAATACACGCTCAGAGAGCATTATGGCTACGGTTATATAAAATACCGTCTGTATAGAGAGAATGGCGATGAGATACCGCCTAATTCAATAGAACAAACGAAATGGATTGACGGCAAGGGCGTTACCTTTGATGAAAGCGTAATGCTTGCGGTACCTTGTATATTCGGCGACAGTGAACAGTATAAGGGCAGAGGCGGCAATATATTTGACGGTAAGACAGATGATTTCGACGCACTCGACGAAGCGTGGTCGCAGTGGATGGACGCACTCAGGGCAGCTCGTTCAAAGAGCTATATACCGGAATGTCTGTTACCTCGAAATCCTGATACTGGTATGATTATTAAACCTAATGCCTTTGATAACAGATATATTTCAACAAATAACGATATGTCTGAAACAGGCTGTAATAAAATCACTCTCGACCAGCCTAATATCCCACATGAAAGCTACTTGCAAACATACATAACCGCCCTTGATTTATGCTTGCAGGGAATAATATCACCGTCAACGCTCGGCATTGATGTCAAAAAGATGGACAATGCCGAAGCACAGAGAGAGAAAGAAAAAACTACCCTATATACCAGAGGAAACCTTGTACAGCTTGTGGAAGAATTTATGCCGGAGCTTGTAAAAGCTGTTGTCTGTGGTTATCAGATATGGCACGAGCTTGATATTATTCCTCCGACTGTTGCTATAAACTTTGGAGAATATGCTAACCCAAGTTTTGAAGCTGTTGTTGAAACAGTAACTAAGGCAAAGCAAGGCGGTATTATGAGTACTGAAAGCTGTGTTGAGGAGCTTTATGGTGACAGCAAAGACAGCGAATGGAAAGAACAGGAAGTCGCAAGGCTGAAAGCTGAACAGGGCGTGCAGAATA
>OCAD01000155.1_pt1 | contig 62561 bp, 66 predicted proteins | sample 1538261 | NCBI WGS metagenome assembly OCAD01 (sample SAMEA2580261, study PRJEB22360) | human gut metagenome | biome: human gut; feature: human-associated habitat; material: faeces | place: Denmark | collected 2008/2010
GCTCTGCCTTTGGAAACCGCAAGCTTTTGAAAAAGCTTGTGCAAAACTTTTAAGTGTCTTAGAGAAGTTTGTTAGCTAATTATAGAGGCGAATTTTGTTCGCCCGCTCGGTAACTAATTGGAATTTTCTTTATCTTCATTTTTTTGCGTATTGTTTTGCTTATCTGAATTATCTTTATATGCTGATTGGATTTTGCTTACAAAGCCTGGGAAGAATGTTGAACTATTCAGTCTGCCTCGATAATCGCTCATTTCATAATGATTGAGATAGCTCATTGCATAGCCAAGAATAAGCCAGAAGATAAGTACCTTAAAAGATACATCAAGCAGAAGTGTAATTTCAAACATTGAGTAAACACAATATGCCGCCAAAAATGCAAGCAGACAAGGCAACATCTCACGCTCAGTATCATTTTTGTTGCGTTTTTTGAAAATGCAGATGAGCATACTTTTTGCAATCTTTACTGCAAAGATTATAAAGAAAGTAAAGCCTACAACTCCAAAGCTTACAAGTATAGTTACGAAACCATTGTGGAAATCGGAATATTTTAATCCACCGAGATACTTTTCGCCATATAGAACAATATTTCTTGGAGCAACTCCAAAGATAGGGTAGAGTAAAAAAAGTTTTATTGCTTGTTTAAGGAGTGGAATTCTTCCGCTGTCGATATTTTTATTTTCATGGGTAAAGGTTGTTGTCTTTTTATCTCTGAAAATGTTTTCTGTATGGGTATTGTCACTTGGAAGATATTTATTGTTATCAGATTTTGAGGTTTCACTTGATTTTGAAGCACTTTCCGACTGGGAAGATTTGCTTTCTGGAATTTTGGAATTTTCGGATTTTGGAATTGTGCTTGTTATTTCTACACTTTGGCTTTCTGAAAATTTTCTTTCAGATTCAAGTAATGTGGCAAAGCCTTCTTGAGCAAAAGACCTTATGGTTAAAAATGAAAAGGCAAATATCACACAGGCAAGAATTAATGAAATTATTCTGAACATAAAATTAAATGTTCTTACGGTATCACTGTTTCTGAAAATTTTATAGAATGCTATAAAACAAACATAGATTATTATGAATACAAGTGAACCGTTTGAGTCAGAGAGAAAGAGTGAAACTAAGTTTATAAAAAGACATATTCCATAGTAAAGACTTACTCTAAAGGTAAATTTAGAAACAGCCTTGTGCCTTAAATAAAGTATATGGCAGAAGATAACACCGATAACAGCATAAAACGCCAAAAGATTGGCGTTTGTGAATATGCCGACAAAGCGATTATCCTTTATGCTTATGTAATAATCAATAAACATAAAGCCTTTTTTAGAGCATAAAAGTATTATGATACTTATGGTCATAAGTATGGTTGTTGATGAAAGAAAAAACTTAAAAAAGAAAGTCATTTCTCTTTTTGCAGCCTCATGAGTTTTTTCAGCATATAATCCATAAAACAGAAAGAAGCAGAGAATAACATAATAAATCATAAAAAGATTTTCATGTATGTTATATGCGAAGTTTACTGCAACAGAAATAAGTCCTGAGGCAATGAATAGAGTTATTATGGGTAAGTGCTTGATTTTTCTTAATTTCTTTTCTTTTATAAGCTTTATGTATAAAACGATTCCTGCCCATACATATATTGGAGTAGCTAAAAAATAGCAGGCAGCATCTATCACACAAACAGAACCAAAAAACAGCAGACAAAGCAATGAAAATCTTATAGCAGAGGTATTCATGAGTAAGGCTGTTATTTCCTTTTTTGTGATATTCATTATAGGTATACACCACCAGTCGTATTACTTGAGTACGGCGATAACCGTCATAAACATAACTTTTAAATCGAAAAAAATATTGAATTTTTCTGTGTATTCAAGATTTATTTTCATCTTTAAGGGGAGAACATCTTCTACATAAACCTTGTCTGCATCATCAGCATCTTTCAAAAGCTTTTCTTCATCTTTAAATTTTATGCTCGTAAGTGAAGTTACTCCAGCAGGGAGTAGGAGGCTTGCCATCATTTCAGGCGTATAACACTTGACATATTTCATAACTTCAGGCCTTGTGCCAACAAAGCTCATACTTCCTGATAGAATGTTAAAGAGCTGCGGTAATTCATCAAGCCTTGTTTTTCGCAAGAAATGCCCTGCACGAGTAACACGAGAATCGTGGTCAACGGTAACCTGTGAACCAATAGCTTCAGCATTTTGAACCATTGTTCTAAATTTTATGATATGAAAAATCTTTCCATAACGGGTGACTCTTTCTTGCCGAAAAAAAACACTGCCCCTTGAATCGCATTTAACCCAAATCGCAACAATCAAAAAAATAGGTGAAAGCACAATCAACATAATTAAAGCAAGAATAAAATCAAGTATACGCTTAAAAAGCAGACTTGCCGTCTTTTTGGAAAGTATATCATAATATTTTCTTACATCATCATTTTTCATATTTTTGGGAAGCCTGTCCCAGCTTCGGAGGAGCATATCTGTACACACCTTTTTATAAATTTATTTATATATTATACAATAAATTACTGCTCTTTGCAACAAATTCACAGTTATATTATATATGCCTGAGTTTGAAAAAAAGGGGATTTTTAGTAAAAAAGTGATAAGCTAAGTTCACTACTTAAAGGATAAGTGAAGTTAAGAATATTGCTATTAAAAACTATGATACTTAGTTAAATTATGTATGATTATAAAAAATGCCCCGAATATTGTTGGTGCTTATGCCAAACAATATCCGGGGATTGTAGTTTTATAGAAAGGGATAGGAGTAATTTAGTTTATGAGGTTTGCTGTTCTATTAATATACACCCTGTGCAATCATAGTATCTGCAACCTTCTCGAAGCCTGCAATGTTAGCACCCATTACATAATCGCCCTTATGACCATACTTTTCAGCAGCAGCAGCGATATTTGTAAAGATATTAACCATAATGCCCTCGAGCTTAGCGTCAACTTCTTCAAATGTCCAAGAAAGTCTTTGACTATTTTGTGACATTTCAAGTGCAGAAGTAGCAACACCACCTGCATTAGCAGCCTTACCTGGAGCAAAGAGAACACCATTCTCTTGGAACATCTTTGTAGCTTCAAGTGTTGTAGGCATATTAGCACCTTCAGCAACAGCCTTTACGCCGTTTTTGATAAGGTTCTGTGCACCCTCAACATCAAGCTCGTTCTGTGTTGCACATGGAAGAGCAACATCGCAAGGAATTGTCCAAAGGAATTTGCCCTCATGATATTCTGCATTTGGACGATACTTTGTATACTCAGAAAGTCTTGCACGCTTAACTTCCTTGATTTCCTTAACAGCAGCAACATCAATGCCTTCCTTGTCGTATACCCAGCCTGTTGAATCAGCAAGAGTAACAACATTAGCACCCATCTGCTGTGCCTTCTGTGTAGCATAGATAGCAACATTACCAGCACCAGAGATACAAACTGTCTTACCAGCAATATCCATGTTGTTTTGCTTGAGCATTTCTTTTGTGAGATAGAGAAGACCGTAGCCTGTTGCCTCTGTTCTTGCAAGAGAACCACCATAGTTAAGTCCCTTACCTGTGAGAACACCTTCATAAACATTGCGGATTCTCTTATACTGACCAAAGAGGTAGCCGATTTCACGAGCACCAACACCAATGTCACCAGCAGGAACATCAGTATCAGCACCAATGTGTCTATAAAGCTCAGTCATAAAGCTTTGGCAGAAAGCCATGATTTCACGGTCGCTCTTACCCTTAGGGTCAAAGTCAGAACCGCCCTTGCCACCGCCGATTGGAAGGCCTGTGAGGGAATTTTTGAAAATCTGCTCGAAACCGAGGAACTTAATGATACCAAGGTTTACTGATGGGTGAAGTCTAAGACCGCCCTTATAAGGACCAATAGCACTGTTGAACTGGATACGGAAACCACGGTTTACCTGTGTCTTACCGTTATCGTCAACCCAAGCAACTCTGAACATGAGCTGTCTTTCAGGCTCTGTAATTCTTTCGATAATAGCGTTTTCCTGATACTTAGGATTCTGCTCGAAAACTGGTTCGAGAGAGTTAAGAACCTCAGTTACTGCCTGAATAAATTCAGGTTGAGCAGGGTTCTTTGCCTTAATTTTTTCAAGTTGTTCACTTACATATGACATTGAAGCCACTTCCTTATATTGAAGATTGATTTGCAAGTATTTTCAGAAGAAAAATCACTTAGATATTTGAAATAAAACAAATTTGTATGGATATCTTCCTTAATACCTTGCATATTTTATCATATAATTTTCCATAAATCAAACAAAAATTGTAAAAATATAATAAACTAATAAAATTTTGTCAACTTATACACAAATAGTACTGCATTTTTGGCAAAAATTATAGTAAATCATTCAAAAAGACACCGTAAAAGCATAGACTTTTAATAATATATGAGCAAATATGAAATTTTTTGAAAAAATTATGCAAAATCATAGAAAAAATAAATCGTCTTTCTGGCTCTTGCTTAAATCGTCGAAATGAAGTATAATATATGCGTATGATTTTTTTATTTTGTCAATTTAAGTTTGGAGGACTTTGAATATGGAAAAGAAAGAGCTTATTTACGAAGGCAAGGCAAAAAAGGTTTACGCAATGGACGACCCTGATTACTGTATGGTAGAATATAAGGACGACGCTACTGCTTTTAATGGTCTTAAAAAAGGCACAATCAGAGGTAAGGGCGTAGTTAATAATAAGATGTCTAACTTTATGTTCAAGCTTCTTACAGAAAAAGGCATCGAAACACATTTCGTAAAGGAAATCAGCGATAGAGAAACTATCGTTAAGAAGGTTTCTATCGTTCCTCTCGAGGTTATTATCCGTAACAAGGCAGCAGGCAGCCTCGCAAAGAAGCTCGGCCTTGAGGAAGGTATGGAGCTTAAATGCCCAATCCTTGAGTTTTCATATAAGAATGACGAGCTTGGCGACCCTATGATTAACAATTCACAGGCTATCGCTTGCGGTATCGCAACTCAGGAAGAAATTGATGTTATCAGCGATATGGCTTATAAAGTAAACGACTATATGAAGGAATTCTTTGCAGGCGTAGGCGTTGAGCTTATCGACTTTAAGCTTGAGTTTGGCAAGTTCCACGATAAGATTATACTTGCTGACGAGATTTCTCCTGATACTTGCCGTTTCTGGGATATTAAGACACACGAGAAGCTCGACAAGGACCGTTTCCGCAGAGATATGGGCGGCGTAGAAGAAGCTTATGCTGAGATGATGAAAAGAATTGGCCTTGCATAATCTTTTTATAAACAATTTTATAATGCTAACAGGACGGTGAAACCTTTTGGACAGCAGCAAATTTTCAGACTGTTTCTCCGAGGAGCTGCATGAAGAATGTGGTGTTTTCGGAGTATATAGTGATGGTGCTATAAACCCATCTTATGCTTCATATAATGGACTTCTTGCTTTACAGCACAGAGGTCAGGAGAGTTGCGGAATTGCCGTTAACGACAGAGGCGTAATCAGCTATCATAAGGATATGGGACTTGTAAGCGAAGTATTTTCTAAGGAAACCTTAGCTTCACTTGAAGGTCAGATGTCCGTTGCTCATGTCAGATATTCAACCGCAGGCGGAAGCGTTCCTGAAAACGCTCAACCGCTTGTAATGAGATATGTTAAGGGTGTTCTTGCTATCGCTCATAACGGCAACCTTACTAATGCTGTTGAGATTCGTAAAGAGCTTGAGCATCGAGGGGCAATTTTTCAGACAACAATCGACTCTGAAGTAATCGCTTATTTGATTGCAAGAGAGCGTGTTCATTCACATTCTGTTGAGGCTGCCGTAAGTGCGGCTATGAAACAGCTTGATGGCTCATATTCACTATTGGTTATGAGTCCAAGAAAGCTAATTGCGGCTCGTGACCCTCATGGCTTCAGACCGCTATGTATGGGTAAGCTTGAAGGCTCTTATGTTTTCGCTTCTGAATCTTGTGCATTAGATGCTGCGGGTGCAGAATTTGTAAGAGATATTGAGCCTGGCGAAATTGTTGTTGTTGATGATAGAGGCATTACCTCAATCAAAGATAACTGCCCTAAGGAAAGCAAGAAATCTCTTTGCGTTTTTGAATATATTTATTTCGCAAGAACCGACTCTATAATTGATGGAATCGGCGTTTATGAATCTCGTAAAGAGGCTGGAAGAATCCTTGCAAGAGAATTTCCTGTTGACGCTGATTTGGTTATTGGCGTTCCTGAATCGGGAATAGATGCTGCTATTGGTTATAGTGAAGAATCAGGAATTCCTTATGAAAAGGGAATCGTTAAGAATAACTATATCGGCAGAACATTTATTAAGCCAACACAGCAGGAGCGTGCAAAGAGCGTTCGTCTTAAACTTAATCCACTTCTTACAAGTGTTAAGGGTAAGAGAGTTGTTATGATAGATGATTCTATCGTTCGTGGCACAACCTGCGATAGAATAGTAACTATGCTTAGAAAAGCAGGTGCTAAGGAGGTTCACCTCCGCATAAGTTCACCGCCATTTACTTGGCCTTGCTATTACGGAACAGATATTCCGTCTAAGGGCGAGCTTATTGCCTGCAAACATACTGTTGATGAGATTTGCAAAATCAGTGGAGCGGATTCTCTTGGATATTTGCCAGCGGATAAGCTTTCACAGATGCTTTTGAATAAAGCAAATGGTATTTGTACTGCTTGCTTTACTGGAAAATACCCAACAGAAATACCTCAAAAATTACTTGAAGGTAAGGAAAGAGGCGGAGTTGACTTTGACAAGAAGCTTGTCAAGGATAAGCAATAATTTGCCGATTTCAGTATTTTTAAGATGAAAGGAATTTAAGATTATGGCTAAAGATACCTATGAATCTCCTCTTTCGTCAAGATATGCCGATAAGGAAATGAAATATCTTTTTTCTCCTGATAAGAAATTCAGAACATGGAGAAAGCTTTGGATTGCTCTTGCAGAATCTGAAATGGAGCTTGGACTTCCTATTACACAGGAGCAGATTGACGAGCTTAAAGCACACGCTGATGACATAAACTATGATGTTGCAGAAGAAAGAGAAAAGTTAGTTCGTCACGATGTTATGTCACATGTTTATGCATATGGTGTACAATGCCCGAATGCAAAGGGAATTATTCATCTCGGAGCAACCTCTTGCTATGTTGGTGACAATACAGATGTTATCATTATGACAGAGGCTTTGCGTATAGTTGAGAAAAAGCTTGTCGGAGTTATCCGCACACTTTCTGACTTTGCAAGAAAATATAAGGATCTTCCTACACTTGCATTCACACATTTTCAGCCAGCACAGCCTACAACAGTAGGTAAGCGTGCTACACTTTGGATTCAGGACCTTCTTATGGACCTCGAAGATGTAAGGTACCAGCTTTCCAAGGCAAAGCTTCTCGGCTGCAAGGGTACAACAGGTACACAGGCAAGCTTCCTTGAGCTTTTTGAGGGCGACCACGAAAAGTGTCGTGAGCTTGACAGAAGAATTGCTGCAAAGCTTGGCTATGATTCTTGCTTTGCTGTTTCAGGACAGACATATTCCAGAAAGCTTGATAGCCAAATCTTGAATGTTCTTGCAGGAATTGCACAGAGTGCTACAAAATTCTCTAATGATATAAGACTTCTTCAGCATCTTAAAGAGATTGAAGAGCCATTCGAGAAAAATCAGATAGGTTCTTCTGCTATGGCATATAAACGCAATCCTATGCGTTCAGAGCGTATAGCGTCACTTTCAAGATATGTTATGGTTGATGTACTTAATCCATATATTACAGCAGCTACACAGTGGTTCGAGAGAACTCTCGATGACTCAGCTAATAAGAGATTGAGCATACCTGAGGGCTTCCTTGCTATTGATGCAGTTCTTAACTTGTATCTTAATGTAAGTGACGGACTTGTAGTTTATGATAAGGTTATAGAAAAGCGTCTGCGTTCTGAGTTACCGTTTATGGCAACTGAGAATATTATGATGGACGCAGTAAAGCGTGGCGGTGACCGTCAGGAACTTCATGAGCATATTCGTGAACTTTCTGTTGAAACTGGCTACGAAATTAAGGCAGAGGGTAAGGAAAATCATCTCTTTGAGAAGATTGCAAAAGACCCTATCTTTGGTGTAACCTTAGAGGAGCTTGAGGAGCATCTCAAGCCAGAAAACTATGTTGGCAGAGCACCTCAGCAAACAGAAGATTTTCTCAATGATGTTGTAGCACCTGTTTTAGCAGAATATGAGAATATTGCTGTTGAAGAGGTTGAAATTAACGTATAAAAAAATACTTACAGTGCAAGAGATATGTACTATTTTGTGCATATCTCTAAAACTGTTTTTATAAGCATATGGGTGTCGGCATATGGCTAAGATGCGAATGATGAAATATTAAACGGGCGAGTACAGTTCGCCCCTACAATTTGCTAATAGGTTTTGCAAAGCAAAATCAATTACACAAATTGACAGCGGAGGCACTCCGCTCCTTAACGACAAAAAATGAAAGGTTGGATTTTAATTATGGTAAAAGCTATTGTTGGTGCAAACTGGGGAGATGAAGGCAAGGGTAAGATAACTGATGTGCTTGCAGCAAACTCGGATATGGTTATCCGTTTTCAGGGAGGAAGCAACGCAGGACACACTATCATAAATAACTATGGCCGTTTCGCTCTTCATCAGCTTCCAAGTGGTGTTTTCTATGATAATATCACAAATATTATCGGAAACGGTGTTGCACTTAATGTTGATAATTTTATCAACGAACTTAAGAGCCTTGAGGAACAAGGTGTAAAGAATGTGCATATACTGGTATCTGACAGAGCTCAAATCGTAATGCCTTATCATATTCTTTTCGATTGCTATGAGGAGGAAAGACTTTCAAAAGAAAGCTTTGGCTCTACTAAGTCTGGTATTGCTCCTTTCTATTCTGATAAATTTGCTAAAATTGGTTTTCAGGTAAATGAGCTTTATGATGATACTGACTCATTAAGAAAGAAGCTTGAAAGAATTCTTGAGGTTAAGAATTTAACTATTAAGAACCTCTATCACAAAGAAGAGCTTAGTGTTGACGAGATTTTCAATAAGCTTATGGAATATAAAGAAATGCTTGAGCCTTATGTTGCTTCAACATTTGACATCGTTAATGACGCTGTTAAGGCTGGAAAGAACATTCTTCTTGAGGGACAGCTTGGCACACTTAAGGATACTGATTTTGGTATCTATCCAATGGTTACTTCCTCAAATACAATCGCCGGCTATGGTGCTGTTGGTGCAGGCGGTATTCCTCCATATGAGATTAAAGAAATTGTTACGGTTGTTAAGGCATACTCAAGCTCTGTTGGTGCAGGCGAATTTGTAAGCGAAATTCATGATGAAGAAGAAGCAGAGGAACTTCGTAAGCGTGGCGGAGATAAGGGAGAATATGGTGCAACAACAGGTCGTCCAAGAAGAGTTGGCTGGCTTGACCTCGTTGCAACTCGTTATGGTTGTAAGGTTCAGGGTGCAACACAGGTTGCTTTCACAGTTATTGACGCTCTTGGTTATCTTGATGAGATTCCTGTTGTTGTTGCTTATGAGCTTGACGGCGAAAGAATTGATTACTTCCCATCAACAACAAAGCTTAAGAGATGCAAGCCTATTATTGAGGTTCTTCCTGGCTGGAAGTGCGATATTCGTGGAATTAAGGAATATGATAAGCTTCCTGAAAATTGCAGAAAGTATATCGAATTTGCTGAGAAGGCAGTCGGTGTTCCTTTCAAGATGATTTCTAATGGACCTAAGCGTGAGGACATCATTCTAAGATAAGACCGGAGGGATTATTTTGTGTGGTATAGTTGGATACATAGGCTATGAACAAGCGGCTCCTAACCTTTTAAGTGGACTTGAAAAGCTTGAATATCGTGGTTACGATTCAGCAGGTGTCTGTGTTTATGACGGAGAAAAACTCAATGTTTTTAAGGCAAAGGGCAAGCTGAAAATTCTTAGTGATATGATTGATGGTGGCAAAGCTGTTAAAGGTACAGTTGGTATAGGCCATACAAGATGGGCTACTCACGGCGAACCATCAGATGCAAATTCACACCCTCATCTGAGCGATTCAGGTAAATTTGCTGTTGTTCACAACGGAATAATAGAAAATTATATTAAGCTTAAAGACCATCTTATTCGCAGAGGAGTAAAATTTTACTCTGAAACGGATACAGAGGTTATAGCACAGCTTTTGGATTATTATTATACTGGAGATATTATTGATACTGTTATCAAGGTTCTTTCTAAGGTTAATGGTTCATATGCCCTTGGCATAATTTGTCTGGATAATCCCGATCAGATTATTGCAGTAAGAAAAGAAAGTCCACTCATTATCGGACTTGGCAAGAATGAAAACTACATTGCAAGTGATATTCCTGCAATTCTTGAAAAGACAAGAGATATTTATCGTCTTGATGCAGATGAAATTGCTATTATTACAAGTTCAGATGTCAAGATTATCAACACTGATAAAGACGAAGTTAAAAAAGAAGTTCAGCATATAAACTGGGACATTTCTGCTGCTGAAAAGGGCGGTTATGAAACATTTATGTTTAAAGAAATTATGGAACAGCCGAAGGCTTTCCGTGATACTATAAATCCAAGAATCAAAGATAATAGAATTGTCTTTGATGAAATAAACCTTACACCTGAACAGTTTAAAAGCTTTAAAAAGATTTGTATAGTTGCTTGTGGTTCTGCATATCATGTTGGTGTTGTTGCAAAATATGTATTTGAACAGACATTGAGAATTCCTGTTGAGGTTGATGTTGCTTCGGAATTCCGTTATAGAAATCCTATTATTGATGATAAAACCCTTGTGATAGTAATAAGTCAGTCTGGTGAAACAGCTGACACCCTCGCAGCACTCAGAGAGGCAAAGAGTCATGGTGCTTATATTCTTTCTATTGTAAATGTTGTTGGAAGTGCTATTGCAAACGAATCTGATGATGTTGTTTATACATGGGCAGGTCCAGAAATTGCTGTTGCCACAACAAAAGCTTATAGCACACAGCTTGCAGTTGTCTATCTCCTTACAATCTATTTTGGAGATATTCTTGGAACAATTTCCGAAACAGAATATAAAAAATATCTTTCTGAGCTTAGACTTATTCCAGATAAAATAGAGCAGATTCTTAAAAATAAAGAAGATATTCAGTATTTTGCATCACAGCAATTTGATAACAGAGATATATTCTTTATTGGCAGAAATCTTGATTATGCTCTTTCTCTCGAGGGCTCGCTCAAGCTAAAGGAAATCTCTTATATTCATTCGGAGGCATATGCAGCTGGTGAACTGAAGCATGGAACTATTTCTCTTATAGAAGATGGTACACTTGTAGTTGCTCTCGCAACACACGAAAATCTTTTTGAGAAAACTATGAGTAATGTCGTTGAGGTTAAATCCAGAGGTGCGGTTGTTCTTGGACTTACCTGTGAAAACCACCCCGAAATTGAAAAAAGCGTTGATTTTGCTTTTTATATACCAAAGACCTGTGATATTATGTTGCCATCCTTGGCAGTAATTCCGTTGCAGCTTTTCGCTTATTATGTCGCTTCTTTAAAGGGCTGTGATATTGATAAGCCGAGAAATCTCGCAAAGTCTGTAACAGTTGAATAAGTTTTTGAGGTGAAAATGATGGAAATTAAAAATGAAGCGGTTCTGATTCTCGACTTCGGAGGTCAGTATAGCCAGCTTATCGCAAGAAGAGTTCGTGAGCTTAATGTTTATTGTGAGATTAAGCCATATAGAATTTCTGCTGAAGAGATTAAGCAGGGCAACTATAAGGGAATTATTTTCTCTGGTGGTCCTAATAGCGTTTATGCTGAAAAAGCTCCTAAGTGTGACCCTGAGCTCTTTGAGCTTGGTATACCTGTTCTTGGTATTTGCTATGGTGCTCAGCTTATGGCTAATATGCTTGGCGGAGAAGTTAGCACTTCACTCGTAAAAGAATATGGCAACACAAATGTTTTATTTGATAATACAAGTACACTTTTCCAAAATGCAAGCGATGAAAACATCTGCTGGATGAGCCATACAGACTATATTTCTAAAACTCCTGAGGGCTTTAAGATTGTTGCTCGTACAGACGATTGCCCTGTTGCTGCTATGGAAGACAGAACAAATAAGTTTTATGCTATGCAGTTCCACCCAGAGGTTCAACATACAAAAGAGGGTATGACTTATCTTAAGAACTTCCTCTATAATGCTTGTGCTTGCAAGGGCGATTGGAAGATGAGTTCATTTGTTAATGATACTATTCAGCATCTTAAAGAAACTATTGGTGATAAAAAAGTGCTCTGTGCATTATCAGGCGGAGTCGATTCTTCTGTTGCTGCTGTTCTTGTACACAAGGCTATTGGAAAGAATCTTACTTGTATCTTTGTTGACCACGGACTCCTTCGCAAGGACGAGGGCGACCAAGTTGAAAAGGTATTTAGAGAGCAGTTTGATATGAATCTTATTCGAGTAAACTGCAAGGATAGATTCCTCAAAAAGCTTGAAGGTGTTTCTGACCCTGAACGCAAGAGGAAAATTATTGGTGAAGAGTTTATTCGTGTATTTGAAGAAAAAGCAAACGAGCTTGGAAAGATGGATTATCTTTGCCAAGGAACAATTTATCCTGATGTTGTTGAGAGCGGTGTAGGTGAGGCTGCTGTAATTAAGAGCCACCACAATGTCGGCGGACTTCCTGAAGATGTTAATTTTGAGGGAATTATTGAGCCTTTGCGTTATCTCTTTAAAGATGAGGTTCGTAAAGCTGGTCTTGAGCTCCTTATTCCATCTTTCCTTGTATGGCGTCAACCATTCCCAGGTCCAGGTCTTGCTATTCGAGTTCTCGGAGAAATTACAGATGAAAAGCTTGATATTCTCAAAGATGCAGATGCAATTATGCGTGAAGAAATAGCAAACGCAGGACTTGATAAGGATATTAATCAATATTTTGCAGTTCTTACGAATATTAAGAGCGTTGGTGTTATGGGCGACGGAAGAACCTATGATAGTACAATCGCACTTCGTGCTGTAACAACAAGCGATTTTATGACTGCTGACTGGGCACACATTCCTTATGATGTTCTTGGAAAAATTTCCAGTAGAATTATCAATGAGGTTAAGCATGTAAACAGAGTTGTTTACGATATTACTAGTAAGCCTCCAGCAACTATTGAGTGGGAGTAATACCTGTTGTTTTTGGGCAACACCAATTTTTAACCATCGGTAAAATTTGATATTCTCGAATGACCTTGAAGGAGCAATCCTTTGAGGTCATTTTTTACGCCCAGAATCGAAGAAAACCTTGAAAAATCAAGAGATTTTGTCAATAAAATTCCGATTTTATTGTAATTGAATGAGTGCAACTGGGAAAGTGATTTTTGCCCTTTGGTTAAAATGAGCTTTGTCTCAGAACAACAAAAATGACGGGAAGCCGCTTTTAGTGCGGTTTCCCGTTTTCTTCGTCTATTTTTTGTCTACAAGAGTTGAGTATTGACCATTATTGTAATAAACATTTATTTCTTCTGGCAAATTTAAATTATAAGAATGAAATTCTTTCTTAAATTTGGATTCGAACATTTCTTTTGAAAAATCATTCATTTCAGGTTTATTATTCTCAAATTCAATAAGTTCTTCAATGATTGTGTATTTAGTCATTAAGGGGTTTAATAACAGAAAATAAGTTATGGTATTTCCGGCATTGGATGTAAGAACTTTTCGTTCTATAGACATTTCATAGCCTTGGAGAGTTTTTAGATTATTAAGGAATTCTACAAACTGATTTTCTATTTCTTTTGTTTTTGGCAATAGTAAGTCTGAAATCTGAAAAGTGAATGTTAAATATCCCTTATTTTTTGGAGATGAATCAGTATCTACTTCAAATACTAATCCAGATTGTATCATTGACCTTATCTGTGTAAGAAATTCAGATGAGTACACTATTTTAGGTTTATTCAATGATAGAGCGTCTACAAGTGGAGTATAGTAAGCGTCTATTTTTTCTATAAGGCTATTCCAGTAAGTATAAATATCCCTTGGAAATCTTGATTTCCATAATTCATATTCTTTATTTGAATCTTCTTGATTATCATTTTTGATGTTGAGAAGATTCTTTTTTTGTTCATACCAGATATACATATAGCTGTTGAGAGTAGAAATATCCCATTTAGAGTAGTAAGTCTTTTCTTTGTTAAATAAGGAAAGTTGATCAGAATTAAAAGATTCAATTTCAAACCCAAGGTATTCTTCCATAAAGAAAAAAGTTCGGACAACATCTTCAATGGAATGAATATCAATATCTGATAATGCAGATGGATCCACATCAAGAGCTTGTACAAGTTTATTTCTTATTTCTGATTTAGGAGCCATAAGATCTCCTTCATATTTTCTGATTCTTGAATCAGCGGTAGAAGAAGAAAAGCCAACCATCATACCTAAATCCTTTTGTCTAAGATTATGTAATAAACGATATTTTCTGATTTTTTCGCCAAGTGTCATAAATAAATCCCACCTTACAAATACGATAATTAATATTTTAACATTAAATAAGAATAAAATAAAGAAAAAATCAGAGAAATATTAAAAAATATATTGACAAATCCAAAAATATATAATAATATTAAATTATAGTCATAAAGATATGTCTTTAACAGCAAAACTAAATATAAAAGGATGAATTAGAATGAGTAGACAAAGTAAATTATTGTTCGTGAATGTTGACACTGTCAAAAACGATTTAGGTGTATCGAGAGCTAAGGCTTATCAAGTAATCAAAGAGCTTAATGCTGAACTTAAAAAACAATACCCGATGGCTATTGTAGTTGCTGGCAAAGTAAACCGAATATGGTACGAAGAAGCATGTCTACAGCATATCACAGATTGAGGAGGATATGTATGTCGATATTAAAGAATAAAACTAATAGAGAAAATTTTTTGATAGTTTCAAAAATTTTTCTACAAGATAAAAATTTATCAATTGCTGAAAGAGGACTCCTTGCAACAATGCACTCATTACCGAATAACTGGGAATTTTCGGTATCTGGTATGACAAAGATACTGCCTGATGGAAAATCAAAAATCGGTACAGCGTTAGATGGGCTGATTAAAAAAGGATATATTATAAAAAAGCAGTCAAAAACTTCTTCTGGGTGTTTTGGAAAGAATATACTTGAAATAAACGAAAGACCGATACCGGAAAAACCGTCGACAGAAAACCCGTCATCGGAAAATCCGCCGACGGAAAATCAAACACAATATAATAATAATAAATACAGTAATAAAGAATACAATAATTATCAATCTATCAATCTCCAATCTGATGAGATTGATGATCTCAGAGAAGATGTAAAAGAGCAAATATCATATGATTATGCTTGCACACAGTTTGGCGAGGAGAGAGTTGATTCAATAGTGAACTTAATTATGGAAGTCTGTCTTTCTGCCGGTTCGATTTTTATCGGAAAACATGAGCTTCCTGCAAGACAGGTAAAGAATGTTTTCCAAAAGATAAACATTGAGCACCTTCGCTATGTATTTGATTCACTTGAAGAAAGCAGTAGAGAGAAGAAGATCAGAAATATGAAGAGTTATCTTCTGACTGCACTTTACAATGCACCGATAACGATAGATACTTATTATGCGTCAGAGGTTAATTACGATATGTGTAATGGGGGAGAAAACTAATATGGCAGTGTATCGTGATAAATCAAATGGTTATGACGGTAAAACATGGCGAGTTGCCGTTTACTATACAGACTGGCAAGGAAATAAGAAAAAGCATGAGAAACGAGGCTTCAAAACAAAAAAATCAGCACAAAGTTACGAAACAGAGTTTATTGCAAAGAAGAAAAAAGATATAAATATGGGATTTAGTGCTTTTGTTGAGCTGTATCTAACTGACATCAAGCCACAGATTAAATTGACTACATATGTTACAAAAGAAAATATCATCAACACGCATATCCTACCGTATTTTGAAAATAAAAGCTTATCAGATATAACATCTGTTGACATTTTGCAGTGGCAGAATGAATTGCTGATGCTCCGTGATGATAACGGAAAGGGCTATTCCCAAACTTATTTGCGTACGGTTCAAAATCAGCTCAATGCAATTTTTAATCATGCTGTTCGTTATTATGATTTGCCGAAAAATCCTTGTGCGGCGACTAAGAAAATAGGAAAGAGTAAAGCAAAAGAAATGTTGTTCTGGACAAAAGAAGAATATTGGAAATTTGCAGAAGTGGTGAAAGACAAGCCAGCATCATATTATGCTTTTCAGATTTTGTATTGGACTGGTATACGCTGTGGAGAACTTTTGGCACTGACAATATCGGACTTTGATTTGCAGAAGAAAACTTTGCATATTGATAAAAACTATCAAGTGGTCAAGGGTGAGGAAATGATTACGACACCTAAAACAGAAAAAAGTAATAGGATAATTGATTTGCCAGAATTTTTATGTAACGAAATGGAAGATTATTTTTCTTCACTTTACAAAGTAGATGAAAACAGTCGAATTTTTACATTTACGAAAAGCTTTCTTCATCATGAAATGGATAGAGGTAGTGCCAAAGCAGGTGTAAAACGAATTCGTTTGCACGATCTTCGCCATTCAAGCTGTGCATTATTGATTGAACTTGGCTATTCTCCTATACAAATTGCTGAACGACTTGGGCATGAAAGTGTCACAATTACAGAAAGATACTCGCACCTTTATCCGTCTGTACAGAAGCAGATGGCAGATAAGTTAAATAAAGCATTTGAGGAAAATGATGATGGATGAGAAAACAACAAAAAGCAAGATTTATAAGAGAGCCACTTTACATACAATTTCCGTAAAAACGAAAAAAGAGGAAAGCAGAAAGCGTAATGTCATTTTAAATTTCAGAGTTTCAGAAAAAGAAAAGGAATTGATTGAAAAGCGTATCGAACTTTCAGGACTGAAAAAGTCAGAATTTTTTATTCAAAGTTGTTTGTATCAAGCGATACTTGTTAAGGGAAATGTCCATGCCTTTGATAAAATCAGAGAATGTCTGAAAGATATAGGAACAGAAATTTCAAAAGTTGAAAGCTTGTCTAAAATAGATATTGAAACACTTTTGGAGCTACGGACAATCATTGAACTACTGAAATTTGTTTACAGATGAGGGAAACAGAAACTTTGTGTTTTAAAATTTTGGTGAGCAAGGCGATTTTTATTTTTGCAAATTTTTTGCAAAACCAAAGGGCGTAGGGATTTTATCACCAAGCGATATGTATATCAGGCAGATATACATTATCTATGCTTGCGACCTCCTGCGACCTCCTGCGGAGGTTATTTTTTAATCGCTAAAATTAGGGTGGATTTTTAGAAAATAAATCTGCCCTGTTATTATATTTGGAGGTTTTTAAGTGAACAAAGAAAATAAAACGGGACAGCTTTTGATAAGAGTTACATCGACAGAAAAGAAAAATATTCAGGAAAAAGCACTTGCAGCACATATGAGCGTATCAAGCTATATGATAAAATTGTCGGAAGATAAAAAAATTATTGTAGCTGAAAAAATTCCACAGCTGCTTTATGAGATTTCAAAAATTGGAACAAACATCAATCAGGTTGCAAAAATAGCAAATACTCAAAAATTTGTAAACAATAGATTACTTGAAAATATAACTGAAGGTATGAATGAGTTAGAAAAGCTTTTGCAAAAAATTCTTTCTGAAGTTTACAATGATGATGAGCATGCTATACGAAGTCTTGAAAAAAGAATTGACAAGCTAATAGAAAGAATTGATGAATATGGCAATAGTAAAGGAAATAAAAAAATCAATTAAAGCACAAAAATATGTAAATGATTCTATTGCTTACATTCTTTTGCCTAAGGATAAAAGTGGTGAGGAGAAGTGTTTTAAGTTTACTTGTATAAACTGTGAAGGTAATGAAGTAGATACTTTATCTAAACAATTTCGTTTTGTGCGTAAAGCGTTTGATAAAGACAATAATATTCTTGCACATCATTATGTTCAGAGTTTTTCGCCAAATGAAAAAATCACTCCTGAACTTGCACATCAGATTGGTATAGAGCTATCAAAAAATGTTGCAACAGGATTTCAGGTGATTGTTTCAACTCATATTGATAAAGACCATATACATAATCATATTATTATAAATTCCGTAAGTATGGAAACAGGTATGAAATGGCGAGGCAATGGTGATACTTTGAAAGTTTTAAGAAAAGAAAGTGATAAGATTTGCAAGACCTATGGTTTGTCAGTAATTGAAAATCAATCAGGGTTACAAGGAATTGACCAAAGCACTCAAAAACTTGCTGAACAGGGAAAATCATGGAAAATAGATTTATGCAAAGCCCTTGATGAGGCTATAAAAATATGTAACTCAAAAGATGATTTTATATCGTTCATGAAAAATAAAAAATTTCTGATAACAAGATATACGGACTTAAATATAACATTTCAAAAAATTGGAGAAAAAAGAAAAATTAGAACAGATACATTAGCACGGCAATTTGGAGATTACTACACAAAAGAAAATCTTGAAAAATTGATGGGATTTTATTCTCTACCTAAAAAGAAAAATCAAGAATTTCATAAAAATAAAACAACAAATAGACAATCATTTATTACGGAATTTGAAAAATATGAAAAAGATTATTTCAGAAAAAATTTACCACCAGCTAAAATTGATGAAACAAAAGTTTTTCAAAAAATTATAAAAAATTCAAATAATGCTTTTTTCATTCTCTTGCTTATTCTTTTAAAATTGCTGATAAGAAAACATCCCAAAAAACTGATTGATAAAAAATATTTTACTTTGCATAAATATTGCAAACAAAAATCGTATAAAATTCATAAGCTGAACATTTATAAAGCACTCCAAAAATATGAAAAGATATGTGTCATTGCCGGAAACATTCCATACAAAAGTTTTATTTCTGCACAAGGCGAAAACTACCGTGTAAAACTTGCATTATCCGCCGTGCCCAAATTATATGCTTATCCATTTTTCTTTTCGGCAAGGCTATACAGTAATTATGCTATTGTAACTATTAAAGCAAAAGATAAGCAACTTTTGCAAAAGGCACTGGAGGTCGAAAATATACAGTTGCTTGAACAGCACAACAAGCATTTTACTGCATTATCTAAATACAACAATCTAAAACAAATTGCAAGACAACTTGATGTAAAACTTGAGTTTTTGATAATTGATAAAAACCAACTTACAAAACTGAGCGGAGAGAAAGATAGATTTGTTGCCTTGCAAACAAAAGACGGCAAAATTCGTCTTGCGTTTCTTCCACAAAATAAGCAATATATTTTTAATTTGCTTTATCCTGAAAAGAAGCAAATTTCAAGTAATATATCTTCTGTTGTTCAAAATTCAAAGATTATTACACAACTAAAACCAGAAGCATTGCTTGGTGGACAGAAAATGCGTTACCGAATATTAACTAAATCACAAGACAAAGAACCATATTCCAAACCAAACAACAAAGAACTTTTTGTAGAATACAACGAGTGTGATAAGGAAAGAATCGATAGTATTTCAAAAAGAATAAATTTAGGTAGAATGAAAAAATAAGCACTTTTAAGAATATATCTATATTTGTTTCATTAGTTTTCAAAGTGAACTATATTATAAAATTCACTTTGAAAGCTAATTTTATTTATTTTGGTGTAATTTAACAAATATTATAGAATATTGTTGATGTTTTAACACAACAATGATATAATGAAATAAATTATAATATTTTCGACTAAAAAAGCAATAAATAATGATAAAAATATATTCTTGAAGTTTTTAATTAAAAGATAAGGAGCAATTAAAATGGGTACAAAAAACAATGCCAATATTGGTTTTGAAAAACAAATTTGGGACGCAGCGTGTGTACTTTGGGGACATATCCCTGCGGCAGAATACAGAAAGGTTATCGTAGGTCTTATTTTCCTGCGTTACATATCAAGTGCATTCGAAAAGCGTTATCAAGAGCTTGTTGCTGAGGGCGACGGCTTTGAAGATGATAAGGACGCATATGCAGAAGATAATATTTTCTTTGTTCCAGAAAATGCTCGTTGGAGTAAAATTGCTTCTGCGGCTCATATACCTGAAATCGGAACTGTCATTGATGATGCAATGAGAGCCATAGAAAAGGAAAACACAACCCTTAAAAATGTACTTCCTAAAAACTATGCCAGCCCTGATTTGGATAAGCGTGTTTTGGGTGATGTTGTTGACCTGTTCACCAATATGGATATGGGCGATACAGAGGAAAGCAAAGACCTGCTCGGCAGAACTTATGAGTATTGTATTCAGCAGTTTGCTGCATATGAAGGTGTTAAGGGTGGCGAGTTCTATACTCCGGCAAGTATTGTTAAAACAATCGTTGCTATCTTAAAGCCGTTTAAGAACTGTCGTGTATATGACCCTTGCTGTGGTTCGGGCGGTATGTTCGTACAGAGTGCGAAGTTCATTCAGGCACACAGCGGTAAGCGTGGAGAAATCGCCGTTTACGGTCAGGAGTCCAATGCCGATACTTGGAAAATGGCTAAAATGAATATGGCTATTCGTGGTATTGACGCAGACTTCGGTCCGTATCAGGCAGATACATTTTTCAATGACCTACACAAGACCTTGAAAGCTGATTTCATTATGGCAAATCCGCCTTTCAATCTTTCCAACTGGGGACAGGAAAAGCTCAAAGACGATGTCCGTTGGAAGTACGGCACACCGCCTGCCGGCAATGCCAACTATGCGTGGATTCAGCATATGATACACCACCTTGCACCTAACGGAAAAATCGGTCTTGTTCTTGCAAATGGTGCGTTGTCCTCTCAGTCAAGCGGCGAGGGCGAAATCAGAAAGAATATCATTCAGGCTGACCTTGTAGAAGGTATTGTTGCTCTGCCAACACAGCTCTTTTACAGCGTTACTATTCCTGTTACCCTTTGGTTCATCACAAAAAATAAGAAGCAAAAAGGCAAAACCTTGTTTATCGACGCTCGTAAAATGGGTTATATGGTTGACCGCAAGCACAGAGATTTTACCGATGACGATATTCAGAAATTGGCAGATACATTTACCGCTTTCCAAGAAGGCACGCTTGAAGATGTAAAAGGCTTCTGTGCCGTTGCCGACCTTCAGGAAATCGAAAAGCAAGACTTTATCCTTACTCCGGGCAGATATGTTGGTATTGAAGAAGTTGAGGACGACGGAGAACCGTTTGAAGAAAAGATGACTCGCCTTACTTCTGAGCTTTCGGAGATGTTTGCAAAGTCTCACGAAATGGAGGACGAAATCCGTAAGAAACTGGGGGCGATTGGGTATGAAATATAATAAATTCCGCTTTGACGAAATTACACTTAATTATGATAAAAAGAGAATACCTCTTTCTGCAATGGAACGAACTAAGCGTCAAGGAGCATTTAGGTATTTTGGAGCACAAGGTGTAATAGATTATGTGGATGATTACATCTTTGACGGAAAATATTTATTGATTGCAGAAGATGGAGAAAACTTGAAGTCTAAAAGGCAGAATATAGCACAAATTGTTGAAGGAAAGTTTTGGGTTAACAACCACGCTCATATAGTTCAATGTAATGATAAGTGTATTTTGGAATATTTGGCATATCTCATAAACGGTAAAGATGTTTCAGGATATATTACTGGTTCAGCACAGCCCAAATTATCACAAGCTAATCTTAATGCGATGGAATTTGATATACCATCGATAAAGGAACAACAAGATATATTAAGCATTTTATTGCCAATCGAACAAAAAATCAGGATAAATAAAGAGATAAACAATAATTTAGAGCAACAAGCGCAGGCTATTTTTGATAGTATGTTTCCGAATATTACCAATGGTGAAAATACCATCGGAGATACCATAACACCAAAAAGAGGTAAAGGCTTATTATCCAAAAATGCTGTGTTTGGCAATGTCCCAGTTGTAGCTGGTGGATTAGAGCCATCGACTTATCACAATACAGCTAACACTAAGGCTCCCGTTCTTGCTATATCTGCTTCAGGTGCAAATGCAGGATTTGTCAGCTTATGGAACATACCTATTTGGTCATCTGATTCATCTTTCATTGATAGTTCTATGACAGATGATGTTTATTTTTGGTATGTACTATTAAAAAAACGACAAAGAGAAATATACGATTCTCAAACGGGTTCTGCACAGCCTCACATTTATCCTCAGCATATAGCCGCTATGCCGATAAGTGACTTAAACTTTGACGATGTTCGTAATTATACATCCATTGTAACTCCGATTTTTGAGATGATTGGTCATAACAAAGACGAAAATGCACGATTAGCTACAACCCGTGACACGCTTTTACCAAAACTAATGTCCGGCGAACTTGATGTCTCCGACATCGACCTTTAAGCCGCTAAATTATTGTTTGTATTATCGAGGAGGGATAATAATGTTCGATTGGAATTTAGGTTTTTCACTTATAACTGTGATTGTAGCAATAATTGCTCTATTTCAAACCTCACATCAAACAAAATTAAGTAATAAACAACATCTCTTTGACCGTAGATTAAAATCATATTTGCAATCCAAAGGTTTGGCGAATTTATGTAAAGATAATTATAACCATCTTCAAATAAAAAATAATGAAGAACCTTTTTTTCAAAATGAGTTGATATTCGGTTGGCTCACAAATAACACATATATGTATCAACAACTTGATGTTTTAAAACACCCTCTGGAACAGCCTTATCAAGTGGATTTTTTAAAGAAATGTGAGGAACTAAAAAACCTTTCGGAAAAATTAAAACTTTATTTTGAAGGAAAAGCGGCAGAACATTATAGTAGCTTTGTTTCTGCTTATGAAAATGCATTATTTCGGATGTATCAATATCAAATTATACTTTACAAAATGCAAGAACAGAACCAAAAGTATCCGATGACATTAGAGAAAGCTCAAAATAGTTTTAACGAGCCGGAATACAGAAAAAATTTGTTTGCATCATTTGACAATTTGAGAGAAAAATATGACATTTTAGTAAATGAAAAAGCTGACAATAAAATAAAAAGGCAATTAAAGTTAAAATAAAAGGAGAAATGAAAATGCCGGGATTATATACCGAAGCCGATTATGAAAATTCAGTAATCGAGCTGTTCAGAAATGATTTGGGATACGAGTACGCATACGGTCCCGATATTGAAAGAGACTTTTACAGTCCGTTATATGAGGAAGTTCTGCTTGACTCTCTGTACCGCTTGAACAGAGGTCTGCCTGATGACGCTATTCAGGATGCTTTATTCAAGCTCAAAAACTTTGAAAACGGAGAACTTGTTCAGAAAAACGCCGTGTTTATGGACTATCTGCAAAACGGTATCCCGGTTAGATATTTTGTTGACGGCGAGGAACGCTCCTCTATCGTCTATCTCGTTGACTATAAAAATCCCGACAATAACTCCTTTATCGTAGCAAATCAATGGACTTTCATTGAAAACAGCAATAAACGCCCCGATGTAATTCTCTTTTTGAACGGCTTGCCGGTTGTATTGGTTGAGCTTAAATCTCCGTCCCGTGAAGAAACGGACGCTTCCGAAGCGTACAGGCAGCTCCGTAACTATATGAAAGAAATTCCGTCTATGTTCATTTACAACGCAATTTGCGTAATGAGCGACCAGTTGACCTCTAAAGCGGGTACGATCACCTCAGGTGAAGACCGCTTTATGGAGTGGAAAACAAAAGACGGCGACTATGAAAACACGCAGTATGCACAATTTGATACTTTCTTTGAGGGTATGTTCCAAAAGGCACGACTGCTTGATATAATAAAAAACTTCATTTGCTTTTCTAACGAGGGTATCAATTCATTCAAAATTCTTGCAGGGTATCATCAATACTTTGCGGTCAGAAAAGCAATTGAATCCACAAAGCACGCTACCGTTACCGACGGCAAGGGCGGTGTGTTTTGGCATACACAAGGAAGCGGAAAATCGCTATCTATGGTGTTCTATGCCCATTTGTTGCAAGAAGCGTTAGACAGCCCGACGATTGTTGTTATCACAGACAGAAACGACCTTGACGACCAGCTTTACGGTCAGTTTGCAAAGTGCAAAGACTTTTTAAGGCAAGAGCCAATGCACGCCGAGAGCAGAGAAAACTTGAAATCTCTCCTTGCCGGCAGACAGGCAAACGGTATTATCTTTACCACAATGCAAAAGTTTGAGGAGTCTCACGAAGCGTTATCCGAACGCCACAACATTGTGGTTATGGCAGACGAAGCACACAGGGGTCAATACGGACTGACCGAAACCGTGGACGCTAAAACTGGTAAGGTTAAAATCGGTACAGCTCGTGTTATCCGCAACACCTTGCCTAACGCTACATATATCGGCTTTACAGGCACTCCTATTTCTTCAAAAGACCGTAGCACTCGTGAGGTATTCGGAAATTATATCGACATTTATGATATGACACAAGCGGTCGAGGACGGAGCTACACGCCCTGTTTATTACGAAAGCCGTGTAATTAAGCTCAATCTCGACGAAGCAACGCTGCGGCTGATTGATACCGAGTATGATATTATGTCCGCCAACGCAGACGAAGAAGTTATCGAAAAGAGCAAGCGTGAACTCGGTCAGATGGAAGCAATCCTCGGCAATGATAACACCATCAATTCGCTTGTAAGCGATATACTTGACCACTACGAGAACAACAGAGAAAATCTGCTGACAGGTAAAGCAATGATTGTTGCTTACTCTCGTCCTATCGCTATGAAAATTTACAAGCGTATTTTAGAGTTGCGCCCTGCTTGGACGGAAAAGGTAGCGGTTGTAATGACTTCCGGCAACAACGACCCGGAAGAATGGCGTGAGATAATCGGTAATAAGCACCACAAGGACGAACTTGCAAAGAAATTCAAGGACAACAACAGTCCGCTTAAAATCGCAATCGTTGTAGATATGTGGCTCACAGGCTTTGATGTGCCGTCCCTTGCCACTATGTATGTTTACAAGCCAATGTCGGGACACAATCTTATGCAGGCAATTGCCCGTGTAAACCGTGTATTCCGTGACAAAGAGGGCGGTCTTGTTGTTGACTATGTGGGTATTGCAACAGCACTTAAAAAAGCTATGAACGATTACACCGCCCGTGATAAAAAGAATTACGGCGATACCGATGTTGCAAAGGTTGCATTCCCGAAATTCCAAGAAAAGCTGTCCGTATGCCGTGATAAGTTCCACGGATTTGACTATTCAAAGTTCCAAACCGGCACAGACCTTGAAAGGTCTAAGACTATTAGCGGTGCTGTCAACTTCATTATGGGCAGAGAAAAAATCGACGATAAGGACTCGTTTGTAAAAGAAGCGCTTATGCTTCATCAGGCGTTATCTCTCTGCTCCTCTTTGGTTGATGAGGACGACCGTATTGAAGCGGCGTTCTTTGAGTCTGTGCGTGTACTGGTTCTCAGGCTGACGAATACCGGTGTGGATAAAAAGATTTCTCTGCCAGAAATGAACGCAAGAATAAACGAGCTTTTGAAGCAGAGTATCAAAAGCGACGGAGTTATCAATCTTTTCTCCGACATTAAAGAGGAGTTCTCTCTCTTTGACCCAAAGTTCCTCCAAGAAGTCGCAAATATGAAGGAAAAGAACCTTGCTGTTGAGTTGCTTAAAAAACTGATTGCAGAGCAAGTTTCTGTTTATCGCAGAACGAATGTTGTTAAGTCTGAAAAGTTCAGTGATATTATGCAACATTCTCTTAATGCGTATCTTAATGGTATGTTGACAAATGAAGAGGTTATTGAGGAAATGTTGAATCTTGCAAAACAGATTGCAGCAGCCAAAAAGGAAGGCGACCAGCTTGGGCTTACTGCTGATGAGCTTGCCTTCTATGATGCATTAACGAAGCCACAGGCAATAAAGGATTTCTATGAAAATGAAGAACTGATAGCAATTACAAAAGAACTTGCAGACACTCTCCGAAGAAATAAAACAATTGACTGGCAGAAACGAGAATCAGCAAGAGCAAAAATGCGTATGCTTATAAAGAAACTGCTGAAAAAGCATAAGTATCCGCCTGAAGGTATGGAGGATGCAGTTCAGACAGTTATGACTCAATGCGAACTCTGGACAGACAATGTTATGGAAGTGTAATGCTAAAATCAAAGGATGTGGTTTTATGTCAGAAACAGAATTGCGTAATCCCTTTGGTCTTCGTGATAATCGTATTATACTAATAAAAGATATTCCAGTTAATCAGAATGGTTTAAAGTGTAACTGTGTATGCCCTGCTTGTAAAGAACCTTTTATTGCAAAAATGGGCAATGTTCTGGTTCATCATTTTGCTCATAGTGGTAAAGGGTGTGATGCTACACGGTCATACATGACAGGTTTGTATATGTTGCTACAAGAATTTCTTGAAACCAAAAATCCACTCTATATACCACCTGTTATTGTAGCTTTTGAACTATCTCCATATTATTGTATAAACGAGAATAATATACAAAGCCATACAAAATTATTATCAAGGTCGATTGATGATAAACAAGAAATTTTATTATATGAAGAGTCAAGAATGATTTTTGACTCCACTCAAATTTTAAATAATAAAGACTGTATGTCACAAGTGATTATTGCCGAAAAGAGTGGTAAACAGCTTGCTATAAGAATCACACCGCCAGACACGATATGTAAAATAGGTACAGTTTATAAATATAAAAATTTACCTACGTTAGAGATTAATCTATCGTCTGATGGTACAAACATTCAACTTAGCAATAAAGAAAATATATTTAATTACTTGATATCAAATAAATTAATTTATAACTGGATATATAACCCAAAGGTAAGAAGGGTATATCCTCAAATCATTAAGCGTTCAAAAGCGTATTTTGATTCTGCACAAAACAAAATTAAAGAAGCAAAAAGACAAGCCGAACTTCGTGCAGAACAGCATCGCTTAGAAAATATTGAATTACAGAAAAAAATAGCTGAAATGAAAAAAGTGAATTATATTATTCACCAGCAAGAACTTGAAAAACAAAAATCTATTGATGAAGAAAATGCAAAAAAAGAAAGAGATAAAAAGTATAATGTAGGTTTAGCGGAAGTTGAAAAACTTTTTACACAGCAAAGCAAACCTATTCGTGATAGTTATGGTATTCGTTGGATACAATGTGAAAAATGCAAAGAAATTAAACCATCAAATCAATTTGTTTATTATGGAGGAAATAATCATGCAAATTTAGGTTTATGTAATAAGTGTTCCAGTGAACATAAAAAATTCTGATAAATAAGTATTTGATTATACATTTATTTATTAAAAATAAAAGGATGTGAAAATTATGAGTTATGATTGGAATTTTCCAAGTAATTGTTATGGTACATTAACTGGAATCGGTGAAGCTGGGATAGAAACATTTAAAGGTACACCATATAGATCATTAGCACGAGAAATTTGTCAAAACTCTATGGACGCTTGTGCTGATAAAAGCAAACCGGTAATAGTAGAATTTAGTAGCTCAAGAATAAACAGAAATAATGTTTTCGGTGAAAGAACATTAAAAGAGCTGTGCAAGCCTGTTTGGAATATTGGAATGATGGAAATAACCAAAAAACGACTAGATTTTTTGATAAGGCCATAGATGTCTTTAATCAAGATTTTATTGATGTTTTACGTATTAGTGATTTTAATACTACCGGGCTAACAGGCTCTGACAAAGATTATAACTCTGCATGGCAAAATCTTGTAAAATCATCAGGTGTATCTAATAAAGGTGGAACCTCCGGTGGTAGTTTTGGCATAGGAAAATCTGCACCTTTTGCTTGTTCAGATTTAAGAACTGTTTTTTATTCTACGATAGATAATCAAGGGTTAAAGGCATTTCAGGGTATTGCAAGATTAGTATCATTTAAGAAAAAGAAATTTATTGGTGATGATCCCACAACTACTGGAATAGGATACTATGGCGTAAAGGAAAAAAATAGTGCTATCAGAGAATGTATATCTATTACCAATGATTTTACTCGTAAAGATGTGGGAACAGATGTGTTTATTTTGGGATTTTCAAAAAAGAGCGATTGGAAAGACGAAATTATTATATCTGTTCTGGATGATTTTCTTTACTCTGTTTATAATAATAAACTAATAGTCAAAGTTGATGGAATAATATCAAAAGATACATTGAAATTTACTGTTACACAGTATGCTGATAAAGCAAGTAAAGCATATAATTATTATTTAGTTTTGAATGATGAGTCTACAAAACACATTAATTATCATATGGATAAAGTTGGAACAATCGACCTATACGTATTGATAAAGCCTAATTTGCACAGACAAGTGATGATGTGTAGAACAAATGGAATGAAAGTATATGATCAAAATAGTATTTCAGCAAATATACAATTTGCTGGTATATGTATACTTAATGATGATGGAATAAATCAATATTTTAGAGAAATGGAAAATCCACAACATAATGCTTGGGAACCAGAAAGACACAGCCAACCTTCAGATGCCAAAAAGAGAAAGAAAGAATTAACCAAATATATAAAAGATCAGGTTCTTAGTATTGGTAGAATAACTACAGTTGACGAAATGGATGCTGAGGGTGCTGGCGAATATTTGGCAGATATTGCTTTTCAAGATACGAATAATCAAGATAATGCCGAATCTGTTTCAAATAAAACAAAAATATCAAAATATTGGAGCCTGTAAAGCCTAAAACTCAAAAGATAGTAGAACATATTCCAGAAGATATAGGCAACAATACACCTACAGATGGTTTTCAAACTAATGGTAGTGAAGAAAGGACTTGTTCCAGTCGGGGCGGAAGTATAAATAATTCAAAAAAGTTTAGAGTGGAAATTATTTCTCCCAGGTTATATCTTATGGATAGAAGATTGCATAAATACAGGCTTGTATTCGAACCAAAAGTTCCGCTTAATAAATGTTATATTACTATTAGTTTATCAGGTGAGCAAAGTAATATACCGGTTATATTAAGATCAGCTATTGAGCCTGATACAGGCAGATATTTGAATTTTAATAATAATGAAATTTTTTTGATATCCTACCAAAGAAAAAACAAAAGTTAGAGTTTTCTATTAATTATTCAGAAAACTGTTCATTGGAGGTAGAACTGTATGGATATTAAGTATAGAGTTTACTCTTACTCTGTTTTATCGGAGGGTAATGACGATTATATTGGTAGTGAATTCAAGTTCGACTTAAATGTTAAACATCAAATCAGTGATATTATTTTTACTGTCAATTTATCTTTAAAAAATGATGGTATAAAACAGTTAATAGACAATGGCGAGGCTGAATACCTTATACATATCGAATGTCCTTATACCAGTTACAGATATGTTATAAAGACTTCCGATACATATATAAAAAAGATGATTCCTGAAAAGAACTTAAACGGAAAAGTATCAGTATGTGTTTTTATTATTACTAAGAAAGATATACAAAACTATTATAATAAAAATTTTAATAAAGACTACGATAATATAACATTTTATCTTGAGCGAGGTAGTGTATTAGCAATTGGCGGACAGTTAAATACAGAAATTATCAAGGAAATTGAGGAATTATCAAAAGTTCCATCAATATTTACTATTTGCCGTTGTGCTGAAGATACTGATGAAAGTATGAGGGTTGACCTTGATGGTAATAAAATCGCTATTAAATTATGTAATAGTAGTTTTCAAAACTATAAATTGCTTTCAAATATGCCAAGCAGAATATCAATTCTTCATTCAATGTTACTCTACCCTGCACTAATTTATACATTCAATATTTTGAAAGGTTGTTCAGATTTTGAAGATTATGAATCAAGACGGTGGTTTAAATCAATAAAATATACATTAAGCAAAAGTAATATTGCATTGGATACAGAAACTCTTGAAAGATTTGAGTCATATGAGTTAGCTCAAAAGTTACTTGATTATCCTGTAGACAGAGCTTTATTAGCACTTGCAGATTCTGAAGAAATTGAGGATGATATATGAAAATTCATTTTTTAAAGCAAAATTCACTTAAAGCTTTAAGGTCTAATATTCCAAGTAATATCAAGCACTATAAAGACAGTAGTAATCAGTGGATTTATGATTATTTTGTTGACGAAAATCCATTCGGAGAGTACAAAATTGAGGTAGAAGATTTTGAACTTATTAATATGGATAATCCAAGCAAAACAGATTTAACAAATTCAATAATTATTTATTCAGCTATGAAGAACATTTCCGATACACAGGCAACAGACGAGCGTTTATGGGCAGGACTTTTCCATTCAGATGAATGGAAATTTTTGTGTAAGAGATGGGATAAATATGATAATATGAAGCCATCGGAGATATATTCAAGATATTTCTTTGGCCAAGATAAAAAACGTTCTTTATTTACAAATTCACTTTCGAGGCTATGGTGGGTTGCAAGATTAACATACGATTCAGAAAGAAAAGATCCGTTTGAATTAACAAAATATTTTGAAAGAAACTTTTCTACTAAATCGTTAGTGATATTTTCAAATAACTATATGGCAAATATTAATGTTACTCGTGGCTTAATAACTGCTCTTAAATATATAGAAAGTGAGTTTTCGAATATTTGTTTTAGCAGAGAATTGTATTATGAAGCTACAAAATATTTAAACATTCTTGGCGGAACATATATTCTTGATTATTTTTCTTCTGATGAAATCAAAGAAAAAATTATTAGCTATATTATAAATCATACTGAATTGATTAAGTAAAGAAAGCAAAATTATTTAATCACCTACATAAGAATATTTAAAAATAATTCACAGAAATAATTAAATTTTATTTTTAGTTAGATTTATATTTTTGCAATTTCTTGTGAATTTTATAGATGAATTAAGCTGATTTTCTTATGTTAACTGTATAATATTGAGCTTTGATATTATATTTAGGAGGTATATAGCTTGAAAATAAACTATAAAACTTTGAATAATGCTTATTGAAAAAGAAGTTTCTCTATATACGCTTAGAAAAGATCTTGATATTGATTTGATTTGTACTATGACCAAACTGAAAAGGAATGAAGAAGTTAAACTTTCAGTTCTTGTGCGTATATGAGAGTATTTTTAAATTGTAATATAGATGATATCTGTGACGCTATAAAAATTAATATTGAATAGCAGTTATATCATTAAAACAGGATGGTGTAAAAAGTATGGCTTATTGTAGTAATTGTGGGGAGGTTTTGAATTCATTTGTAGAAAAATGTTCTTCTTGTGGATACGAATTAAGAAATTCTAAATCATTGGAATCTATTAACGAATTTGCACTTAAATTAACGTGAGTTCGATGAAAAAATAGAAAAAAGAAAATCTGTCCAAGATTTGGTACAATGGAAACAGAAAACAGACACCAACCAAAAGAAAGGACAGATTTTCATGGAAGAACTATTAGCAATATTTTGCGATGTTGACGACTTTTGCAAAGCTTATGAAGAATACTGCCAAACACATCTTTTAATGAGCAAGGAACAGACTATACCGAAAATATCAATTTCATTAAGAGAGATTATGACCATAGTCATTTATTTTCATTTATCAAATCAAAGAAAATTCAAGTGGTATTATCTGAAATTCGTAAGAATCATATTAAAGCCGTATTTTCCAAAATAGTCAGTTACAATCGCTTTGTAGAAATTATGAAAATGTCAATAGTTCCATTAACGTTATACATTATGAAATATAGAGTTTGCAAGTGTACAGGAATAAATTTTATTGATTCTACCACTCTGGATGTTTGTGATTCTCATAGAATTTATTCCCATAAAGTATTCAAGGATTTTGCACAGCGTGGAAAAAGCTCTACAGGCTGGTTTTATGGTTTTAAGCTTCATTTGGTTATCAATGATATGGGAGAAATTTTGTTAGTCTGCCTTACTTCTGGCAACATTGATGACAGAAACTGGGAAGTTATTTCACGATTAACAAAAGAGTTGTATGGAAAATTGTTTGCGGACAGAGGTTATTTGTCTCAAAAGTTATTTAAAAAACTTTTTGACAACAATATCACCTTGGTAACGAAACTTAAGAAAAATAAATTTATTGATTTTTCAGACAAATTACTTCTTCGTAAAAGAGCTATCATTGAATCTGTTAATGATTTTCTTAAGAATATTTGTCAAATTGAACATTCAAAGCATCGTTCCATTGACAATTTCTTTGTTAATCTTCTTTCTGCTTTGGTCGCTTACTCTTTTATTCCTAAAAAGCCTTCTCTTAAGATGTCTGTTTCTTAGGCTATTGTTTGATTTTCTGTCGAACTTACGTTAAGTTAATGGAAAGACACACTTCGGATATTATTGTTGTGAACCACAATAGAACAATCAACTATGTTGGTACAGTAGGTAAGATTGCTTTTGATAGCGGTGCAAAGAAAATTGGTGGTGAAAGGCTTATTTGTGTTGATTTTGAGAAGTATATGAGTGGGAAGGCGGAATATATTCTTTGAATTTAGAAAATGAGATATCATATTTTGGTTGCAGATTTTTGATGTAGTTACAGCCAAGCATATATCTGTAAAATTGCTGAAAATGCTCTGTAATCGTTTTTTAATTTAAATAAGCAAAATCACTCTATGAATGCAATTAAAACGCTTACAAGGAAAATATAGCCATTTTTGGATTGTTTGTGGATGATTTCTAAAAAAGAATATTACCACTAACAAAAATATCAACTTCAGTATGTACTTTTCATGTAGTGCTATGATATAATAAAATAATAAGATTCAGGAGTGTATGGCTATTGATTCTCGTATCATGTGTATAAACTATCTGGATTATCAAAAGGATATTAAATCCATTATAAAAAGTGCTGTTGGAAAACTGATTGTTATTCATAATGCTGATATTTTATTGGATGATACAACAAGAAAGTACATTTCTCTTGATGATAAAAACCAATATCTGATTATGGGCAGAAAGTCGACCAATTTATTTATAACTAAAGAAAATCTATTTGAGCTTATAAGTGCCAATGTAGGAAAATAGACAGTATTTACAATAAATCCGTTTATATGATTATCGTGTATATTATGGGGTTCAATCTTATCACAATAGCTCAAATTTAAAAAATCTCCATGCCTATATTTTGTCTATAAAAATTTCAAAAACGATATATAATAGATAGAATATAAGGAAAAATTACCCCATATTTTGTGTTTTAAAAACAATGTATAAGATATATATTGTTTTAAGCATTGAGTTTGAATAATTTTCAAAAGCTCGCAAACTCTTGTAAATCAAGGGATGCGAGCTCTCTTTTTTTGTTTTGGTACTATTTTGGTACTAAGATTTAGAGTCACTATTTTCAAGCTTATTGATGGTATTAGTTAATATAGTAGCATAATAATCATCAAAATTATTAGAAATATAATCTTTGGCAAGTGATATAAAATGATTATCAAAATCAGGGGCGTTTTGGGTTATTATGGTTATAAATTTATATAATGTATAATCAGTTAAATTATAACTTTCCATTTCTAATAATTCATCATAATTGAAACTAGGAACAGTTTCATTAATATAACGTTTGTAAAATGGTTTGTCATATATACTATCAAGTAAAGCAGCCACCTCACGTCCATATCCTTGATTACCTGCTAAGATACTATATATGATATTGTCTACATCTTTAATTGACAGAGAAGTTATAAAATTTTCATTTAGTTCCTTTAATTGCAAAACAGCGGGGTTACTTATTGTGTAATCATAATCAGCAACTTTTTCAGATATGTTTTTGATTAATGAAGAAAACAAATCTTTATTGTTGCATAATATAAATATCTCTTGAAATCTTTGGCTTGAAAAAGTTGTTTTATCTAAAATATGTGAGATATAATCTGACTTTATTTGAGATAGTCGTTGTTGATTATAAGTGTTATTAGTAACAATTTTTATCCATAAGTCAATCTGATTATCTGTCATTTTATCATAGCTGAAATTTAATAATTCGACAATGTTATTATTGTATGATGCATCTGAAAGTTTTGCGTTTTGCAAAACATCTATTATAGTTTGATTATAGTTTTGGTCTTCTTTAACATATGATTTAAATATATGCAAGATACGTTTGATATTTTCATCCGATAAAACGTTTATTATATTGACATTGGATGATAGCATTATCATTATGGATGAATGAAATTTTGAGTCCAATAAGAGTGGTTGAATGATTCTATCAAAATTATTATTGAGTTCTGTTGACATATTTGCTAGAAAAAATAGTTTGTTGTTATTTGTATGGGATGATTCCTCCATAATTCCTTTAACTATTTTTTGAGCAAGTGGAGCAATAATTCGTTTGCTACAAGATTGAAGCTGTTTGTTGACAAAAGATTGTATTTCGGTCTTGTCAATTCTAGGAAAAAAGGTATCAGAAATTATATTGTTATAAATAGTAGTAATATATTGCTGCCCTAGTAAGATTGGTTTTGAAGCCAAAATATCAATGATAGTAGAATAAACATAACGTGCTGTTTCAGCAGTACAATTATAATCACTAGGATGAGCACAGTCATTACGAATATCAAAACATCTATTAATCTCTTTTGCCTCAGATGGTGTTAATAAATCTATGTCTGATCTAGCACAGCCATCAACTAAAAGTCTCTCGTATGGATTTAGTTTTTCTTTTGAATCGGATACTTTTTTTTCAAGGTCGGCAATGTCATGATTACTTGGTGCCAAAATTTTGAGTTTATTGTGTAAATCATGAATCCCTCCAATTATTGACATTATTACGCAAGCACGATAAGCTTCTGCAGAATAGCAATTAAGAGCTTCGCGTAAGTAAGATTTGATTTCGTCGTCATATACAGTATTAAGTAGTAATTCCATATCACGTATCATAATAATTCTCCTATTCTTATTTCTATTTGCCATGCGGCCATGTGATTTTCCACTCAAAATATTCATTTGGAGAAATCTCTCCGTTATTTAATTTCGTTTTCATTTCACACCATTCCGAAAGGAAATCATTTACCAATCCATATTCAAAAGTTAATGCAACAGGTGCACCTGCACAGTCATAATCATCTTCGTTATAAGTTGGTCTGGCTGTTTCAGATGGCTTTGCCGGAGTCATTGCAGTTAAGTGAATCAGATTGCCGGGAGCGATGTACTCAGGAAATCTTGTACCTTTTCCTCTTGCTGGAAGTGAAGCTGCACTTTCTTCAAACCAGAAAAGTGTTTCAATGATATCCTCTGCAGCACCAAGGCTATAATCAGAAATAGCTTTGTAATTGCAGTGCAGTGCATCGGCGAGCTTCAAAATCATATCTTCGCCGGGAATACGTGCACCAGTTTCGTATTGTGATATACGGACTGACATATTTTTTCCTTCAAAGCCAAGAGCACCGCCTAGATCATCCATTGTCATTTTACGGAACACCCGTATTTTCTTTATTCTTTCACCTATTGTCATAGTGTAGTTACCTCCATTTTGTGATCCTATATGGACTGTTGAACACAGTATAGCACGAAAAAAATGAAAAGGGAAGTTTTTCTATACGAGAACATTAGAAAAAGTCCTTGACAATTCAATACCATAGGATATAGAATAATCATAATTTATTTATCTATACGATATAGTATTGAAAAAATAACTGAATGAGCGGTATCAGAAATCTAACAGGCATTTGCCATGACCTTCGTATGAAATTAATCTATAGAATTAAATGTGAAGCGAGCGAGTGTAGACACTCCCCTAAGTGGACCGAGTACCTCGAGCAGGAGCGGGCGGTATTACAGGAGATTATCTCAGGTAATGAGGCTGGTTGCGACATCAGCAGAACTGGTATGGAGAAACGCCAAAACAACATTTTATTAAGGAAAGGTGGTGAAAGGCATGAACGAAAAGTTTTTAAAAGTGGAAGATATCATGGAAATTCTTGGGATTTCAAAATCAGCAGCATATAAGCTTATGCGGGAACTGAATGACGAAATGGTAAAGAAAGGTTATATTGCAATTCGTGGAAGAGTAAACAGAAAGTACTTTGAAGAACGATTTTATGGTATGAGTGATGCAGGCTGATAAAAAGAAAATGCTGGGGCAGGTGCAAAAGTTAGTAAAGCTTATGTACCTGCTTTTGCGTATGGAATGAAAAGGAGATGGTGAATATGCCAGCTTATAAAGATAATAAGACAGGCACCTGGTTCGTCAAATTCTATTGTAAGGACTGGACCGGGGAAAATAAATAGATAAAGAAAAGGGGCTTTGCAACGAAGCGGGAAGCTCTTGATTATGAACGAAACTATAAGATTCGGCAGGAGAATAATCTGGATATGACATTTGGAGAGTTCTGGAAGCTGTATACAGAGGATGTCAAGCCGAGGGTTAAGTTGAACACTTGGCTGACTAAGGAGAATATAGTTGAAAAGAAGATACTTCCATATTTCAAGAATCTTAAGATGAATGAAATAACTCCTACGGATGTGCGTAAATGGCAGAATGAAATGCTTGCCCTAAAGGATACGGAAGGGAAGCCATACTCGCAGACTTACAGGAAGACAATGCACAATACGTTGAGTACCATATTTAACCATGCGTGCAGGTTTTATAATCTGAAATCAAATCCGGCAAGACAGGCTGGAAATATGGGGAAAGAAGAATACAAGGAAATGCTCTTTTGGACAACTGGGGAATACAAGAAATTTTCGGAAGTAGTTATTGATAAGCCGGTTTCATTTTATGCATTTGAAATGCTGTACTGGACAGGAATGCGAATGGGAGAGCTTCTTGCACTTACGATGGCAGACTTTGACTTTGAAAAGAATACAGTCCGTATTAACAAATCATATCAGAGACTGCAGGGACAGGATTATATTACTTCTCCAAAAACAGCAAAGAGTAACAGGACGATTAAACTTTCAAATTTTCTTGCGGAGGAGATGCAGGAATATTTTGCAATGCTTTATGACCAGGCTCCGACGGACAGAATATTTCAGGTGACAAAGAGCTTTCTTCATCATGAAATGGAGAGAGGTTCGGAAGCAGCAAGAGTAAAGAAGATACGAATCCATGATCTGAGGCATTCGCACATTTCACATCTGATTGACCTCGGGTTTTCCGCAGTTGCGATAGCTGACAGGGTTGGACATGAGAGCATTGATATCACATATCGTTATTCACATTTGTTCCCATCTAAGCAGGTGGCAATGGCTGATACATTGGATGCTGTAAATGCCAGCTTTGATGACTGCGAAGAAGTGGATGATGATATTGATATGGAAGCTGATAAGCCAGAGCGGGATAAGGCAGAACCTATGATTGATCTAGATGCTGTCATGGTAGCAAAAGATTCAGGAGAAAATGTTGCAGGTAATGCGGGAAAAGTAGATGATGCAAATGCAAAGGTAGTCAGTATCGGACAGTACAGGGCAGGATAATAATCATGACATTGATGTGGAAGGAGTGCATATTATATGAGCGAAAAAAGGCTGGATGCCAAGAACAGATGGAGAAATGTTGTTGTAGCATTTCGTATGTCACCAGAGGAAGCAAAGGAATTGAATGTAAAGGTTTCCTTAAGCGGTCTCTCAAAGCAGGACTATATCATTCAATGCCTGTTGAAACATGAAATCAGAGTGGTTGGTGGAATGAAGGTTGCGAGAAAAGTCAGAATTCATCTTGATACGATTCTGGAAGAACTGCAGTCACTTGATGATTCAGACAGGAATGTGGACATTGAGGAACTTCTGGTTCCGTTAAGACATGTGCTTGATATTTTAGATGGTGATGAGAAAGGTGGTAACTACAATGAGTAAAACGACATTTGAAAAGCTTGGAATTCCATATGAGAAAAGAGATGGGATTTTTTATCCGGTACTTGTGGCAGGAACAGAGCAGGCAGATATTGATGCAGGAAAGTATGGGTGCATGTGGATTAAGTATATGAAGGATGAATATCCTGTCAGATACAGAAGTCTTGTCAGATTTGCAGAGCTTGAGGAAAGAGCAGCAGAAGTAAATGAAACAGCATATGAGCTGCTTGATGATGTTGAAAATTCATGGCTGAAAAAGCATAAACCGAAAAATCCTGGTTCTTTCACAGAACAGCTACAGCTACGGACACAGGCAAGAATGATGGCTGAAGAGATTGTTCTTGCAGATGTGGTAATGCAGTTTCACTAGAATGCATTCTAAAAAAGTGGGGGCGGAAAGTGCCGTCAAAATGCAAAAGTGGGGGCAGAAAGCGCCACCAAAATGGCAAAGTGACGGCAAAAAGCGCCGCCGCTCAAATCGGGATGAAAAAAGGGTGGTGGCAAAAAGTGCCGTCAAAACATGAAAGTGGGGGCAGAAAGTGCCACCAAAACTGCAAAATGGTGGCAAAATACAGTGGTTTTTGCACAAAGTGGTGGAATAAAAACCACCATATTAGTAATTGTAGTGGAACTTTAACCACCACATATCATATATCGGGTGCAGGAACTCCTGCCAAGACGAAAAAGATGTAAACGCTTATGGCGTTTATATTTTTTCGGGAAAAGGTCCGACCTTTTCCGCATCTTGCAAAACCTATAAGCAGAACTTTTAGAAAGGATGAAAAAGCAAATGGTACAGATAAAAAGAGATTGGTTTAACACAGAGATTTTTATATACGAAAGGGGATGGCATTATGGCAGATGGAAAGAGAAGATACAAATCTGACAGGAAAGATTATAAGGTGTCTGTGAAACTGTCAGAGAAAGATATGGATATATTAAATGCTGCACTTAAACGGACAGGAATGACAATGAGTGCATATATAAGGGAATTAATCAGGACAGGCGGTAGTATTGATAACAGTTATTCAGATGACAGGGCGAGAGTAATAAGGATTGTTGCAGGCATTGCTAATAATATTAACCAGATGGCAAAACTTGCAAATGCAAAAGGTGATATTTATTTCAGGGATATAGACAGGCTGCAGGACAGTCTGGATGATGTAAAGAAAACATTCGGGGAGATGCTGGAAATATGGCGATTACAAAGATCTTAAATATCAAGGAATCCAAAGGCAGAAATCCGGCATCACATTTGGAAAATTCTCTGAATTATATACAGAATCCGGATAAGACAGAAGAATGTGTACTGGTGGGTGGTATTAACTGCCTGCCAGATACAGCGTTTGAACAGATGGTAGAAACAAAGAATATATTTCATAAGACAGGTAAGAGACAGGGCTATCATGTAATCATATCATTTTCACCGGAAGAAAAAGTGACGGCAGAACAGGCAATGTATGTGCTGGAGCACTTTGCAAAGGATGTGTTAGGGGATGATTACGAGGCTGTGTATGCGGTTCATACCGACAGGGATCATATGCATGGTCATCTGATATGGAACAGCGTCAGTATAACAACCGGAAGAAAGTACAATTCACCGAAAAGCAACTGGAAGAATCATCTTCAGCCTATTACAAATAAATATTGTGATGAGCTTGGACTTTCAGTAATGCCTGCGGAGTATAGCAAAAATTCTAAGAATATCAGCAGAGACCAGTGGGAAAAGGAAATGTCGATGAAGGATATTATACTACGTGATGCTAAGATGTGTGCGTATGCGGCAGGAAATGTAGAACATTTCAGGTATCTGATGAGAAGTCTAGGGTATGTATTCAAGAAAGGTGTCTGGATGGAGGTGCAGGCACCGGGATTCCAATATTATCATAGTCTGGCAAAGATGGATGAAATGTTTGCTGAGGATAGGCTTAGACATCATGTAGATATGCCTTGGATGACAAAGCCTTATTTTTATTCGTCGGATATTAGAGGATTGCACAGGACGAAGCTATCACCATATCAGAAACGATTTTATGCAAAGCTATATAGGTTGAGAATTGTGGAGCAGAAACGATTTGTGGTTGGAGGGGCAAAGTATACGGAAGAATTAAAGAGGTTTCATCAGCTACAGGACGAGTATCTGTTGCTTGTGAATAATGATATCAAGGATGTTGCGGGACTTGTGATGTACCGGAGCGAACAGCAGGAAAAGATGCAGCGGATTGATGACAGGCAACAGGAGATTTATAAGGAAAACGCCAGCAGGAAGCGAAAGATTAAGACAGATGAGCAGTATCGGGAATATCAGGTGTGGCATGTTGGAGTGCAGGAAGAACTGGATGAGCTGAAAATGGAGAAAAGGGAAGTTAAGAAGCAGCTACAGCTTGTGGAAGGTATTATGAAAGAGGATTTGTATACGGCGTATTATGCTGTGTCGGAGGATGAGGAGATTGTTGGGGATAAGGAGATAGAGATACCGGGGATGGAAGAACAGGAGACTGTGTCTGAGGTTGAGAAAAAGGCAACTACTGATATTGATGATGTTGATACGGAAATATGTCGGAAAGAAGATGCCTCTGTTGCAGACAAATATAGTGATATCAAAAAAGAACAGGCAGACTTATATGTTGTGGAATCTCGTGAAATGGATGATGGTGATGCGGAACAGATTTATACAGGTAAGAATGTAGCTGTAGATGATGAGGTTCCAGTTATTTCGATGGCTGCTGATAAGGTTGAATGGATTGCTGATAGGTTATCTGAGAGTGGAGCATATGAAGATGTAGATGTTCCTGTTAAGGCAGATATATTCGGATTTGATATTGCAGATGTAAGTGGAAGTATAAGGCTGTTTTCAGATGTTATGAAGAGGATGGGAATAAAGCTGGCTGGAGATGAGCTTTATGAGGAGTTTCAGAGAATTTATGATGTGAGCGTTGGCAGGGATGCAGGAAAGGAAAAAGCAGAAGATAAGATGTGGAATATGGGCAGAGGGAGGTGATTCCTCTGCTGGGTATAAATGAAAATTAAAAATATTTTAACAAAAGGAGCTCATTTGCAATTATATATAGGGGTAAATATTATGATTTAGTGATTTGGCGTTTGCGTAATTAAAATTGCAAACGCTAAATTGCTATGATATAATAAATATGGATAGTTGCTTTGACATATAAAGGAATATATAGAAAGGTTTGTTATGAGGATAAGTTATAAGAAACTTTGGAAAATGTTGATTGATAGAGAAATGAAAAAGAAAGATCTTGCGGAGTTGGCGGGAATTAGCACTACATCAATTGCAAAATTAGGTAAAAATGAGAATGTGAATATACTTTTGAAGATTTGCAGAGCATTAAAATGTGATATTTCGGAAATTATGGAAATAGAAAGAATTGAGGAATAAAAAATGGATGCTTTTACAGTATTGGAGAATACATATTATCTTATAAATAGAAATTTTGACTTTTACAAAAATAATTTTGGACATGCATATTATGTAAATGTTCACGATGAAGAAACATATTTTATAGATAAATTATTTAAGGGGGTAGAAAATAAACTTACCCCGTCTGATAAGATGCTGAATTATGCAGTTTCATCAATATATACATCGGTAGTTGTTTTGGAGGAATACCTTAAAAGAAATAATGTAAAATATACATTTAGTGACATGGATGATATATGTGCTGGTTTTTCAAAGATTGAGAACAGAAAGTACAATTTTTCGGATAAAACATTCGAAGAATTAGATGAAATACTATTCGGATTATTGACGGACGGTATAGACTTAGAATCAAGAAAAAAATCTGGTAGTGAGCGTACTCCTAAAGAGATTATTACATACATGTTAGATATGCTAGGCTATGATAGATTGGTCTCTACTAAAAAGTCAATTATAGATCCAGCTTGTGGAACAGGTACATTTGTGAAACAAATAATGGAAAGGTTTATAGGCGGACTGGAAGTGGACTCAGATTTATACCAATTGTTGTTGGAAGACAAATTAGTGCGTGCTTATGATACAAAACCATCTAATGTGTTTGTGACAAAAATTGTGGTTATTACGAGTCTTCTGAAAGCAGCTGTCATTAATGATATAGATTTTGTAAAAATACTGGTAAAAAAATTACCAATATATTGTCAAGACTTCTTAAAGGTTTCTGATAATGCTGATTATATTGTAGGGAATCCCCCTTATATACGTTTGCAAAATCTTACAATAGAAGCAAGGAAATATATAAAAAATAATTTTACAAGTTCAACGGGGAGGTTTGATATATTTACTTGCTTTATTGAACACGGAGATAAATTGTTAAAACAAAATGGAAGATTATGTTTAATAACTAGCAATAAGTATTTAACAGCTAATTATGGTGTAGGCATAAGACGGTATTTAGTAGAAACAGGGCATGTAAGAAAGATTGTTGATTTATTTGATACAAAATTTTTTGGGGCTGCGGTATTACCAGCAATTATCTTGTGTGAAAACTCTAATACGGAAAGTCCTTTGGTTGAATATATAGGAATTAAAACATCAGATAAAAAAAGCAAACAGAAATGTTGTGATGCAACAGAGCTGTTCAAATATATAGAAAAAATAGGCACATCAAAGGAATATGTTGAATATGGAGATGACATAGATTGTTGTACATTTGAAATATCAAAGGGGCATTCAAAATTACCAATGGATGGGAAAACCTGGAATCTTTCTTCGGACAGTGAAAGTCAAATAAAAGCAAGAATGGAGAGAGAAAAATTATGTTGTTTACAAGATATATTAGATGTATGTGTGGGGATAAAGACCACTGCGGACACTGTATTTGTAAAACCAATGACGGAGGATTTTATAGAAAGAAATAAATTTGAAGATGAGGTTATTTACCCTTTAATTCAAAGCTTTGATGTCGAAAGATGGTCAATTAAGTGGGGAGAGAATAATAGAGATCGCTATATTTTATATCCTCATAAGGAAGAAAATGGTGTTATGAAGGCATATCAGCTTGAAGAAATCCCCAATGCTGCAAATTATTTGCTTAGTAATTCAGAAATATTGAAAGGAAGGAAATATCTAGCAGAATCAAAAACTCGGGAGTGGTATGAATGCTGGGTTCCACAGAAATTATCAAAATTTCGTCAAACTAAAATTGTTACAAGAGATATTGTATCGTCGAATACTTTTGCATTAGACGAAGAAGGATATTTGTGCCAAGGAAATACATTTTTTTTGACAAGAAAAGAGTCTTTATTTGCTACAAAGTATGCAGATATGTCTGAACATGAATTTTATTGTTTTGTACTTGGATTACTTAATTCTACAGCTTTGGAATATTATCAAAAATTAATTAGTGGTTGTTTATACTCGCAAAAGTATAGATATACAACAACTAACTTGAACAAATGGCCAATTCCACGAATAGAAAATGGCGATGCAAAGAAAATTGCGAAGTATGTGGTTGGTATTATGAATTGTAATATAGAAATACAAGAGGCTGAAAGCAAGATTAATGATATTGTTTTCAAGGCTTTTGATTTGTCGGAGAATGAAATTGTTCAAATTAATAAATGTACTGGAAAGGAGGCGGCATAATGAATTATATTGAAATAGGTAAAATACCACCAAGAAGCAAAAACGAGCTATCTGCACCAGAGCAACTTGTTGAAAATTTGAAGTCTCTTATAGGAGAAAAGTTTCCTTTAACGGGAAAACCAAGAACGGATGGATCCAATTTTAGAAAGATGATTACAAATCATTTGCTTTCTAATTATATTCCGAAGGAAGCTGTTGAATATGAGATTGTACCACCAAAGCAGAAGGGAGTGCCATCCTTTTTGCGGGAATATATAGATACATATATAGTAACATCTGGAGTTAATTATAATTTACAGGTATGGAATAGAAATCCTAATAGTTCATCGGTGCAGGTGGATTTGAAGAATGGAGAAACACTTTTGGCAAGTGATGTAAGATTTGTGCTGGGAAAAATAAATGCGGATGAAATTATAGAATCCATTGTTATTATGACACCAGAATATATCGAAAACAGATTTGGTAAATTTGGTAAACCAACGGTAAAACAACAATTAATAATTTCCAATAAAAAAAGAGAAGAGATTTTAAAGAAACATAGTATGATTGTTGCGGATACGAATATATCTGTTGATTTATTAGATACTGAAAATAATACGGTTGTTGGAGATGTTAATATTAAAGACGAACCTGAAAGGGTGCTTCCGATAGAAACTATTAATCAACAGGTGACAGAAAAGTTGTTGGGTGAAAAATTAGATATATCGTTGTCAACGAAGCAAAGGGGGCAACAACTCGAGCGAATGGTTGCATACCAACTTGGATATAAGAGATTGCACGAAGGATTGGAAGGCGGATATCCTGATATTCGAAATCAGATGCTTGAGGTAAAGGTGCAAGACTCACCAACGATAGATTTAGGGAGATATTCACCGCAATTTGAAGAACAGATAAATGAAGAATTTACTACAAGAACGATAAGATATCTTATAGCTTTAACAGATGCTTCAAATGGTGAGATTGATGGTGTTGTATTATGTCCAGGAGATGAACTGGGAAAACATTTTACTTATGTAGCAGAGAAGAGTTTTAAGTGTCAAAGAAACATACCGATGAGTTTTTTTGATGAGTATAAAGGGCAGGTTGTGTACAATCCAAATTAACAAAGGAGGTCGGAAGATGGCAGAGATAGATGATTATTTACAACCAAGGGCTGCAATTACAGAAAATGTTGATTTACAACATATTCAAGAAGTTGGAGGGTTTTGCCCACTTTGTGGGAAACAATTATTGGTAAAAAAGGGCAGTAAAGTAAATAAACAGTATCAGATTGCACATATTTATCCTAATAGTCCCAACGCTCATCAAAAAGCAGAACTTGCGGGATTAGAACGCTTAGGGAATACAAGTGAGGATTTTGAGAATAAAATTGCCTTATGTAAAAATTGTCATGGATATTATGATGATCATACGACCAAAGAAGAATATTTGAAAATTTTAGCAATAAAAAAAGAATTACTTGCAATAAATAAAATTCGAGAAAAAGTATCAACGGAAGATATTGAAGAAGAATTATTGATATTAATGAACCAACTTACAGCTATTACAGATCAAGAAATAGAGGAAAGCATTCTGAAGTATAAGGGAATTAAGATTGCCAACAAAATAGAGGATAATTATTGCATATTAAGAAGAAAAGTCGAATTCAATGCTTGTACATATTATGGATTTATTAAAGAGAATATGAAAAATTTAAGTGTACAGAAAGGATTAAAATTTGAATTGTTAGCATCGGAAGTGAAGACAGCGTATTTGAAAGCAAAAGGGAATACGGATGACAAGGTGATAATCTTTAATTCGTTAGTTGAATGGATGAAAAGTAAGGTTACAAGAACATCCAAAGAGGCTTGTGAAGTTATGATATCTTTCTTTATACAGAACTGTGAGGTGTTTGATGAAATTTCCGAATAAATTGTTTGAGTACAAAGAGACTGTTATCTACGATTGTGTGAAAATTTTGGAACAATTAAAAGAGGATACGCAGATATTCGAATTGTATAAAATATGTAAAAGCAAATGCAATGGAAGCCAAGAATTTATTGATGCATTAGTTGTTTTGTATGCCATGGGGAAAATAGACTATGATAGCGGTAAAAGGAGAATAGTGAGTGTTAAGAGAGATAATATGTGACAAATTTAAAGAAAAGAAAATAGAATTTCATGACGGATTAAATGTTGTTTTAGGTGATGAGCAGGGAAGCAATTCAATAGGCAAGTCTACATTTCTAATGATAATTGACTATGTATATGGCGGAAAAGATTATGTGATGAAATCAATAGATATACAAAGAAATGTCGGGGCTCACATAATCAAGTTTTCTTTTGTGTTTAAAGGTAATAAATACTATTTTTCTCGAAATACAAATGATACAGAATATGTGAATATATGCAATGATAAATATGAAGTCACAGAGACGATTACTTTAGAGCAATACAACAATAAACTGAAGTCACTATATGAATTTGGAGATAAAGACATCAGTTTTAGAGATGTTGTTGGAAGGTATATTCGTGTTTACGGAAAAGATAATTTAAATGAAAAGCATCCTCTTGATGTGGTGGGAAATGAAAAACCAACACAGGCGATGAATGCATTGTTAAAATTATATGATTTGTATGCAGCAATTAGTGAGTTGGAAGATTTGGCAAAGAGAAAAGGTGATGAGTTAAATGCTTTTAAAAATGCTCAAAAGTATCACATTATATCTAAAATAGGAGCTCGGCAAAGAAAAGCGAATGATAAACAAATAGCAGAATTGGAGGCGGAAAGGGAGAAAATTACAGAAGAGTTAAATAATAGTATTTTAGATATTAATTCGGAAAAAACAGATGCAATATTAGAATTAAAAAGAGAAATTAGTGATTATAATAAAAAGATACGTACACAAAGAACTAAGTTAATCCCATTACAAGAAAATATTTCAGGAAGCAGAATTATTAGTAAAGATGATTTGTCAATGCTAAAAAAGTTTTTTCCAGAAATTGAAATAAAACGATTAGAAGAAATACAAAATTTTCATAAAGAAATAAGTGCTGTTTTAAAAGAAGAAATAAAAGAGGAAATCAGTAGTGCTCAAAATGTAATACAATTGTTGGAAAGCAATAAAGTACAAGTTGAACTAAAGGTAAAAGAAATATCAGAAATGTCTAACTTGTCACAAGTGATTTTGTTTAAATTCGCAGAGTTGCAGAAAAAAATTGAAATATTATCAAATCAAAATAAATATTATGATGAATTACAAGTTTTGAGCAAAGAAAAGAAAGATACAGATAGCAGAAAACAAATGATGAGAATGCAACAGCTTTCTCAATTACAGAATTCGATTAATATTAAACTGCAACAATTAAATGACGAAATATATCATGCCACAAAGAGACCACCAATAATTATGTTTGATGATAAACAGTATAAATTTGAAACAATTGATGATACTGGAACAGGGACTTGCTATAGGGGAATGGTGTTATTTGATTTAGCGGTTTTACAGGATACATGTTTGCCAATTTTGGTGCATGACTCCGTATTACTGAAACAAATAGAAGATGTAGCTATAGAGAAGATATTGGATATGTATAAGGATTCCGAAAAACAGATATTTATATCTTTAGATAAAGCCACCTCATATAGTAAAAAGAGCCAACAGATATTGTTTGATAAAAAAGTATTGTGCTTAGGACCTAATGGGAGAGAATTATTTGGTCAATCATGGAGTAGAAAATAAATCTGTTGAGTAGAAAACATTTTGTTGCAGAAACATCGTCCGGAGATTATAATTTCCATAGGTGGACAAGCAAACCATCAGAAGATTATTCTCTGAATAGTAAACAAACCTGCAAGCCACTAGAACTACACACAATAATGAAAAAATGCAATGGTACTGGATTGGTACTAAAAATATGTGAAACGAAAAATAATGTGTGGAAAAGATACATATCATCAATACGAAATAGTATAGATAATCATATTAAAACAACCAGAATCAAACCAAACTTTGCGAGTGGGAATAATATCAAGTGTTTTTGGGCAACACTGATTTTTAACCATCGGTAAAATTTGATATTCTCGACTGACCTTGAAGGAGCAATCCTTTGAGGTCATTTTTTACGCCCAGAATCGAAGAAAACCTTGAAAAATCAAGAGATTTTGTCAATAAAATTCCGATTTTATTGTAATTGAATGAGTGTAACTGGGAAAGTGATTTTTGCCCCTTTAGTTAAAATGAGCTTTGCCCCAGAACATCAAGTGTTTTTGGGCAACACCAATTTTTAACCATCGGTAAAATTTGATATTCTCGACTGACCTTGAAGGAGCAATCCTTTGAGGTCATTTTTTACGCCCAGAATCGAAGAAAACCTTGAAAAATCAAGAGATTTTGTCAATAAAATTCAGATTTTATTGTAATTGAATGAGTGTAACTGGGAAAGTGATTTTTGCCCCTTTGGTTAAAATGAGCTTTGCCTCGGGACATCAAGAATGGCGTAAACCCGCATAAACACTGGGTTTTCAGCTCTCAAATTCCCGATTTGATAGCAAAATGATAGCAAACCGTAAAACGCCATTATTTTAAGTGTTCTATCGGTTTGCTGGTACAATTATCTTAATACTATAAAAGGCATTACTGACTTTTGCAGTCGGTAATGCCTTTTTTGCGTTTTCTATTATATTCTGTTTTACTTACGAGAATTAAAAGCTACGCTTTCGGGGTAGTTATATCTCCAATTATCATATTCTTCTTTTGTGATTTCTCCGTTCTTAAGCTTTTCGGCTTGTTCCTGCCAAGCGGAAAACATATCAAACATTTTAAGATAGTTTGTTCCCATACCCTTATCAAGGCGTATGCAAAGTTCGTCATCAAGTTTATCAATACGGAAACCGTATAAATCCTCAAGAGTAAACAGAGTGTGCATTAACCCTATGTAGCTGTCAATGTCGGGAACAGAAAGAGCCTGCGGAGATATATCAAAAATCTCTGCAAGTTTATTTGTTAAATCAGCTTTAGGTGTTCTTGAGCCTGATTCATACTGCGCCATACGAATATCCGCAGTTTTCTCCGGAAAACCAACCTGCATACCGAGATATTTTTGAGTCATTCCTCTTAAATTTCTAAAGAATCTTATTCTCTCTCCGATTGCCATAAAATACGCTCCTTACTTATGTAATGTGCAATCAGTATATCATATATGTTTAGTATATGTCAAGCAACATAAAACAAAAAAGTTTAATATTTTTACGAAAGCCACTTGACATAACGGAATATGTTTAGTATAATCATTAAGCAAATAGCGTTAAGCTGTTTGCAAAAACTGAATATCCGTCATATGTCACGGTAATGGCATATCCGCTCGGGCAAATCGGAATGCGGTCAGAAAGTATCCGACACTAAACAACCAAAACAATATTATAAAGGAGGTGTTTTTTATGACAGAAAAGTCTTTTATCAGAGCCGATGAGGTTGCAGAAGAATTGGATGTATCGAAATCTTATGCATATAAGGTTATAAAACAGCTCAATGATGAGTTAAGTGCAAAAGGATATATCACAGTTGCAGGACGCATCAGCCGACAGTATTTTAATGAAAGAGTTTACGGAGCAGAAAGGAGAGAGGTATAATGCCGGCTTATAAAAACAAAGATAACGGAACTTGGTATGTGATGACTCAATACACAAACTGGAAAGGCGAACGCAAGCAAAGTGTAAACGAGGATTTGATACCAAACGAGAGGCGCAGGAGTGGGAGCATACTTTCCAACAACAAAATTCGGGAGATTTGGATATGCCCTTTTCCGCTTTTGTTGAAATCTACTGTCAAGAGCAAAAGCCACGATTAAAGGAAAGCACTTGGCAAACAAAAGAAAATATTATTCAGCAGAAAATTCTGCCGTATTTTGGAAATTACAAAATCAATGAGATTACAACCAAAGATGTAAGAGCTTGGCAAAATGAAATGCTTGCATATCGTAATGAGGAGAATAAGCCCTATTCATCATCCTACCTAAAAACGCTGCACACTCAACTTTCTGCCATATTTAATTATGCGGTAAGATTTTATGATTTGCGTAGCAATCCCGCCGCAAAAGCCGGAAATATGGGTAGTGAAGTACGCAAGGAAATGCTATTTTGGACGAAGGAAGAATATCAAAAGTTCTCCGAAGTAATGATGGATAAACCGATTTCTTACTATGCTTTTCAAATGCTTTATTGGACAGGTATCCGTGAGGGAGAATTGCTTGCTCTTACCCCTGCTGATTTTGATTTTGAAAAAGGAACGGTAAAAATCAGCAAAACATATCAGCGAATAAAAGGTGAAGATATGATTACTTCACCGAAAACAAAGAAAAGTAATCGAACGGTGCAAATGCCGGATTTTCTTTGTACTGAAATGCAGGAGTTTTTCAATATGCAGTACGGGCTGAAAAGGAAAGACCGCATTTTTAACATAACGAAAAGCTATCTTCATCACGAAATGGACAGAGGCTCAAAAGCCGCAGGTGTAAAGCGTATTCGTATTCACGATTTAAGGCACAGTCATATCAGCCTTTTAATTGATATGGGATTTTCGGCAGTCGCCATTGCAGACCGAGTGGGACACGAGAGTATAGAAATTACTTATCGCTATGCGCATCTGTTCCCGTCAAAGCAAAAAGAAATGGCAATAAAACTTGATTTTATGAATAAAGGAGTGTGATATTATGTCAGCCAAAAATGTTGATAAGTATAATAGTTTTCGCAGTATTACCGTAGCTTTCAGAGTGTCTCCCGAAGAACAAAAAGAATTGAACAGAGCCATTGCTCTTTCGGGATTGCCCAAGCAGGAATATTGTTATCTCAAATGTATGGAGCGTGAGGTGGTAGTTCAACCGAGTCCGAGAGTTTACAAGGCTCTTAAAACTCAAATGGAATTCATCCTTAATGAATTGCAACGAATTGATGTCGGTGGGAGCATTGAGCCGGAGCTTCTTGATACTATCGACCTTATCGCTACCACAATGAACGGATTGAAAGGAGATGGCAACAATGGAAAATAAAAAAATGACCACTCCGATTGTATCTGTTGGTGCAGATACGGAGCAGTCACCAAATGTATGTAATAACAGTATAACCGATTTTAATGAGAAAGGCAAGAGCTTAGATGATTATCTTGAGGAAATGCAAAAAGAATTTTCAAAGTAAATGAGTCCGTCGTATCTCAAAACAGTTTCGATGAGCGAGTTGTATGATACGGTTTTTAATGTTCAGACACCGTTGATAGACGGTTTGCTACAAAGTGGTACTTATATTTTTGCAGGCTCTCCAAAGGTGGGTAAAAGTTTTATGATGGCACAGCTTGCTTATCACATAAGCACAGGCACACCGTTATGGGGTTACAAAGTGCGAAAATCAACCGTGCTTTACTTTGCTCATTGTTCACCATACTCGCAAGCAAAAAGCGGAAGATATTTTCGATATGATTTCAGGAACAAACGGATTGATGGGAGCCGCCGACGGAGCGTTTGTTCTCAGCAAAGAAAAACGAACTTCTAATAATGCCACACTTGATGTTGCCGGCATGGATCAACAAGATATGAAAATTCATCTTGTGAGAGATGCCGAAAAACTAATTTGGAATTTTGAGAAGTCCGAAACAGAATTGTGGAAAGAGCCGCCTGAGCCGTTACTTGAAAAAATTGCAACAACTCTTTTGTCGAAAAGTAAAGTGTGGGAAGGCACAGCTTCTGAACTCTGTGAAATTCTCGGAGAAGATGTTAAACCAAATGTTCTTTCGCTGAGGTTAAGTATAAATGCAAACCGCCTGCTTAAAGATTATGGCATTCACTACAAAGCAAGTCGAACGCATAACGGACGAAAACTATCTCTTATGAAATAGGCGTGTCAATGTGTGACGACCGTGACAAACATTTTAGTAGCGTGCGTAGTCATCTTAACATTGATTATTGCAACGAGCCGATAAAGAAAATCTATCACGAATTGTTTGATGAAGCGCTAAAAAGATACAACGAAAAGCAGATAAGAACCGACCGCATAATAGAAAATTACTATGAAAAAATCAGAAATTCCAAGCAAGAAAAACCGTTTCACGAACAGATTTTGCAGATTGGCGATAAGGAAAATATGAGTGCCGAAAGCGAAAACGGACAGCTTGCAAGACAGATTTTAGATGAGTATTACCGTGGCTTTCAAGAGCGAAATCACAACCTAAAAGTGTTCTCTGCTCATCTGCATATGGACGAGGCAACGCCCCATTTGCATATTGATTTTGTTCCGTTCACAACCGGCAGTAAGCGTGGACTTGATACGAGAGTAAGCCTAAAACAAGCGTTAGCCGCACAAGGTTTCAAAGGCGGAACTCGTGGAGATACCGAGTGGAATCAATGGGTGAGCGCAGAAAAATCCGCACTCGCATTCGTTATGGAATGACACGGAATTGAGTGGGAACACAAAGGAACGCACGAAAAACACCTATCTGTTCTTGATTACAAAAAGCAAGAGCGAGCGACAGAACTTGAACAATTAGGTGCTAAAATCGAAGAAAAACAGACTGAATTTTACTAATGCAAATCTGTATCGTGAAAACGAAATGCAGACGAAAATCAACAGTAAACTAAAAAGCGAAAACGAAAATCTGCGTTCAGAGGTCAAGGATTACAAGCTTTTGCGTAAAGTTTTCGGGCATAAACAGATTGACGAGTTGCTTGAACAGGCAAGAAATATAAAATGTCAAAAGCGTGAAAAGCCACGCTCAAGATAAATAAATTTTTGGATGTAAAACAAAATGGCAAACACAATTTTTGAAAAGCAAGGCGGTACTTATACGCAGGTGGGCGACTATATGTTACCCGACCTATCCTTATCAGCGGAAGAAAAGAAAGCGAATATCGGCGTATGGTCATTGAGGCATGAACGATATTTGAAACAAAATCATAAAGTGCTGTACTATAATTTGCTCACAAGTGGTAAATTGAACAGCTACCTTGCAGATATTGAAATCCAAGCACAACACCTCTTCACTCGCCTGGTAAAAGACTTAGCCGAAAAAGAAAATGTAAAAGAAAAATTCAAAGCCGACAATCAAATGCTTTGGGTACAGAAAATGAACAATATCCGTAATCAAGCAACAGAAATCATAAATGCTGAGTTAATTTATACCATATAAATACCACAGCGGCAGAGAGAAATCTCTGTCGCTAATTTTCTTTTATCGACAGCTGAATGATTGGCATTATAAATCAAATAGTTTATAGTAAATACGATAAGCCTTGAAAGGAAAATTTATGACTACATCAGAACAAATCCGTGTTTTGTGTGTAAGAACAGGTGTAAGCTTATCTGAACTTGCACGTAGAATTAACCAGACAACACAAAATTTTAATGCAAAACTCAAAAGAAATACGATCACTCAAGATGAGCTTAACCAAATTGCGAAGGCTTTGAATGTTACATACGAACAGTACTTTGTTTTAAGTAATGGAGAACTTGTTAAATAGAAAGGATTTTGTTATGACTGAACATAAAATTATATTTGGCGATAGTCGTTCGCTCAATCAGATTAAAGATAAATCTGTATAGTTAATTATAACATCACCTTCGTACTGGTAGTTAAAAATATGATACAAAAATCAAATAAAATTTAACGACAGCTACTAAGAATATATCAACAATTTAAATTTAGTATGGAAAGAGTGCAATCGTATACTATGTGACGGATGCAGATTGTGTATTAATATCGGAGACCAATTTGCCCGCTCTGTGTATTATGGAAGATATAAGGTCATTCCTATTAGAACAGAGATAATTCGCTTTTGTGAAACTTTAGGTATGGATTATATGTGAGCTATTATTTGGCAAAAAACCACCATAATGAACACCTCTGGCGGAGGGGCAATTATGGGTAGTTATCCGTATCCTCGTAATGGAATATTAAAGGTGGATTATAAATCCATTTTGATTTTCAAGAAGTTGGGTAATGCGCCAAAACCAACAAAACAGCAGAAAGAACAATCTATTATTATCAAAGAAGAGTGGAATCAATATTTTTCTTCGCATTGGACTTTTAACGGCGTTAAACAAATGGGACATATAGCTATGTTTCCCGAAGAACTACCTAAACGATTAATTAAAATGTTTTCTTTTACGGGAGAAACTGTATTTGATCCGTTTGCCAGTAGTAGCACGACATCTCTTGTTGCAAAGAATCTTGGAAGAAACTCTATCGGTTATGAAATTAACAAAAATTTTGAACCCATCATTCGCGAGAAATTGGGAGTAGATCAGTTTGATTTAGACGATGACACAAAGGTATTTTTACAGAAGACGAAATTGGAAACATTTCATCTTTTAATTAGCTTCCTTATATTTTCAGTGATCCACATAGAATGGATAAGAAAGTTGATATGAAAAAACTTCAATTTGGTTCAAAGATTGATAAGACAAAAACAAAACGCAATGAACTCTTTAGCGTAAAGCAAGTAATTGCATCTGATAAAATCGAATTTAGCAATGGACTTGTAGTTCGTCTGTTAGGTATCAAGTCTAACCCGCTATATCAAGGAAAAGCCATCAGGTTTTTACAGGAGAAATTTCGTAAACGAAAGATATTCTTGAGGTATGATACTGTAAAATATGATGCAGAAAATAATCTTATGTGCTATATGTATCTTGACAACAAAACCTTAATAAACAACCACTTTATACGAACAGGATATGTAGATGTTGATACATCTTTTGACTATACATGTCAAAAGAAAATTCTTCACAGTCCTACCACAATTTTTAATTGTGAGTGTCACAAAAACATAAATTTCAATCCACGCTCTCCGTGAGGAGAGCGACAGGCGAGGACCCCTCGTTCTAACAGAGGGGTAGAATTTCAATCCACGCTCTCCGTGAGGAGAGCGACACTGTATAAAGATTATGCTCTTGTTACTATTAAAATTTCAATCCACGCTCTTCGTGAGGAGAGCGACCAAAGGCGAGGTAGAATGGTGCGACAGGGTAATATTTCAATCCACGCTCTCCGTGAGGAGAGCGACCCTTATGGGTCACCGATAAAAATAGGTATACGGGGTATTAGAGGTATTAGAGATAAAGAAGGTCTTATGTAAAACAGTCGGAATGATTGATTTTGTAGGATATAATCAAGATTAACGGAGGTTTTACAAAATGAAAAACATTATTTCAGAATTGTTCTATGGGAATATTGATCCACAAACTCGCAGTTACCAAAAAGGCAGTTATATTCAAAAATATATGACTATTCTTGCTAACGCAGAGGAAATCTTAACGAAAAACCTGTCAGGAGATGATAAGAAAACTTTTTTGTCATATGCAAATGCTTCAAATATCGTTTTAGGGGAATCGGAATTAGATAGTTTTATTGTTGGCTTTCGTTTGGGGGCTCAGTTTACTTACGATACCTTTGTTAGCAACACAGCTCCCTTTACTGATTTCTTGAAGGAAGAAGCAGAATGAATACAAAGTATCACGTCTATCTAAATTATGAAGAAAGGCGATTAGTGATTAAAAGCCTAAATGATTTGAGGAATAGACTAATATCCGAAGGTAAATACACCGACCTCATTGATGAAGTTTTGGTTAAGGTGGCTAACGCTAAAATCAAGAAAATGAAGGTTGTCAGCAAAAGCTCGTAAACGTTATATTTGCGGATTTTGAGGTTGGTAATGATGATACCTTAACCCATTAAGTTCAACACTCTAAGAATCGCATAAATACTGGCAATTTACATCGAACTTTGTACACACTTTTTCGACTACTATGGAGGAATTAATTATGACAAATAAGATTACATATACACAGCAAGGTAATTACCTTTTACCCGACCTGAAATTGCCCGAACAGCCGAAGGTTGAGATTGGGATTTGGGGCAAGCGGCATTTGAAATATATCAAACATCATCGTCCCATCTTATATACAAACCTGCTGACGAGTTGCCAGCTCACAGCCTACCTCGCCGATATTGACGAACAGGCAGAGGATATGTTCTTTCGGTTAGTAAAGCAGCTTGCCGAAAAGGAAGGTATAACCGACCAACTCAAAGCAGATAATCAAATGCTGTGGGTAAAGAGAATGAATAATATACGCAACCGTGCAGAAGAAATTGTCAATAATGAATTGATACTTGTTTAATCAACGGGAGAAGATGATTAATTTCATCTTCTCCCGTTCCAGTTTGTTTGATAGAATTCGCAAAAATGGATTCCATTTTGTTTTAGTTTGTTATACATATTCAAGTTTTGGTGAATTGTAAGTTTTTCTTTGAATTCATCTTCGGTTATTATGTTTTCAGAAAACAATTCATAATTCAATATCCAAGAAGTCGAGGATGATTTCATTGTTTGCTTTAAATCCTGAGATATGAATCCTTTTCTTAATAGCATTACTTGAGCTAATTCATTTTTGCTTGAACATATCCGAATTATTATATCATCATCTCTTTCGATTCCCTCAATTTCAATTAATAGGTACAATAACCAAATTACTTCTAAATCATTTATTTGCTGCAAACTGCGTAGAAGTATTTTTTTAATTAACGTAATATCTTTATCATTAATACAAAAGTTTTCGGATTTCTTCTCAATTAAAATCTGACAAGCTTTAATTAAAGAGCGTTTATTGTTCTGTAATATAGTTAACAGATATGCCTTGTATAATTCTGAATCTGATATATCAATGGGATTTTTTTCTAAAGATTTTAACAAAAATCTTATTGCTCCCTTTGTTCCCTTGTTTTCTAATGTAAAAAAGCTGTTAAACATATCCATTAGATGTTCATTATCAAATTCATCAATGTGTAGATCAGTAAATAGTTTATTAAGATTCTTATTAATATAATATGGGAATTTTTCTTCTCTTGTTTTCTCGTTATTAATAGTTAGGTTATATTTTCTAAGAATCAAATCAATTTTGCTTTTTGTCGTTTCAGTATTATCATCAAAAACAAAGATTTCATAATCATCAACATATCTGACAAACCGGATGTTTTCAGATTTTATTTCTTTATCTATTCTTGTAAGCAGCGCTTCTGATATCAATCGAGAAACAAAAGGACCTGCTAATAATCCATTTGTTTGATTTGAATTCATTCTACGAACTAATTTATCAAGTTTGGAGTATTTTTCATATGTTGGACTTAAATTTTCGACTTTTTGGCTTTGACGATATTCTGAATCAGCTGATTCATATCCCATAATTATAGTAGGAATTAAATGTGTATAAATGGCACCATAAAAATTTGATATATCTAATTTTAGAATCAGTTTTGCTCCAGTTGCCTTTATTATTTTTTTTGATATGTTTTCTATGTAGTCAGAACATATTTCAAAAGATTCCTCTAATACTTCCTCTGTTTGTCCATATGATTGTTCAAATCTATAAATTTGACCTTGTTGATTAATAACTGGAGAAAAAGAATAATCCTCACTTTTTGTAAAATCTATCAATTCTTTCAGCAAATTATTATTCCACATATATTCGTGTAATACAAGATATGATCCTAATTCAGTAATATAAATATTTCTTCTGGAATCAGCCTGATCATATTTGCTCATTGTAAAACAATATGGTTGTATTATATCACAGTTTTCGGGTGGAACATAATTTAAAACCTTTTTATCCAAGAAAAAACATGGCGGAAGATATTCAGAAAAAAAGCCCTGCGTTGCTATATGTTTATAACTTTCTCTATTGAATGGCATATTTTTTACCTTTCTAAATCATCAGCTTATCCAACTGCTCACGAATCTCATCAAACCCGCAATTCAAGTCAAGCGTTTTCACGCTGATTTGGTTGCCGCTCATTTGATAGGTGTTGTCGGGGACAATTTGTTCGTCTGTTTTGGCGTAGAGCAACATTCCCGAAACGGTTACTTGCCTGTCCTTCAGTTCTTCCTGCTTGTTCTTGACGTAGGTAAAAATCTGATACAGGTTTGCCGAGTGGATAGTTGCCTTATTAAACCGCTGCTGTGTGGTATGGGCGTAATATTTTGCGTCGATAATCAGAATGTTATCGTCTTTTTCGAGCACAAAATCTGACTGCATAACTGGAAGCATATCGCAGAAATCGTCGTCGAGCTGCCACGGGATTTGCGGTGCGCCGACGGTCAGTTCCGGATGTTCCTTGCGGAAATATTCCAGAATAAACTTCTCATACAAGCGGTGCATACGCTGTTCATCGAGGAAATCCATCAGCTTGGTTGTGCCGTCCGACTGTGTTTGCAGCAAGCCCTTCAAAACCAAATAGCAAACCGAAACCAGCATACGGTACGTCTGATTATTGCGGTCATAGCGCAGATTCCAGTTGATACTGTAAATCGGCAGCGGCTCAACATTGCCTAAGAACACCAACAGCTTTTTCATTTCCTTTTTGCGGCTCTTGTCAACGTCCGCCACCATCAGGCGCAGCATTGTCGTCTTGATGATACGGTTCATATAGGCGTTTTCGGAAAACTCATCGTAGGAGCACACAACCTGCCGCTTGATAATGGAATTTGTTTTCAGCGTTTCCGAAATTTCCATTTTACCACGCAGCGCCGTCAGCGGTTCACGCTTCGGGATATAATCCTTCATCAGACCACGCTTGAGCTGCTTTGACAAGCCTTTAATCAGTATTGCGGCGCATAAATCCGCCACATTCTCAAAATGCTCCGTCGCCACACTTTTATATCCTTGCTCATTCAGCACCTGAAATGCGTAGGAGAGCATATAGTAGATATTTTGAATCGGAATCACTTGACAGCACTCCTCAAACGGTCAGACCATTCTTTCACTTTTGAAGGCTCGTCAAACCAATACTCTTTGAGCAAGGGGATAATTTCAAACTCAACAATATCGGTCAGCGTGTTCTCCTTAATTTCCTCAATATCGCAGAAATAGCTGTGACCGATACAGAAACCCTCGCCGAGAGAATCATCATCGGCTATCTTCTGATTCAGGCTGATAACGCAGTCAATCAGTTTGTTGAATTTATCATTTTCCAATCCGTACTGATATTTTCTAAAGCCCTCTGACTCAAACGCAGGCTTCATTTCAAAGAACGCAAAACGTCTGCGGAGCGCGTAGTCAATCATTGCCAAGCTTCTGTCAGCTGTGTTCATCATACCGATAATGTAGACGTTTTTCGGAACGGAAAACTTGTCCGAAGAGTAGAGCAACTGAATATCATTGCCACGCTTATCGGCTTCAATCAGCATAAACAACTCGCCGAAAATCTTGTTGAGATTACCACGGTTAATTTCGTCAATAATAAAGAAATACTCGTTTTCTTTATCATCGGACGCTTTTTTGCAGAAGTTGTAAAATGCGCCCTTCTTAATTTCAAAATTCATTCCTGTGCTTGACGGACGGAAGCCCTCGACAAAATCCTCATAGGAATAACTTTGATGGAATTGAACAAGCTGCACACGTTCGGGATCCTTAACGCCCATCATTGAATAGGCAAGACGCTTTGCGGCGTAGGTTTTACCGACACCCGGAGCACCCTGCAAAATGACGTTCAATTTCTTACGGAGCAGTCCTTCTAACGTGTCATATTGTTTTTCACTGATATATACGTCTGCAAGAAAGTTCTCTTTGGTATAGGTGTTCAGCGGTTCTTCCTCGACATCAATATCATTGTCATCATCTTCTGTGTCAAACATCGCATTGAGCTTTTCAACATATTCCGTATATTGGGTAATATCAGTCAGCGTTTTCATAACTGCCTGACCGGGATGTTCCCATTCACCGATGTCTGTCCACTTTACTTTACGGGTGTTATTATACTCATCTTCGCTACTGTCATCATATATATAACCGGACTCAACAACGCCACGACCGATTATTTTATACATACCTTGCTTAGCGAAAACAATATCGCCCGGTTTCATCTCATTGGCAAACTGCCAAGTAGCAAGAGCTGCATTGCGATAAGGCTTATTGTCGCCGTAGGTGTCCTGCATAGCAGATTTCATTTCCGATTTTGAAGTGAAGCGTGTCAAATCACCGATTTCACCCCAACCGATGAGCATAATTCCTTTCTCGGTACATTCACTCCACTTTGAAGCATTATTGCCGGGCGAGTAAATCCAATAGCGCTTTGTGTTTACATCTTCGTCAGCAAGAGCTGAGCCTTTATCTTCTTTATCTTGCTGGTTTTCTTTAACAATCGTCTTGAAAATCTCTGACGCTAATTCGTCTGTCATATCAACAGTCCAGCCATTTTCGGTGAGTTTCCAAACACCACGAGTGCTGTTGTCCAAATAACCGCCTCTGACAAGGTACTGCCTTGCCCAAGCAACGTCATTGTTGAATTCAGGCGTTTGCGTCTTACCGACAACTGCGCTTGTTTCTTCCTCGGTCAGCTTTTCGTTTTCTATAATTTTATTTCGTGCTTCTTTCGGAGTAGCCGAACCGCCTAAATCTTTGAGCGCCTGCAAAAGAGGCTTGAACCAACGCAGGAACTTTGCGCCGGAATTAGCATCGCTTTTCTCGGAAAGTTTCTCATATTCATCATCTTGCTTAGATACACTCCACGCACTGCAAGAAAAATCTGCCAATGATTTATAGGAACATTTGTCAGATTGAATATAAGCAATGCAATCATCACAAAGTTTTAAGTATATCTCTGCTTTCGGTGTATCACGCAGATTTTTTACTGTGGCTGTAATTGACTCAGGTAAGCTGTCATTATTCTTTATAAACCACCTATTGCGTGAATCTAAATTTATAAATCTGTTGGGACGAATCCAGTATAAGCCCATTGACAAATTCCATTTTACGCCTTTTTGTTTCCTAACTGTATTAAAAGCAGAAATAAACTCTTGTCTGTTTTCTTCTGTATCGTTTTTTGACAGAGTAAGCGCTAATTCAAAAATTGACCAGAGGTTTTGTATATCTGATTCTCCTCTGTTATCTACAAAATAGAAAAAAGTAGATTTTAGTGGACTTAACACAGGAATTCCGTCAAAAGACATAGGAACATCAGCTTTTATGTCAAACAATTCCTTGAATTCAGTAATAAGTTTTATTCTGTTCTTTTCAGTTAGTTGTTTATTAAATAATCCAAAAACTGTAAAAGGATCAATATCAACAAGGATATTATTTCCGCCTTTATCTCTATCAATAGTCGGCAGTTTTATCCCTGTAACCTCATAAACCTGCTTTATTTTTTCAATCAGCTCCTGCCGATTGTCCTTATATGCAAGTAGCTTATCTGCAAACTCCTCATAAAATGATATCCAATCAAATTGATTCTTAGCGCTCATACTATCGCCCCTTGATGATTGATAATTTTATCATATCATATAATAAAACAAATTAACAGACATAAAAACGAAAAAGAGAATTTTTTATAGGTCTTATGTGTCCCTAACAAACGTGTTTTTCTCGGTAGGAGTAAAAACGCACTGCTTGTTTAGACGTGACATCTTAAATACACTAACGTTTGTCGAACGAATTTTCTAAATTTGCTTGACAACCAAACGAATGTTCGTTATAATAATTACTGTACACAAAACTGTTCGCAGATTGTGTGCGACAACTGAATAGTGATGAACTTATGAGTGTAAAGAGCTGACGAGCGCTGGAGCATCACCTGCGGGCAGCGCAAAGCCAAAGATGCGCTATAGGGTACCGGTACGCTGACAGAAGTGCCGGCTCCGTTCTGTTTTTAGTCATTTGAGTTTAGCTTATTTTAGTGAACGGCAGTACAAATAAGCGCTTTAATTTTTCAAAAGTTTAATCAAAAAATTTAAAGTCAAGTTACATGAGGCTTCTCAACCAAGGGGGTAGTTTACCCTTTTGAAGTTGAGGGAAGTGCCTTGCGTGACTTGGCTTTTTGTCGTGTCAAAATACAACTGAATGACCGTCCGAATGGGATATGATATTGCGATGATCGTAAGCGAGCGATACGACGCTCCGGTGAAAATCCGGCGCAGGAACGACATTCGGGTAAAGCGGCAAACTTACAACAAAACAGTCACTTTTTACAGTGACAGAAAGGAGAAACAATGACTAAAGGTGAACAAATTGTTGCGCTGGCAATGGAGAAAGTCAGTCGTGAAGGCTATCCGAAGCTGACCGAAGATCATCCTTTTTTCGGAAGGTTAAGAGCGTTTATGGTTGACAAGCATTACTGGATGGGCACAGCTACAGATTTACTTACCGAAATGAACGACACCGTTACGCCGACTAATACGGTAACAAAACTGCTCAACAAATATTGGTATCGGTTGAGAAAACGTGACGGTATCGGCATCAATTTTCGGCGTACTAACCGAAGAAGAATCATCGAAATATATAATCACAGACAACCATAGTGACAGTTTAGGGTGACAGATATGTTGACAGTTTTTCAGAACACTGCATAACAATGTTGAATCTAAGCAAGCATACTGTTTGTAACCACAAACAGTGCTTGCTGAAACTACCGTGTATTATCTCAGCAAGCAGACCGTTCGTATCCACAAACGGTTGTTGCTGAGAAATCACCTCGGAATTTCAGCACTTGTTAGGGACACCCTAAGACCTGTTTTCGAAAATCTTAACTACGAAAGGAAGGTGACAGATTATGTACTATGTTGATGACAAAGGCAAAGTCCTTGATATTCAAACGCCGCTTACCGAAGCACTCAACGCAGTCATTGAGGATTACTTCGATATGCTCAGTAAGATGACAGCGGAGCAACGGCTAAACTATTTTAAGTATGAACAGTTCGTTGAACCGTTACGATACACACAGGACATTGACAACACAACCTATGTTGTGCGAACGCACTTCAATCAGAACGCTGACAAAACAATCTTAAAGAAGATTGAAAAGATAGTAGAGAAAGATTCAATTTAGTGCTTTAAAGTATTGAATTTAGCAGCCGGATATGTTATAATAAAACTATCCTACAAATACATATCCGACTGTGGAAAGGAGCAAAATGAGTAAACAGTCAGATAAAGACAAAATCACAGCTCTGTACTGCCGACTATCCCGTGATGACGAGAACGAAGGCGTATCGGGCTCAATCAAAAATCAAACAGAAATTTTACAACAATACGCTGCCGAAAACAGTTTCAAAAATACTCGCCTTTTCATAGACGACGGTTTCTCCGGTACAACCTTTGCTGAGGTTAGATAGCGATACTTTTTACATCAACCATGTTACGGCGGTCATGGTTGACAACTTGCGTCGGCTCCTGCTCGGTATCAACCTGTCCGA
>OCAD01000196.1_pt1 | contig 52393 bp, 51 predicted proteins | sample 1538261 | NCBI WGS metagenome assembly OCAD01 (sample SAMEA2580261, study PRJEB22360) | human gut metagenome | biome: human gut; feature: human-associated habitat; material: faeces | place: Denmark | collected 2008/2010
CCGACCAAGGAGAGGCGTTGGATGTGCGGCTGGAGCTGGTACGGCTGGTCAATGAGGTGCGCCGGGAGAACGGTGTGGCGGAACTGCCTGTCAGTGAGGCCCTGATGAGCGCCGCCCAAACCATTTCCGATAAGAAGTACACCTGGCACCACACCAAGGAGGAATGCGAGGCGGCCCTGGCCTGCGGCTATCCCTATGGCTTCGGCGTAAATCTGACTGTGTTTACCGGCGTTTCCACGGAGGACACCGCTCAACACGCCCTGGACAACTGGCTCAACTCCCCCGGCCATTTTGAAACTATGATTAAGCCGGACTGTGACAGCATCGGCGTGGGCGTGACAGAGAGCGGCAGCGTGACCTATTGCTACCTGTTCGTGGGTCGCCCAAACACCCACAATCCCTACGAATAATTGAGAACTGAACACGGACACGGAGAGGTCTTTCAGCCCCAGGCTGGAGGGCCTTTTCTTATGCCCAAAAACGGAAAGGAGTTTTTCACTGATGAAGAAAAACCGTTTTCTCACCCGTATGACGGCCCTGCTGCTCGTGCTGGTGTGTATGCTGGGCCTGCTGCCCACCGCGGCGTTGGCGGCGGACGCCCCCAGCTCTATCAAGCTGGAGGACTGCACCCACAATGGCGTCCACTATGAATCTCCCAGCCTGGGGACCTGCTGGCTCCATCAGATGACCTTCGATTACAACCAGAAAAGCACTATCGGCTTCTGTGCCGAGCACGGGAAAGGCATGGGCTGGTCCCTGGAGGGCCAGACCTGGGGCAACCCCAAGCCCATCACCGACCCTACCGTGCAGACCATGATGGCCTACTACTATGCCCATACCACCGGCGTGTTTACCGACCAAGCTCATGCCTTGGGCGTAGACGAGGTGTGGGGCAGCGATTATTCCTGGACTATGAATGCTTGGGTGCAGGCTATCATCTGGCGCTATCAGGCTGGCCTGCTGACGGACCCGGCCACCGCCTGCGCCGAGGAGTTGGTCTGCGTTTATAATAACCTGCACCACGGCAATTACAGCGGTGTAGATGATCTGCTGGATGGGATGTCCTTCCGCGACCGTGCCCAATATATTCTGGACTTGGGCGATCAGGGCGTATGGGGCGATTGTACCGTCCATGAGTACGCCTATACCGGCTCCAGCACCAGCTCCCATCAGGCCAAGGATGTGCAGGCCATTATGATCGGGGAGCTGAATGTTATCCGCGAGAAATACGATCTGACCGTGAAAAAGGTGGACGCCACCAACCCCAACAAGGGTCTGCCCGGAGCGCGGTTCATCGTGCGCTCGGAAAACGGGACCTACGAGAAGGAGGTCGTGACCGGGAGCGATGGGACCTACACCCTGTCCGGTCTGGACGCCTCCACATATTCCGTTGTTGAACTGGAAGCTCCGGAGGGCTATGAGATCGACAACGCGGGGCCGCAGTATGTGGCTTTGCCCAATGGCGGCAGCAATACCGTGACCGTCACCTTCCTGGACAGCCCGGAGATCACCAGCGAAGGCAGCATCCGTAAGGTGGATGCGGATGATCCTACCAAGGGTTTGGCCGGAGCAGTCATCAAGATTGAAGGCACCGACAACAGCTTTGTGGGCACTTATACCACCGGGGCGGGGGGCTATCTGGAGGATGTGCCCTGGGACGCCCTGCCCATCGGCAGCTTTACCGCGACGGAGGTCACGCCCCCGGAGGGGTACTCCCTCAGCCCGGACCCGGATAAGGTCAAGCAGGAGTTTTACTGGGACGGAAAGAATGATGTGGCCTTGGTGTTTGAGAACGACGCCAGGGTAAAGGTCAAACTGGTCAAGTACGACGACAGCGGCGATCCCCTCCCCGGTGCAGTATTCAACATCGTCAGGGACGGCCAGATCATCGGCACCGAGGCCACCCAAGCGGACGGCTCCATCACCGTCCCTAATGTGACCGAGGGGATGTACGCCTTTGTGGAGGTTTCGGCCCCTGCGCCTTTCGCCTGCCTGACTGATCCGGTCATTGTCCATGTGGATCAGGCCACTGTGGATGGAGGCGGCACCATCACCGTGGAGGCGGCAGACAAGAAGCTGCCCAGCCTTTCCATTCTCAAGCGGGATGAGCAGACCAAAGAGGTCATTCCCGGTACGGTCTTTGAAGTCAAGGGCATCCATTCCGGCTACCATACCGATGTGACCACCGGAGAGGATGGCAGGGCCACCCTCTCTCATATCCCTGTGGACAGCTATGAGTTGACGGAGAAATCCGTTCCCGAACCTTATGTGGTGGGGGATGAACCCATCCAGACCGTCTACCTCGGCCCCGGCGAGGAACGGGAACTGATTTTTGATAACCTGAAACAGCCTCTTTTGACCATCGCCAAGGTGGACGCCGCCGACTCCACCACCCCCATCCCCGGCACCACCTTTACTATTGAAGGTATTGACAGCGACTATCGAAACGATGTGACCACCGGCGAGGACGGTACGGTGTCCCTGCGGGTGGCCCCCGGCAGTTATAAGGTGATCGAACAGTCCGTTCCGGCCCCCTACTATTTGCCGGACAAGGACGCGGACCGGGAGCAGACGGTCAGCCTGAACGCCGGGGATGAAAAGCGGCTGGTATTTGAGAACCACAAGGCTCCGGAACTGACTATCTATAAGGAGGACAGCGTAGCCGGCGCTCCCGTGGAGGGGGCGCGTTTTCATGTGACCTATACCAGCAACGGCGAGGCGTCGGACGCGCCCGCCACCATCGACTACGGAGAAATTCTGACAGACGCCAACGGCGAAATCAAGCTCCATGAGCAGGGAAAGCGGCTCTATCCGGGCGAGTTTACCATTACAGAAGTGGAACCGGCTCCCGGCTTCCAAATGAAAGAGCCGACCACGCAGACCATCATCCTCCATGGAGGCGAGAGCAAGACCGTCACATTCCAGAACGAACCGCTCAACGCGATTGTGGTGGAGAAGTACGACAGCGTGACCCACGAGGCCCTGTCCGGCTGTACCTTCCAACTGAAGTATCTGGGTGGGGTCAGCGGCACGGGCGGCACCACCATCGGTCAGAAAGTGACTGGGAAAAACGGCACCGCCATTTGGACCGGGCTGAAAAGCGGGGCCTATATCGTGGAGGAAGTAGACCCTGCGGACGGGTATTCCATTATCAACGCATCTGAAACGGTATATTTGGCGGACAGCGGGGAGCAGAGCGTTGTCACCGTCCGTTTTGACAACGCGCCGGACGGCATCCTGCTGATCCGCAAGGTCTGCGCCACCAACCCCAGCGTGACCCTGCCCAACGCCGAGTTCAAGGTCATGTATGCCGATGGGACCCTGATTGGAGACAGCAACGGCGTCTACCGCACCGACGAGAACGGCGAGATCCGCATCCCCGGTCTGAAACCCGGCAAGAGCGTGGTGGTGACGGAAACCCGCGCCCCGGACGGTTTCATCCTGGACACCCAGAGCCAGACCGTCCAGATCAAGGAGGGCCGCACCGTTTCCCTCACCTTTAAGAATCAGCCAAAGGGCGCTCTCATTATCCAGAAGCGGGACAGCGCCACCGGCCAGCCCCTTCCCGGCGCGGAGTTCCGGGTAACGACAGCGGCGGGCTGTGAGGTAGGGCTGGACGGCGTGATTGGTGACAGCACCCTCACCCAGAACGGCATCTTTACCACCGACGCCCAGGGCGAGATCAAGATCACCAACCTCGCCCCCGGCGCGTATGTGCTGACGGAGATCAAGGCCCCCACTGGGTACGTCATGGACAGCCCCAGCACCAATGTGGTCATCGGGCAGGGCGGCGATACGCAGACCGTCATTGTAGAAAACTCCAAGGCGGGAACCCTGGTTATTGATAAGCGGGACTCTCTGAGCGGCAAGCCGCTGGCGGGGGTGACGTTCCGCGTCACCACTTCCACAGGTGAGTTTGTACCGGCTGAAAACGGCCAGATCAGCAGCAACGGCCTTTATATCACCGACAAGGACGGTAAAATCGTTATCAACGGCGTGGTGGGAACCCTGGTGGTCACGGAAACCAAGACCATCCCCGGCTATACCATCGACGAGGCCACCCGGACCCAGACCGTGGTGGTGAACCCCAACGACACCCAGACGCTCCATTTTACCAATACCCCCAGCACCACCCTGGTCATTGAGAAGTATATCGAGGGCACCACAACCCCATTGAAAGGCGTCACATTCCTTGTCACCGACAGCTCCGGCGCGGTAGTGGGCAGCAGCAACGGCGAGTTCATCACCGATGAACATGGCCGCATTATCATCAATGACCTGACCCCTGGCACCACTGTCACCGCACGGGAGGTCAAGACGGCGGAAGGCTATGTCCTGGACACCACACCCAAGTCTATCCAGATCAAAGCCGGCGAGGTACAGACCCTCCGCTTCTACAACACACCGAGCGGCGGCCTCACCATCATCAAAAAGGACGAGGAAACCGGAGAGCGCATCAAGGGCGTGGAGTTTGAAGTCCGCAAGCTGGACGGCGAGATCATCGGCACCTACACCACGGACCGCAACGGTGTTATCAACCTGCCCGAAGCGGAAAAGGGCTGGTATCAGGTGGTGGAGCTGAAAGCCGCCGAGGGCTACCGGCTGGATGATACGCCCCACCAGATCGAGGTGAAGGACGGACAGACCGCCACTTTGGAGATCACCAACCGGCAGACTGGCAGCGCCGTCATCCACAAGGTGGACAGCGTGACCGGCAAGGGCATTTACGGCGTGACGTTCCTGCTCTCTGACGCCAAGGGCCACCCCATTGGTCAGTACACCAGCGACAACGAGGGCTATGTGTATATCGACCGGGAACTGGAGGATGGCCGGTACACTCTCCGGGAGATCGAGTGCGCGGAGGGCTATATTTTGGACACCCAGCCCAAGACCTTCTACGTCCGGTATGGCGGCTGCACCACCATCACCTGGGAGAATACCGCCGTCACCGGCCAAATCCAGGTGACTAAGACCAGCGCCGATTATAACTCCATGAACGGCTGGCCTGCCGGCACCCCCATCCCCGGCACCATATTTGAAGTCTACCATGCCCGCACCGGGAAACTTGTGGACACCATCTGCACCGATAAAAACGGTGTGGCCGTATCTAAGCCCTTGCCTTTGGGCCGGTACAAAATCGTGGAGTCCCAGGCGGCGGACTTCTATGCTTTGGACAAAACGCCCATTGAGGTGGAGATCGAGCATGAGGGCCAGATCGTCAAGGCGGCCATGACCAACAAGAGCCTCTATACCAATGTAGCCATCCAGAAAACCGGCTATGCCGAGGTCATGTCCGGCCAGAATATCCGCTACACCTTCTCCGGCATCGCCAACAACTCCACGACTTCTCTCACATCGTTCTACTGGCGCGATACCCTGCCCGTGGAAGCGGTGCGGCTGGCGAAGATCACCACCGGCACCTACAATGCTGCTGGAAACTATAAGATCGTCTACAAGACCAATCTCAGCGGGAGCGAGTACCGTGTGCTGGCGGACAGCCTGAACACGCAGCAGAACTATGTGCTGGACGCCTCGCCTGTGGCCCTGCGGCTGGGGTCCAACGAGTATGTCACAGAGGTGATGTTCGTGTTTGGCGTCGTGCCCTCCAACTTCCGGCAGGTGGAAAAGCCCATGATCGACTGCTCCGTGGTGTCCTGGGTCAAAGGCGGCAGCCAATTCGTCAATCAGGCGGATGTGGGCGGCGTCTATGACGGTCAGTGGATCATGGCTACCTCCCGGTGGGTGACGAAGGTCTACGCCCCCTCCAAGCCCCTGCCCCGGACGGGTTATTAAGCGCATCCCCCGCGGCCCGCACAGCGGGCCGCTTACATACCCATTCGCACATTTGAAACCATTTGCCTTTTCCTGTACGATATGGGCAGAGAGAAGGGAGTTGTTTCAAATGTTCAAACGGGAAAAGAAAGTGTATCTGGAACTGACGGACGCGGAGCGCCGCCTTGTGCGGATGTACCTGATGAACTGGCGGAACAAGCTGACCGCCCAGGGCCGGGATGCCGGACCAGTGAACGACCTGCTGTTGAAGCTGATGGCTCACGGCTGAAACAACCGGCTTTTACATACGCCGCTCTTTGTCTTTGGGGACACAGAGCGGCGTAAATTTTTGGAAGTCCAATGGTATGAAGTCAAGTAGGTGATGCAAGAAAATTTTAAGCGAAACAGAGTAAAAAGCACTGTGTAGACAGCAAAAAGGCAACACCAACCAAAGCCCTGTCCCTGAGAAATTTTGAAACAGGGCCTATGAGTCAGAGTGGCAAGCTGCGCTCTCAGCCCTCCGGCGGGATATACAGGCGGTTGTCCTTTAGCAGCCGAAAGACCAACCGGACCAGTTTTCTGGCAGTTAAAGCGAGTGCGCGTTTATGCTGGTACTTGTTGACCTCTTTGAATTTGAGGTCATAGTAACGCCGGAACTCGGAGTCGCATCTTCTCACGGAGTTGGCGGCTTCCAGCAGGTAGTAGCGGAGATAGCGGTTGCCGGATTTAATCATTCTGGAGTGTTCGGCCTCGAAGTCGCCAGACTGGCTCCTGTTCCAGACAAGGCCGGCGTATTTGGCAACCGAGGCTTGGGAATCAAAACGGTGGATATCACCAATCTCAGCAATGATACCGGCGGAGTAGACCTTGCCAATACCGGGGATGGAGGTCAAAGTGTTCGGAATGATTTCAAACTGCTGTTCAATGGCCTTATCTAATACTTTGACCTGCCCTTTCAAGGCGCGCATGGAGGCAATAGAAACAGCCATTGCTTGGTTTACAGTGTCGTTTACTGTTTTGGGCAGCCGATAGGAGCCTTTGGCTGCAGCCCGAACTGCCTTGGCGGTAGCATCCGGGTCAGCAAATTTGCCACGGCCTGTTTCAGTAATAAAGGCAGTCAGTTCCTCCAGGTCGGCATTCGCCAAGTCATCCACGGTTTCAAAGTGTTCCATGAGTGCGATGGTGGTGGCGCTGGTGTTCTGAATGTCTTTGTCCTGGGCCATGCCGGAGCATTTGAGGAATAAGTAGTTGGCGAACCGCTGCTTCTCCCGGGTCAAGTTTTGGATGACATCAAATCTGGCTCTGGTAAGGGTTTGCAGGGCTTTGTAGCGGTAATCGTCCATGTAGACCTCCCTGTTGATTCTGCCGAAACGGAGATGGTCGGCAATCACAAAGGCGTCCACCCAGTCGTTCTTTGGCAGGTCAGAATAGGCTTCCTTGAATTTCCGCACCTGCTTTGGATTTAGAACATGGATTTTCCTCTGAAACCGCCCCAAGCGGCCATCCTCACGAAGAGCATAGACTAGGCTGTCCCCGTAGATGGAGGTGGCCTCCAGGCCAATCACCACACGCTCAAGCTGCATGGAGCCAAGTGCCGATACGATTCTCTCTGATAACAGTTTAGCACCGCCAAGGTTATTCTGCACGGAGAAGCTGGAGTGTTTGCTGCCGTCCGGTTTCATCAGGTAGGCCACATTGTTCTTGCTGCTCACATCAATGCCAACGAATAGTGGATTCACAATTTTCACCTCCCCGCATGGAGATTTCAGGCCAGCAGGCTTTGAGATACCCATGATAACCGGAGCATCTGGCACCCTCGCTTATCAGAATCATTCCTGGGCAGACCAATGCGATAGCCCTCACTGCTGAAAGGGCGGTCTTGTCCCAGGCAAACAGCCAATGAGTTTGCAGCTAACTTCCGGTTCAGGGGAACAGACTTTCAGTGAAGTAGCCTTACGGCTCAACCGGAGGACTCAGAACTTGACCCTGCTGTCCTACAGCTATTGTATCACGGGCACCTCAAAGCCTGCTGATACCTGAAACTATTAACTTTGAAACTTATTATACGAGGAGGACTTCAAATGGACATAGATCAGGAAAAGCGTATGGCTGGGGACTATGAGATCATCCATGCGCTTCACATTGGCGACCGGGAGATCGTGCTGGGGGAAAACCCATCAGCGCCGGAGGATGAGCGGTATGTATGCGCGTTCTGCCAGCAGCATGAGATATTCGCAAACTATACCGAGGTCATGGTCAGCGATGACTACCCGGAACTGGTAAAGCTGTTTGGGGAGCGTGTGGCGGAACAGGCGGAAAAGACCCGTATCGCCTTGAACGGCCCGAAAATTCAGGGCATCCCCAATTCGGCCATCATCGCCGAGGACTGTGAACAGGTCAGTTACCAGGAGGACATCCGGGGCAAAGTCGTGGTGATCCGCCCGGAGGTGCTGCGCCGGGAATACCGCCACGCCACCTGCCAGCTCCAGTTGTGTACCAGCGGCTCCGGCGCATACCCCAACAGCCGCGGCACTGCCTGTTACTGCACAGAGCTGTATTCCGGGCAGAGGGCGCGGTTTGAGCGCAGCGACATTCTCGGCGTCATCGCCCCGGAGGACCTGCCCAAATGGGCAAAGCATTACCTGGAGCTGCGACAGGCTGAAAAGGAACGAAACTCTCGTGACAGGGAGGGCCGCTGATATGGGCAGCCGTATGAACGCCGGTTATCTTATCACCGACTCCATCCACATCGGGACCACCGAGTTCGTGCTGGGTGTGAGTATAGCGGAACGGTCCATGTTTGTGACATGGGCCTGTCAGGGAAGTGATTACTACTACTGGGGCCATTATCACTCCGATCTCCTGGCCGCTAAAAAGGACCTTCTGGAACGGGCCGGGGCGGAACTGGAGTACCAGATGACAAAGCAGGAACGCTCCGGCGAACAGCCGGAGAAATCGGGGAAGGAGCGTGAGCGGGAATGAGCTATGAGCCAGCCTATTCTCCCTGGGGGCTTATCCAGACCCGCAAGACCCTCTGCCCTGGTTTCTTCGATGTTTCCACAGCCAGCCACGGCGGGATCATGGTGGCGCGGGAATTTGTGGCCGGGAATTTATCACCCACCGCCCAGCGGTACGGGTTCTGGGAAGGCGGCTATCTGTGCTTTGAGGAGGACAGCGACGCGCAGATCGTCCTTCGGGAGTTGATGGACAGAGGGCTTTACACCGCGCCGGTCAATGAATACTTTGGCCCCGGAGAATACAGCAAATGTATTGATGATACCATCCGAGTATGCCATCCCGACTACTGGCGGGCGCATGAGGCCGGACTGACACAGCCTGCACAGCAGCCGAAGGTAAAGGAGCGTGAGCGATAGTGGAGCTGACTTTGCGGCCTGCGACACCCACGGAACGACTATACGCCAAGCGGCAGTGTATTCCGATCATGGAGCGGTGCGGAAGTCCGGGTATCTTAGTTGCTGAATTGGACGATAGCGGCACGGCGTTTTACAGCCATTGGGACATTTGGGACCCCGCATGGAAAACACCGGAGTTCTCGGTGGAACTCGATGCCATGATTGAAATGCTCCGATCAGACCAGCGATATGGCCCTGTGCTGAAGAATATCCCCGCGATGATTGCCTACTGCCTGAACAACCAGGAAAGCCGCATCATGCAAAGCCCCGAATATCTGTTCCGCGTTGATGCCGGCTACCATGCTTATCTACTCCGTTGTACGCCATCCGAGCTGCTGGATAACGCATATATCTATGCTTACCGCCGGGACCTGCTGGAGCGGCACATGAAGGAAGCCGAAAAAGGCATCCGCTTTGTCACCACGGACGGCAAAGAGAAATTCAGGGTGTCGGATGGGGAGCAGATCCGCATTATCACAGGCGGAGATGGCACCCGTGACCGCACCGCCCGCTATATCGACGCCGGCCACATGGAACTGTCCCACGAGTGGGGCAGCACCGTTTATTCTATCCGGGAGTTTGCGGAGCGGCTGGAGCAAACAGGCGGCATGGTGATCCCCATGCGTTCCACTCTGCCGGACAAGTGTTATGCTGTGCTGCCCAGCAGTGATGAAATCATTATTGTCAAAAAGGGCGAGAGCGGCTATTACCGTACAGACAAGTACGGCCATGACCGGGCGGAGGCTCTGGAGGTCGCAAGTGAGTGTAACGAGCGCGGCGGCGTGACCAAAGCGCAGACAGCGGCAATGCTGTCCGGCTCCCTGTTCGGCTGGGAGGTGCCAGCCGCCGACCCGAAAAACTATGACGAGCAGGGGCAGCCCATCAAGCCCAAGCGCCACGACCGGGGCAACGCCCGGTAGAAGGTCTATCAATATCGTATAGAGAGAAGGCGGCTATCAGTGGGAAGCTAATGGCCGCCTTCTTGTTGACAAGGAGTGTGATCGTATGGAATTGACTTTTCGCGCCGCTGCTCCAGCGGAGCGGCTTTATATCGCCAAGCAAAGCACACAGATCGAGGGCCAGACAGGGAGTGTCGGGCACCTTCAAGCGGATATGGGCGAGGACGGCAAGGGCTTCTTTCCCAAGTGGACCAGCCACCGGGAAAGCCTGGACACCGAGGACTTTCAGCAGGAGTTTGAGGAGGTTTTGGAGGCCCTGGTGGGGGACGAGCAGTACGGCGGGTTTCTAAAAAGCCGTGACGCCATGCGGGATTTCTGCCGGGGACACCAGGAGAGCGGCTACGATAGCGGCTTTGCGTTCGGCTTCCGGGCGGACACAGCACAGTATGCCTATCTGATCCGGCTGCACCCCTACAAGGGGGAGGAAAATCTGTTTCTCTACTGCTACCGCCGCGACTGGCTGGACCGGCACATGGAACAGGCTGAAAAGGGCATCCGGTTCATCGACCCGCACTACAAGGAGCTGTTCCGCATCCCGGACGGCGGGCAGATCCGTATTCTCCGGGAGGGCTGTGCGCCTATTGACCAGACCTGCCGCTATATTGATGACTGCCATGTGGAGGTGGGCAACGGCTGGGACAGCCTGTTTCACATCTGCCAGTTTGCCGAGCAGATGGAACGCTGCCACAACACCGTCCTGCCACTGACACCACCCCTGCCGGAGAAGTGCTTTGCCATTTTGCCATCATCCGGCGAGCTGATCGTCATAGAGCGGTATAAGCCGGGGTATCAGGTGTCCCCCATGGCCCATTTCAAAGGGAAAACGCCCCAGCAGACGGCGGATGTACTCAACGGCGATATGGGCGTGACCAGGGCGCAGGCGGCGGCGATGCTGGCCGGGGTGACCCAGGGCTGGACTTCCCCTGCCGCTGACCCGAACCGCTACAACGAGCGAGGACGGCCTGTCAAGCCCCGCCGCCACGAAAGGGGCGGTTCACGATGACAGAGCAAAGGCACTTAATATGGAGCAACTACGATCTGGACTATGAGGACTGGAGGGACGATCTGGAGGAAGATCATCCGGAGCTGACCGAGGACGAGCGCATGGCCCTGATGTACGAGATCAATAACCGCTATCTGGACGATGAGCGCGTCAATCTGAACATCCAGCTTGACCAGCCCATCCTTGTGATCGCTGACCTGGGACTTTGGAATGGGCGGCGTACAGGCTATCAGGAAATCTCCAGCGGCAATATCCGGGACTGCCTTTACAGTGGCCGGGATATTGAATACGCCACATGGTATGTGGATAAGCTGGGCGACCTGCGCTGCGACGCCATACACCACGACGGTACGAACCATCTTCTTTACCGCACCTATAAGCCCGGAGCACGGGACTCACAAATTGACTTGCTGAAAGAAAAACTGTATTACGGAAAGGCTGTCCGATCCGATATAACCCGGATTACCCGCAGGCTGGGAGACGAGATCGGCAAGGTGTACGGCTGGGATTTTCCCAAGCCCCGGCAGGCCGTTTCCGTGGAAAGGTAGGACGATGATGGCACAAATACCCAACACCAAATTAGAACTACACCCCTCTATGTTTGACCTGTTGATGACTGTCCTGGCATACAACGCCGCTAACGCCCCCGTGGAGAGCGTCCGAAGCGGTGCGAAGGACTTGATGGAGAAACGTATGCGCTTTACCCGGCTCTATATGAGTAAAGACGGCGAACAATACGCCAGTCTGTGTATGTATGAAAATGAAGCGGAAGAAATGATCTGGCAGCTCCTTTTATCCGCAGCCCTCAACTATGATGTGAGCGAGGAATATCACAAAAAGTTGAAGGTGGGAAGCAGGAGTGATCCCCAATGAAGGGCGTATCCATTGATGAGGCCCTGTGCGCGTACCTGAAGAAATACCACAAGGGACAGGAGAACGCAGCTTCCAGCAAGGAGCTGGAGGCCGCGTTTCATGTCGGCGGGACGGAGCTGCGGCGGGCGGTCAACCGCCTGCGCTGTGACGGCCACCCCATTTGCAGCGCCGATGCAGGCTACTTCTACGCGGCGCGACGATCAGAGGTCAGGGCCACCGTCGCCCAGCTCACCGGGCGCATCTCTAAAATCGCCGCGGCAGCAAAGGGCCTGCTGCAATCTTATGAGGAAACGGAGGGATAGAGCGTGGCGAAAAAACTGGACTCTATTGTAGAGCTTGCAGCGCAAAAGACCCGCGAAATTTCCGCCAACAGCGGGAACTATATGGCGTTCCTGACCACCGCCGCCCACAACTTCAAGTACAATTTCCGTGACCAGCTTTTGATCTACGCGCAGAAGCCGGACGCCACCGCCTGCGCTCAGATCGACTTCTGGAACAAGCATGGCCGCTATGTCAACCAGGGCACCAGGGGGATCGCCCTGCTGGTGGATACAGACCGGGGCTATAAGCTGCGGTATGTCTTTGATATGTCTGATACCAACAGCCGCCAGGGGCGCACCATCCCCATCTGGAAGATGGAGCCGCGGTATGAGGACGCGGTGATCGAGGCGCTGGAGAACAGCTATGGCGAGTTCCCGGACCGCTCTGGTCTTGCCGCCTGCCTTCTGGAAACGGCGAAGGTCATCGTGGAGGACAACTTTGGCGACTACCTCACGGAGCTACGGGGCATCAAAGAGGGCAGCCTGCTAGAAGAACTGGATGACCTCAGTACCGAAGCATGGTTTAAGGGCCTGGTGGAGAGCAGCGTGGCTTTTATCATGCTGACCCGGTGCGGCATCGACCCCATGGACTATTTCAGCGGCGAGGATTTCGCCCATGTCTATGACTTTGACACCCCGGAAACCCTCTCCATCTTGGGCGGCGCGGTGAGCGATATTGCGGAAATGCCCCTGCGGGAGATCGCCAGCACGGTTTTGAGCCTGTACCGGGCGGAGCAAAGGGAAAATCGCACATTTGCGCAAACTCCAAACAGGCAGTATCATGATGGCAGGACAAAACAGGAAAGGAGCGTTGAACATGGAACTGACATATCGAACGGAGGGCGACTACCGTCTGCCCAATCTGGAAGCGCCGGAGGCCCCGAAGGTCGGAAAATATGGGATGCTGCGGCGCAGTTACCTTCAGACCCACAGGAACGCCTACTACACGGGGATGCTCCTCAGCGGCAGGCTGAACGCCCATCTGGAGAAGATCGACCGGCAGGCCACGGAGATGGTGGAGCAGTTGACGGCGCGGATGGCGCGGGAGCAGGGCGTGACGGAGGAGCTGAAGGCCAGCGATCAGATGAAGTGGGTGGGCCTGATGAACAACACCCGGGCAGCAGCGGAGGAAGTGGCGCTGACAGAGCTGGTCTACGCGGACACATAAGCGGCCCGCTTATTGCTGGGGAAGAACTTCCGCAGGCCCCTGTTGACGGGACATCCGCTACTGCCGGACTTCAAAACAGCCACCATGATTTTAATGCCCGCACGGACATCCCCTACTATCATGAGGACAGCGAGAAACAGGAATTACTCCGCATCAGCGACGCCCTAAAAGACCATAGGACCGAGATCGCCGCGTTCTTTGAAGCCCATGAGGGCAGAAAAGAGCGCGGCGATTTCATTAAGGGCTTCTTTGACAACACCTATGTGGAGAAAATTTTGAGCAATGGCCAGCGGGCCGGGTATCGGGCATGGGACGATGTGCTGAACCTCTGGCGCGGGACGTACCTCTCCCGCGAGAAAGAGGAATTCCTTCGGTGGCCCCATGTTGCCGACACCATCTACGGGATGATCCTGCTGCACCAGTGGCTCGACCCGGATGAGCGCCCCCTGCCCAGCGAAGCGGAACAAGTCTCTCTCATAGAACAGGCAGAAGCAGAAAAGGCTTCGGCTTTTATTTTGCCCCAGGAGGCCATTGACTATGTTCTGTGCGGAAGGTACTCACCGTCCAAACTCCGCATCTATGACCAGTATCAGAAGCAGGAAAGCAGACAGGAAAATGCCAAATTCCTGAAAGTGGAATACGGCGTAGGCTCCTATTCCAACGCTATCCCCAGCAGCGGCTTTAGGGTAGACCACGACAGCACGGGCATCACCATCTCCCGCGACTACGGCGACCCTGACGGGAAATTCCTGCTGACCTGGGCCAAGGTGGAAAAGCGTATTGGGGAACTGATTGCCGCTGGACGCTACCTGAACCGGGCTGAAAAAGAGCATTATCCGCAATACCGGGCACAGGTAGAGCAGCGGAAGGCCCGTTGGGACATCGCAGCGGAGATTTGCTCCATCATTGATGATTATGTGGATTTCAAAACACGGACCGGTGAAACGGACCCATACAAGGAACTCCTACTTGCCAGAACGTGTGCGAACTCCTTTAGAATAGGGGAAAAGAAGTGCTATGTTCTGTCAGGAGATAATCTCTTTGTCCTACCCACCCTGCGAAACGCCATGCAGACGATCATCCGGGACAAGACCCACCTGACGGAACGCTGTGAGGCTGTGCTGGCTGATCTGAGCGGTCCCCTTGCCACACCGCTGGAACCCACCGAGGAGGAGCTGAATCCTCCGCCCCCTCCAAAAAAGGAATACCGCTTAACTCTGGGTGTCACGGTGTACCTGGGGGCGCAGGAGTATGAGCTGCTGGCCTATAATGAGCAGACCGTCCGGCTCTATGACCCGACCTTTCCTATTTTCAATAAGGAGCTGCCCCGTGAGGAATTCGACCGTCTGCTGGCGGAGAACCCGCTGAACGACAGACTGCTTCAGGTGGCGGAGAACGCGGCACTTGTGGCTGACGCCGAAGAACCGGATGCCGGGGAATCGCCGGACGCCCCGCTGCCCGTGGGACGGATCGACTTCCTGGGCACGAACGGCAGCGTGGGCGAAAGCGTGGAGTACACCGGCGCGGAGGAATTTGTGGCGGCAATCAAGGAAGAAAACCATGCCGGCGCGCCCATGCGGATCGTCCTCTACCGAGACGGCCAGGGCCAGACCATTCCCCAGGACTTCCTTGCCGAACTGGACCCGCCGCCCCAGGGCTTCCAGGTCATTGACATGGTGCAGGCGCAGTTGGGGCGGGCAAAATGGCTCATTAACGCTTACTGTATGGAGGTCTTTGAGCAGGAGGCCGACTTCTCCGACCTCTCTCATGTCCCCCTGGCGTTCAGCTCCACCAGCGACAGCGCCCACACCGTAGAGATCAGTGTGGACTTGGTATCGTTCCGCCTGTCCTATCTGGTGGCCGGCTCAGAGGCTGCTTCCATCCAATGCGCCGGCTTCCATGACCTGAATGAACTTCTCGCCAACCTGGATTTTGACGAGATGGTGGCCTTTGCGGAGGAGGAGTACAACAAACAGCAGACTCAGAAAAAGCAGACGGAAGTGCAGCAGACAGAGGATGACCCTTTCCCGGAGATAGACCCCGCCGCCATCCGCAGAACTCTTGCAGAAAGAGGCATTGTGGACGGAAAAGTCATTGACCCGGATAAACTGAATGCCGACCCCTTTATTCAGCGGGTCATGGCCGATGCGGAACAGGCTTCCGCCCGTGCGCCACAGTCTGATGAACGCTTTTCCCCCATCGAAACTGAGAACGGCTACGCTGTGTGGGACAACATTCGAGATGAGATTTATGTGGATGATGAGGGCGTCAGTGAGGAATTTACCAGCCGGTGGCAGGCGGAGGGGTAAGCCCGCCAGTTGAACCAGGTGAACCCCCTCGCCCGGTATTATGGGGAGGGCGAAACCATCCTGATCCGGCAGTACCCCAACGGCCAGTATTATGTCCAATATTGCTATGACGATCAGGATAACACGGTGTATGCAACGGCGAGTGGCTTTGATACCTTTGAGCAGGCCGAAGCAGCACTTTATACCCATCGGCCCCAAGCAAAAAAAGACCCCATCGCCGCCCAGGACCTCGCGTACCGGCAGGCAGCGGAATATTGGTCCGGCGACGAGCATCTTGTGATTTTCCGGGAACCGAACGGGACCTTCTGCAATCAGTACGGCTTCATTTCCGGCAGGGTGACGCCCACGACCGGGAGCTTTGCCAAACTGGAGGAGGCGGAGAAACAACTTTATGCGGACCGCCCTCTGGCCCAAAAGGTCCAGGCACGGGAGAAGCCGCCCGCCCATGCCCCGGTGGACCGGGACGAAGCGGAGCGCCGCTATCAGGTGGTGGTCTACCACCACCTGGAAAACGGCATGGATGAGAAAACGGAATACGCGACGCTGGAGGAGGCGGAACAGGCAGCGCGGGGCTATTTAGACGGTACGATGGAAGCAGACGGCTTTGCCTATGAGGGCGCGGCTGTCTACGATCTGCTGGAAAAGAAATGGCTCCGCGTAATCGGGGACTTCCCCACGCTGGAACTACCTGCCGCAAAAGAAGGAACTGAACCGAAACCGCCGGCAGCGCCTATGCCCACGCAAGAAGGCACAGAGAAGGCAGCGGAGTATCTGTTCGATCAGGAGCGTATTGTTGTCTTTCAATCCCCCAGCGGCAAGTTTTATAACCATTATGGCTACGATGTGCAGAGTGGGTTTTCCAATGTAATAGCGGGCGGTTTTGATACCTTTGAAGAAGCTGAAAAGGCATTGTACTCCCATCGGCCCAAAGCTGAAAGGGAAAATACAGTGGGAACGGCTGAAAAGGGCGCGGAAAGTTCAGCAGATGGGCACGACCAGGGCGGTAAGGAGCCAACTCTGGCCCCACCCCAGCCCCAGCGCAGGGCCAGGGTTTCCCCCTTTGTCCTCCATCCTGAAGTTCCCAACGCAGACCGGCATGAGTACCACATCACCGATGACGCCCTGGGCGTGGGAACCCCTGGGGAGCGGTTCAACAACAATGTCCGGGCCATCCGCCTGCTGAAAAGGCTGGAGGCCGAGGACCGGCTTGCCATCCCAGAGGAACAGGAGGTATTGGCGCGGTATGTGGGCTGGGGCGGTTTGGCAGACTGCTTTGACGAGCGCCACAGCAAGTACGCCGAGCTGAAAGCCCTGCTCACCGAGGAGGAATATGCCGCGGCCAGGGAGTCCACCCTGACGGCCTTTTACACCCCGCCCGTGGTCATCCGATCTATCTATCAGGCGCTCACGAATATGGGCTTCCAGACCGGAAATCTGCTGGAGCCGTCCTGCGGCATCGGCAACTTCATCGGTATGCGCCCGGAGGCCCTGGCGGACTCTAAAATCTACGGCGTGGAGTTGGACGGCATCTCAGGCCGCATCGCCCAGCAACTCTATCAACAATCGTCTATCGCTGTCCAGGGGTTTGAAAAAACAGACCTCCCGGACAGCTTTTTTGACGCCGCCATCGGGAATGTGCCCTTCGGCTCCTTCAAGGTGATCGACAAGCGGTATGACCGATACAATTTCCTCATTCACGACTACTTCTTTGCCCGGACGCTGGATAAGGTCAGGCCGGGCGGTGTCATCGCCTTTGTCACCAGCAAGGGCACGATGGACAAGGACACCCCCACTGTGCGGAAGTACCTTGCCCAGCGCGCCGACCTGCTGGGGGCCATCCGCCTGCCCAACAACACTTTCAAGGACGCCGCGGGAACGGATGTGACCAGCGACATCCTCTTTTTGCAGAAGCGGGACGCCCTCTCCAGCGAGGAACCGGATTGGGTACACCTGAACACCGACGCCAACGGGCTGAAAATGAACCAGTATTTTATTGACCACTCGGAGATGGTCATGGGCGAAATGCGGGAGATCAGCGGCCCCTATGGGCCGGAAACCGCCTGCCTGCCCATTGAGGGGCGGGACCTGGAGGACCAGCTTGCCGTTGCTATTCAGAGTATCCAAGGCTCCATCACCGAGTATGTCATGGACGATCCGGAAACCGAGGGCGAGGACAAGTCCATCCCCGCGGACCCGGAGGTACGGAATTTCAGCTATACCATCGTGGACGGCAAGGTGTACTACCGGGAAAACAGCCGCATGAACCCGATAGAGGTGTCCGTGACAGCGGCCAACCGCATCAAGGGGCTGATCGGCATACGGGACTGTGTGCGGACGCTCATTGAGTACCAGACCGAGGACTGGCCCGACCAGGACATTCAGGCCCAGCAGCGGAAGTTGAACGCTCTTTACGACGCCTTTGTGGACAAGTACGGGCGGATCAACTCCCGCGCCAACAGCTCCGCGTTCAGCATGGACAGCGCCTACTTCCTCCTGACCTCCCTGGAGGTGCTGGACGATGAGCGCAACTTTGTCCGCAAGGCGGATATGTTTACCAAGCGCACCATCAAGCAGAGGGTCACGATCACCCATGTAGATACCGCGTCCGAGGCCCTGGCCGTATCACTGGCTGAAAAGGCAAAGGTGGACATGGACTATATGGCGGAGCTGACCGGCAAGACCGAGCAGGAGGTCTACGCCGACCTGACCGGCGTGATCTTCCTGAACCCCATGCACGGGTATGGCGGTGGCTCCGAGGAAAAGTACCTCACCGCGGACGAATACCTCTCCGGGAATGTGCGGGAGAAGCTGGAATGGGCAAAACGAAGCGCCGAACTGTACCCGGAGGACTACACCGCCCATGTCCAGGCGTTGGAACGGGTGCAGCCGGTGGACCTGACCGCCAGCGAGATCGCCGTCCGGCTGGGGGCTACTTGGCTGCCCACAGAGGTCATTGACCAATTTATCTATGAACTGTTCGGGACTTCCCCCCGCAGTCAGCGGATGATACGCAGCCATTACTCCCAGCACACCGGCGCATGGAATATCGAAAGTAAATTTGCCGACAGGGGCAATATCAAGGCGGAGAACACCTACGGCACCACCCGTGTCAATGGCTACAAGATCATAGAGGAAACCCTGAACCTCCGGGATTTGCGTATTTTTGACTATGTGGAGGACAAATACGGCAACCGTGTTCCTGTCCTGAACAAGAAGGAAACGGCTATCGCCCAGGGCAAGCAGCAGCTTATCAAGCAGGCGTTCCAGGACTGGATTTGGAAAGACCCAGCCCGGAGGGAGCGTCTGACAAGGCTCTACAACGACAAGTTCAACAGCATACGGCCCCGTGAGTATGACGGGAGCCACCTGAACTTTGTGGGCATCAACCCAGAGATCACCCTGCGGCCCCATCAGGTGAACGCCATCGCCCACATCCTCTACGGAGGGAACACCCTGCTGGCCCATGTGGTGGGGGCAGGGAAAACATTTGAAATGGTAGCTGCCGCCCAGGAGAGCAAGCGGCTGGGGCTGTGCCAAAAAAGCCTGTTCGTGGTGCCCAACCACCTGACGGAGCAGTGGGCGTCGGAGTATTTGCAGCTCTACCCCTCTGCCAATATTCTGGTGGCGACCAGGAAGGACTTTGAAACCAAGAACCGCAAGCGGTTCTGCGGCAGGATCGCCACCGGCGACTATGACGCCATCATCATCGGACACAGCCAGTTTGAGAAAATCCCGGTGAGTGTGGAGCGCCAACGGTATCTCCTGGAACAGCAGCGGAGTGAGGTCCTGAACGGCATCGCGGAACTGAAAGCCAACCACGGGGAACGCTTCTCCATCAAGCAGATGGAGCGCACAAAAAAGTCCATTGACGCCAAGTTAGCAAAGTTGAACGACCAGAGCCGTAAGGATGATGTGGTCACATTTGAAGAACTGGGCATTGACCGCCTCTTTGTCGATGAAGCCCACTACTACAAAAACCTCGCCGCCTTTTCCAAAATGCGGAATGTGGGCGGCATCAGCCAGACGGAGGCCCAGAAGTCCAGCGACCTCTATATGAAATGCCGCTATCTGGACGAGCTGACCGGGGGCCGGGGCGTTGTGTTCGCCACAGGCACCCCCATCTCCAACACCATGGTGGAGATGTATACCATGCAAAAGTATTTGCAGTACCACACCCTGGAAGAACACGGCCTGCTCAATTTTGACGCCTGGGCGTCTACCTTTGGCGAGACTGTCACCGCCATCGAGCTGGCCCCGGAGGGCACCGGCTACCGGGCCAAGACCCGGTTCTCCCGGTTCTATAACCTCCCGGAACTCATGTCCATGTTTAAGGAAGTGGCGGACATCCAGACAGCGGATATGCTCAACCTCCCTGTCCCCAAGGCCAACTACCACAACATCGTCCTGAAACCCTCGGAACAGCAAGAGGAGATGGTGGCGGCGCTGGGAGAGCGGGCGGAGAAGGTCCGCAATAGGATGGTGGACAGCACCGAGGACAATATGCTGCTTATCACCAACGACGGGCGCAAGCTGGCCCTGGACCAACGGCTCCTCAACCCCTTGCTCCCGGACAGCGACACCAGCAAGATCAACGCCTGTGCTGGGGATGTGTTTGATATATGGCAGCGCACAGCGGACCAACGTTCCGCGCAGATGGTATTCTGCGACCTCTCCACCCCTGGCAAGAACCGGCCCATTGAAATGGTCCCAAACGAGCAGGGCGGCTACGAGATGGCGGAATTTCAGAATGTCTACGATGACCTGCGGAATAAGCTGATTGCCAGGGGCATACCAGCCGAAGAAATAGCCTATATCCACAGCGCCAACACGGAGACACAGAAAAAGGAGTTGTTCGGCAAGGTGCGCTCCGGGCAGGTCCGGGTGCTGATCGGCTCCACCCAGAAGATGGGCGCGGGCACCAATGTCCAGAAGAAACTCGTGGCGCTCCATCATCTGGACTGTCCCTGGCGGCCTAGCGACCTTCAGCAACGGGAGGGCCGGATCATCCGGCAGGGCAACGAGAACAATGAGGTGGACATCTATACCTATGTTACCGAGAACACCTTTGACAGCTACCTCTATCAGCTGGTGGAGGGCAAGCAGAAGTTCATCGGGCAGATCATGACCAGCAAATCCCCGGTCCGGTCCTGCGAGGATATAGATGAAACCGCCCTGTCATACGCGGAAATCAAGGCGCTCTGCACCGGCAATCCCCACATCAAGGAGAAGATGGACCTGGACATTGATGTGCAGCGTCTCCGGCTCCTGAAAGCCAACCACCTCAGCCAGCGGTACGCTCTGGAGGATCAGATCATTAAGACGTTGCCTCAGCAGATTGCCAAGTATGAGCAGTCTATTGAGGGCTATCTTTCCGATATGGACCGGCTGAAGGAGAACACCCACCCCAATGAGGACGGCTTCTCCCCCATGGAGGTGGAGGGGACCGTCTACACCGACAAAAAAGCCGCAGGCAGCGCCATCCTCGCCGCCTGCAAAGCCATGACCAGCCCCGAACCTGTCCCCCTGGGCCAGTACCGGGGCTTTTCTATGGACCTGTCCTTTGCAAGCCTGACCAGGGAGTTCAAGGTCACGCTGAAAGGGGCGCTGTACTACACCACGAACCTCGGCACAGATGTTTTTGGCAACATTCTCCGCCTGGACAATCTGCTGGAAAGCATGGAGGAGCGGATAAACACCTGCCGGGAACAGTTGGAAAATACCAGGATGCAGCTCGAAAACGCCAAACTGGAGGTGGATAAGCCCTTTCCCCAGGAGGACGAGCTGAAAAGAAAGTCCGCCCGCCTGGATGAATTGAACATCCTGCTGAACATGGACAAGCGGGAGAGCGAGATCGTGGATGGAGATGTAGGGGATGAAGTCACCGCCCCCGCCCGTGGCAGTCCCGACCGCGAACGCTGAAAGAGTGAGAAATGTCTGACCCTCAAAAACATGATACGGGAGCAAGCCGCAGACTTGCCCCCGTACATAGTTTGTTGTATTATTTCCGCGGATGGGTGTCCCACGCCCACCTGTATACGGTATCAAAATTCATGATAGAATGGAGTTGAATGCTATGGCAACCTATCTCACAGGTGACACACATGGGAACTTTCTCCGCGTGGACACCTTTTGCCGCGCAATGGAAACAACAAAATCCGATACCATAATCATCCTTGGTGATGCGGGTTTCAATTATTACCTGAATGACCGCGACACCCGCGCAAAAGAGTATGCCAGCGCCATTCCGGTCAAATTCTTCAGTATCCACGGCAACCATGAAGCTAGGCCCCAGCGCATCCCATCCTATATGGAAGGAGAATACTGCGGCGGGAAAATTCTCTATGAAGAAGCATTTCCGAACATCCTCTTTGCTGTTGACGGCGAGATTTACAATTTCGATGGGTACAAGTGTATCGTGATCGGGGGCGCGTACAGTGTGGATAAGCACTACCGGCTGGCGCACGGGTGGCATTGGTGGCCGGATGAGCAGCCGGACGAGGAGATCAAAGCCGTGGTTGAAGCGCGGCTTGCCGCCTTACACTGGAACATCGACATTGTTTTGAGCCACACCTGCCCCCGCAAATATGAGCCGACCGAAGTATTTCTCTCCGGCCTTGACCAAAGCTCCGTAGACAAGAGTACCGAGGACTGGCTGGATGGCATAGAGGACCGCCTGGACTACAAAAAATGGTACTGCGGCCACTACCATACCCGGAAACAGATCGACAAAATACAATTCATGTTCGAGGACTTTGACACGATGTTTATTCGTTTATAATCATCGTAATTCTATTTTCCTGGGCATAGGGAGCATAAGTGATTGACAGACAATCGGTATGCCGATATAATGGAGAAAAATATTGAAAGGAAGGCACAGGGTATGGACCTGCAAGGGTATCTGAATCAGCGGGGCATAAGTAAATACCGTCTGGCGCAAATCAGCGGCGTCCCCAATACTACCATCGTTGACATCTGCGCCGGAAGGAGCGAGATCGGACGGTGTGCCGCCAAGACTGTCCAGCAACTTGCCAAGGCGCTGGACTGCACCATGGAGGACATCATGGAATTATCCCCGGCCTATGAGAGCGATACCGGACTGCCAACAGATAAGAGTTATCTGGAGTGCGGCCTGCCTGATTTTTTGATGGAATCCATAGCCCAGATGCAGGCGGCCTGGGACCGGCTGGATCGGGGTGAGAAGGACCTGCGCTGGGACTGCGACTACTGCAACTTGCAGACAGACATCAACAACGCGGAGGTCAATCAGGTCATCAGTTCAGAACAGGCGTGGTATCTCCGGGAGAAGTATCTGCGGATGGAAAAGGAGTGACCACATGGGCGTTATTGACTTTACAGGTATGCCAAAACGGAACAAGGCATACGCCGGCGCGAACGGCAAGAAGATCTCCGTCCTCTATGACGGGGAGCAATATATGCTGAAATTTCCCTCTATGGCGAAGAAAAACCCGGACATGAGTTACAGCAACAGTTGTTTTTCTGAATACCTCGGCTGCCAGATATTCGAGATTGCCGGCATCCCCGTACAAAAGACCCTGCTGGGCACATTCACGGTGAATGGCACAGAGAAGATCGTTGTTGCCTGCGGCGACTTTACCCGGCCTGGGCTCGTGCTTCAGGACTTTGCCTCCCTGAAAAACCAGATCATCGACTCAGAGCGCAACGGGTATGGCACCGAACTGTCCGACATCCTCCATACGATTACGGCACAAACGGCCATAGACGCCGCTCAACTGCTGGACCGCTTTTGGGATATGTTCATCGTAGACGCCCTGATTGGGAACTGGGACCGGCACAACGGGAACTGGGGCTTCCTCTACGATGCCGTCAGCGACGCCATAGAACTGGCCCCGGTCTACGATTGTGGGAGTTGCCTCTATCCCCAGGCGGATGACGAGATCATGCGGTCTGTCCTTACCAATCAGGGCGACCGTGACTATCGAATTTATGAGATACCGACCTCCGCGATTACGCTGGAAGGAAAGAAAATTCGGTATTTCGATTTTATTTCCTCACTGCGGGAAGAGGGGTGCAGCCGCGCCCTGCGGAGGATCGTCCCCCGGATTGATATGGGTAAAATCGGGAAGTTGATTTATGACACCCCATTCCTCAGTGATTTGCAACGGCAATTTTATTTGACCATGCTGGCGGAACGGAAAGCAAAGATACTGGATTTCGCTCTGGAAAAATTAGAGCAGGCGAAAGATGGGCCTCTGCCAGTGAAACACAAAGCCGGGAAAGACCGGGACGCCCGATAAAGCAATCACATACCTTTTTGGCAAGGCCGTGTCTGCGGCCTTGCCGTTTTACATAGCCGGGAGATTTTCATCTGGAGATCTCCCGGCTATCACTATTTTATAAGGAGTGATACAGCATGACCAACAAAGAAATGATGCGCCAACTTTATGAACGGATGGCAGCCGAGCAGCAGAAGTATAAGGCATGGCTTCTGGAGCAGCCCCCCAATGTGATCCTGGACAATGCCTGCAAATTCACCGTCCGAGAAGACATTGTGATGGAGATGGAGGTGCTGGAACTGACGGACGCCCAGGCCGCGGCTCTGCTGCGGTCCCGGACCCCGCTGGCGGATGTTTACCGGGCGTGGGAGCGGGCGGAAACCCACCACATGGACGATGTACGGGATGTGATCGAGGCCCGCGCAGATACCGTCATACGAGCTGAAAAGGAAAAGGGCCAGCGGGAGGAACGGTAGGATGGGCTATGTCACCCCGGAGCAGATCGCTCAGGCTAAGGAATGGGACCTGCTGACCTATCTCCAGCAGTATGACCCGCACCAGCTCGTCCATGTGGGCGGAAGCACCTACTGCACCCGTGAGCATGACAGCTTGAAGATCAGCAACGGAAAATGGAACTGGTTCTCCCGCAAAATCGGCGGGAAAACGGCCCTGGACTATCTTATCAAGGTCCAGGGCTTTTCCTTTACCGAGGCGGTGGAGGCCCTGACGGGGCCGAACTTCTCTCCCCCGTCTCCGGCGCCTCAAGCCAGGCCGAAGGAGCAGGAACCCCGGAAGCTGGTCCTTCCCCAAGCCAGCCGGTGCGCCACCCATGTTGTCAGCTATCTTCATGGGCGGGGCATTGACTATGATATGATCGACTACTGCATCCAGACCGGGCGCTTGTATGAAAGTCTGCCCTATCACAACGCCGTATTCGTGGGCCAGGACCAGCAGGGCCAGCCCCGTTACGCCGCCCTGCGGGGCATCATAGGGGACTTCAAGGGCGAGGCCACCGGCAGTGACAAGCGGTATTCCTTCGCCATCGCGGAGGACTCCGCTGCACCCAGCGTCCACCTGTTTGAATCGGCCATCGACCTGTTGAGCTACGCCACCCTGCTGAAAATGAAGGGCCGGGACTGGCGGCAGGACGCCATGCTCTCCCTGGGCGGGGTGTTCAAGCAGAAACAAGAGTTTGTCATCCCCATGGCTCTCAGCCAGTACCTTCAGGACCACCCCGGCGTCCACACGCTCTGCCTCCACCTGGACAATGACGAGGTGGGCCGGGACGCGGCAGCGGGTATCATGGCTGGCCTGGGGGACAGATACGAAGTGCTGGACAGGCCGCCGCCCAGCGGCAAGGATGTAAACGATCTGCTGCTCCAGCGGAGGTTGGGGCAGGCAAAGAGGAAGGAGGAATGGAGCCGGTGAAAGACCATCAGGGCATGAAGATCATCGGGATAGACAATGGCTACGGCAACATCAAGACTGCAAACTGCTGTTTTCCCGCGGGGCTGACCGTTCATGACGCAGAGCCGGTATTCAAAGACGATCTGCTGGTCTATGACGGACGCTACTACCTGATTGGGACAGGCCACAAGGAGTTTAAGGCGGACAAGACCGGGGACGATGACTACTATATCCTCACCCTGGCCGCTATCGCCCGTGAGCTGAATGTATATGGCCTGACAGACGCCACGGTATATCTTGCAGTGGGATTGCCCCTCACCTGGGTAAGCCGGCAACGGGAGGATTTCAAAGCCTACCTCACGCGGAACCGGGAACTGGCCTTTACCTTCCGGGGGAAAGCCTACTGGGTGGAGATCGCCGGGGTGGATGTGTTTCCCCAGGGCTTCGCGGCGGTGGCCGGCCAGATCAGGGACTTCCAGGGCGTGAATATGCTCTGTGACATTGGCAACGGCACCATGAACATCATGTTCATCAACGACCGCAAGCCTGTTGTGGACCGGATGTTTACTGAGAAGTATGGCACCCATCAATGTATGCTGGCCGTCCGGGAGAATGTCATGCGGACTCACCATGCCACGGTGGACGAGTCGATCATCAACCGGGTGCTGCGGTTCGGCACAGCGGATATTCGGGAGGACTATCTGACCACAATCCGGGAAACCGCCGCAGAGTATGTGGGCGAGATTTTCCGCATCCTGCGGGAGCGTGAGTACAACCCAGCTCTCATGCGGCTCCATGTGCTGGGCGGCGGAAGCTGCCTGGTCCGCAACTTCGGGGCGTATGACGCCGACCGCGTGACCATCTACGAGGACATCTGCGCCACCGCCAAGGGCTATGAGTTCCTGTGTGAGCAGGCTTTGCACAGGGGTGTGAGCGGATGAAACTCAAACGGTTTTCGCTCCGATTTAACCTTGACCGGGAGAATGACCGCAGGGCGTGGGAAGCCCTGCACCGCATGGACGCCCGATCCATCAATCAGGAGATCATCGCCAGGATCAACGCAAAAGAGCAAACCGATGTGTTGAAAGAGCTGATCCGTCAGACCGTATCTGAAGAATTGGAGCGAACCGCAAAGAACAGCCGTGACCGGCCAGCAGCGCAGGCGGAAGCCAGCGCGGAGGACCTAAACACCGTGTTTGACTTCCTGAACAGTTTTTAGCGGCATCGCTTGTGATGCCGCTTTTTCCCGCCCGTCGAGGGGCATGGCATCACCTATGATGCCGCAAAAATCATAATAGGAGGTTGTCACTCCATGAGTGAAAAGGCCCTTTGTGAAGTCAATATGACCTATGCAACCATGCGAAGTTATTTTCGCGCAGCAGAACGTGCCCGCCAGCATTTGTCCGGCTTCATTGTGTTCTCTCCGGCCAGCTTTAACAAGGAGTATTCCGTGGAAAGCCGTACCTATGCGGTGTCCAGCGACAACAAGGCGTTTCGGCCTAATATGGGCGGATATTCCATCTATGCTTCGTCCCTGGATGGCTCCGATCCCTGTGTCCGCCTGGAACAGTATATGGCATCGGAGTACGGCGGCAAGAACGGCTGGCAAATTGAGCGGTGCTATATGATGTCCGATGAAGTGGAGCGGGCGAAGGCCCTCATGCGAACCGAAAAAGAGCATGAGCGATAACGAAGAGGCCAAGCCCGCACGCTCTCACACGCCGCAGGCGCGGAGGATGGCGGTATTGTCTTAGCAAGCAACGAATTGTGGGGCCACAATTCCGCTTGACAGGGGCTTGCCGCCCCTATGACCCTGCATTGAGAAAGGATGATCGTTTTGAAAAGAACACTTGAAATGAAGGTCCGTTTTACCAAAACGGAACTGGACGCCCTTACCAAGAAGGCCCGCAAGTCCGGCCTGTCCCGCGAGGGTTACTGCCGCCGCGTCCTGAACGGCACGGAGGTGAAGGAGGCCCCGCCCGCCGATGTACCTGTGCTGATCCAGGAGGTGCGGCGCGTGGGGAATAACCTGAATCAGATCATGAAGCGGGCCAACGCCCTCGGCCTGCTGGATGTGCCCCAGCTCCGCAAGGCACTGGAGGATAACCGGGCCGTGGAGAAGCTGATCGCGGACACCTATACCGTGCCTTCCGACTGACATGGCTGTGACCTCCATCTGGCCCATTCATGGGCGCGTGGACAAGGTAATCGACTACGTCCGGAACCCGGAAAAGACCACTGAGGCCGGCTTGCCGGAGCTGGCGTCCCTCCATGCTGTTGAGGATGTGGTGGAGTATGCCGCCGATGAGATGAAGACAGAGCGCCGGTCCTATGTGTCCTGCCTGAACTGCCGGGAGGACACCGCCGCCGCGCAGTTCATGGAAACAAAGCGGCTGTGGGGCAAGCCGGGGGGCCGGGTATGCTACCACGGGTATCAGTCCTTCAAAGCGGATGAGGTCACGGCGGAGACAGCCCATGAAATCGGCGTCAGGTTGGCGGAGGAGCTGTGGGGCGGGCGTTTTGAAGTTGTAGTGGCGACCCACTGCAATACCGGCCACTATCACAACCACTTTGTCATCAACTCCGTGTCCTGGGCTGATGGGAAAAAGTTCTACAACTCTCCCGCCGACTACGCCCGGATGCGGGAGGTATCGGACCGCCTGTGCCGGGAGTACGCCATTTCTGTGATCCAGGACCCAGGCAGGCAGACAAAGAACTACGCCGAATGGCAGGCCGAGCGCAGCGGCAGGCCCACCCACCGGGGGAGCATCCGGGCCGACATTGACCGGGCTATCCGTGCCGCCACCACGGAACGGGAATTCCTGCGGGTGATGGGCGAAATGGGCTATCAGATCAAAGTCCATGGGAAGGACGGAAAGCCCCTGAAATATCCCGCATTGAAGCCACCGGACGCAAAGGGCTATTTCCGTTTCCACAAGCTGGGCGAGGGCTACACGCTGGAGGAGATCAGGGCGCGTATTCTACGCAACATTCACAAACAGCCCCCGTTCCCGGAGCTTGTCCATCACCTGCCCCAGCATTACCGGGTGCGGGGAAAGCCCCAGAAGAACGTCACCGGCCTGCGGGCGCTGTACTTCCGTTACTGCTATGAACTCCACATCATCGTCAAGCAGCCGGCATCCGTCAAGCGGGTGTCTTTTTTATTGCGGGAGGACATCGCCAAGCTGGACCGGCTGGACGCCGAAACCCGCTTTTTGGGGAAACACCACATTGGAACGATTGAGGAATTGACTACCCACCGGGAAACGGCGTTGATGGAGGCGAACGCCCTGGCTGCCCAGCGGCAGGAACTCCGAAAGGAGCTTCGACGGTGTAGCCGTCAGGGTGACGCTATTGCCGCAGATGAGGTAAAACAGCGGATCAGTGCCCTGTCTGACAGGATCAGGGCGGCGCGAAAGGAGGTGGTCCTATGTGACGGCATCGCCCAGCGTTCCGGGCAGGTCCGGGAGAACCTGGGACGGCTGGTGAAGCAAAAGGGAATTGAGCGAAAGGAGCAGTTAAAGAATGAGTTATTCAGGCGACGCGGCGGAGCAAGTCGTGAGGATGTCGCTGGAAACAGGTGAGGTTGCGGTCAGACTGGCCGGCTCCGGGGCCAAACAGCTTGCCGTTTTGATCTATGCCATCCTGCGGGAGCAGAAAAAGACAGCGGGCAAGGCCCGTCTGACCAATATGCTCCGCAGCGGCAAGGAGCTGAAGGTGTTTGCCGTGAAGGACAGCGATCTCCAGCTCTTTTGCCGGGAGGCAAAAAAGTACGGCGTCCTCTACTGTGTATTAAAGGACCGGGACGCCACGGATGGACTGACCGACATCATGGCGAGGGCGGAGGACGCCGGCAAGATCAACCGCATCATTGAGCGGTTCGGCCTTGCCACCGTAGATATGGCCCAGGTCAAGCAGGAGATCGAACAGAGCCGGGCGGAGCGGCGGATGGACGCCCCGGAAACACCTGCGGCGGAACCGGCAGCCGGGGTGGACACTCCCCAGGCGCCGATGACTGAGCGGGAGATGGATGGATTTCTGGACGCCATGCTTGCCCCGGCCCCGGAACATGGCCCGGTTGTTCCGGAGCGCGACGATCCGGACCGGGACCTGGATGAGTTTTTGAAGGCGGCGCGGGGCGCGTCCTCTGCCAGAGAGGAGGGCAGGACCGAAAACCCCACCGTGGGCCGGACCGAGAAATCCCGTCTGTCCGAGCCTACCTCAAAGCCCAAAGAGGCCGCCGAGCCGGGTATCCCTGATCCGCTGGAGCGTCCCCGTCCCTCTGTCCGTCAGGCATTGAAGGAGATACGGGCGGAGCAGAAGCAGCGGGCGGAGGATAAAGCCAGAGAGAACGCTGGACGGCAGAAGCCGGTCCAGCACAAAGCACCCCCAAAAAAGAAAATCAAAAAGCAAAAGGAGAGGTAATGTATGCCGAACTATGATGATCTGTTTACCGGCCAGCCCACCCAGCAGGAGGAGAAGCCCTTTGACAAGACGGTTTGGGCGGCGCGAAAGCAGGCGGAGCGCGAGGGCGTCTACGCCATGATCGACAGCTATGTGCAGGATATGGGCAGAGAGGGCGGGCTGTTCCAAGCCTACCTGGATGTGCAGGCCCGGTTTGACCTCTACTCCGTGAGCAACGCCATCCTGATCGCGGCCCAGTGCCCGGAGGCCACCAAACTGGCCGACTTCGATAGCTGGAAAGCCAACGGCGTGTATGTCCGGCGAGGAGCGGATGCTATCACCATTCTGGAACCGGGTAAGGAGTACCAGCGGGACGATGGCAGCGTGGGCGTGTCCTACAATGTGCGGAAGGTCTTTGACATTTCCCAGACCAGGGCCGCCCAGCGCCCCGCCCCCACCACGGTCCGGGATGAACGCCTGCTGCTGAAGGCCCTGATGAACGATGCCCCCTGCCGGTTTGCTATCTCCAACGAACTGCCGGAGGGCGTCAATGTGGCCTATCATCCCCAGGAGCATACCGTCTATGTCCGCCAGGGGTTGGACGCCCCTACCATCTTCCGGGGGCTGGCCCAGGAGCTTGCCCGCGCCCACATGGACCGTGATGGGATTACCTGTGAAAGCCCCGATTTTACGGCGTACAGCGTGTCTTATATGCTGTGCAAAAGAAATGGCGTATCGGTAGAGGGCTTTTCCTTTGAACGCCTGCCGGAGAGCTATGCCGGGATGGACGCCAGGGCGCTCCGGGCTGAGGCGGGTGTCATACGGGATGTGGCCGGGAGTATCTCCGCCGATATGAACCGACTCTTTGCCGCCCAGGAAAAGGCGCAGAAGAACCGAGATGACGAGGCGAGATAAGGAGGGCGCTCTATGCGTGATGAGAAGCGTGTGGTCACGCTGAATGACTACGAACAGCGGCTTATGGTGCGGGGCCTGACTGACTTCCGCAACGATGCGCTCCGGGACGGCAAACCCACCGAAGATGTGGACGATCTCATTCTCAAAATCATAGACGCGCCCACGAAACGGGAGAAACGGAGGGCTGACCGTGAGGCAAGATAAGTTCTCCAAAGCCTACCTGACCCTCTACGCCTGCGGCGTCATTCCTGTGGTCTGGCTGGCCCTGCTGCTGGCCCCCTATATGGGCGGCGGACTGGTGGGGCTGGTGCGGTACGGCGGGGCCGCGCTGGACCATCCGTTTCACATTGTATGGTGTGAGGACAGCTTGAAAACTGTCCTCATTTTTTTGTTGTGCTATGGGCTGGGGATTGGCGTCTACCTCTCCACCGACCGCAACTACCGCAGGCGGGAGGAACACGGCAGCGCCAAGTGGGGCGACCCCAGAGCGATCAACAGGAAATATGCGGACAAGGAGCTGACCGCGAACAAAATTCTCACACAGAATGTCGCCATTGGGCTGGATGGCCGCAGACACCGGCGCAATCTGAATGTCCTGGTGGTGGGAGGCAGCGGCGCGGGCAAGACCAGGTTCTACGCCAAGCCCAACATTATGAACGCCAACACCAGCCTGATCGTACTGGACTGCAAAGGTGAAATCTTGCGCGACACCGGGGGACTGCTTGAAGCAAACGGCTACGACATCAAGGTGCTTGACCTAATCAATATGGAGAAAAGCCACTGCTACAACCCTTTTGCCTATCTCCGCAACGACAACGACATCCAGCGGCTTGTGACCAACCTGTTCAAGAACACCACGCCCAAAGGCGCACAGTCACAGGACCCCTTCTGGGATCAGGCAGCGCAGATGCTCTTGCTGGCGCTGGTGTTCTATCTCCACTACGAAGCTCCGCCCGAAGAACGGAACTTCTCCATGGTCATGGAAATGATCCGGGCTGGCGAGGTCCGGGAGGATGATGACACCTACCAATCCCCGTTGGATGAACTCTTTGACCGCCTGGAAATGCGGGACCCGGAGCATATCGCCCTGAAATATTACCGCAATTACCGCTCCGGCAGCGGCAAGACCCTGAAGTCCATCCAGATCACGCTGGTGTCCCGGCTGGAGAAGTTCAATCTGGAATCGCTGGCCGGCATGACGCAGACGGACGAGATGGAATTGTGGAGTTTAGGTGAAAAAAAGACGGCCATCTTTGCCGTGATCCCCGACAATGACTCCAGTTTTAACTTCATTGTCGGCCTACTCTACACCCAACTGTTCCAACAGCTCTACTATCAGGCGGATGTGGTACACGGCGGCAGGCTGCCCGTCCATGTGCATTTCGTCATGGACGAGTTCGCCAATGTCGCACTGCCTGATGAGTTTGACAAACTGCTTGCCACCATGCGGAGCCGTGAAATCTCCGTGAGCATCATTATCCAGAACCTCGCCCAGCTCAAGTCCCTTTTTGAAAAGCAGTGGGAGAGCCTTGTGGGAAATTGCGATGAATTTCTGTATATGGGCGGCAACGAGCAATCCACCCATGAGTATGTGTCCAAGCTGCTGGGCAAGGAAACCATTGATACGAACACCTACGGCCAGTCCAAAGGAAGGAGCGGCAGCTACTCCACCAACTGGCAGCTCACGGGCCGGGAACTGCTCATGCCGGATGAAGTGCGTATGCTGGATAACCAGTACGCGCTTCTTTTTATTCGCGGAGAGCGGCCCGTGCGGGACCTCAAGTATGACATCCTTAAACATCCCAATATCAAACTCACCACAGACGGCGGGGCGGAACCATATCGGCACGGTGAGGATGTCCACAGCATCGTGTCTATCCGCTTTGACAAGGAGCTGTTGAAGCAGGCAGCGGAAAAGGATGGTCAGGACGCGCCGAAACATCACTTCATTCTTCTCACTGAAGAGGAGCTGGAGCAAAAATTCATTGAACTGGAGGAACAAGAAAATGCGGAACAACAAAAAGGAAAATAAGCGGCTCCCCATGCCCGGTAAGGTAAAAAAGGGCTTTCGCTGCTACTGCACGCTGGTAATGGCCGCGGCCCTGCTGGGCTGCTGCTCCATGACGGCCTTTGCCGCCGATGACCCCCTGGAGGTGGTCAACAATTTGTCGGAGTTCATTTTTGGTTTGATCCGGGCGGTGGGCCTGATCCTGCTGGGCTGGGGCATCGTTCAGGTGGGCCTCTCCCTCCAGAGCCATGACCCCTCCCAGCGGTCCAACGGCTTCCTCACCCTGGCTGGCGGCATTGTTATAACCTTTTCCAAAGAAATTCTGACCCTTATCACCGGCTGATGATGCCAAGTTATCCGAACACAGGGGGCAGGCCCCAAAAGCCTGCCCCCAAAGGAGGTGCTTTGCGTGTCGGATAATTGGGTCGTGCAAAACCTGGAAAATGCGCTGGAGGTCTGGAATGGCAAGTTGAGCGAGATCTGGCAGCTTATCACCCAATCCCCCCAGGACTTCAAGGGCGGCGCGATCTGGGCCGTGATAGCGGACATTCACGGCGCGCTCCAGGCCATCGGCTACGCCCTGCTGGTGTTGTTCTTTGTGGTGGGCGTGGTCAAGACCTGCGGCAGCTTTGTGGAGGTCAAAAAGCCGGAACACGCGCTGAAGCTGTTTGTCCGCTTTGTTCTGGCAAAGGCCCTGATCACCTATGGCATGGAGCTGATGCTGGCCCTTCTGGACATCATCCAGGGTGTGGTGTCCTCCATTATGAACGCGGCGGGCTTCGGCGCGCCATCGTCCACTGTTTTACCCGCGGAGATCGTGACAGCCGTTGAGGATTGCGGCTTTTTTGAGAGCATCCCCCTATGGGCGGTGACGCTGATCGGCGGGCTTCTTATTTGGGTCCTGTCTTTTGTAATGATCCTGAGCGTCTACGGGCGCTTTTTTAAGATGTATATGTATGCTGCGCTGGCCCCCATCCCCCTGTCTACTTTTGCCGGGGAACCCAGCCAGAATGTGGGCAAGAGCTTTCTCAAAAGCTACGCCGCCGTCTGTCTGGAGGGAGCCGTCATCGTGCTGGCCTGTATCATCTTCTCCGTGTTCGCCAGTTCCCCGCCTGTTGCTGACCCGGACGCTGCGGCGGCCTCGATGGTGTGGAGCTATATTGGCGAAATTACCTTTAATATGCTTATTTTGGTGGGCAGCGTCAAGATGTCCGACCATGTGGTACGGGAAATGATGGGCTTATAGGAGGCACATTGGATGAAACGGTTTTATCTATTCAAAGACGGGGTGCAGAAAGGCCGCATGGAAACACGGGCGGAAGCGTTAGAGATGATCCGCCTGTGGCAGAGCCGCGAAACCCACTCCTTTCTGCGCGCGGAGTTCAGCATCATTGAGGGGGAGGAGGAGATTATCCCCTATCCCTCCCACCAGAAACCGCCCAGGCAGAAAAGGGGCATGGAGCGATAAAGGAGGAAACACCACCGATGAATGACCAAGTACACGATGCCCCTTCCTTGCGGCAGCGCATTGAGAAACAGACAGAGCTTGTCGGTAAATGGGAGGACGCCCGGAGAGTACCCGATCAGAAACGGCTCACCTGGTTTTATCCTGACTTCGGCTGCTATGTCCTGAACTACTATGTCACAGCGGAGCAGTTGGACGCCGCCGCAAAAGAGGTGGAGCGTCAAAAGGCCCTGGCCGCTGAACGGCGGCGCAGCCGGAAACAGCATGAACGCCAGGAGCGATGACAGGAGGGAACACATTGGAAGTCAAAATCAACCGCGAGATCCGTAACTACACGGAGAGTATGTTTTTCGGGCTGTCTCTGCGGCAGCTCATTTTTTCTGCCCTGGCGGTGGCAGTGGCCGTGGGGCTGTACTTTCTGATGAAGCCCTATGCCGGTACGGAAACTGTGTCCTGGGTGTGCGTTCTGGGCGCGGCCCCCTTCGCCGCCCTGGGCTTTTTCACCTACCACGGCATGGCGGCGGAGCAATTCATCTGGGCGTGGCTGCGCTCGGAGGTGCTGGAACCCAGAGAACTGCGCTTTGAAGCGTCCACCCTCTATTACGATCTCTTGAAGCCCAGCATAGACAAGTGGGAAAAGGAGGAATACAAGCGCCATGATTAGAAGTATCAAGACCATCATGCGGCAGGACCGGGAGCCGTACCGTATCCCCCGCAGGGTGCAGGATGTGATCCCCATTCAATGCGTCTGGCCGGACGGCATTTTTAAGGTAGGCATCAAGTTCTCCAAGACCTACCGCTTCACCGACATCAATTACAAGGTGGCCGGTCAGGAGGATAAAGAAACCATGTTTCGGGTCTACTCAGAACTGCTGAACAGCCTGGATTGCGCCGCTACCACCAAGCTCACCATCTGCAACCGTCGTCAAAGCCAAGCGGACTTTGAGCAGTCTGTCCTCATGCCCATGCGGGAGGACGGACTGGACAAGTACCGCAGGGAGTACAATCAAATGCTCATGGACAAGGCGACCGGGGCCAATGGCATCACCCAGGAGAAGTATGTCACCATCACAGTCTACAAGCGGGATATTGAGGACGCCCGCGCCTATTTCACCCGGATCGGGGCCGACCTGACTGCCCGCTTCGCCGCCCTCGGCTCCAAGTGCGTGGAGCTGGACGCCACGGACCGGCTCCGTATTCTCCACGATTTCTACCGGGCCGGGGACGAGGGCAATTTTCATTTTGATATGGCGGATATGGCCCGGAAGGGCCACGACTTCAAGGACTACATCTGCCCGGACGGGATTGAGAAGCACAGCGACTATCTGAAGCTGGGCGACCGCTATTGCCGAGTGCTGTTCCTGAAGGACTATGCCAACTATATCCAGGACGAGATCGTGACGAACCTGACCGACCTGGACCGCAATATGATGTTGTCCATCGACATCCTCAATGTGCCCACGGACGAGGCTGTGCGGGAGGTGGAGAACCGTCTGCTGGGGGTAGAGACGAATATCACGAACTGGCAGCGCCGGCAAAATCAGAACAACAACTTCTCCGCCATCGTCCCCTACGATATGGAATTACAGCGCAGGGAGAGCAAGGAGTTTTTGGCCGACCTGACCACCCGCGACCAGCGGATGATGCAGGCTGTTCTCACCCTTGTCATCACCGCCGACACCAAGCAGCAGCTTGACACCGACACAGAGAAGATACGCTCCCTGTCCGGGCGGTGCCAACTGGCGGTGCTGAAATACCAGCAGATCGACGGTCTGAACACGGTCCTGCCCATCGGGACACGGAAGATCAACGCCTTCCGCACCCTGACCACGGAATCGCTGGCCGTGTTCATGCCCTTCAAGGTGCAGGAGATCATGGACCGGGGCGGCATCTACTTCGGGGAGAATGCCATCTCCCACAACCTTATCATGTGCAACAAGGCCAATCTGCTCAATCAGTCCTCCTTCCGGCTGGGCGTTCCCGGCTCCGGCAAGTCGTTCAGTGTGAAAGAGGAAATTGTGTTCCTCATTCTCAATACGGATGATGACATTCTCATAGCAGACCCGGAGGGAGAATACGCCCCCCTCATTGAAGCCATGGACGGTGTGGGGAGCGTGATCCGGGTGGCCGCTGGGGGGAAAGACCGGCTCAACGCCATGTATATGGTGGACGGCTACGGCGAAAACAACCCCATTGTGGTGAAGTCGCAGTTCATCATGTCTCTGGTAGAGCGCATTGACCCCAAAGGCGTAGGCCCCCAGCACAATTCCATCATTGACCGCTGTACGGGGGACTTGTATGAAGAAGCGGAACAGAACGACACTGTACCCACCCTCGCCGCCCTCCGAGAAAAGTTGATGGAACAGCCGGAGGCGGAAGCGCGGGAGATCGCCCTGGCGCTGGAGCTGTTCACCACCGGCTCCCTGGACATCTTCGGCCACGACAGTACCGTGGACCTGGACAAGCGGGTGGTGGTGTTCGACATCCACGGCCTGGGCGAACAGTTGAAGCCCATCGGCCACCTGGTCATCACCGACACCATGCTCAACCGCGTCACCCTGAACTGGAAGAAGGGCAGGCGCACCCATGTTTTTATCGACGAGTTCCATGTGATGTTTGAGAACGAGTTTTCCGCCGCCTTTTTCAACTCCGCGTGGCGGCAGTTCCGCAAGCGCAACGCCTACCCCACCGCCATCACCCAGAATGTGGAGTATCTTCTGGACTCCGTGCAGGCCAGCACCATGCTTAGTAACTCCGAGTTCATCGTCATGCTCAATCAGGCGGCGGGCGACCGGGAGAAACTGGCCCATCTGCTGAATATCTCCGAGGAGCAGATGAGCTATATCACCAATGCGGACGCCGGGTGCGGCCTGATTAAATACGGTTCTGCCCTGGTGCCTTTCGTCAATCGTTTTCCGCACAACACGGAGCTATACCGCTTGATGACCACCCGGCCCGGTGAGGGCTGCTTTTCCGGGGGACGGGCCTGATGCCCGTCCCCCTTTTGATTGGAGGGATGAAAATGCCATTGAACATCAAGCCATGCCACCTGCGGGCCGCAAGGGACTATGTGGGCCGGTATCACCGGCACAGCATCCCACCCGTGGGCGGTAAATTTGCCGTGGCCTGCTATGATGGGGACCGTCTGTGCGGCGTTGCCATCTGTGGCCGTCCCGTTGCCCGGTATCTGGACGATGGGCTGACCCTTGAGATCCTGCGCTGCTGCACGGATGGGACTGACAACGCCTGTTCCAAGCTCTACGGAGCCTGCTGCCGTATCGGGTTTGATATGGGCTATGACCGTATCATCACCTATACGCTGGCATCGGAAACCGGGGCATCTTTGCTGGCCGCTGGGTTTACTTTTGACGGCATAGCCGGAGGCCAGGTGTGGACGGGCCAGCGCCACAGGGACTACTATGTTGCCCCCGCAGAGCGGAAACACCGTTGGATGAAAAGACGGATTGGTGTGACGCCATGAGCAAAAGCAAAATTAAAACCCGTGAAAAGGGTAAAGACATTAAGGTACTGGACAAGTCCGCTGTTGTAGGCCAGCGCATGAAAAGCGCCTTCATCCGTTCTAAAAAGAACGCGGAGGCCCTGATGGATGACCGGCAGGCCACGCCCAATGAGTATGCCGTGGACAAGACAGAGCTTGCCGCCGATGACCTTGCCCACGACGCGGCAAATGTAGCCGCGTCCGGCACGAAAACGGCGGTTCGGCAGGGCCGGAAGCTGTTTCAACGCCAGCGGGAGAAATGGGCGGCAGAAAAGCGCCAAGAGAATACACCCCCCGCTGAACAGTCCCAGCCCCCTGAACCGGCTCAGGGTATAGCCCCGGACGGTCAGCGGAGCAGAGGGACGGCCCCAGAACACCAGCGCCTTCCGCATCATAAGCGCATGGCGGAGCATCCATCCGCCCAGGCCAGCATAGAGCATCCAACAGATACCACAAGCTCTTATGTAGAGAGAGGTCGGGCCTTTGCTAAGAAGCAGGCCGAGCGGAAACGGCAAATTAGAGATCGGGCTGTTCCGTCTGACCGGCCATCGCGGATCAAGACCCCAAACGCCACACAAGCGCCCCGGCAGGCGGAACTCCCCGTAAAAACGGCAAAACAGCCCGCCCAGGCTCCGGGGCAGGCCGCAAAGGACACAGGCATGGGCACGAAGAACACCATCAAACGCGCCCAACAAACGATAAAAACCGCCCAGCATACCGCCAAGACTGCTCCACGCACGGCAAAAACCGCCATCAAGACAGCAGACCATACGGCAAAGACGGCGCAGGCCACAGCCAGAGCCGCGAGAGCGACCGCCCAGGCCGCCCGCGTCACAGGAAAGGCCACCGCCACCACCGCAAAAGCCGCTGCAAAAGGCGCATCCGCTGCGGCAAAGGCCCTGCTTGCGTCCATTAAGGCGCTGGTGACCGCTATCGCCGCTGGAGGCTGGGTTGCCATCCTTGCCATTGTAGTGATTTGCTTGATCGGCCTGATCGTCGCCTCTCCCTTTGGCATCTTCTTTTCCGGGGAGGACAGCGGCACGGGCCAGACCATGCCCACCGTTGTCCGGGAGATCAACCAGGAATACGAGGGCAAGCTGGGAGAAATTGAGAGCAGCGCCGCACATGACCGCCTGGAACTGTCCGGCTCCCGTGCTGTCTGGCCCGAAGTGTTGGCTGTCTATGCTGTGAAAACTACCACCGACCCGGACAATCCCCAGGAAGTCGCTACGATGGATGATGGGAAAAAAGAACTCCTGAAAGAGATATTTTGGGCCATGAACGAGATCAGCCACCGGACAGAAACGGCAACCACCACCCAAACCGTGGAAACTGATGATGGAAAGGGCAATATCATTGTGGAAGAAGTCGAGGTAACGGCCACGACCCTTTATATTACCGTGACCCACAAAACCACGGATGAAATGGCGGACATCTACAATTTTACCGCTGACCAGCGAGAGATGCTTGCAGAGTTACTGGCTGAAGAAAGCAACGGTATGTGGAGTGCTGTTCTATACGGCATTGGCACAGGTGATAGGGAGATCGTAACGGTGGCCCTCTCCCAGCTCGGCAATGTAGGCGGTCGGCCCTATTGGTCCTGGTATGGCTTCGAGAGCCGGGTGGATTGGTGCGCCTGCTTTATTTCCTGGTGTGCCAATGAGTGCGGCTATCTGGACACCGGCGTCATCCCCAAGTTCGCAAGCTGCTCCATCGGCATCCAGTGGTTCCGGGAGAGAGGACTGTGGCAGGACCGCAGCTATGAACCACGCCCCGGCGACCTGATCTTTTTCGATTGGGATGATGAGGACGAAGGCCAAGACGGAGCTGCGGACCATGTAGGCATTGTGGAAAAGGTGGAGGGCGGGATCGTCTATACCGTGGAAGGCAATTCCGGCAATGCCTGCCGGGAACGCCAGTACGCCATTGGACACGCTGAGATCTATGGATACGGCACACCCGCCTATTGATGTATTTTTTTGCCCTGGACTGACTGGAAACAGTTAGTCCAGGGCATCCGTTTAGTTCCTTTTTTAAGCCGCTGTGAAATCAGCCCAGATTTCACAATATATGGCCGTCAGGCTATGTATTGAAGTACCCCCTTAGTTCCTAAAAAGTTGCACCATATTTTTATGTCCTTATTTTCGCCCACTGGCTGGACAAAGTGGTATGCTCCCAATAAAGCAGAGAGGAAAAAGTCTCGCTGGTGGAGGAATATCTTGCAGGACGGCTGCGTATGCGGGAAGCGGCGCGTCGGGCCGGAGTGGGGCACACCACCATGGAGAGTTGGATCAGCCGGTATCGCTCGGAGGGAATTTCGGCATTGGAGGAGAATGGGAATCGCTCCAAACGGAAGTACAGCGAGGACTTCAAGCGCCAAGTGGCGGAGGAGTACCTGTCCGGTCAGGGCAGTTCCATGGCCATCGCGGAAAAGTATCATTTGCGCTCCGGGAATCTGGTATTGGACTGGGTAAAGGCGTATCATGAGAGAAACTCCAAGAGAGAAAGAGGAGGAACTATCATGAGGAACGACCACACCATAGAGGAACGGCTGGAGGCGGTGCTAGCCTGTCTGGAGGGCGGCCGGGCGCTCCAAGAGGTGGCGCAGGCACACCAAGTAGCCGTACAGACGCTGCGGAGCTGGGTGAAAAAGTATCAGGAGTTGGGTCCCGCGGGATTGGAGGACCGGCGTGGCAAGCGCCTGGCGGACCAAACGCCCCGGAGCCGGGATGAGGCCCTGCGGATCGAGAACGCCCGGTTGAAGAAGGAGAATGAATTGCTGAAAATGGAACTGTATCTGCGAAAAAAAGTGCAAGAGCTGGAAAGGGGGGATCGCTGAGGCAGTTTCGGCAGGAACAGCAGTATGAAGCGGTGCGCTACGGTACGGAAAACGAGGGATTTCCTGTGGGGCCAGCCTGCCGTGCACTGCATATCTCCCGGGCCAGCTATTACCAGTGGCGCTCCGGGACAGCCGGGGGCCGCGTCGCCGAGAATCAGCGCATCGCCCAGTTGGTGCAGGAGATCCACCGGGAGAGCCCAGACAAGGGATACCGCCGCATTCGGGACGATTTGGACAAGTATTACCATACGCCGGTCAACGATAAGCGGACACTGCGCATCTGCCGTGGCCTTGGGATTCAGTCTGTGGTAAAACATGCCCCACATGGCTGCACTCGGGCGGCATCATCCCCCCGACAGCTGGCGGAGAATGTGTTGGACCGCCAATTTTACGCCGACCGCCCCAACGAAAAGTGGCTCACCGATGTGACGGAGTTTCACTACTATACGGGCACCAACATGCGCAAGCTCTACCTGAGCGCCATCCTGGATCTGTGTGACCGGCGCATCGTTTCCTTTGTCATCCGGGACACCAACGACGCTGCCTTGGTCCATCGCACTCTGGCTCAGGCATTGGAGGGCAATCCCGGAGCCCGCCCTCTGCTCCACAGCGACCGGGGCAGCGCCTATACCACGCAGATCTTCCATGACAAGCTGGCTGCAGCTGGCATTACACAGAGTATGTCCCGGGTGGGAAAGTGCATTGACAACGGCCCCATGGAGGGCTTCTGGGGCATCCTCAAGCGGGAGCGCTACTATGGCAGGCGGTTCACCAGCCGGGAGCAGTTGGTCAAGATGATCCAGGAGTACATCACCTATTACAACTTCCACCGCCTCCAGCGCGGCCTGGGTGTGCGGACCCCTATGGAAGTCCATGACCGTCTACTGGCTGCATAGCACCCAGCACCATATGGTATGCAGGAAGGATTTTCATGCGTAAAATGTAAATTATTTCGCTGTCTACTTGACGGGGTGCACACCAAAGTGTCCAGAGGTGGGTCAGAAAATCAACCATGAGAAATATTAAAATGGTTTTTCAAGTACCTTGAAATTGCGTGTGCCCATGCTGTCCACCTCCGCTTTTCATGTTTTAATGTCTGTATCAATTTTCCATCATAATCTATTTCATAATGGTCGCCTTCAAAATCGCGGAGATAGATTCGGTCGCTTTTCATTTCAAAAGCCGGAGCGTCATCATTGTAGCTCACAAAAATATCTTTGCCAGAAAATTGCCATTGAATAGATAAATTACTTGTCACTCTAAAAATATCCAATTCTCCATATAATATGAAATCCTGTTTGTATGGATATGAAGCAAACATCGTCCCAATTGTATCAAGCTTTTGCTGCTTATCAATATCTAAAGACTCAAGATTGAACAGGCAGAGTAAATCATTCAGCATGAGAAAAAGCCGGTTTCCGGCAGGTAGCGCACAGTGATCAACGATTGTATAATATGGGACAACAAGCACAACCTTTTTCTCCTGGTGGGCCCGCTTTATTGTGAGTAAAATGGTTCGCGTAAAATCTTCAGCACTCGTAAGATGGAATACCTTGTCATAATTCTTGCTGTCGTAGGAATACCAGTGGTAGTCTGGCGCTTCTTGGATGGAGATTTCATAATCCTTTACCCAGGTTGTTTGCACTTGCTCTATCCCTCGCTTTCTGCTACCTGTTCGCCGTACCTTTGAACAGTCTACCTACCACAAATCAATTCGTGATGTTATAAACTCAACAAACATTCCGTTTTCTATGTCGTTAGGAATTCCCTGTTCATTGATATGAATGATAAAACCATACACATCAATAAGACCTTTGCTTTTATCTTTTACCTGTCCTTTAAGTTTATATGAAAATTTTTTCTCTAATTTTTTTATATCACTTCCCACCGTACTGCACGAAACAATATCCTGCGTATCTAAACATTCCAAAGGTTCACGCAGCATATCATTCAATTTGTATAGGCAAGGACAAGAAAAGCATACCAATCGTTCTATACCTTCCGCAACTTCTACAATTGCTTCTTTGCTTACTTCATCCAGCCAGTCAATCTTCTTGACATACATTTAACTTGCTCCTTGCCGAAAATCAATTTTTAATGTTGTCATCCGGCTGCGTTCGTGTGCGTATATATCGGAGAAATAGGTAGGCCAATCCAATAATCCCCATTCCGACTTGAGCGAAAACTATAATGTCATGCAACGAATGCGGGGCATATCCATCCAATATGCGAAAGAAACATGATGGCAATCGGATTAAAATCTGTATAAAGAAAGCAATAACCGCAAGAATGCTATTTCCTCGCCACAGCACAATCCCCAGCAAAACAAATACAACAACGGACAAAGCACAATACATGAGAGAAAAAAACCATGCAAACAATGCCGCAAACCCAGCAAAAGACATGAGCTGATAACACTCATTTGCAAACTGTGCTGTTCCGATAAAGGACAGAATGAGTATCAGAAAATCAATCATAAGAAATAATTTGAATGATTTTCCAAATGAGTTGAAATTGCGTGCGCCCATTCTGTCCACCTCCATCAATCATCTGCTCAATTAACTGCCGAAGATAAGATATACCTTATCATGTCTCCGGCACATAAAAATTGCTGCATTTCTTGTCCAGATGGCTTGTCCAATTCCCAGAAAGAACCATCCGATTTTTTCATGCAAAACCAGCCGGTGTCGTACTCCGCAAAAATAATGTGCTGCTTTGCGATATCCTCATAATCGGCTTGGTTTTCCAAAAAATGATCTGTTCCATAAATGATGTATCCATCAAATTCAAGGCCGTCGCACTCTTTCAGAAACTTTATATATTCATCTGGAAGAGTGAGGTTTAACGCTGTCCGCACTTCTATAGTAAGGCGCTTGATTTTGTCGGCTCCGGCGGCGTCTGGGAGATCCCAGACGCCAGGAAATTTCCGCATTGTGTCGGTGATGGGCTTCAACGCTTCGGCATACATGGAAACACCTCACATTCTCACATGGATTTTATCACCAGATCGCCCCCACATTCCCATGCCTTTTCCAAGGCGTGCTGTAATATCAGAAGAAAATCTTCTCCATCACTTGTTACAAAATAGTTCGAAAGGTTTGTAATGTCAGGACTGATGTCGTCCCCCCACGGGGGCCTTGCGCTTAAATCTTCAATATCCCAAATCACATCAGATGGCTGGAATTTTGCTAACTCTTGTTTTATTTCTTTCAGTTCTACCAGAGCATCCTTGACATATTCACTTTTCAAACGGCCATGATATAAGTCGTTCATCAATCTTGGGAATTTACTGCCCCAATTTCCTTGTTCCAGTCTAAAACAGACAGTGGAAAAGAAAGCGTGCAAAAAACTTGCGGCTCCAATCTGATACCAATAAAATTCAACTTGCAATCCTACCATATTCATTTGCTCCTGGCTCAAGTAGTGATCTCCTGCCGTTCGCTGGCTGGACAATGTGTCCCAGGCAAACAGCTTTTCTTAGGAAGTTACACTGTTGTTACCCATGAATAAAAGATATAATCATGTTCCGTTTCCAAACACATCGTAACTTGGTTCCATTTAGGCGGCAGGAGATTTACTGCTTTCTTTACTGGTTGAAATACTATCTTGACACGCAGGTTCATTTCATTTATTTTTTCTGTTATAAATGTTATATCCTCATTGGAAGCCGGAAGATTGACCCGCTCTTTATATAATACAGTCCGCTTACCGTAAAGCTCTCCATCTGTTTCTAAAAAGGTTAATGCTGCCGTTATAAATTTATCTAACGAAGAAAATTCAGACGGGGAAGCAATAACCATTATGATGCTTTGTTCTGAAGCAGGACTATTAAAGCATAGATTTCCAAACTCAAATGCAATCACTAAAACACCTCCACCCATGATCCATGTGTTCCTCACATATAAAAGTCGTTTTTATTTCATTTTACCACTGGCGGTAGGAAATGGGAAGTCCCAGCAAGGAAAAGGGCAAACGCCGGTTGTTGGGTTTCGTATTCAGTTTTGGGTATGAAAAAGGCGCGGCCTGTCTGCCGTGCCTTGGTAGGTGGTGTTTGGTTACTATGCGCCCGCTGGCCGGGCAAAACAGCAGTCAAAACTCTACTTGCTCTTGGTGGATACGGTTAAAGTAATCAATCTCTTTTTGCCATTCAGAAAGTGCAATCGCAGATGGGGGCTCAAAGTTCCCTGCGCTTCTTCTCATCGCAATCCGATCTTCAATCGTATAGCAGCGCCCCAGCTTTTTGCTTTTGCATTTCTGAATAAAAGTACGGAAGTCATCCGCAAGTTTGATATATCGCTTTGGCCTGTCATGGTAACGGAAAAAAATTTCTCCGTTTTCCCGTCCCTCCACACAGATGAAAATGTTATCGCCAAACACATTGGAAGCGATAGGGAGCATATGATCTTTCAGAAATGCGGGTACAAGAAATTCAATCTCATGGAGTTCCAGTCCGTCCCCATCGTCCCGTAGCTCATAGAAAGAAACCAGATCGGATGACACACCGGACAGGCGGAAGTCGGTTTCCGGGGTTTCGCCGCCATTGTATTTCAGCAGGAAAGCCCGATACTCCTGCGGAAAGGTAAATCCATGTGCCGTTTCGTATTTGGAGAGAGCAACCTCCGTAACAGAATACTCTGATTTAGAAATTAGCATTGAAATTCCCCCTTTAGGTTATTTAATGTTTCGCCTTGCGCTGTCATTTTCTCATATTCCGTCCGCTGGCTGGCCCGATGATGATAAATGGGAAGTTGTTATTTCTCCAAAACCCATTTATCATTGATGTTTGAAAAGGTTAAACTGAAATCAGCATTTACATAAATTCCTACATATCCAACCGTAATATTGTCAGGAGTAATTTTTACCCATGACGGTTCAAACTGAAAATTCTTAATATCAAGTTGTGTTTGCTTTTTAAATTCTTCGCTATTGCTTTGTTGAACCAGATTGTCAATTATGTTGAAATTTTTGAGTAAGTCAATCAATGCCTTTTGGGGAATGCTATCCCCACCATAAAATTCTATTCCTGTTTCATCATCGGTAATCACATTTGGTATCAATATTTCTGTTCTAATATGTTCGATGAGATTTGTAAAATTAAAGCGGTTTAGTGGAAAATCTTTATTCATAGTAATAGCGCACCTCCCATTATGTTAATTTATCACTCTATTTCATTTATGGAATTTTCATCCTGCTCCAAAGCGATCACATCTGCAATATCACAGTTCAGCGCCCCGCAGAGCCGTAGGGTGGACTGATCTCATAATGCACTTGAAAATGCTTCAGTTCGTTCAGTATTTCTCTCATATCATGAGCACTTCCTGTAGCAATCAAAACCCGCTTATCGTTTAATACGCCCTTTGCTTGCACATAGTTCACATTGAACAATTTGGAATACGCTTTGATTGCGTCTAAACTGTGGTGCCCTTGATCCAAAACAAAATAGAGATGATAGATCGTCTTATCTATAGGCCCCAAAGAAGTTACAGGATACACAGGATCTGCAAAGTCGCAGAAGTAAGACTCAAAGATTTTTTCAGGAAATACCATAACTTGTCCCAAAGCATCCACGATCTCAACTGCGTCAATAGTATTCGAAAAAGCATACTCTTGACCAACTGTAAAACTTCCATCCTCTGGCAGTCGATAGCAGGAACATATCAAATGAAACCTGCTTTTATAGGTCATAGCATCGTTATACTCTGCCATTTTCCTCTTATTACATCCGGTTCTAAATCAACAATTTTTCCACTGGATGGGTACTTTGTCCCAGCGGGGAGCGGCCCGTAAAACTGATTTCATTTTACCACCAGCGGCAGGAAATGGGAAGTCCCTCGCCGATCCATGTCCCGGCGCTGGGTGTGGGTCTGCTCCTGTCTGCGGCGGGCCATGTAAAAGATGTTGCCCTCCTTTGGCTGAAAAATGGGTAAAAAAATGACCGTCCTCCGGGGCGTTCCCGGTGAGCAGTCAGTGTTCGGTTATAAGGTCCTCGGAAGGGGGACAGACGCAGGGCGGGTGTTTACCTTTTGGGGGCGGGCGCGGGAAGCAGTGCAAGCCGCGCAAGGGGTGCAGCCCCTTGGACGGAGCACAGCGAAGCAGAAACGGCGGGTTGCTTTAATCTGCAATCCGCCGTTCCGCCTCGCAGAGCGCACAAATACATGGCCGTCAGGCTATGTATAGAAGTGCGCCCTTTAGTTCCTAAAGGGATTTTTCAATGACTAAATAATCAAATTAGCATTACCTCAGTATTTGTAAGTGCTTTTGTCAATGCCTACTCTGTACCAGAGGCTATCTATCCATAATTATAATATTTCTGGTATTCCGGCAAAATACCATATTCATTGGTGATAACCTCTTTTGAGAGGGGCTGGTCGAATGGGACAGAGCGATAGGGCAAATCGCGGAAAGGCCTCTTGCCGCCCCGCATCCGTTCATAGAGCTTCCAGCGCTTGGCCGTCATAGATTTTGGATTGTTTTGGTCCTCGTGCTGCCAAAACTGACCACCCAGCAGATAGCTCTCCATCATTTCCTCCCAGTTCTGAAAAATTTTCTGTGCCTTTGTTCCGGCATCTACGCACAAATCCAGCATTTCCTGCATATTGATGTAACCCGCCAGATAGCAACATTGGGTGACATACGCACAACGACCCACGTCCCAGCCCAACAGGGCGTTTTCCCCATAGCGCCTCCATGCCATCAGCATTTTGGGCAAATAGCTGTCTTCGTTCGCGTTCGGATTGGCTTTGCGGGCTTCCTCAATCAGCTGTACTTCTGTCATATTCTGGTATCTGCGCGACAGAACTTCCATTTCCTGTCGGTACCGGATGCGCATTCCCATGTCAATCAGACCGCGCATTTCTTTGATAGCTGCCTCATGTCCCTGGATTTCCCAATACTCCCACAGCATTGCTTGGATGGCTTTCCGGTCTGGTTCGTCATTGTACCGGAAACCTGCCATCCGGTAAAAATTCGTGCGCCAGTTGGCTGCAATCAGGATGGAACCTGCGGCATTCATCCAGCGCAGGGTAGGTGACAGCGGGTTGCCCCTTTTCCGCCGCTGCCGTGACCGATAAACGCGATACAGAATACCGGCAAGACCAAGCCCTATGACTAAAGTAGCAGCCAGGGCGATAAAAGCCGTCATATCCCCCGTCAGAAAACAGAGGATGCCCATTCCAATAACAAGCAGGATAACGAACACAATTGTACATCCCATATGATACCCTCCTCCTTTCAGGGACTGCCTTCTTATTTCGGACTGCTTTGTCCGGCTCTTATGAGAATTTCCTTTGCACTGCGGAGAATCGCCGTATCGTCAGCAATCTTTTGACGCTGTTCTTCAACAGGGATGTCGATGTAAATATGAAAAGGATTGCGAAGCTGGCTGCAAGTTACATACAGGGATTTTTCAGAAAAGGAAAGATAAACATTTCCTTCCATAGCTTCCTGAAAAGCTGTAATCTGCTCCATCACCTGGGGGGTCAGGATGTAAAAAGCATTCTGCTCGTTCTCTGCAAACACCGCAAAATTTTCGTTGAATACACTGTTTTCTGTCTGAATTGACAGCGGGACTCTGGTTTCCCTGAGTTTAGACAAGGCTTTTTTAGAAAACACCTGGACAAAACCTTCACTGATCTTCCGATTATCAAAATAGGAAAAAACAATGACCTGTCCCTCAAACAGAATTTTGGGGGTAGAACTTCTTGCGGAAGCTTTTTCGCCAGTGCAGACATTGACAGCCCGGAAGGGAACTCCATCCAGCTTGCCGGACAGTTCATCCGACGATTGATAAAAGACCGACTGGCCTCCGGGGATTAACTTTAAACGGTTCATTTCCTCATAAGAAAGGCCGCCTCCGGCATTGTAGCGCAATTCGGAAAAATCCGGCAGTTGTCGGAGGGTGTCCAACACATATTTGTTTTTGAAATTGATACAAAAGAGGTCATAAGCTTTTTTATAGACCAGCATATAGTAAAAACCAAAAATGGCACCCGCAAAAATCACGCTGAGCATCAGGCCTCCAATCAGACCCCACAAGGCCCCCTGGGTTGCTGGGTCTCCAAAGCCGTATTCACTGATGGAGACAAACAAAAATCGGTTTTTCACCAGTGTCAATCCTATAAACAAAATCAGGCACACCGGGAGCAGCTTCCGCAGAATCTTATGTTTTTTTACAGCGTTCTGCCGCAGCCGCTCCAACTTGACACCGCTGATATTCTGTTCCGCCATTTTCATAGATTTTTTCCCCCTTCTTCTTAAAACTGCACCTGAAAGTCTTTTTTCTTTTCTTCCACAGCGTAAAACTTCGCCTCTTTCATTCCATGAAGTTTTGCCAAAAGGAGATAAGGAAAGGTGTGAAGTCTCTGATTATACAAGGATACATTCGAGTTATAGAGCCGTCTCGCTGCCTGTAAGTGCTCCTCTGCGTCAAAAATATCCTGCTGGAAATGCTGCATGGACGCATAGGAATAAAGGGTTGGGTATTGCTCAGCCAGTGCATTGATGGCAGAGTTGACCCCGGTGAGTCCCTGCTGGGCGGAAGTAAGCAAGCCGAGTTTCCGATCCAGACTTACCTGATGTCCGATCAGCCCGTCATCCCCCATACCCGGTGTTTCCGCCCCAAAAGAATGATCCTGCCCTCGCTGCTGATCCAACTGCTGCCGGATTGTTTCCATCTGCTTTTGCTGTTCGGCAATCGTCTCGCTGATTGCTTTGACCGCTTCCTCAGACAGTTGTTTCTTTTCCTGAAATATGCTTTCGTTCAGTTCTTTCCCCGCGCGGGTAGATGTGACTTCTGTGTAGATCTGATACTCATGCGCCAGATACTTTTTTACTGCCTCAATTTCTTCCGACAGCATATCGTAGCGTTTCTCCAAAGCAACATCAATGCCCGCGCTGCCTTCCTGCACCTTGACGGAAAGCCGCTGCAAACGGTTATAGAACTTAATGTAAAGAATGAGTAGCACCGCAACAACTGCCACTAAAATAACTATCCACATTATGAAACCCTCCCACACATTGAAATATTAGTCAAAACCCTCAATTTCCTGCGTTTATTATAGCAAACCTGAAATCTTTTGTAAAACTGTTTTGGGCGGCTTATTCTTCTGTTTTTCAACGGTTTAACCTTCTTGGAATGAGGACATAAATCCTGTTCGGCGCTCTGATTTCCCAGCGCACCCGCAGGATCAGAGTCCATCGTCCCAGCTCCCGCAAGGCCCGCTTACAGGTCTGCGTACTGCGCCCCAGCGCCACGGTCGGTTCTGCGAGGGGAAATTCGCGGGGGGTCAGTTTCAGGCATAGGAAAGGCGCGGTCTGCTGGCCGCGCCTTTGTTTTTATGTGCTCTCATTCTTTTTGGCTGTAATCCAATTCATAAAAACTTCTCCTGCACTAATATTAGTTTTTGCGGAACAAATCTCTTTATATTGATAAGCAACATTAAATTTTTTTGTTTTCACATCATAAATCATTTTAATCTCTGTGGGGGTGGGATAGTTGTATTTCGCACATATTTCTTTAATCTTGTCCAGTCCGTGTGTTCCTGTTCTTAAAAGTTCCATAGCACAAGAAGGGACTGTCCCCATTTCATTTAATGTTTTGATTTTTCCGTCTAATTCAAAGAACACATTGAACATCTGGCTCTTGGCTTCTATGGAACAATAGGCAAATATTTTATCTGCTGCTTTACCGACCATGTTTAATGTAAGCGCAATCAGTTCAGACTGCGTATCCATCAATTCATCTTCAAACACCTTATCCTTTTTTCCACCTTTTAGCTTATCAAAAATCCCCATAGAAATTCTTCCTCCTGTTCATCGCCGCCCGCTGGCCGGAAAAAGTGTCCAGAGGTTGGGATAGTCTGCGCTGGTTTCCTCACGAAGCAGTCATTGCTTTCTTAAAATCCTCAAATAGTTTGAAGACTGATTCAACTATTTCATCTAAATCTTCATAAGTTCCAAAAATCGGCTTCTTTATTTTGTAGTTTGGAGCAATCATCAATCTGGAATATTCTCCTATTGGCAGCCCTAAGATTAGATTTCCGTTTTCTTTTACGATCCAGACTATATCTACCAGGCCGCCATCTAAGATCATGTTGCTGGAGAACGTATAGGTTCCTATCTGAACTTCCTCAATCCAGAAATATTTCTCCTTGCTTTCAAAATGTGCTTTATATCCCAACTGTGCAAGACTGTCCAAAACAATTTCACCATCAATATAACGCAGCCTTTCATTTTGATATGTACCCCCTTTACTGGACACCCAGTAGAGGGGGTATTATTATGCGGTACACATATGAGTACAAAAGGAAATGTGTAGAACTGTATCGAGAAGGAAAATGGCCAGAAACGCCGGAAGGTGTTAGCGATAAATCCTTTCGGGATAAAGTGAGACTATGGGTAAGAGCAGAGGATAGCCGCGGTCCAGAAGCACTGAAACACAAAAATTTCAACAGGAACTGGACACCAGAAGAACGGCTGGAACTAGTATCCCAAGTAATGTCCGGAAAATCCTGTGTGTCAGTGGCAATCGAGGCCGGTATTCAAGATAGACTATTGTATCAATGGGTTCAAAACTATAAAACAAAGGGGTATAATGGCCTGGTAGAAATGAAAAAAGGTCGTCCAAGTAAAGGGGTACCCCAAATGAAAAAGGAAGAAGCAAGGCCACTGAATGAATCCGAACGAGAAGAATTGATCCGGCTTCGGGCAGAAAACGAGTATATAAAGGCGGAGAATGAAGTTATAAAAAAAGAGCTCGCCTTGAGAGAAGAGAGGCACGCAGCGCAACTCAAGGCGAGAAAGCAGCGATCATCAAAGAGCTGCGTGAAAAAGGATACCAATTGAAATATCTGTTGAAATCTATGCAGATGGCACGGTCTACCTATTATTTTGAGTTGAGCAAGGCCGATCAAGTTGCTGTTCGAAACCATTGCTTGGCAGATGAAATCAAAGACATTTTCTCACAGCATAAAGGCCGCTACGGTGTGCGAAGAGTATATCAGGAACTGATAAAGCGCGGCCACAAGGTCAATCATAAGCGGGTACAACGGCTTATGCACACTATGGGGTTGGCAGGAAAGCGCCCAAAGGAAAAGTATCATTCCTACAAGGGCGAGGTCGGCAAGGTTGCTGAGAATATCCTTGACCGGGATTTCAGCACGACAGCTCCTATGCAAAAATGGACTACCGATGTATCTCAGTTCGGTTTTTCGTGGGGGAAGTGTTATCTCTCTCCTATACTCGACATGAACACAAACGAAATCATTTCTTATGATTTATCTCAAAGTGCCAATATGGAACAGATCCAGAGAATGTTGGCCGGCGCCTTTACGAAGTTTCCCTCTGTAGATGGCCTGATCTTTCACTCTGATCAAGGGTGGCAGTACCAGCACGTGTACTTCAGGCAGGCACTTAAAGATCACAAAATCATTCAATCCATGTCAAGGAAGGGCAACTGTTACGACAATTGCATCATGGAGACCTTCTTTGGACGGATGAAAAACGAGATGTTCTACGGGCATGAAAAAGAGTATTCCTCTTTTGAAACATTTGCCAAGGCTGTTGACGGCTACATAAATTACTACAACAACGAAAGAATCCAAGAGAAAACAAAATGGATGCCTCCTACAAAATTCAGAGAGGCATCCATGTGCACCTAATTCAATTTTTTATGCGCCGGGGTCGTGTCAAGATTTTTTCGCACTTTAGTTTGCAAGCTCTGGCATGAATGGAGTCAGCCGGCAATGGAGGCATCCTCAATGGCGGCCTCCAGGTGCTTCATATTCA
>OCAD01000199.1_pt1 | contig 51355 bp, 39 predicted proteins | sample 1538261 | NCBI WGS metagenome assembly OCAD01 (sample SAMEA2580261, study PRJEB22360) | human gut metagenome | biome: human gut; feature: human-associated habitat; material: faeces | place: Denmark | collected 2008/2010
AAAGAAGCTGCGCCGCGGGGGAGGCGACCCAAATGGCTTTCTCATATCGTCTTTTCATGCATGTAATGTGTGACGTGTTAGCTAAACGCCATTTCGGCAATGGGATGGTCGAGTATGGGCGGTTTGGCACCTTGCGCCTGCTGTCATTGGTGTAGCAAGCACTTGATTTAGACTACTTAAAGTCTATAATCAAAGAAAAACTCTGATATATCTTTTCAAAATAATGAAAGGAATGTTGAGTACCATGCTTTGTCAGTTCACCTTTAAGAACTATCGGTCCTATCGCGACGAGGCTGAGCTTTCCATGCAGGCGACGCCGATGAAGGAGTTTGAGCGTTCCCTCATCGAGTGCTCCGACGGGCAGAGTTTCCTTCCGGTGGCTGCGGTGTACGGGCCCAACGCTGGCGGTAAGTCTAACCTGCTCGAGGCTCTTGATTACGTTCGTTCGGCGGTGGCCAGACCAATTAGATTGCTGTCTGCCAGCGCTGATACGCCAGCGGGTGATCGCCCTTTGATAGCCCGTTGTTCGGCGTTTGAATTTGATGACGTGTCTGCTGCCGAGCCCACCGAGTTCGAGCTCTATTACCGCGCGGGCGAGCATGAGTACCGCTATGTTCTGTCTGTACACGCCGATGAGATCGTGTCCGAAGGGCTGTGGCGGCGTAAATTGGGAGCGTCGCGTACGGCGATGCTGTTCGAGCGCGAGGATACAAAGGTTGAACTCGGCCCCACACTGCGTAAGCTTGTGACGGCTGCGAGGTTCAACCCGAGCCTGCCGTACCTATCGTTCCTTTGCATCAACTTCGATGTGCCGGTGGTCCAGGAGGCGGCCAGCTGGTTTCTCGACGCTGTGTTTCTCAACTACAACAGTTCCTACCTTGAGCGGATGCTCGAGCAAATGCTCGACGAGGGCGACTCGCGCGAGGTCACGCGTTTTTTGCGCGCCGTTGATGTGCGTATTGATGGCTTCAGAGTGGAGAGGGCGCCGGAGTGGCGCGGCCAGCGCGTCTTCGTGAGGCACAAGGTGAGGGGCAAGGCGTACGAGCTGCGTTTATCCGAGGAATCTGCCGGTACCCAGAAGCTCATGGGGTTGGCTGCGTATCTGATGACAGCGCTTGAGCGTGGTGGCACCGTTGTGGTAGACGAGCTCGACGCCAAACTGCACCCGAAGCTTCTTCGCTATGTGATTCTGCTGTTTAAGGATCCTGAGGTCAACAAGAGTGGCGCGCAGCTCATCTTCTCGTCCCAGGATGTGTCAACCATGCGAAACGATGTGTTCCGCCGTGACGAGATATGGTTCGCTGCACGCGGCGAGGGGGAGGCGAGCCAACTGTGGTCTCTCGCCGATATCCACGAGGCAAACGGTAATCTGGTAAGCAAGAACGCGGCTTTCGACAAGCAATACCTGTCCGGTCGCTACGGCGCCGATCCGTACCTCACCCGCATCGAGGAGTGGGATTAGCATGGTGGTGAAGAAGTCGAAGGGCTGGCGTAGCGGCAAGCGAGAGGGCCGCTCGCGCATGGTTCAGATGACGCGTCATCTTGTAGTGAGCGAGGGCAAGGAGACCGAGCCTCGCTACTTTGAGGGCGTGCGTGCGGCGTTGGGCGCGGCGAACGAGCGCAAGGTTGCCATTGTCGTTAAGGGGACCGGCAGACACACGCTTGACCTGCTTGACTTCGCCGTCGAACACTGTCGCTATGCGCCCGAGACGTTCGATCACGTGTGGCTCGTGTATGACAAGGATGACTTTCCTGCGTCCGACTTTGATGCGATGAAGCGCAAATGTGACGAGCTCTCCGATGGTTCGAGGACCTTCCATGCGTTGTGGTCGAACCCCTGCTTCGAGCTGTGGCCGCTTTTGCACTTTCGCTACACGACCGCGCATATGTCCGCGTCCGACTGCCAGCATGCCCTCGCGCAGGAGATGTCGAAGAACTTGGGCATCGAGTACCGCAAGAACCTGGACGGGATGTTTGGGGCAGTGGATGATAGGCGAGGCGAAGCATTGGAGCGTGCTGGGCGCCTCGTCGCGTACCATAGGGAACTGGGTAACATTAAGCCATCTGCGCAAAACCCTGCAACTAAGGTGGGCGAAATTTTCGATGTAATCGGGCCGTATCTGGTTGGCTAGGCGAGTCGCTGGATTGGCTTTCCGGTTAGTGCGATTGGCGGATTGTACTGCGCTATTGCGAGTCCGGTGCGTAGGAGAAGTGCGGGGAAAATCGAAACTCGCCGAGCGCACATCGATTTTTGCCAACAAAACTGCAGGTCGCGGATGCCCAAAACAGGGGACTGTTTGACAGATCTCGGTTTTTCACCGTACCCCCGATTGGGTGCGCATTTAGCACCCTCGATGTCCCCACATTCCCTAAAAAAGTTCTTAAAACAGCCTTAAAGACGTTTCAGCTCGCGTTGACAGCGTAAAATACGCATGTTTGACTATGTCTAAAGTGGATTTTAGGGGGGGGAGTGCGCCATGGAGGTGCTGGTTGTTGGCAACACCGCATATGTTGACGATGACTTTTGTGCCAAGGCGTTCCCCGGGGACCATGTCCAGGTCGTCGCTGCCGCGGAAGCGCGCCGCGACGAGTCATCGCCCCATGCCTCGTGGAAAGAGCTTCTGCAACACCTGGATCAGGCCTACGAGTTCGACCGCGTGGTCTACCTATCCAATTACCTTACCCCGCATACCGATACCGTGGGCGATATCGAGACGCTGCGCTCGGTCTTTCGTGCGTGCGCGGGTCACCGGGTCCAACTGCTGTATGTAGCGGGGCCCGCGGGTGCCGAGGGCGCCGCCGATGCCGCGGGGCGAACGGGCAAGGGCATTATCGCGCACGCAGCCAACGACTTGTGCCGCTACTACGCTGCTCGCGAGGGCGTTCAGACCAAGATTCTGCGCGTGCCGTTCCTGTATACCGCGTCTGCCGCGCTGGAGGACCCGTTTTTGGTGCCGCTATTCGACGCGTGCTCAACCGGATCGGTCGCTCTGCAGGGCGCGCAGGATGCGGCTTTTCCCCTGCTGTGCGCCGAGGAGCTCGCGGTGCTGGTGTGCCGCATCTTTGACAGCTGGGACGCCTCCTTTGAGACGCTCGACGTTGCCGATACCTTCCATCACGCGGCGGGTGAGGTGGGCGACGCCCTCAAGGCGCTGTTCCCCGGCCTTGCCGTTGCCTATGGCGATTCTGCCGGCTACGCCCTGCCCGCCAGCGACGTCGCTCGCGTGCGCTATGGCTGGTTTCAGCGCTATGACTTGCTGCGCGATCTCTCGACCATTCAAGCTCGCTGGGGCGCTGGACGCATCAAAAAGATCAACCCGCTGCGTGCCGCCATGGACCGCATCCAGATGCGCTCGCTGCCCATCAAATGCCTGGAGACGGGCGTTGCCTGGGTTCTGTTCGAGGTGCTGGAGCATCTGTTCTCACAATCGGCCCAGCTCAACGTGCTCGATTATCGCCTGCTCTACGTGGTGTTGATCGGCACGCTGTATGGCTTGGACTTTGGCCTGGTTGCGGCGCTGCTGGCGTCGGTGGGTTTGGCCGCGAGCTACTTTACTCAGTACGGCTATACCTTCCAGGGCCTGTTCTACGAGCCGTCCAACTGGCTGCCGTTTATTGCGTACTTTGTGGTGGGTGCCGTGTGCGGCTATGTGCAGCTGCGCAACAGCGAAGCCATTAGGGCGGAGCGCGATCAAAACGAGCTCGTGCGCAACCGCAATACGTTCCTTACGCAGCTCTACCACGACGCGATCGAGGATAAGCGCGCGTACAGGCGCCAGATCGTGGGTCGCCACGACAGCTTTGGCAAGATCTTTGCGGTGACGCAGGAGCTCGACATGCTCAACCCACGCGACATCTATCGCAAGTGCTGCGAGCTTTTGGGCGAGATCCTCGAGAACGATTCCGTGGCGATCTACCATGTTTCGGGCGGGGCATTTGCACGCCTGGTGGCTGCAAGTCCTGCGATTGCCGAAGATGCCGCACGCTCGCTCACGCTTGAGCAGCTTGCACCTCTTTTGGGCGACGGGGGTCGTTCGAACCTGTGGGTGAACCGCGAGCTGACGCCGGGGCTTCCCATGTTTGGATACACGATCGAGCGCGACGGGGCACCCGCCGTGTTGATCTTTGTGCGTAGCGCGGCCGAAAACCAAATGACCCTCTATTATCAAAACCTGTTCCGCATCTTGTGCGGCCTGGTCGAAAGCGCGCTGGGCCGTGCCTTTGACTATGAGGCGGTGGCGCAGGATAAACGCTGCGTTGACGGCACTTGTGTGCTCAAGCAGGCTGCCTTTGGCCAAGAGCTCGCGGCAGAGCAGGCGCTGGCAGATAGCAAGATGGGGAGTTTTTTGCTCCTGCGCGTGGTACCGGGCATGGAGCCTGTCGGCGAGCTGGTGGGCGCAATTGGGTCGGCAATCCGCGAGAGCGACGCGGCGGGCTTGGTCGACGGCGACGTACTCTACCTGCTTATGCGTCAGGCAAAGGCGTGCGATCTGCCCATTATCCGCGAGCGCCTGAGCGCAAAGCATATTGCGGTGGAACCCGTCGACGGCGAGGACATCGTGGCGTTGTTGCAGCACATCTCTTACACCGGTGACGGTGAGGGGGGTGCCGCTTGATCTCGCTTGTCGTTGCTGCCGTCTTGCTGCTGATTCATGCGTTGGTTTGCCTGATGCTGTGGACGCTCATGAAGCTGGGCCTGCTGCCGGTGCGCGGGCACATGCTGGCTGTGATAGTGCTGGTGCCGCTGTGGGGTCCGTTGCTGGTGGTTCTGCTATCGGTCTGCAGCGCGGTGTTTTGCGAGGGGCTGAAAGAGTCTGCGCTAGAGTCGCTGCGCTTTAACGACGACCTGCATCGCAGCATCCTGGTGCACGACCGTGACGCCGATGCGGGCGTGGTCCCGCTCGAGGAGGCGCTCATCGTCAACGACCCGGCATACCGGCGCCGCCTAATGCTCTCCATGCTCACCGAGGAGCCCGACGCGTACCTGGCACAGCTGCAGGCGGCTAAGCTTAACGACGACGTTGAGGTGGCGCATTATGCCGCGACGGCGGTGGCGCAGATCTCCAAGGAGTCCGACCTTAAACTGCAACAGCTGGAGCGTGCCTTTAAGACGGACCCGAGCGCGCAAAACCTCAACGAATACTGCGATTTTCTTGGTGAATACTTGGGCTCGGGCTTGGCCGAGGGGCGCGTGGCTCAGATTCAGCGCCAACAGTACGCGCGCCTGCTTGCGCGTCGCTGCGAGCGCGAGGATACCCTTGAGCTGCGCATTCGATACGCGACGGCTCTGGCCGATGTCGGACAGATCGACGAGGCGCAGGCCGTGACCGACCAGCTGGTGCTCGACGTGCCCGACGAGCAGGAGGTTTGGATGCTTTGCCTGCGCCTGGCCGTGATGCGCCGCGACGGTGACGAAGTCCACCGTGTGATCGATGCGATTGACAAGCAACATGTGTATTTAAGCGCCGACAACCGCGAAAAGTTGGCGTTTTGGCGCGACGGGGAGGAGGCCAGATGAGCGTGGTGCAACATATCCGCGACCGAGCAGGCCGCTTTCGTTGGATGGGACTCCTCGTGGTGTGGGCTGTTTTTATCGTCATGGCCGCCGTGCTGCTGGTGGAGCGTGCCGGCGTGCAGTACAGTGCGGGCCAGCATAAGCTGGGGATGCTTGCCGCCAACGATGCGGTGCCGGCCTCCTCGGCAATCTTTGGCCAAAAGCCCACGTGCCTGGTCATTACCGATTCCGATCAAGCTGGCGTCGAGGACGTAAAGGAACAGTTCGACCAGATCCTGCTCGACATGAAGATCGCGCACCGCGATGTTGATATTGCCACCGACGGTGCGGACGCGATCCCATCGCTCACGTCGTTTGATCGCGTGATTGTGCTTATGCCCTCGCTTGACGGGCTGGGTACGCATCTGACCGATCTGATGAGTTGGGTGAGTGCGGGCGGCTCACTCATGCTGGGCATGACGCCAGATAACTCGAACTACCTGCAGGCTTTTGCTTCCAAGCTTGGCATTGAATCGGCCGGATATGACTATGTAAAAGCCGAAAGTATCGTTCCGAGTGAGGACTTTATGCTGGGCGGGGGAGAGCGCTACGAGTTCTCGGATCCCTTCGATTCTTCACTTTCGGTTTCATTGCGCGAAACGGCGCACGTATGGGCAAAGACCGGTGACGCGGACACGCCGCTCATTTGGTCTAACGATTGCGGCAGTGGTCACACCGTGGTGTGCAACATTGGCATCTACGACAAGGTCATGCGTGGGTTCTATGCTTCGGCCATCAGCTTGCTGGGTGATGCCACGGCCTATCCGGTCATCAACAGCGCCGTGTTCTATTTGGACGACTTTCCTAGCCCCGTGCCCTCGGGCGACGGCACCTACATCAAGCGCGACTACGGGCTTTCCGTCGCCGATTTTTACACCAAGGTCTGGTGGCCCGATCTGCAAAAGCTCGCGCAAAAATATGGCATTCGCTATACCGGCGTGATGATCGAAAACTACGAGGACGCGGTCAACCAGACCGAGCCCGCGCGACAGGCCGATACCACGCAGTTCCGCTATTTTGGCGGCATGCTGCTGCAGATGGGCGGTGAGCTGGGCTTTCACGGCTACAACCATCAGCCGCTCGCGCTCTGGGACACCGACTACGGCACGCTGTACGACTACAAGACCTGGAAGAACAAAGAGACGCTTGTCGCTTCACTCAACGAACTTATCGCGTTTCAGGACGAGGTCCTGCCCAACGCGCGCGGCTCGGTCTACGTGCCACCGTCAAATATCCTTTCGGCCCGCGCGCGCAAGCTTATCGGTACCGATGTTCCGCGCATTAAGACCATTGCCAGTACGTATTTTGAGGACGGCACCGACCTGCCGTACGTGCAGGAGTTTGGCGTGGCGAGTGATGGCATCGTGGAGCAGCCGCGCATTGTCTCGGGCGGCATGGTCGGCGATTCCTATATGCGCCTGGCTGCCGTATCCGAGCTCAACATGCACTACGTAAGCACGCACTTTATGCACCCGGACGACCTGCTCGATCCCGATCGCGGCGCTACGGAGGGCTGGGAGGTCTACAAGGGCGGCCTGACCGACTACCTGGACTGGCTTACCAAGTTTGCGTCCGGCCTGCGTCGCCAGACCGGCTCGGAATGCTCGGGCGCCATCCAGCGCTTTTCGTCGGTGACGGTGGGCATGGATACCAGCGCGGATGCCTGGACGCTCAGTCTGGGCAATTTTCACGACGAGGCGTGGCTCATGTTCCGCGCCAATAATGGCGAGCCAGGTGCGGTGACGGGTGGCGAACTAACGCACCTTACGGGCAATCTGTATCTGCTCAAGGCAAATGATAAGACCCTGACGATCGAGCGCAAGGAGGGTGGCGACAGATGAGAATCTGCTTGGTACTCGAGGGTTGCTACCCCTATGTGCACGGCGGCGTATCTACCTGGATGCATGGCTATATCCAGGCCATGCCCGAGCACGAGTTCGTGCTGTGGGTGATTGGCGCGCATGCTGCCGACCGCGGCAAATTTGTCTACGAGCTGCCCAGCAACGTGGTCGAGGTGCACGAGGTGTTCCTGGACGATGCCCTGCGGCTTTCGGGCGAGCAGCACGAAGCCAGTTTTAACGACCGTGAGCGCGAGGCGCTACGCCGTCTGGTGTCGCTCTCCAATCCGGACTGGGACGTGTTATTCGATATCTTCCACCGCCGTCGCGTGCATCCGCTCTCGTTTTTGCAGAGCCGCACGTTTATGGATATCTTTCGCGATGTGTGCCTGGCCGAGTATCCCTACACGCCCTTTGCCGATGCATTCCACACCATGCGCTCCATGTTGCTGCCCGTGCTCTACCTGTTGGGCAGCGAGGTGCCGGTGGCCGATGTGTACCATGCCATCTCGACCGGCTACGGTGGCCTGCTCGCCTGCCTGGGCTCAAGCGTTCACCATGCGCCGGTGCTGCTGACCGAGCATGGCATCTATACCCGCGAGCGCGAGGAAGAGATCATTCGCGCCGATTGGGTGGTGCCGTCGTTTAAGGACCGCTGGATTCGCTTTTTCTACCTGCTTTCGGAGGAGATCTACCGTCGCGCCTTTCGCGTGACGAGCCTGTTTCACAACGCCCGCAAGACGCAGATTGATATGGGCTGCGATGCGGACAAATGCCTGGTCATCCCCAACGGCATCCAGTTCGATCGCTTTAAGGATATTCCCTTAAAGCCCGATGACGGCTGGGTGGACATTGGCGCGGTGGTGCGCCTGGCGCCCATCAAGGATGTCAAGACCATGATTTATGCCTTCTTTGAGCTGCACGAGCGCCTGCCCAAGGTGCGCCTGCACATCATGGGTGGCGTGGACGACGAGGAGTACGGCGCCGAGTGCCACGCGCTGGTCGAAACCCTGGGCGTGCGCGACCTGATCTTTACCGGCCGCGTCAACGTGGTCGAGTACATGGAAAAGCTCGACTTTACCATTTTGACGAGCATCTCCGAGGGCCAGCCGCTCAGCGTGCTGGAGTCGCTTGCAGCGCGCCGTCCCTGCGTGACGACTGAGGTGGGCTGCTGTCGCGAGCTTCTCGAAGGCGCCCCGGGCGACGACTTTGGCGTGGCGGGTTTTGTGACGCCGCCAATGTATCGCAAGGGCTTGGCCGATGCCATGGAACGCATGTGCACAAGCCGCGCTCGTCGCATTGAGATGGGGGAGCGCGGCCAGCGTCGCGTTGCCACGTACTTCTTGCACGAGCAGATGCTCGCCAACTATCGCGCGCTGTACGACGAGACGGCGCGTGCGTTTAACCTGCCCAGAGAGGGGGAGTAGCCGGTGGCCGGAATCGGTTTTGAGCTCAAGCGCCTGTTTAGGCGTAAGGGTCTGTTTGCCACGATGCGCGCTTACGGCTACGCCGGCATTGTGTGCACGGGCCCCATGCTGTTGGGCGTGCTGCTCCAGGTGGGTATCTTGGTGCTGTGCGGTCTGTGGGGCGTGGGCCGAGCCAACCAGGACTTGCTGGTGTGCATGGTGACCTATACGCTGCTGGCGTCGCTCACGCTCACGAGTTTTTCTCTATGCCGGTCACGCGCTTTTTGGCCGACATGCTCTTTGCCGAGCGCGAGGATGAGATCCTGCCTTCGTTTTGGGGGTCTAATGCCATCATGCTCGTTGCGGGCACCGTGCTCTACGGCGTCTTTTTGCTGTTCTCGGGCGCCACGCTGCTGCAGGGACTGCTGTGCCTGTGGCTGTTTAACATTATGATCGTCAACTGGAACGGCATGAGTTACCTCACGGCCATCAAGGATTACCGCGGCATCCTTTGCAGCTTTGCGGCCGCCATTGGCGTGGCGTGCCTGTGCGCCCTGGCCGCGCTGGCGCTGGGACTGCCGCCGGTCGAGGGCCTGTTGGCGTCAATTGCTCTGGGCTACGGCGTCATGCTCGCCTGGGACGTGGTACTGCTGTACCGGTATTTTCCTCAGAGCGACCGCAGCCCCTGGCCCTTTTTGCAGTGGCTCGATCAGTTTATGCCGCTGGCGCTCACGGGTCTGTTAACCAATCTGGGACTCTTTGCGCACCTGGTGATTATTTGGGCCGGTCCCATTGGCGTGCAGGTCAAGGGCTTGTTTTATGGCGCGCCCTACTACGATGTGCCGGCGCTCATCGCGTTTTTGACGATCCTGGTCACGACCGTCAACTTTGTGGTCTCGGTCGAGGTCAATTTCTATCCGCGCTATCGCGACTACTACAGCCTGTTCAACGACGGCGGCGTGGTGGGCGACATTGTGGTGGCAGAGGAGGGGATGCTCTCCACGCTCAACAGCGAACTGCGCTTTTGCGCGCTCAAACAGTTGTTTGTGACCGCGGCGGTCATCTCGCTCGAGACCACGGTGCTCTCGGCCCTGCCGCTGGGCTTTAACAACCTGATGCATGGGTATTTTCGCACGCTGTGCGTGGGCTATGGCCTGTATGCCGTGGGCAATACGGTGATGCTCATCTTGCTTTACTTTACCGACTACAAGGGGGCCGTGTTGGCCTCGGGGTTGTTTGCCGGTGTGGCCGGGCTGGCGACTGCCGTGTCGTTGCTTTTGCCGCAGCAGTTTTACGGCTTTGGCTTTTTGTTGGGTGCGGCGGTGTTTTTTATCGTGGCGCTGCTGCGGCTCGATACCTATACCGCCAACTTGCCGTATCGTATCCTGAGCCAGCAGCCCATTGTGGCGACCGACAAGACGGGCTGGTTTACCGAACTTGGCCGGGTGCTCGACCGTGTTGAGCAATGCTACGAGGACAAGCGCGCGGGCGGTGAGCCGCGCAGTGCGTTTGAACGTATGGTGGTTCGCCTGTATCAAAAACATTGGGGAGGTTCTGATGATCGATAAGTTGATGTCTCGCCGCTGCCTGATCGAGGCGGCTGCCGGCGCGCTGTTGCTTTCGGGCTGTTCGTCTCAGGACGAATCCTCGACTAAAAAGGTCAAAAAGCAGGACAAGATTAAAAAGGCTGAGGCCTCGAATAAGGCCAAACACCTGCGCGACAAGGACGAGCTCTACGGGGTCTACGACGACTCGGGCATTGTGACCATGTACCTGACGGTCTCGCGCGGCAACAGCTCCGAGAACACCGACCACAGCTGGGCCGAGATCAACACGTACTCGGTGTATGACTATGCCGACATGGGCGTGACGCGCTATCAGGTTATGGGGCTTTTGCAGGCGGGCGACGAAGACGGCCCGGTGGCCGGTGAGGTTGGCTATGGCGAGGAAGCGCCCAATGCTACCGTGCAGGTGCGTGGCCAGACGTCGAGCATGAACTCGCAAAAGAATTACAAGGTTGAGCTCAAAAAGGGCAAGGGTAGCTGGCGCCAACAGCGCGCGATTGCGCTCAACAAGCACATGGGCGAGGGTATGCGTTTTCGCAACAAGATGGCCTATGACCTTATCCGCGGGATTCCCCAGATGATGGGCCTGCGCACGCAGTTTGTGCATCTGTGGGTGTGCGACCAGACCGAAAAGTCAAACGATACCTTTGAGGACTACGGCCTGTTTACGCAGGTGGAGCAGCTCAACAAGACGGCGCTTAAGGCACATGGCCTAGATAAGAGCGGGCACCTGTACAAGGTGAACAGCTTTGATTTCCATCGCTACGAGGACACCATTAAGCTTGCCGATGATCCCGACTACAACCAGGCAAGCTTTGAAGGCATGCTCGAGATTAAGGGCGATACGGACCACACCAAGCTCATCGAGATGCTCGATGCGTTCAACGACGAATCGCAAAAGATCGATGACGTGCTCGACACCTACTTTGATACCGAGAACCTGGTCTATTGGTTGGCGTTTCAGATCCTGACGGGCAACTGCGATACGCAGAACCGTAACTGCTATCTGTACAGCCCGCTTAACTCCAAGGTCTGGTATATCCTGGATTGGGATAACGACGGCATGCTGCGTAAGCTGGAGCTTTCTCTTACCGGGTTTTCGGACTACGCGAGCTGGGAGCGCGGCGCAAGCAACTACTGGGGTAACGTGCTGTTTAACCGCGCGTTGCGCAGCAAGTCGTTCCGCAGCGAACTCGACCGTGCCGTCAAGGACTTGCGCTCGTATTTGACCGAGACTCGCCTGACCAAGATGATCAAGCACTACCGCGAGGTGACTGAATCCCTGGTCTTCGCTTCGCCCGATATCGATAATCTGCCTGTCACCAAGGACCAATACGAGCAGATTGCCGCGGCGATTCCGGCCGAGATCGAAGAGAACTATAAGAGCTTCCGCGAGAGCTATAAAAAGCCCATGCCGTTCTACATCGGTGTGCCGCAGATCGATAACGGCAAGCTGCGCATTAACTGGGATGCGTCCTACGACTTTGAGGCGCGCGACATTCGCTACACCGTAGAACTTGCGCGCGACTATGCCATAAGCGATGTGGTCTTTAAGGCCGAGGACGTGCTGCTTCCCGAGGTGACCTGTGATGCGCCCGATACCGGCCAGTACTTTGTGCGCGTGCGTGCCACTAACTCCGACGGTTATACGCAAGATGCGTTTGAATATTACGTTACCGACGATGGCAAACAGTACGGCATGAAGTGTTTTTACGTGCAAGACGGCGGTAAGGTCGTGGAGGATACGTATGAGGAGGGCTAGCGCGCTGCTTGAGCGCTTGGCGGCCCCGCCTGTGCGTGCCACGCAGGAGCGTTACCGCCACGAGCTCAAATATCTCATTAACGAGGGCGAGCACGCTGCGCTTGCCTGTCGCATGGCGCCGGTGTTTAAGCTGGACAAGCATGCGCGGGCGGGCGGTTACACCATTCGCAGCCTGTACTTTGACGACCACTGCAACTCGGCCTACGAGGAAAAAGACACCGGCATTCTCATGCGCAAAAAGTATCGCGTTCGCATCTATAACGGCAGCGACAAGGTGATTAAGCTCGAGCGCAAAAAGAAGTACGGCAGCTGGATCTACAAGGAGGACGCGCCGCTCACGCGCGGCGAGTTTGAGCAGATTTTGGCTGGCGACTACGGCTTTTTGCTAAGGAGTCCCTATCCGCTCTGTCGCGAGTTCTACATCGAGTGCATCTGCAACATGATGCGCCCACGGACCATCGTGGACTACGAGCGCGAGCCGTGGGTGATGGATGAGGGCACCGTGCGTATTACGTTTGACATGAACGTGCGTGCCGCGGTGGGAAGCTTCGATATCTTTGACGTGACGCTGCCCGCGCTGCCGGTCCTGGAGCCCGGCAAGCTGGTGATGGAGGTCAAGTTTACGGAGTTCTGCCCGCAGCTCGTGCGCGATATGGTGCCGCCGGGCGCGGCCGAGCTTACGGCGGTCTCCAAGTACTGCCTGTGTTACGAAAAGACTGCCTACCTGCGCGGATTTAATTACTGGGATTCGGATTTTGAGAACCGAGGGGATATTTAGACCATGAGCACCAGGGACTTTTTTAAGAACTCCGTCTTGGAGGCGTTTGGCCAGGTCGACCCTGCCAAGATCGGCCTGTCGCTTCTCGTGGCGCTCGCCATGGGCATCCTGATCTATTACGTGTACAAGCGCTTTTTTACCGGCGTGGTGTATTCGCGCAGCTTTGCCGTGACGCTTGTAGGCATGTGCGTGCTCACCTGCATGGTCACGCTCGCGATCTCGACCAACGTGGTCATCTCGCTCGGTATGGTCGGTGCTCTGTCAATCGTCCGCTATCGTACGGCGGTCAAGGACCCGCTCGACCTGCTGTATCTGTTTTGGGCCATTACCACGGGCATTACGGCCGGCGCCGGCATGTATGCGCTCGTGGGGCTCACTGCGGTGGTGATCGTGGTGATGATCGCCAGCTTTGCGAGCCACCAGGACAAGTCGCGTGTGTACATGATGGTCATTCACTACACGGGCCAGACCACCGGCGACGATATCGTGCGTGCATTTGGGCGCACCAAATTCACCGTCAAGTCCAAGACGATGCGCGGTGATAAGGTCGAGATGGCCGTCGAGGTGTTCTCGGATGGCGTTGATATGCCCTATGCCGACGCCATTCGCGCGCTCGACGGAGTGGAGGACCTAACGCTCATCCAGTACAACGGCGAGTACCACGGCTAACTATGTTCCGGCGTTTTAACAAACGCCGGACTGCTCGACGCTGCGCGGGCATCTGCCGGGCGATCTGCCGCTCAAGCCGTCGCTCGCGTACATAAAGTACGCTTCGCTCTTCTTTCGCGGCACCTCGCCACGGCAGCTGCCCGCTCGCTGACGTTTGCTCGACCTGGGTGGGCCGATTTTGTTCGGATGCCGTCTTCACGGATATCAGGGTGAAAGCGATTTCAATGACAGGGGCGCTCGTGGTAAAGATGAAAGATGTGGCCGAGCTGGCCGGCGTTTCGAGCGCCGCCGTCTCTCGCTACCTCAACGGTGGATATATCTCGGCGGACAAGGCCGAGCGCATTAAGAAGGCGATCGAGCTGACCGGATACGTGCGGTCCAGCCAGGCCCGTGCGCTGCGCACCGGCTCCACCAAGCTCATCGGCGTTATCGTGCCCAAGATTAACTCGGAATCCGTGAGCCGCATTACCGCCGGTATTGGCCAGGTGCTCGGTCGCCGTGGCTACCAGATGCTGCTTGCCAATACCGATAACGCCCCCGATCGCGAGCTCGAGTACCTCGATTTATTCCAAAACCACCCGGTCGATGGCATCGTGCTCGTGGCAACTATGATTACCGACGAGCATCGCCGGGCGATTGAGTCGTGCCGCGTGCCCATCGTACTGATCGGCCAGAATGTTGAGGGCGCGGCGTGCGTCTATCACGACGATTACGAGGCCGCTTTTGAGCTGGGCCATGCGCTTGCAGGCCGCGTGGACGGCAAGATCGCCTACATTGGGGTTACCGAGGAGGACCGCGCGGCCGGTTGTGACCGCCGTCGCGGTTTTGAGGCCGGATTGCGCGCCGCGGGTAACCCGCTCGATGCCGCCTTGATTCGCCTGGGCTCGTTTACGCTCGACTCGGGCTATGGTGCGGCGCGTGAGCTGCTTTCCGTCGCTCCCGATGTTTCGTTTATCGCATGCGCAACCGACACCATGGCGGCGGGCGCACTGCGTGCCATCGATGAGGTTCGCGGCGTGGGCGAGGGTATACACCGCGTAAGCGGTTTTGGCGACAACGCGTTTTTGCGCGCGCTGACGGGCGGCATTCCCACTGTGCATTATGGCTACCTGACCAGTGGCGTCGAGGCGACCAATATGCTGATCAACACGCTCGATGGCGTGGAGGGGGAGAGCGGTCTAAAGACGCTCAAGCTCGGCCATCAGCTTATGAATGTCTAGGCCTTTGACACGTCTGCCTGCCTCTGAGTCGTCTGTTTTTGCCTTAAAACTACCATTCGCCGGCCTATTCCTACCGTTCACCCTAAAGTGAAATCGATTACAGTGTAAGTGTCAAAGATGGCCGGGTGCACGTGCGCCCGTTGGAGGAAGGGGAAGTCATGGACTACCGCAAATCAGCCCAAGAGGTGCTCGACAATATCGGTGGCGCCGACAACGTCGTCTCTGCCGCGCATTGCGCCACGCGTTTGCGCCTGGTGATTGCCGATAACGCGAAGGTTAACAAGGAGGCCCTCGAGAATATCGACGGCGCCAAGGGCGTCTTTGAGGCTCAGGACCAGCTCCAGATTATTTTTGGCACCGGCACCGTCAACAAGGTCTACGAAGAGTTCATTGCGCTCAGCGGAGTCGAGGCTGCCACCAAGGCCGAGGTCAAGGAGGCCGCCGCACAGCAGCAGAACATCTTTATGCGTGCCATTAAGGTGCTCGGCGACGTCTTTGTCCCCATCATCCCCGCCATCGTGGCTTCGGGTCTGCTGCTGGGCATTATGAGCGCCCTCAACTTTATGGCCTCCAACGGCTTTATCGCGCTCGACACCAATAACTTTATTTACAAGATTGCCGACCTGGTCTCGGGCACATCCTTTGGCATTCTGCAGATCCTGATCGGCTACTCCGCCGCCAAGGCCTTTGGCGCCAACCCGTATCTGGGTGCCGTCGTCGGCGGTGCGTTCATTAACTCCTCGCTGCAGAGCGCCTACACGGTTGCCTCCGAGGGCGTACAGACCATGGTTACCGTCATTCCCGGTGTGTACAGCTTTGAGTGGGTCGGCTATCAGGGCCATGTGATCCCCATCGTTATCGCCTGTGCCATTCTGGCCTTCCTCGAGAAGCGCCTGCACAAGATCGTTCCCGAGATGTTCGACCTCTTTGTGACCCCGCTCGTCTCGGTGTTCGTGACCGTGCTCGTGACGCTCGTTGCCGTCGGCCCCATCTTCGTGTGGGCCGAGAACGCCATCCTCGGTCTGATCCAGGCCCTGCTGACCCTGCCCTTCGGCATCGGTTCCTTTATCGTCGGCCTGTTCTATGCCCCCACGGTCGTTACCGGTATCCACCAGATGTACACCGCCATCGACCTGGGCCAGCTCGCCCAGTACGGCGTGACCTATTGGCTGCCCATCGCCAGCGCTGCCAACATCGCCCAGGGTGGCGCAGCGCTCGCCGTTGCCTTTAAGACCCGCGATGCCAAGATCAAGGGCCTGGCGCTTCCTTCGGCTCTGTCCGCCTTCATGGGTATTACCGAGCCGGCCATCTTTGGTGTGAACCTGCGCTTCTTTAAGCCCTTCATCGCCGGCTGCATCGGCGGCGGTTGCGGTGCCCTGGTCTGCGCGCTCACCTCGCTTGCCGCTTCCGGCACCGGCGTTACCGGCATCTTCGGTATCCTGCTGTGCCTGGCCCAACCCGTGCAGTACGCGATCATGTTTGCGGTCGCCGCGCTGGTTTCCTTTGGCGTCTCGTTTGTCCTGTACAAGGACGAGCCCAAGGCTTCCGAGCAGGCCTAAGAGCTTTTGATTAAGGGAATGCCCGCGGGCTGTATGCTCGCGGGTGTTTCCAGCATCGGGCGCCGATCTCTGGTGCCTTGTAACTTTCGATCTGTTAGGACTTTGATATGTCTAATGCACTTGGTCGCGATCTTGCAAAGCTGGTTGCCGCTGTTGACGCCGCCGCCACTGAGTGCGGTCATGGCGCGTATGGCCAGCGCTTCCATATTATGCCGCCGGCGGGTTGGCTCAACGACCCCAACGGTCTTTGCCAAGCGGGCGGCGTGTTCCACGCTTATTTTCAATATGCGCCGTTTGATGTCGAGGGCGGCGTTAAGGCCTGGGGTCATGCCACAAGCCGCGACCTTATGAACTGGGAATATGTTGGCGCCCCGCTGTTGCCCGACGAGCCGTTCGATTGCCATGGCGTGTATTCGGGCTCCGCGCTTGCCGAGGACGGCCGCATTCGCGTACTGTACACAGGCAACGTTAAGCTCCCCGACGCGGACGGCGTCTTTGACTATGTCAACTCCGGTCGTCGCGCCGACACCGTGTATGTCGAGAGCTCCGATGGACAGACGTTTAGCCAAAAGCGCGTGGTGCTGGCGTCCGAGGATTATCCCGAGGATTTGACCTGCCATGTGCGCGATCCCAAGGTGTGGCGTGACGCGGACGGGCGTTATCACATGGTGCTGGGCGCGCGTCGTCGCGTGGATGGGCCGCATGTCGATAGTCGATTTTGCGCCATGCACGGCGAGGGTGCCGGGCGCGATGTGGGCGAGATCCTGGTGTATGGCTCGGCCGATATGCTGAGTTGGGAGCTCGAGAGCCGCGTGTCTACGCCCGAGCGTTTTGGCTTTATGTGGGAGTGCCCGGGGTATTTGGAGCTCGAGGCGGATTGCGGCGTACCGGCGAAGTACCTGTCCTTCTCGCCCCAGGGTCTTGAGGGCGGTCGTTGGGACCGCGGCAACGTTTACGCTGCTGGCTACATGCCTGTAACGGGCGACATTACCGGTGGTGACGGTGCCTATGAGCTGGGCGATTTCCGCCTGTGGGACGCCGGTTTTGACTTCTATGCTCCTCAGGAGTTTACGTCCGAGGATGGTCGCCACATTCTGATCGGCTGGATGGGCATGCCCGATGAGCCGACCTATGACAGCGCGCCTACCGTGGCGTGCGGCTGGCAGCACTGCATGACGGTGCCGCGTGAGCTTACAGCCGGTGCGGGCGGCGTGGTGCTGCAGCAGCCGGCGCGCGAGATTGAGCACCATTATGCCTCGGTGCGTGTGGGGGCGGGCTCGTTGGAGGTTGCCGACGATACCTGCTTTGACGTTGTTGTCGACGGTGTCGACGGCGCGTTTACCACGACCGTTGATGGCGAGCTGAAGCTGGCGTTTGTGCCCGCCGAGGACGAACTGCCCCCGCGCTTTGAGATGCGATTTACCGATGAGGGTCGCGCTTCTGCCGGCTGCGGTCGTACCGTGCGCTGGGAGCCCGTCGACGAGGTGCGCAACGTGCGCATTGTTGGCGATGTCTCGTCGGTCGAGGTGTTTGTGAACGATGGTGCGCTCGTATTTTCGACGCGCATCTATCCCGAGGCCTATGGCGTGACCGTTGACGCCCCGGGTGCGAGCGTGACCTACCACGCGCTCAACATCTAGGCGCACGATCGCCCATCGGCGCTATACTGCAGCCGTTGCCCACGATGCGGGAAACATCCGCATCGTGGGTTTTTGCTTTTGAAGGGACGGTGCCGTATGAGCGTACAGCAGCTAGAAGAGGCATGGGCTGCAAGGGCCAGCGCGCGTGAGGCGCGTCTTGTTGCGGCCCCGCATGTTCCGGCAGCGCTGTCTCTGTTGGGGATTGTGCGTCCCGGTGACCGCCTGGTGGCCTTTGCGGACGACTTTGCGGATGCGTTTGCGAGCGGATTTGACGGCTGCGATGTTGTGATGGTGGGGGAGCCGTCTGTCGAGGTGTTTGCTGCGGCGTCCGGTGGCTTTGCCGGCTCGTTTGATGCCGAGGGGCCGCACCTGTGGTGGTTCGTCAACTCCATTGGCGGGTTTGGTCTGCTTGTGCCCGATCTTCGTGCTCTGGGTCGCGCGGCTCGCGAGGCACGCGCGCTGCTCGTGGTAGATAACACGGTGCCTGGCGTCTTTGGGTGCGATCCGCTGCGCTTGGGTGCCGTGCTGTCGCTCGACGCGTCCGATCGCGTGTGTGCTGGTAAGGCACCGCGCAAGCTCGTTGCCGCTTCGGTGGCGCGCTCGCAACTCAAGCGCCATCGCGTGGATGCCGCGGCTGAGTGCGCGCATGCCCTGCTTGAGGGCCGTGGCTTGGCCAAGCTTGATTTGACTGCTGACGAGGCCGCTGCGCTGGAGCGGGGACTGGACTCGCTCGATGTCCGCATGCAGGCACATTTCGACCGCGCGCGTGCGCTGGCCGAGTATCTGGCCGCCAACGAGATGGTGCGCAACGTACGCTATCCCGGACTGAGCTCGCATCCCGACCATGCTGTTGCAACAGGAATCCTCGAGCACGGCTTTGGCCCGGCAGTTGAATTTGACCTTATCGAGCGTAGCGCGGGCAAGCTGTTCGATGCTTTGCCCGGGGAGTTTCGCACATCGCCCGCCGGCGGCGCAACGACGCGCCTTTCGGCCCCACGCGGCAAGCAGGGCAGCACCGTCCGTCTCTTCGCCGGTACCGACGACCCCCTGGTCGTAGCGTCCGCCCTAGACAACGCCCTTCGTAAATTAGCTACTCTTTAATGCTGGCGATGAGGTCGTTTGCTTTGTTGGCAATGACGTTGTTGATTTCTGCCTGCAGCTCCTCGTAGACTGCTATGGCTCGCTCGCCGGCGGGGGTGAGCGTGGATCCGCGGGCTCCGTCGCGCTCGATGAGCTTGCAGCCCAGCTGACCTTCGGCCTCGTTCACAATGCGCCATGCCTTGGAGTACGCCATGCCCATGCTCTTGGCGGCGCGGTTGAGCGAGTGCTCGCGGGCGATGCCCTGCAGCAGCAAGACGCAGCCGTGGCCGAAAACGCCCGGCAAATCCTTGTCGCACGCTTGAATGACCAACTTTGCCGTCGTGTTGTACTCCATGTGCTCCACGTCTCCCCGCTAAAGTGTTTGCTGGGCAAACGCAAAGTCTGCGTCAAACCCTCGTGTGCTCTTCTTAAATCATGCATTGTAGCAGTCAAAGTGCGTTAAGATACTTCCCCAGTATTGGGCGCCCAAGGTTGGGCTGGGTCCTACGAGGCCTGCAGCCGACCGGTCGCATGGAAAAAGGAGAAACATGGCTACGTTCTTTCCCGGTGAGTCCCACACGTTTTCGGAGTATCTGCTGGTCCCTGGTTACTCGTCCTCGCAGTGCATCCCCAACAACGTCTCTCTTAAGACGCCGCTAACCCGCTTTAAGCGCGGTGAGAAGCCGGCAATCACCCTGAACATCCCCATGGTTTCCGCCATCATGCAGTCCGTCTCGGGCGTCGATATGGGTGTCGCGCTCGCTACCGAGGGTGGCCTGTCCTTCATTTACGGTTCCCAGAGCGCCGAGTCCGAGGCCGCTATGGTCAAGGCCGTCAAGGATCACAAGGCCGGTTTCGTTCAGTCCGATTCCACGCTGACCCCTGACATGACCATGGAGCAGGTCATCGAGCTCAAGGAGAAGACCGGCCACTCCACCATGCCGGTCACCGACGACGGCACTCCCAAGGGTAAGCTCCTGGGCATCGTCACCAGCCGTGACTATCGCCCCAGCCGCGATGACCACCAGACGAAGGTCTCCGAGTTCATGACCCCGCGTGAGCAGCTCATCGTGGGCGACAAGAACATCAGCCTTAAGGTTGCCAACGACGTCATCTGGGACAATAAGCTCAACGCCCTGCCCATCGTCGACGACTACGATCATCTCATGGGCATCGTCTTCCGCAAGGACTACGACAGCCACAAGACCAACCCCAACGAGCTGCTCGACGGCGACAAGCGCTACATGGTCGGTGCCGGTATCAACACCCGCGACTATGCCGAGCGCGTGCCGCTGCTCATCGAGGCCGGTGCCGATGTCCTGTGCATCGATTCTTCCGAGGGCTTCAGCGAGTGGCAGAAGCGCACCATCGAGTGGATCCGCGCCAACTACGGCGAGGACGTCAAGGTCGGTGCCGGCAACGTCGTCGACGCCGAGGGCTTCCGCTTCCTGGCCGACTGCGGTGCCGACTTCATCAAGGTTGGTATCGGCGGCGGCTCCATCTGCATCACCCGTGAGACCAAGGGCATCGGCCGTGGCCAGGCCACCGCGCTGATCGACGTCTGCCGCGCTCGCGACGAGTACTACGAGGAGACCGGCGTCTACGTGCCCGTGTGCTCCGACGGCGGCATCGTCTACGACTACCACATGACGCTCGCCCTTGCCATGGGTGCCGACTTTATGATGCTGGGCCGTTATTTCGCCCGCTTTGACGAGAGCCCGACCGAGCGCGTCAACGTGAACGGTCAGTACATGAAGGAGTACTGGGGCGAGGGTTCCGCGCGTGCCCGCAACTGGCAGCGCTACGACCTGGGCGGTGCCGCGAAGCTCAGCTTCGTCGAGGGCGTCGACTCCTACGTTCCCTACGCCGGTTCCCTCAAGGACGGCGTGGGCGGCACGCTCTATAAGGTCAAGTCCACGATGTGCAACTGCGGTGCCCTCTCGATCCCCGAGCTCCAGGAAAAGGCACGCCTAACGCTGGTCAGCTCCACCTCCATCGTCGAAGGCGGCGCTCACGACGTAGTCGTCAAGGATTCCCAGCAGAGCGTCAGCTACCGCTAAGCGGCTTTCCCAAGCACCGCACCTTGCCGTTCAAACCGTCGCTCGCGTACCAAAGTACGCGTCGCTCCTCTTTCACGGCAATCTGCGGCACTTGGAAAACCCGACCATGTTTGGGCGGATAACAGATAGCGGTTGATTCACAACCACGTTATTTAGATAAAGCGAGATGCCCGCAAGTCGCAGGCATCTCGCTTGTCGTATTTGCTATCATCAGTCAAGTTAACCTTAGGGTCGGGCGGCTTGGCTTTGTTCGCTACAAGTTCCGCACGCAAAGAAGAGCACTTAATGTGCTCTTCGTCTTGCGCAGGACTGTCCGCAGTAGCGAATAAAGCCAAGCCGCCCGACCCCAGCTAAGATTAAAGGAGCTGATATGTGCGATTGCACAGATCATAAGGACGAGATCCCTGCCTACGACGCGCAGGCCATTGAGTCCAAGTGGATGAAGGCCTGGGAGGACTCCAACCTCTTTGCCGTCGACACCGACGACAGCAAGCCCAAGAAGTACGTGCTCGAGATGTTCCCGTATCCGTCGGGCGACCTGCACATGGGCCACGCTCGCAACTATACCATCGGCGATGCCATGGCCCGTCAGGCCCGCATGCGCGGCTACGACGTGCTGCACCCCATCGGATTTGACGCCTTTGGCCTGCCTGCCGAGAACGCCGCCATCAAGCACAACACGCAGGCTGCCGCCTGGACGTATAAGAACATGGACCAGGCGCTCGCCACAATGAAGCGCATGGGCTTCTCCTACGATCTGGATCGCATGGTCAAGACCTGCAGCCCCGACTACTACCGCTGGGGTCAGTGGATCTTTGAGAAGCTGTGGGAAAAGGGTCTGGTCTACCGCAAGAAGAACCCGGTCAACTGGTGCCCCACCTGCAAGACCGTTCTGGCCAACGAGCAGGTCACCGAGGGCAAGTGCTGGCGCTGCGGCACCGAGCCCGAGAAGCGCGACCTTGAGCAATGGTACTTCAAGATCACCGAGTACTCTCAGGAGCTGCTCGACGATCTGGAGAAGCTCCCCGGCTGGCCCGAGCGCGTCAAGCAGATGCAGGCCAACTGGATCGGTCGCTCCGAGGGCGCCGAGGTCGACTTTACCCTGTGCGACCAGGATGGCGAGCCCATCGAGGGTGACGAGGGTAAGATCACCGTCTTCACCACGCGAGCCGACACGCTCTTTGGTGTCTCCTTCTTTGTCCTGGCTCCCGAGTACGCCGGCCTGCACGAGCTCGTCGAGGGCACGGAGTACGAGGAGGCCGTCACCAAGATCGTCGAGGACTCCAAGCATATCTCTGCCGTCGAGCGTGCCCAGGGCACTCTCGAGAAGCACGGTGCCTTCACGGGCCGCTATGTGGTAAACCCCGTCAACGGCGAGAAGGTCCCCGTGTGGGTTGCCGATTATGTCGTTGCCGACTACGGTACCGGTGCCGTCATGGCCGTTCCCTGTGGCGACCAGCGTGACTTTGAGTTTGCCCGTAAGTATGATCTGCCCATCGTGCCGATCATCCTGGACGATGACGATCGCGCTGCCGTCGAGGCCAGCGGCGAGACCATCGATACCTTCCATGCCGAGACCGTCGACTGGGATTGCGCCCACGCTGCCGAGGGCACGCTCGTCCAGTCCGGCAAGTACACCGGCATGCGCGGCGGCAAGCACTCCGAGGGCGAGGCTGCGATCGTGGCCGACCTCGAGGCCATGGGCTGCGGCCGTCGAAAGGTCGAGTTCCGTCTCCGCGACTGGCTCATCAGCCGCCAGCGCTATTGGGGCAACCCCATCCCGGCCATCCACTGCGAGCACTGCGGCATCGTGCCCGTGCCCGAGGATCAGCTGCCGGTGACGCTGCCCGAGAACCTGGACCTGGGCGCCGGCGAAACCCTTGCTGAGTGCAAGGAGTTCTACGAGACCACCTGCCCGGTCTGCGGTCGCCCGGCCAAGCGCGAGACCGATACCATGGACACCTTCACCTGCTCCAGCTGGTATTACCTGCGCTATACCGATCCGCACAACACCGAGCTGCCCTTCTCCCGCGAGGCCGCCGACCGTTGGATGCCCGTCGATAACTACATCGGCGGCATCGAACACGCCATTCTGCACCTGCTCTACAGCCGCTTCTTTACCAAGGCACTGCGCGACCTGGGCCTGCTGAGCGTGGACGAGCCCTTCACTAACCTGCTGTGCCAGGGCATGGTCAAGGACGAGAACGGCGACACCATGTCCAAGTCCAAGGGCAATGTCGTGCCCCCGAGCTCGGTCATCGAACCTTACGGCGCCGACACCATGCGTTTGGCGATCCTGTTTATCGCCCCGCCCGAGAAGGACTTCGACTGGGATCCCAAGGCCGTCGAGGGCGCCAACCGCTTCATCAAGCGCGCCTGGCGTATCGTTTGGCAGCTCGTCCAGTCCGGCGATGCCAACGTGGCCTTCGACAAGTCCGCACTCGACGAGGTTGCGATGAAGCTCTATCGCGAGCGTCACCGCACCATCGCCAAGTGCACCGAGGACTTCGATCGCGGCCAGTTCAACACCGCGATCTCGGCCGTCATGGAGCTCGTCAACGCGGCGAGCGCCTATCTCAACGCCACCGAGGGTACCGCCCGCGACAAGGCGCTGTGCTACGGCGTGGCCAAGGATATCGTGAGCGTCCTTGCCCCCATCTGCCCGTTCTGGGCCGACGAGCTGTGGCACGAGGCACTCGGCTGCGAGGGCAACGCCTACACCGCCGCCTGGCCCGAGTTCGACCTGGCCGAGTCCATTGAGGACACGGTGCAGATCGTGGTCCAGGTGCTCGGCAAGGTCCGCGGCCGCGTCGACGTGGCCCGCGATGCCTCCAATGAGGATATGCAGGCTGCCGCCGAGGCCGCCGTCGCCCAGTGGCTCCAGGGCAAGACGGTCGTCAAGGCCATCTGCGTGCCCGGCAAGCTGGTCAACTTGGTGGTCAAGTAAGCGCTGCGCGCTTAACTGACGCATAAAAGACGAGGGGCGATCCGGTTGGGTCGTCCCTCGTTTTTCATGTACCTGCCCTGATGTCTGCGGTCAATTGTCCTATTCTTGTGGAGAAGCTGTGCGCACGCTGACCTGCTGATTCGTACTGTGCTTGCACGTTTCCGCAGCTATTGGTATAGTTTGTTTGCAAATGAAGTTGTAATTGAAAGAAGTGGGGTTTCGGCCCCGCTTCTTTTTTGTATGGATGGAGGTGCCGCAATGGTCAAGACCAAGACCGAGCAGGCGATCATCGACGCGCTCGAGGCCGTCGCTCCCCAGCACGATGTCGACATCGTCGACGTCGAGCTCGTGGGTGCCACCAAGGCCCCCTGCGTGCGTGTGCGTATCGAGGGTGCCGAGGGTCAGAGCCTGTCGCTCAACGACGTCACGGCCAACACCAAGTGGGTCGGCGATGTGATTGAGGAGCTCGACCCCATCTCTTCGAGCTATACACTCGAGGTGTCGAGCCCGGGGATGGCGCGCCCGCTGCGCCGCCCGTGTGACTTTGCCCGCTTTGTGGGCGAGAACTGCGAGCTCACCTCCACCGCCACCGAGGGCCGTCGCAAGTGCGCCGGCAAGATTGCCGCCGCGACCGAGACGAACGTGACCCTCGAGCTTGAGGACGGCGAGTCCGTCACCCTCGATTTCTCTGATGTTAAAAAGTGCAAGTTGAAGCCCACCTACGACTTCAAGCCCGCGAAGGAAGGAAAGTAAGATGGCAGCATCCGACATGATGTCCGCCCTGATGGAGCTTTGCCAGGAGAAGCACATCGACCAGCTCTACCTGATCGACCGCCTGGAGCAGTCGCTCGCCAAGAGCTATGCCGAGATCCTGCATCTTGAGTGGGGCGCCAAGGTGACCATCGACCGCACCACCGGCAAGATCTACGTCTACCGCCTGGAGCCGATCGACGATTCCATGGACGAGGAGGGCAACTTCACCGAGTTCGAGGAGATCGACGTCACTCCCAAGAACACGAGCCGCATCGCCGCCCAGCACGCCAAGGCCGAGATCAACGCCATCGTGCGCAACTCCGCCCGCGAGCAGATCTACGAGGAGTTCTCCGGCCGCATCGGTGACCTCATCAGCGGTACCGTGCTGCAGTCCACACCCGACTTCACGATCGTCAAGATTCGCGAGGGCGTCGAGGCCGAGCTGCCGCACTTCGATCAGCGTCGTTACGAGAACGAGCGCAACGAGCGTCCGATGGGCGAGCGCTACCTGCACAACCAGCACATCAAGGCCGTGATCATCGACGTTCGCGACCCCAACTCCAACCTGCAACCGGTTCGTGGCGAGCACAGCCGTCCGCCGATTGTCATCTCCCGTACCCACCCCGAGCTCATGCGTCGTCTGTTTGAGCAGGAGGTGCCCGAGATCTATGAGGGCACCGTCCAGATCAAGTCGATCGCCCGCGAGCCCGGCCAGCGCTCCAAGGTTGCCGTCCACTCGCTCGACGACCGTCTGGATCCCGTTGGCGCCTGCGTCGGCCCCAAGGGCAGCCGTGTTCGCGCTGTCGTGGGCGAGCTCCGTGGCGAGCGTGTCGACGTCATCCTTTGGGATGCCGATCCTGCTGTCTACGTCGCCAACGCCCTTTCGCCCGCCAAGGTCACCCGCGTCCTCATCGACGAGGAGAAGGCTTACGCCGGCGTCATCGTGCCCGACGACCAGCTGTCCCTCGCCATCGGCAAGGAGGGCCAGAACGCCCGCCTCGCCGCGCGCCTGACCGGCTGGCACATCGACATCAAGTCCGAGACCCTTGCCGCCGACATCCTCAAGAACGTTCCCGTTCACGAGGAGCCCGCCGCCGACCTGATCGGTGACGAGGAGGATGAGGACGTCCGCCGCTGCGAGTACGTGTCCGAGGACGGCATCCAGTGCCGCAACCAGGCTCGTCCCGGCTCCCGTTTCTGCGGTGTCCACGACACCGACGCCTTCGATGATGCGGAGGACCTGATCTAGCGCGCGGTCGCGCCGGGCGGGTCCCGGCGCGTCTCCCACGCTCGTTCAGTCTCTAGGCACCCAAGGTGCCAGAAAGGGTAGGTGAAGTCATATGGCAAAAGTCCGTGTGTCCACCCTGGCCAAAGAGTTCGGCATGACCTCCAAGGAACTGATGGGTCATCTCGCCGATATGAAGATTCCCGCTAAGTCCGCTTCCTCCACCTTGGAGGACGCCTATGTCGCCATGGTCCGCAAGCAGCTCGCCTCGGTGATCGAGGCCCGCGCCCAGGAAGTCGAGGCCGCCAAGCAGGCCGAGGAGCAGGCAGCTGCCGCCGAGGAAGCCGCACGCGGCGACGAGGGCGCGCGCGAGCGCCTCTTGTCCTCGAAGGCCCGCGAGGAGGAGCGTCGCCAGTTTGCCGCAGCCCAGGCTGCCGAGGAGGCTGCCCGCGCCGAGGCCGAGGCCAAGAAGAAGGCCGAGCAGGAGCGCCTTGCTCGCGAGAAGGAGGAGGCTGCCCGCGAGGCCCAGCGCCGCGCCGTTCCCGCTTCCGACTCCGGTTCGCGCTTCCGTTCGCTGCTCGACCAGATCGCCGCACAGGAGACCGTGCTCAAGGAGAGGAAGGACGCCGAGGACAAGGCCAAGGCCGAGCGCGCCGCCGAGCGCGGTAACCGTCGTGGCGGCAGCAACGACCGCCGCGGTGGCCGTCGTAACGATCGCAACGCCTTCCGACAACAACTCCGAGCGCAACGCCTCCGAGAGCCGTCCGCACAGCCATCGCACCAACGCCAGCAACAACGTCGCTGCCGGCATGGACTTCCCCAACCCCGATAAGCAGGGCAAGGGCAAGAAGCGCAAGGGCGGTCACAACAACGAAGAGGACCACTACAGCCGCATGGCTCGCGAGGCCGAGGAGTACAGCCGCGAGAAGGTGCTCGAGGAGGCTCGTGCTGCCGTCGAGGAGGCCTCTCGCGAGTCCACCGGTCGCCGCAAGAAGCGCAAGGAGAAGCGCGAGCGCGAGGCTGCCAAGGCTCAGGAGGAGCGCAAGATAGAGGAGGCGCTGGCCCAGGGCGTGAACCCCGAGGACCTCGACGCCATCAAGGTCTCCCAGGGCGTTACCGTCCAGGAGCTCGCCGAGGCGCTCGACGTTCCGGCCAACGACATCATCAAGCGCCTGTTCCTGCTGGGTACGCCGCTCACCATGACGCAGTCCATGTCCGACGACCTCGTCGAGCTCGTCGCCGACGACCTGGGCCGTCAGATCAAGATCATCACCCCCGAGGAGGAGAACACCTTCTCGTTCTACGACGATCCCGCCGACCTTAAGCCGCGCGCTCCGGTCGTCACCGTCATGGGTCACGTCGACCACGGCAAGACGAGCCTGCTCGACGCCATCCGTCACACCGGCGTTGCCGCCGGCGAGGCGGGCGGCATTACGCAGGCCATCGGCGCTTCGCAGGTTATGATCAACGACCGCAAGATCACCTTCATTGATACCCCGGGTCACGCCACCTTTACGGCTATGCGTGCCCGCGGTGCCAAGGTGACCGACATCGTCATCCTGATCGTCGCCGCTGACGACGGCGTCATGCCCCAGACCGTCGAGTCGATCAACCACGCCAAGGCCGCCGGCGTACCCATCGTCGTCGCCGTCAACAAGATCGATAAGCCGGGCGCCAACCCCGACCGTGTGCGTCAGGAGCTCACCGAGTACGGCGTCATCCCCGAGGAGTGGGGCGGACAGAACATGTTCGTCAACATCTCGGCTAAGCAGAAGATCGGTATTGACGAACTTCTGGAGACCGTGCTGCTCCAGGCCGATGTGCTCGAGCTCAAGGCTAACCCGGACACCTTTGCCTCCGGCAACGTCCTCGAGGCCAAGCTCGACAAGGGCCGCGGCTCGGTCGCTACCGTGCTCGTGACCCGCGGCACCCTGCGCGTGGGCGACACGCTGGTCGCCGGCCTCACCTATGGCCGCGTCCGTGCCATGCTCGACCCCAAGGGCAACGCCGTCACCGAGGCCGGTCCTTCCGACGCCGTCGAGATCTTGGGCCTGCAGTCCGTCCCCAACGCCGGCGATGAGTTCCGCGTGTTCGAGGACGAGCGCGAGGCGCGTGCGCTGGCCGACGAGCGTTCGCTCAAGGCCCGTATCGAGGAGCAGAGCCGCGTGAAGCACGTGACGCTCGAGAACCTCTTCGAGACCATCGCCGACGCCGAGGTCAAGGAGCTCAACCTGATCATCAAGGCCGACGTCCAGGGCTCCATCGAGGCCCTTCAGGACTCCCTCGACAAGATGGATCAGTCCGAGGTGCGCATCAACACGATCCATTCCGCCGTTGGTGCCATCAACGAGACCGACGTCGTCCTGGCCGACGCTTCCAACGCCATCATCATCGGCTTTGGCGTCCGTCCCGACGGCAAGGCCCGCTCCGCCGCCGAGCGCGAGGGCGTCGAGATCCGTTGCTACGACGTCATCTACAAGTGCCTCGAGGACCTCGACGCTGCCCGCATCGGTATGCTCAAGCCCACCGAGGTCGAGGTCTCCACGGGTTCCGCGACCGTTCTGGACACCTTCAAGGTGCCCAAGGTCGGTATCGCCGCCGGTGTCCGCGTCGAAGAGGGCGAGATCGCCGCGACCGATTCCGTACGCCTGGTGCGCGACGGTATCGTGGTTTTCAACGGCAAGATCGCCTCGATGCGCCACTACAAGGACGAGGCCAAGAGCCTCAAGAGCGGCTCCGAGGGCGGTATTGGCCTGGAGAACTTCCAGGACATCAAGCCTGGCGACACCATTGAGGGCTACCGCATCGACCAGGTTGCCCGTACCGAGTAGGGGGTAGCGCTATGAAGCAAACGCAGGCAACCCGCCGTCTGGGCGAGCAGCTTCGCGAGAAGCTCGGTTATATCCTGCTCTTTGAGGTTTCCGATCCGCGTCTCGACCTGGTCACCCTGACCGCGGTCGAGGTCGCGGTGGACCGTTCGTTCGCGCGCGTGTACGTGTCGTGCGACGCGAGCCGCTACGACGAGGTCATGGAGGCGCTCGCCAGCGCCAAGGGCCGCATCCGTAGCCTGTTGGCCCGCTCGCTCGATTGGCGCGTCACGCCCGAGCTCGATTTTCGCATCGATCGCTCGACCGATGAGGCCGAGCGCATCACGCGTGCGCTGGAAAACGTTCCCGCCACGCTTGCGATCGAAAAGGACGAGGACGGCTATCCAATAGCGGATGCCGCCCAGGAGGCAGCTTTAGATGAGTAATTCCGCCGACCTCGCATCGTGCGAGTCTGCAGATATTCAGCGACGCATCCTCGAGCTCATCGAGGGTGCGTCCTCCATTGCGATTTCGGGACATACGTCTCCCGATGGTGACGCCCTGGGCTCCGTGCTGGGTCTGGGCTTATCGCTTATGAAGTTTTTCCCCAACAAGGACATTGCCCTGCTGCTGGCAGACGATGACCCGGTTCCGCGCATCTACCGCTTTATGGAGGGCGCCGACCGTCTGGTGCCGGCATCTGCGTATACCGGCAATCCGGATCTGTTCATCTCGGTGGACGTGCCGGTCGTCGAGCGTCTGAACAACTCCGCCGAGGTGCTCCGCCGCTCGTCGCATGTGGTGTGCTTCGATCACCATCCGGCGCGCGAGGAATTTGCCGAGCTGAGCCTGAGGTGCGTCGGCGCCGCGGCCTGCGCCATGATCATCGACCGCTTTTTGGACAATTGCGGCATTGTGGCTCGCAACGGTGTCGCGACCTGCCTGCTGTGCGGCTTGGTGACCGATACCGGTCGTTTTCAGTACCAAAACGCCGATGCCGCCGCGTTCCATGCCGCCTCGCGCCTGGTCGCGCACGGTGCCGATCCGGCGCGCGTCGCGCTCGAGGTCTACCAGAGCATGCGCGTGGAGTTCTTGCATCTCAAGTCCATCGTTATGGGCCGCATCAAGACCGTGGCGCACGGTCGCGTGGCATATAGTTATGCGTACCAGAGCGACCTCGAGGCCTGCGGCGTCACTTCGGATGAGTGCGACGGTCTGGTCGATGTGGTGCGTTCAGTGATGGGCGTTGAGGTCTGCCTGTTCCTAAAGGGCATCGAGGGCGATACCAAGGTGCGCGGCAACCTGCGCTCCAAGGGTGACCTCGATGTGTCCGAGATCGCTGCCAACTTTGGCGGTGGCGGGCATCATGCCGCCGCCGGCTTTTCCAACAACGGAACGATTCGCGAGACGCTCGCCGTGGCACTTCCCATGCTGGCCGAGCTGGTGGGGGAGGATCCCGCTTCGGTGACCGTCGAGCTCTAACTTTTTGGATGGTACATGGCTCGTCGTACGCCTTCTCAATTGAATATGCTGCTCGCCGTCGATAAGCCGGTGGGCTGCACGTCCCACGACGTGGTATCGCAGTGCCGACGCGCTCTCCATGAGCGACGCGTCGGCCATGCCGGTACGCTCGACCCCATGGCCTCGGGTGTCATGGTGGTGGGCGTGGGCCAGGCGACCCGTCTGCTGGGCATGCTAACCCTCGATACCAAAAGTTATGTTGCCGACATTTCGTTTGGTGTCGAGACCAATACCGATGACGCGGAGGGCGAGGCCGTCCGCGCGGTGCCCGTTGCCCCCGAGCTGCGCGATCTCGCTTACGCCCGTGAGCAGCTGGCCGCTATGCTTGGCCCGCAGATGCAGGTGCCGCCAGTTTTTTCGGCCATCTCGGTCAATGGCGTTCGCGCCTATAAGAGTGCTCGCGAGGGCAATGCGGTCGACTTGCCTCCGCGCCCCGTCGAGGTCTATGCCGCCGACCTGATCGCCGTGGGCGGCGAGGGCGATACGTGCGTCTGGACCGTGGCGTTTTCGGTAAGCAAAGGCACCTACATTCGCGCGCTCGCTCGCGATCTGGGTCGTGCTTGTGATAGTGCCGCGCATATTTCCGCGCTTCGTCGCACCGCATCCGGTGTTGTTTCCATTGGCGCCTGTCATGCGGTGGAGGAGCTTTCTCCCGAGTCCGCCGCTGGCTTTGCCCTGGATCCCATCGCCGCCTTAGGTGCCACGCGTGTCGATTTGCCGGGTAATCTTGCAGACGACCTGCTTTGTGGCCGCCGCATTCCCGTTGAACGCGCGCTTGCGGACTTCGATACGGCGAAGGCGCCGTTCACGCTCGTACTCGATGGGGGATTGAAGGCGCTTGCTCGTATCGAGGGCGGCCGCTTTGTGATGGAGCACGTCTTTCCGCAGGCGATCGGCGGTGTTCGATGATGCTGACGCCCCACGAGCTCGCGCGTATCTTTTTCGCGGGTGAGTTGGATGAGGCCCGTATCGTTTCTGCCGATGCTTTTGATGGGCGCGAGTTCTTGGGTGCCGCGTCGATCGCCATTGGCGTGTTTGATGGCGTGCATCGTGGGCACCAAGAGCTGATCGAAGCGGTTATTCGCGATGCACATGATCGCGGCAGCAAAGCGGTCGTGGTCACCTTCGATCCTGATCCGGACGTCGTGGTGAGTCCGTTGCCCGCCCAAAAATTGATGACGACGGCCGACCGCCTGCATGCCCTGGCTCAAACTGGGGTCGATGCGGTGGTGGCCGTTCCCTTTACGCCTGAGGTTGCGGCGCTTGACCATGTTGATTTTCTCTCGCTGGTGTCGCGTCTGGTCGACATTCGATCGATTCGCGTTGGCAGTGACTTTAGGCTGGGTCGTGGCGGTGCTTCTGGTGTTGCCGAGATGCGCGCCTGGGGTTCCGAGCACGGCGTTGACGTGTACGGTCACGACCTGCTTTGCGAGGGCGGTGAGGCCATTTGCGCCACCCGCATTCGTCATGAGCTCGGACAGGGCCATGTGGAGCTGGCTGCTGAGTTGCTCGGCCGCCCGTATATGGTGCGCGGCGGTGTTATTCGCGGCCGTCACGAGGGTTCTGGCATGGGCTTTCCCACGGCAAACCTGCAAGTTCCCGACGGCCTTCAGGTGCCTGCCGATGGCGTCTACGAGGGCCTGGTGCTGGTCGATGACACCGTGTGGCCCGCTGCCGTGAACGTCGGACTGCCGCCGACGTATGCCGACGATGCGGCATCTGCGCATCTTGAGGCTAATTTAATTGGTTATACGGGCGACCTCTATGGCGCTTCCGTTTCGCTGGCGTTTACGCGCTGGCTACGTCCCTCGCGTGTGTTCGATTCGCTGGATGAGTTGATTGCGACCGTCGAGGGTAATATCGAGGATATTCGTCACAACTTGGGCGATCAGGGGGTGAGCATCCGTGATTAGCGATGAGGAAAAAGACCAGGTACGCGCTGCGTCTGACCTGGTTGCCATCGTGCAGGAAACGGTCGAGCTCAAGCCTCGCGGCCATGAGTTTTGGGGATGCTGCCCCTTCCATGGCGAGAAGACGCCGTCCTTCCACATTATCCCCGCCACGCAGGTGTGGCATTGCTTTGGTTGCGGCGAGGGTGGCGACGTTTTCACGTATATCATGAAGCGCGAGAACCTGAGCTTTCCCGAGTCAATCCGTTACTTGGCCGATCGCGCGGGTATTGAGCTGCATGACACCGGAGATCGCCGCGAGCGCGGCACCAAGCGTGCCCGCATCTACGATCTGTGCGCCGAGACCGCCCAGTTCTACCACACCATGCTCATGCGCGGTAAGGACGGCCGTCCGCGCGAGTACTTTGCCAGCCGCGGCATGGGCGGCGACGTCTGCCGCCGCTACTGCCTGGGCTTTGCACCGGGCCGTAACGCGCTGGTGTCGCACCTGTCCCAGGCGGGTTTTACCCCGCAGGAGATGATCGACGCCAACGTTGCCGTGAGTCGCGGGCGCGGGCAGCTTGCCGACCGCTTTTACGACCGCGTGATGTTCCCCATCTTTGACGAGCAGGGTCACAACATTGCCTTTGGCGGTCGCATTATGGGCGACGGCCAGCCTAAGTATCTCAACACCGCCGAGACGAGCGTGTTTCATAAAAAGCGAAACCTCTACGGCTTTAATTGGGCCAAGGAGTTTATCGTCGCGCAGGATACCGCCATCGTGGTAGAGGGCTATACCGATTGCATCGCCTGCTGGGAGGCGGGGATTAAAAACGTTGTCGCCACGCTGGGCACCGCCCTCACGGAGCACCACGTCAAGACGCTCACTCGCTTTGCCAAGCGCATCGTGTATATGTTCGACGGCGATGCAGCGGGCCAGAAGGCCGCCCGTCGCGCGATTCAGTTTATCGAGCAGGATTCCATGGACCTGCGCTGCGTGGTGCTCCCCGACGGCAACGACCCCATGGAGTTCATCACCGCACATGGTGGCGAGGCACTGCAGACGCGCATCGACGCTGCCGAGCCGCTTATGGACTTTGTCTACCGTTCGCTGCAGGAGTCGAGTGACATCACCACGCCGGGCGGTCGCGCTAAGGCGCTGGAAGATGCGCTGACGCTTATCTATCCGTTGCGCAACAGCTATATGATCGACACGTACTTTATCCAGATTGCCGATCTGCTGGGTTTGGATCTGGAGACGGTGCGCGCGAGCTCGGGTCGTGTGTTTCGCGATGTCGCCAAGCGCGAGGATGCGGAACGACGTCGTGAGCAGAACTATGAGCGCCAACGGGCACAGACTGAGCGGTCCGGTAGCGCGGGCGGTCGGGCGTCGGGTTCTCGCGATGCCGGTCGCGGTGCTTGGGCATCGGGCGCGACGCCGCCGGTGTCCGCGCCGGTCGAAGAAGAGCCGTACGACTACGTCCCGCTCGATGCCTACGGCGCCGCGCCCGTGGAGGTCGTCGACGACCTGCCGCCGATCGATGTGCCTGATGGTATGGGCGCTGTGCCTGTGGCTGACGGTTCGGGCGCACCGGCTGCGGCGGCGCCGATGGTTCTTACCGATCTTGAACGCAAGTCCTTGGCAGGGGAGCGCGAGCTGTTGACGATGCTCACGAGCTACCCCGACCTGTTCCGCACGTATGCCGACCGCATCTGCTCCATCGAGTGGGTTGACCCGCGTCACGAGTCCATTGCATGGGCCGTTCTGGCAACGCCGCCGGGAACCGATCCTGCAGCCTGCATGGATGCGGCGCGCTCGGTGTGTCCCGATGCGGCAACGCTTGTGAGTGCCGGCCGCATCTCCGCGACGAGCAAGCACCCCACCGAGACGAACATCGTGTTTATGCTTGATACGCTCGAGCTCTACACCATCAAGCGTCGCATGCGTGCCGCACAGGCCAAGCTGCGCCAGGACCGTTCACTCGATGATGAGGCCCGTCGCGCGCTGACCGTGCAGGCCGCGCAGGATTCGCAACGTCAACGCGAACTGCAAAAGTCGATCGGCGGCGTGGCGGACCCGTTCCGTTCGATCGGCCTGGAGGCCGCAGGCACCGAACAAGCCTAGATGTTGTGGTCAACCAGCGTATTCTCGCCTATATCCAGTCCTCTTTTTGGGTATAGACGTCAATGTGTGTGCTAAAGTATTGAGTCCTGTGGACTATGAAGGGAGAATCTGTGCCAAAAAAGACTGAGAGCACGGGTACTGGGCTGGAATCCTACGTTGCAAAGCTCATGGGCAACGGCTCAAACAGGACTTCGGTAACCGAGGACGAGATTCAGGTCGCCCTGAAGGATATCGATGTTTCTGACGAGCAGCTCACCGCGGTGTATTCCGCGCTGCGCAACAGCGGCATCCAGATTATCTCCGCGAGCGGTAACGACGACGCCCCCATGGACGTCGACGATGACGATACCGATTCTGATACCGACGATTTCGATGACGACGATGAGCACGATTCCGGCTCGCTCGACGATCACGAGCTCAAGATGGCCCGTCAGGCCGACGCCGAGATGGGTTCTTCCAAGAGCAAGAAGAAGCGCACCGTGCGCACGTCCCGTTCACGCTCCCGCGTGCGCGGTATCGATGCCTCCACGGTGATGCTGACCGGCGATCCGGTCCGTATGTACCTCAAGGAGATCGGCAAGGTCGACCTGCTGACCGCCTCCGAAGAGGTCGATCTGGCCATGAAGATCGAGGCCGGTCTTGAGGCCACCGAGAAGCTCGAGGCTGCCGATGCTGGTGAGCTCGAACTCACGCGTGCCGAGATGCGTCGTCTTACGCGCATTGAGAACGTGGGCCTCGAAGCCAAGCAGGCGCTCATCAGCGCAAACCTGCGTCTGGTCGTCTCCATCGCCAAGCGCTATGTTGGTCGCGGCATGCTGTTCCTGGACCTGATCCAGGAGGGCAACCTCGGTCTGATCCGCGCCGTCGAGAAGTTCGACTACCAGAAGGGCTTTAAGTTCTCCACGTACGCCACGTGGTGGATCCGTCAGGCTATTACGCGCGCTATCGCCGACCAGGCCCGTACCATCCGTATTCCCGTGCACATGGTCGAGACCATCAACAAACTCGTCCGCGTGCAGCGCCAGCTTCTTCAGGACCTGGGCCGCGACCCGACCCCCGAGGAGATCGGTGCCGAGATGGACATGAGCGCCGACCGCGTCCGCGAGATCCAGAAGATCTCGCAGGAGCCCGTGTCGCTCGAGACCCCCATCGGCGAGGAAGAGGATTCCCAGCTGGGCGACTTCATCGAGGACTCCCAGGCCATCGTTCCGCCCGATGCCGCCAGCTTCTCCATGCTGCAGGAGCAGCTCACCCAGGTGCTCGATTCGCTTGCCGATCGTGAGCGCAAGGTTATTGAGCTGCGCTTTGGCCTTGTCGACGGACATCCCCGTACGCTCGAGGAAGTCGGCCGCGAGTTTGGCGTCACGCGCGAGCGCATCCGCCAGATCGAGTCCAAGACTCTGGCCAAGCTTCGCCACCCCAGTCGCTCCAGCAAGCTGAAGGACTATATCGAGAGCTAGTCAAGCAAGAAGCGCCCTCAAGCACATCCGCTTGGGGGCGCTTTCATGTAGTCGTTGGGGACATTCTTGAATGACTGGTCGTTTAAGAACGTCCCCAATGACTAGGCCGGAAAATTTCTTAAAAAAGTTCTTGCCCTGAGCTGATTCGTCCGTATAATAAATTTCGTTGCTTGAGAGCACGCACCTATTCCTCGGTAGCTCAATGGTAGAGCACGCGGCTGTTAACCGCGCTGTTGTAGGTTCGAGTCCTACCCGGGGAGCCAGAATTTATCAGCCCTTTCCGTTGGGCTTTAAATTCCTCGGTAGCTCAATGGTAGAGCACGCGGCTGTTAACCGCGCTGTTGTAGGTTCGAGTCCTACCCGGGGAGCCAGGTTGTAAAACCCGTCGCTTATGCGGCGGGTTTTTTCATGTCGCGGTCGCCGTTCGCGAACGTTACCATATCAACATTTCGTGTCGAGGATGTAATCCCGTGACCCACCACCTCAACATGGCGCGGTCGTTGTAGAATATTGCGATGATTGCTCCCACGAGATGGTGCCGCGAGCACCAGATAAGGAGATTCTTGTGTCTGAGACCATTAACGGCAGTCTGAGCGTCTCGAACGACGTTATTGCCGATATTGCCGGTTATGCCGCGATGACGTGCTATGGCGTCGTCGGTATGGCCGAACAGCTCCAGGGCGCCGAGAGCGTGCGCCTGCTTGCCGGTCAGCGCCTCCGCAAGGGCGTGCTTGTCTCCGCCGACGAGAACGGCCTTACGGTCGATCTTCACGTCGTGCTCGAGAACGGCGTCAACATGAAGTCCGTCTGCCACAATCTTTCGAGCTCCGTTGCCTTTACCCTGCAGGAGATCGCCCAGATCGATCCCACCAGCCTTAAGATCGGCATCCACATCGACGCGCTCAAGAGCCGTCTGAACTAGCATCCGAAAACGGAGATTCAAATACCCATGATTGCAAAGACCATTCGCACCTGTTTTCCGATCGCTGCGGCTGCCGTTTCCGACAAGGCCGAGGAGATCAACAAGCTCAACGTCTTCCCCGTACCCGATGGCGATACCGGCACCAACATGTCGCTCACGCTCGCCTCGGTGACCAAGGAGCTTTCTGCTCTTCCTGCCGACGCCGACATGGAAGCCATCGCCGGCGCCATCACCCACGGCTCCCTGATGGGTGCCCGCGGCAACTCCGGCGTCATCACGTCGCAGATTCTGCGCGGCGTGGCCGAGGGCCTTATCTCTGCCGACGAGCCCATTACGTCCGCCAACATTGCCTTCGCCTTCCGTCGTGCCGTCAAGGTCGCCTTCCAGGCTGTCCGCAAGCCCATCGAGGGCACGATCCTCACAGTCCTGCGCGATGTCTCGACCAAGGCCGACGAGTGCGAGAAGAAGAAGTTCTCGGTCGAGGACGCGCTCGATGCCATCGTCGTCGAGGCCTATCAGTCCGTCGCCCGCACGCCCGACTTGCTGCCCGTTCTGAAGGAGAACGGCGTGGTCGACTCGGGCGCCTTTGGCTTTGCTATTTTCCTTGAGAACTTTGTTGCCGCTGCTCTTGGCCGTAGCACCGTTGTCGAGGATTTCTCCGCTACGTTTGACTCCGCCGGCTCTGCCCGCGATGCCGCTCTTGGCCGCGTTGAGATCGAGGCCAACGACGACTGGGAGGGCTCGGAGTTCCGCTACTGCAATGAGTTCCTCTTTAAGGCCGATGCTCCCTTTGACGAGGACGAGTGTCTGATGTTCCTGGGCTCCATGGGCGACTGCGAGCTGCTCGTGGGCGCCTACCCCGACTACAAGATCCACGTGCACTCCAACACCCCCAACCTGGTGCTCGAGCACATGCTGCAGCTCGGTCAGATCTACGAGGTCTTTATCCACAACATGGAGATGGAGGCCCACGACCGTACCGCCAAGATTCACGAGGATCAGGAGAAGGCCGCCGAGCCCGCCAAGGCGCTGGGCTTTGTCGCCGTTGCCGCCGGTTCGGGCGAGGCCGACATCCTCAAGTCCCTCGGCGTTGACGTTATCGTCTCGGGTGGTCAGACCATGAACCCCTCGACTGCAGACCTGCTGGGCGCGGTGGACCAGGTCAACGCGACCTCGGTCATCATTCTGCCCAACAACGGCAACATCCGCATGGCTGCCGAGGCTGCCGCCTCTGCCTGCACGGACAAGAAGGTCGCCGTCGTTCCCACTAAAACCGTCCCGCAGGCGTTCTCCGCGCTGTTCGCGGTCCTGCCCGATTCCGAGCTCGAGGACGCCGTTGCCGCTATGGTCGACGCCATCAGCGAGGTTCGCGATGGCGAGGTTACCCGCGCCGTGCGCGATTCCAGCGCCTCTGACGGCTCTCCCATTCACTCCGGTGACGTCATGGGCATCATTGCCGGCTCCATCGATGTGGTCGGCTCCGACGTGAAGCAGGTCACGCTCGACTGCATCAACCGCATGCAGGAGGAAGAGGAGGGCGACGCGCTGACGATTCTGGCCGGCGAGGAGCTGTCCGATGAGGCCTTCCAGGAGATTGTCGACGCTATCGAGGAGGCTCAGCCCGATTTGGAGATCGACGCCCATCGTGGCGAGCAGCCGCTCTATCCCGTGATCTTCTCGATCGAGTAGGCATCTGCCCATGTCCGAGCTGTGCTCCGTGCCGCGCGTCTCGGAGCGCTTTGCCCAGAGCAATGCGCTTGACGAGGATATCGCGCGACTCAAATATGTTTCGGGTAAACGTGAGGAGGCCCTTCGCCGTCTGGGAATTCGGACGGTGGGGGACCTCCTTCTCCATATCCCTCATCGATACCTCGACTTTACCCGTTCGTGGTCCATCGAGATGGCGCCCATCGGTACCGTGTGCACCATCATCGCCACGGTCGACCGCATCGTCCAAAAGCAGCCGCGTCCGCGCATGCAGGTGACCGAGGTCTCGCTTGTGGACGAGACGGGCGTGCTGCAGGTCGCCTTTTTCCGCCAGCCCTGGATTGCCCAGCAGCTTAGACAGGGCGACCGCCTGGCCGTGATGGGCAAAGTCGAGTTTGCCTACGGTTTTAAGCAGATGGCCTCACCGCACTTTGAAAAGCTCGAGGAAGGGCGTGCCGCGGGCACTATCCTGCCGGTCCATTACGTGAGTGATGGCGTGAGCCAGGCGTGGATGCGCCGCATCGTAAGCGGCGCGCTCGAGGTCGTCGGTAATCCCTTTGATCCGATTCCCGCGCCGCTGCGCGCAAAGCGGAAGCTCATGAGCAATGCCCGCGCGTTGCGTTCGATCCACTTTCCCTCGAGCATGGCTGAGCGCGACATCGCACGCCGGCGTCTTGCCTACGAGGAGTGCCTCTACCTGCAGCTGGCGCTGCGTCTGCGCAACGACGGCGGCCTGGTCGATGTGGTGCCCTATGCCCACACCGCGGGCGAGCATCTGGGCGCGCTTAAACAGGCCCTTCCGTTTTCGCTGAGCGACGAGCAGGAGGCCGCATTCCAAGACATCCTGCATGACATGTGCGATGGCGGGCGCGTGATGAACCGTCTGCTGCTGGGCGATGTCGGTACCGGTAAGACCGCCGTTGCCGCCTGCGCGCTGGCTGTGGCTGCCGATAGCGGCACGCAGGCCTGCGTTATGGCGCCCACGGGCGTGCTGGCGCGCCAATATGCTGATAAGACCGGCCCCTTGCTCTCTCAGGCCGGTATAACGTGGGCGCTGCTGACGGGTGCCACTCCGGCGGCCGAGCGCGAGCGGATCCATGAGCAGCTGCAGTCCGGCGAGCTCGATGTCCTCTTTGGCACCCATGCGGTCCTTTCGGATAACGTTGCGTTCAAGCATCTGTCGCTTGTTGTCATCGACGAGCAACACCGCTTTGGCGTAGGCCAGCGCAACGCCCTGCGCGCGAAGGGCCCCGGTGCCGATCTGCTCGTTATGACGGCAACGCCCATCCCGCGTACGCTGGCGCTTTCGGTCTACGGCGATCTGGACACGAGTATCATCCGCCATCGGCCCGTCCCTGGTGCTGGCGTGACGACACGCGTGCTCACCGAGTCGAGCCGTGACCTCGCCTATGGCGCCATTCGCGAGGCGCACGAGAAGGGGCAGCAGGCCTACGTGATTTGCCCGCTCGTGGAGCCGAGTGACTCGGCCGATGAGCTGGAAGACGTGCCCGGTATCGCCCGCGACGACGAGGGCCGCGTGACGGTCCCCGTGCCGCTGCACGATACGGCGACCGAGCTCGATCGCCTGCGTCTGGCGTTGCCGGGTCTTGCCATCGAGCGCCTTCACGGCCGTATGCCAGCGGGGGAGAAGGACCGCGTGATCGACGCCTTCAAGCGTGGCGAGATTGACGTGCTCGTCTCGACTACGGTGGTCGAGGTGGGCGTTGACGTGCCCAACGCCACCGTCATGGTCATCGAAAACGGCGAGCGCTTTGGTTTGGCTGCCCTGCACCAGCTGCGAGGCCGCGTGGGCCGTGGCGGCGTGTCGGGCACGTGCCTGGTCATGACGCACTCCAAGGGCAACGGCGGCGCATCGGCGGCGCAAGATCGTCTGCAATCGCTCGAAAAAACCTCGGATGGCTTTACGCTCGCCCAGATGGACCTGCGTCTGCGCCACGAGGGCGAAATCCTGGGGTACCGTCAGCATGGCGGTGTGACCCTGCGCTTTGTCGACCTGGATGCCGACGAGGAGCTGATCGAGTGGGCCCATTTGGACGCGGTCGAGCTCTTGCGGTATGCTTGCAACCTTGACTCTGTGGCGACGCGTCCCCTGCGCGATGCGGTCGCCATGCGATATCGACACATATTTAAGGAGGTCAGCGGAGGATGAGAATCATCGGCGGCGAATGGCGCGGTCGTAAGATCGAGGAGCCCCGTGGTCGCGATGTTACCCGCCCCACGACCGATCGCGTGCGCGAGGCATGCGCATCTATGGTCATGTCGGCATTCGACTTCGATCTGGACGAGGTCCGTGTGCTGGACGCCTTTGGCGGCTCCGGTGCCTTAGGGTTAGAGATGCTCTCTCGTGGGGCCCGCTCGCTCACGACGTTTGAGATCGATCGCAACGCCGCGCGGCTCATTACCAAGAATATCGAGTCGCTCTGCCGTGACCGTGCGCGTTGGCGCGTGGTCACGGGCGACATGCTGGCGAGTGCCTCGCGCGGTCGTGTACCGGGCGGCCCCTTTGATCTGGTCCTGCTCGACCCGCCCTATGCTTTTGGTGCCGAGCCGGTCGAGGAACTGCTGCAGGACCTGGCTCAGCAGGGTTTACTTGCGTCTGGCGCTTACGTCCTGTTTGAGCATGCCGCCGCCGATGCGGGCGCGCATCCGGCAGGCTTTGAGACTGTACGTGAGAAGCGCTACGGCATTACCTCGGTCGACCTGCTTCGCTGGGTCGACGATAACGATGGTGAAGGCGACAACGCCGGCGCAGATGCCGACAACAACGATGCCACGACGTTTCAGGAGGACGCCCATGAATGACACCATCAACCGCGTGATCGTCCCGGGCACCTTCGATCCCATCACGTTTGGCCATATCGATGTGATCCGCCGTGCCCGCCGCATCTTTCCCAGCGTGATCGTCGCTGTTGCCGAGTCGCAAGGTAAAAACGGTGTAGGCACCACGTTTATGCTCGATGAGCGCGTGGCGCTGGCCCGCGAGGCGCTCGGTGATATCGACGGCGTCGAGGTCCTGCCCTTTACCGGCCTCTTGGTCGACTTCGCTCGTGAGCAGGGGGCGGGTGCCGTGGTCAAGGGCCTGCGCGCCATGACCGACTTTGAGTATGAGCTGCAGCAGGCCGACCTTAACTATCGCCTGGATAGCGAGCTGGAGTCCATCTTTGTCATGAGTGCGCCGCAGTACGGCTATATCTCGAGCTCGGTTGTTCGCCAGATCGCCTCGCTCGGCAGCGATGTATCGACGTTTGTCCCGCCCAACGTGGTCGAAGCGCTCAAACATCGCTTTTCGTGACGTTTCTTATTGCCTGGTGGCATGTGGTAAACTAGCACGATGATATGTTACCTATGAAAGGAGACCGGATGCCGGGCGAGAATTTTCCTGGCGATAGGATCGTCAGCTTGGTCGATGAGCTCGAAGGGCTGATCGAGGAAGCCAAGCCGCCTTTCGGCAAGAACGCTCAGTTCAAGGTCATCGACGCCGACGTGTTCTTCAACATCCTCGACGAGATCCGCATGAGCTATCCCGAGGAGTGGCAGAAGTCCCGCCGTATCCTTAAGGAGCGCGAGGAGCTTATGGCTTCCGCCGCCGCTCAGGCCGATTCCATCATCGCTGACGCTCAGCAGCAGGCCCTCACCATTGCCGGTGAGCAGGAGATCGTCCGCCTTGCGCAACAGCAGGCCGACGACATCCGCGATCGTGCCCAGCAGTACGAGCGCGAGACGCGTTATGCTGCCGAGGACTACGCAGAGCAGGTCTTTACGCACCTGGAGGAGAACCTCAAGAGCCTGACCGGCACCGTTACCCGTTGCCGTCAGCAGCTCAACGAGGGTGCCGCCCAACAGAATGGTCAGTGGTAATGGCTGAGTTCCCGAGCGTTACCGTCGATCTTTCCGAGCAGCTCGAGTTTCCTGGAGATTCGTATCCGCTGACCGGTAAGGTCGATGTCGCCACCTACACGGTGGGCGAGAAGGAGTACCAGCTACAGGACGGCATCGACTACGACGTTGTCTTTACCAATGCCGGTACCGGTGTCTTGCTCACGGGCATGGTCCGCGCGCACGCCACCGGCGAGTGCGATCGTTGCCTGGAGCCCGCCTCGTTTGATATCGCTGGCGAGATCGAGGAGTTCTACCTCTTTGAGGAGCCCGAGGATCCCGAGGCCTACGAGGACGGCTACGAGCTCCTGGGTGAGGACCGCATCGTCGATCTGGGCGAGCCCATCAATGACGCGGTCGTTATGGACACACCGTTTGTGGTGCTTTGCAAGCCCGATTGTCGCGGTCTGTGCCCCACTTGCGGTTGCAATCTCAACATCGAGCAATGCGATTGCGCCGCCCAGGCAGAGGCAGAATGGGCCGCTGCCACGGAAAATCCATTTGCAGCATTGAAGAATCTCAAGCTTGATGAGTAAAACTGTGGTAGTATCGCTACTTGCGCGTAATCGCCACACTGGATAGTTCATAAGGAAGGTCACTATGCCCGTACCTAAACAAAAGCAGGGTCGTATCCGCACTCACACCCGTCGTTCCGCCAACATGAAGATCTCGGCTGCGGCTCAGTCCACGTGCCCCCGTTGCGGTGCTGTCAAGCTTCCGCACCACGTGTGCCCCAGCTGCGGTTTCTACAAGGACCGCGAGGTTATCGTTACCGAGTAACGGTATACTCTGGATGCGATGCCGTTCCAAATGGAACCACAATGGCCGGCTCAATGAGTCGGCCATTTTTGTATAAGGAGCATGTATATGAGTAACGTTCGCGTTTGTGTAGACGTTGTGGGCGGAGACGAGAAACCTCAGGTTGTTCTCGATGGTATCGAGGCTGCACTTGCCTCCGATCCCGATATCGAGGTCTTGGCAGCTGGCCCCGCCGAAATCGTCAATCCCTTTGCAGCTTCCCATGCACGTGTTGAGGCCCTTGAGGCGCCCGACGTTATCGCCATGGATGACGATCCCATTCGCGCCGTGATGACCAAGCGTAAGTCGTCGATCGTTCTTTCTTGCCGCGCCATCAAGAAGGGCAACGCGGATGCGTTTTTCTCCGCCGGCTCGACCGGTGCCATGACCGCTGCTGCGACCGCCTACGTGACGCCGTTTAGGTATCAGGCCGAAGGCAAAAAGCAGCCGGTGCGCCCCTGTCTGACCAATGCACTGCCCAATCGCGCCGGCGGTCTGACGGTGCTGTGCGACATGGGTGCCAACCCCGATGTCGAGGTTGACGATATGGTGCGCTTTGCGCAGATGGGCAGCGCCTATGCCCGCGTCGTCCTGGGCATTGAGTATCCTCGCGTGGGCCTGCTTGCCAACGGCACCGAGGACGAGAAGGGTTCCAACTTTACCAAGGCCTGTTTCCCTGCTATGAAGGCCGCCGTTCCCGGCTTTGTTGGTAACTGCGAGGGAACGGACATCACCTCAGGTAACTTCGATGTCGTCGTTGCCGATGGCATGTCGGGCAATATTGCGCTCAAGGCCACCGAGGGTGCTGCCAAGTTTTTGCTGCAGGAGCTCAAGGGTGTCTTTATGTCTTCGCTCGGCACCAAGATTGCCGCGCTGCTTATCAAAAAGCAGATGCGCGAGATTAAGGCCAAGCTTTCGGGCGACGCCAAGGGCGGCGCGATTCTTTTGGGCCTGCGCGGCGTGGTCCTGATCGGCCATGGCGCCACCTCGGTCGAGGCTGTCAAAAACGGTACGCTCGCGGCGGCCGAAGCCGTGCGCGCGGGGCTGGTCGAGAATGTCGCCAACTCTATGGACGGTATCGTTTTATAACAGCGGCGTTATGCGTCTTGGGGCGCACGTCGTGGGGTAGAATCAGAACCGTGTCTTGGTACCGCCCGGGCGGTACCATTCTTTTGGTATTCATGCACTATGAGAGGAAGCGCTATGGACCGCTCCGAAATCTTCGACAAGATCGCCGAGGTCGCTGCTGACGTTCTGGGCGTCGATGTTGCCGAAATTAGCGATGAGACCACCTTTGACGACCTCGATGCCAACTCGCTCGAGCGCCTGCAGCTGGTTACGGCTATCGAGGACGAGTTCAACCTCGAGATCGATGACGAGACCCTGCTCTCGCTCAACTCTGTCGCCGACGCCGTCGACGCGATCGAAAACGCCAGGGAGGCCTAGGTCTTGGCTTTATCCGAACGACTTACGCGTGCCCAGGAAATCCTGGGGCACGAGTTCAATAATAAGGTGCTGCTGCGCGCGGCCCTTACGCATCCCTCGGCAGTCGAGGGCCAGCCGGTTTCTGCCAGCTATGAGCGCCTTGAGTTCTTGGGCGATTCCATTTTGGGTGCTGTGGTCGCACGCTCCCTGTTTGAGTCCTATCCTGAGTTTGACGAGGGCAAGCTCACGCGCCTGAAGGTGTCGCTTGTCTCGGGCGCTACGCTGTCCGAGGTTTCTCACGAGCTGGGCATCGACGACATCATCATCTTTGGTGCCTCCGAGACCGGTACCGGTGCGCGCGGCCTGCATTCGGCGCTCGAGAACGTCTACGAGTCGCTCGTGGGCGCACTGTACCTGGATGCCGGCTGGGACGTTGCGGCGGAGTTTATCCATCGTACGCTTAAGCCGCATTTGGCTTCCGAGCGCGCCGAGCATCCCGCGAACCCCAAGTCGTTTTTGCAGGAGTGCGTGCAAGCCGACGGTCACGAACCCCCGGCGTACAAGCTCGTTGGCTCCGAGGGCCCGGCGCATGCGCCCACCTTTACCGCCGTGGTGTTGATCGATGGTATTCGTCAGGGTCGCGGCTCCGGCTCCTCAAAGAAGGAAGCCGAGGGAGCCGCCGCGCTCGAAGCGCTCGACCGCATGGGTTACACCACCAACGGCGTGATTCTGAACAAGAAGCACGTGTAAGCGAGGAACCGTGTATCTCAAGTCCCTCACGCTCAAAGGGTTCAAGTCGTTTGCCGACCGCGCCCATATGACGTTTGAGCCGGGCCTGACCGTCATCGTCGGTCCTAACGGCTCGGGAAAATCGAACATCTCCGACTCGATTCTGTGGGTCCTGGGCGAGCAGAGCGCCAAGCAGCTGCGCGGCCAGGCCATGGAGGATGTCATCTTCTCTGGCTCGTCAGCGCGCAAGCCGGTGGGTGTCGCCGAGGTCACGCTGGTGCTCGATAACTCGGACCATATGCTGCCCGTCGATTTTGACGAGGTTGCCATCACCCGTCGTATGTATCGCTCGGGCGAAAGCGAGTATCTCATCAACTCGAGTCCGTGCCGCCTGATGGACATTCAGGACATCCTGCACGATTCGGGCCTGGGCAAGGATACGCATTCCATCATCAGCCAGGGCAAGCTCGACGCCATTTTGCAGAGCCGCCCCGAGGAGCGTCGCGCCCTCATCGAGGAGGCCGCCGGCATCTCCAAGCACAAGCGCCGCAAGGAGCGCGCGCTCAAAAAGATTAAGTCAATGGACGAGCACCTGACGCGTGCCCGCGACATCAATAAGGAAATCGCCCGTCAGCTGCGACCGCTGGAGCGTCAGGTCGACCGCGCGCGCAAGTACAAAGAGCTGTCCTCGCGCGCGAACGAGCTTACGCAGATGCTGGCCGTCGACGAGCTGCGTTCGCTGCAGTCGCAGTGGAACGATCTGGAGAGCCGCTCCAAGGAGGGCGCTGCCGAGCTGGAGCTTGCGCAGTACCGCTTGGGCGAAAAGGAGCGTGAGCTCGAGAAGCTCCAGGTTATGCTCGAGGAAAAGGGCCTGTTTGTGGGCGACCTGGGCGAGCAACGCCGTCATATGCAAGATGTGGTCGGTCGCATTAACTCCGACATGCGCCTGCTTGAGGAAAAGGGCCACAACATGGTGTCGCGCCTGTCTGACATGCGCGGGCAGATTTCGAGCTCCGAGCATCAGCGTCGTCGCGTGGTCGAGGAGCTCGAGGACGCGCGTGCGCAGCTTGAGGAAGTGACCGGTGCGCATATGCAGGCCCAGGAGGACGTTGACGCCGCCGGTCCTGCCGCCGCTGAGCTCCACGAGCGGCGCGTGGCGCTCGACAATCAGATTTCGCAGCTTACGCGTGAGCAACGCGATGTGCAGCGCGTGGCCGATAACGCCGCGCTCGAGCTCGCCAAGGTGAAGGACTCGCTGAGCAACGCTGAGGTCGAGGACAACATGTATGTCTCGCGCCTGGAGCAGGTTGACGAGCAGCTCGAGGAGGTCACGGCCTCGCTTGAGAGCCGTCGCAACCGCGCTGAGGAGCTCGACGGCGCACTCGATCAGGCTCGCCAAGCCCAGATCGATGCGCGCGAGGCCGCAGAGGTCGCGCGTACGGCGCTCAAGGACCTACGTGCCCGCGAGAGCGAGGCGCGCAACAAGCTGTCCGAGGTGCGCTCGGAGCTTGCCAGCCAAAAGAAACTCGATGCTCGCATGGCCGACAGCTCGCCGCTCGTGAGCCGACTGGTGGGGGCGTTGGGCGATGACGTAACGGGTCGCCTGGGTGATGTGCTCGAAGCCCCGCGCGAGCTCGAAGGCCTGGTGGAGCAGCTGCTTGCCGGCGATATCGATGCCCTGTTGTTTGATGACGCTGATGCGCTTGAGCGCGCCGGGCGTGCCGCCCTGGACCAAAAGAAGGCCTCGGGCGAGGCATTGCTGGTGGCGCGCGGCGTGAGCGGCTCTACCGCCGCTGAGGGCGCTGCCGGTACCCGCCTGGTTGATCGTCTGTCCGTGCGTGCAGGCTACGGACCCGTCGTCGAGGCGCTGCTCGGCGGCTATTACGTGGTCGATGACTTGGCCACCGCGCTGGCTGCGCCTGTCGTTGACGGTGTGACCTACGTGACTCCCGATGGCGCCCGCGTGTGCTGTGGTGGTCTGGTGCGCGTGGGGCTCGATGCCGGCGAGGCTTCGGGTGCCCTGGAGCGCAAGCGCCGCATCCGTGAGCTCGAGGGTCTGGAGCCCGATCTGGCTGCTATCTTTGAGCATGTCTCGGACCAAGTCGTTGAGGCCAACGCCGCTGTCGAGGAGGCCCGTGCCGCCGAGGGCGATGCCGCCGGCGAGATTGCCCGCCTTGAGGGTGAGCGTCGCTCGCTGCTGTCCGAGATCGGCCGCCTTGAGCAAAGCGCCAACAACGCCGAGGTCGAGCGCGTGCGCATTTCCAAGCGCCGTGAGCAAGCCGCTGAGGCCGTCCGTGCCGCTCGTCCACGCGTGGATGAACTTACTCGTTCGCGTGACGAAGCTCGTGCGCAGGCGAGCGACCTAGGTCTCCAGATTGCCGAGGCCAACGACGAGCTCGACCGCGTGCGCCGCGATGACTCCGAGGCCGCCGGTAAGCTCGCCGATGCCAAGGTGCGTCTGGCCCAGACGAGCGAGCGCCTGCGTTCGCTGAAGGGCCGCGTTCCCGATCTGGAGCATCGTCTGGAGGGTATCGACCGCCGTATTCGCGGAACGCGCCAGGCTTCGCGCTCGCTTGAGCTGCTGCGACTGCGCGTCGATCCCATGCACGAGCGTTACTCGGCCCTGCTGGAGCGCGCCTCGGACTGGGCCGCGCGCCTTCGGGACCAGGCTTCTCTCGAGGAGGCAGACTCCGCCTCGCTCAAGAAGACCATCGAGGACGCCAAGGCCGAAGTCGCTCGCGCCAAAGATAAGGTCGATACCGCCGCCGCGACGCAAAATGAGTTCAAGGTCGCACGCGGCAAGCTCGAGGTGCAGGTGGAGGCAGCCATCAAGGCCATCACCGCCGACGGCACCACGGTGCTCGAGGAAGCGCTTATGCTTCCCGCGCCCACCGACCGCGACGCTGCCGAGCGCGAGCTCAACCAGCTCGTTCGCCAAATCAACAACCTGGGTCCTGTGAACCAGGTTGCCATGGAAGAGTACGAGCAGCTCAAGCGCCGAGCCGACTACATCGAGGAACAGCTGGCCGATCTGGAGAGCGCGCGTAAGGCGCTCACCAAGATCACCGTTGCTATCGACCGTAAGATGCGCAAAGCGTTCCTGGTAACCTTCGAGAAGGTCGATGCGAACTTCCGCGAGATCTTCGCCATGCTCTTCCCGGGAGGCCAGGCTCATCTGGAGATGACCGACCCCGAGCATCCGGCCGAGACGGGAATCGAGGTCGTGGCGCAGCCGCGCGGTAAGCGCATCACCAAGATGATGCTCATGTCGGGCGGCGAGAAGAGCCTGACGGCGCTCGCCCTGCTTTTTGCCGTGTATCGCACGCGTACGGTGCCGTTCTATGTGCTGGACGAGGTCGAGGCGGCGCTCGACGACGCCAACTTGTCCAAGCTCATTGGCGCCCTTGATGTACTGCGTTCCGATATTCAGCTCTTGGTCATTTCGCATCAGCGCCGTACTATGGAGGACGCTGACGTTCTCTACGGCGTCTCGATGCAAGCTGACGGCGTCAGTCGCGTCGTCTCGCAAAAACTCGATCGCGAAACCGGAAAGGTCGTGAATGCATAATGGGATTCTTTGACGCTCTGTCGCGCGGACTCGAGCGCAGCCGCGAGGCCCTCAACGAGATCTTCTACTTTGGCGGCGAGGTCGATGAGGATTTTTGGGAGGACCTTGAGGACACGCTCGTCATGGGTGACATGGGGGCCGAGGTCGCGATCCAGGTTTCTGATGACCTGCGCGACGCCGCCGCCAAGAAGAACCTCAAGACCGCCCCGCAGCTCCGTCGTGCCCTGGCCGAGCAGCTCGAGCAGCACTTTGTGCCCATCGAGCGCGATCCGTTCGCCGATACGCCGAGCTGTGTACTGTTTGTGGGCATCAACGGCGCCGGCAAGACCACGACGGTCGGCAAGATCGCGAGTGCCATGGCAGCCCGCGGCAAGAACGTCGTGATCGGCTCTGCCGATACCTTCCGCGCTGCCGCCATTGAGCAGCTCGATGTGTGGGGCCAGCGCGCTGGCGTTCCCGTCATCAAGCGCGACCGCGGCTCCGACCCGGCAAGCGTGTGCTACGACGTGCTCGATGAGGCCGACAAGCGCGGCAGCGACCTGGTGCTTATCGATACCGCCGGTCGTCTGCACACGAGTCCCGAGCTCATGCGCGAGCTTGCCAAGGTGGTCAACGTGACGCGTAAGCGCGCCGCCAATATGGCCGCCGGCCCCATGCCCGTCTCGGTCGTCCTCGTAATCGATGCCGCGACAGGCCAAAACGGCCTCAACCAGGCGCTCGAGTTTAACGAGGCGCTGGGCCTGGACGGTATTATCATGACAAAGCTCGACGGTACGGCAAAGGGCGGTATCGCCATGGCCGTGGCCGAGAAGCTCAAGCTTCCCATCCTGCGCATCGGTGTGGGAGAGCAGGTCGATGACCTGCAGGAGTTTAATGCCAAAGATTTCTGCCGCGCCCTGGTGGGCGAGTCCAATTAAGGAGTGACTAGTGTTTGATTCTCTGAGCGATCGCCTCAACGACACATTTGACCGCCTGCGCGGCAAGGGTAAGCTGACCGAGGCCGATATCACCTCGGCCATGCGCGACATCCGAATGGCGCTGCTCGAGGCCGACGTTAACTTTAAGGTCGTTAAGGAGTTTGTCGCTAAGACCAAGGAGCGCTGCATGACCGCCGAGGTCATGGAGTCCCTGTCCCCGGCGCAAAACGTCGTCAAGATCGTGCTCGACGAGCTCACCGAGATGCTCGGCTCCACCGAGAGCAAGCTCGTCTTTAGCAACCGCATCCCCAACGTCATCATGCTCGTGGGCCTGCAGGGCTCCGGTAAGACCACGGCGGCCGTAAAGCTGGCCTACCTGCTCAAGAAGCAGGGCCGCTCGCCGTTGCTCGCCGCGTGCGACGTCTACCGTCCCGCTGCTGCCGACCAGCTGGCCACGCTCGGTGGCGAGATCGGCGTACCGGTCTTCCGCGGCGACGGTGCGCACCCGGTCGATATCGCCAAGGGCGCCATCCAGGAGGCCGTCGACCACCTGCGCGACGTGGTCATCGTCGATACCGCCGGTCGTTTGCAGATCGACGAGCAGATGATGCAGGAGGCCGTGGACATCAAGAAGGCCGTCAAGCCCGATCAGGTGCTGATGGTCGTCGATGCCATGACCGGCCAGGATATTGTCAACGTCGTCTCGACCTTCGCTGAGCGCACCGACTTTGACGGCGTGATCATCTCCAAGCTCGACGGCGACGCCCGTGGCGGCGGCGCGCTTTCCGTGCGCCAGGTGACCGGCAAGCCCATCAAGTTTGTGAGCATGGGCGAGAAGCCCGATTCGCTGGAGCCGTTCTACCCCGATCGTATGGCCAAGCGCATTCTGGGTATGGGCGACGTTGTCGGCATCATTGAGAAGGCCCAGGAGGCCGCCGATGCCGAGCAGCTCGAGGCCGCCGAGCGCATGCTGCGCGAGGGCTTTACTATGAACGACATGCTCGACCAGATGAAAGCCGTCAAGAAGATGGGCGGCATGAAGGGCATTCTGGGCATGCTCCCCGGTGGCCAGCGTGCGCTTAACCAGATGGGTGGCAACCTGGACGAAGGTATCTTCGATAAGAACGAGGCCATCATCATGTCGATGACCAAGGAGGAGCGCCTTCGCCCCTCCATCATCAACGGCCAGCGCCGTGCCCGCATTGCCAAGGGCGCCGGCGTGACCCCCACCGAGGTCAATAGCCTTATGAAGCAGTGGGGTGAGATGAATAAGATGATGGGCCGCATGCGCACGATGGCCAATCAGGCGCATGCCGGCGGCAAGAAGGGCAAAAAGGGTAAGAAGGGCAAGAAGATGCGCATGCCCAATATTCCCGGTCTGGATGCCATGGGTCTGGGCGGCATGGGCGGCTTGGGAACGGGCGGCCCTAAGTCCGATATGGACCTGCTGCGCCAGATGGAAGCGCAGATGCGCAATAAGAAATAACGACTGGCTGAGTCGTGTATGGCGAAGGCCGCCTGGATGGTACTCCAG
>OCAD01000240.1_pt1 | contig 45812 bp, 29 predicted proteins | sample 1538261 | NCBI WGS metagenome assembly OCAD01 (sample SAMEA2580261, study PRJEB22360) | human gut metagenome | biome: human gut; feature: human-associated habitat; material: faeces | place: Denmark | collected 2008/2010
TCGGCGGTACGCTTTCGGTGGCCAAGGAGTACCTGATGCTGCCCGTGCGCAACGCTATCAACAAATACTCGCTGATGCTGGTCAACAAGGATACGCAGATCAAGCTTTCGTCGCTCGGTGAGCGCGCCGGCGTGATGGGTGCCTGCCTGCTGGCCCGAAGCAAGTCGCTCGGCCTGTTCTGACGCCTCTGCTCGCTCTTGTGCGCGCCCCCGGAAACCCGCTGTTTCCGGGGGTGTGCGGCGTTATCCGCAGCGGTGCGGTGCCGGGCTGTGCCGCTCTGCGGCGGGAGAGGCGGGGCCGGCCGGAATCAGCCCCTTCCGGAAGGGGCGATTTCGGTATGCGAATTGCGCGGAGAGGGGGGCGGAGCTTGAATTACAAGTGGTTCTGCGGTGCGTGTTTCTTCCTTTTGTTCTCTATCCTTGTCAAAAAAGGACAAATTGTCGCGGTGCGCCGCTGTTTGTATTATAAACTTTTATATATTTGTATCGCTAAAATGAAAAACAATAATTAAAACTAAATAACGCTATGGAAAACAAACTTCAACAGTTGACTCAGAAGCTCTACGACGAGGGGCTGGAGAAAGGACGCGCCGAAGCCGACCGTCTGGTCGCCGAGGCTAAGAAAGAGGCAGCGAAGATCGTCGCCGAAGCCCGTGCTCAGGCCGAGGATATCGTCAGGAAGGCGCAGGACAAGGCCGAGGACGTCGAAAAAAATACGATGACCGAAATCTCGCTCGCCGGCAAGCAGGCCGCCGCGAAGATCAAGTCGGAGATCGCCGCGATGATCGTTGCCAAGAGCACGGCCGCAGGCGTCAGGGAGGCCGTCATGGATCCCGCCTTCATCAAGGAGATGCTGTTGTCCGTGGCCAAGAACTGGAACGGCGCCGACGCCGGCAAGGTGGAGCTGAAGGCGCTGCTGCCCGAAGCCGACCGCGCCAAGCTCGACGAGGCGTTCGGCAAGAGCGCTCGGGAGCTGCTCTCCGCCGGTATCGAAGTGGGTTATTCCAAGGAGGTGAAGACGGGCTTCAAGGTAGGCGCCAAGGAGGGCGGTTACTACATCTCGTTCTCCGACGCCGATTTCGACGCCCTGCTGGGCGAATACCTGCGCGAGAAGGTTTCGGACATGCTTTTTAAGGCATAACGCGTATGTTCGCAACGGAATATTATTGTCTGGTAGCCGGACTGAAGGAGTACTCCCTCGACGCCGACACCAAGGGTTTCGACGCCAAAGCCATCGTCGGGGAGATTCTCGACGGCGTTTCGGCTTCGGATGCGGCTCAGGTGCGTCTGCTGTACGGCTACTACGATTGTGAGAATATCGCTTCGCTGCGCGCGGGGCGCTCGGCGCACAATCCGCTGGGCAACTTCACGCGCGAGGAGCTGGAAGAGGAGGTGAAGGCTCCCAAGCGCCTGCCCTCCGCCGTGGGCCGCGTGCTGCGCGCCTATGCCGATCCCGAAGGGGAGGACGCCGAGGAGGTCGATACGGCGCAGCGTTTCGAAACCGCGCTGTTCGACGCCTATTACGCCACCTGCAGCCGTGCCAAGAGCCGCTTTCTGCGCGAGTGGTCGGAGTTCGACCGCACCCTGCGCAACGTGACGGCCGCCGTGACGGCCCGTGCCGCGGGCCGTCCGGTCGAGGAGGTGACCGTGGGCGGGGGCGATGTGGTCGAACAGCTGGAGCGCAGTTCGGCCGCCGATTTCGGTCTGCGGGGCGAACTGCCCTACATCGACGCCGTGATCGCTGCCGTGAACGACGAGGCGAATCTGGTCGAGAAGGAGCACAAGATCGACCTGATCCGCTGGAACGAGGCCACCGAGCTGGCGACGTTCGACTATTTCGACATCAATACCATTCTGTCCTATCTGGCGCGCGTCAATATCGTGGCCCGCTGGACGCAGCTGGACGCCGTGCGCGGTCGTGAAATGTTCGACCGCCTGATGGCCGAGCTGGACGGCAGGGAGCTGGTGAACAGGATATAGCCGCCGCGCGGCATATGCGGGCGGCGCGCCGCCGGACCGGGACCGGTCTCTCCGGCAGGAGGGATGCGGAGCGGCCGGGAAGTGCGGAAATGCGGTCCGCGACCGGAAAAATGAAAATAAGAAACTAAACGAATATTCATGAAAACTACAGGACGTGTAAATGGTATCATCTCCAACATCGTCATCGTCAAGGCCGACGGAGCAGTAGGCCAGAACGAGATCTGCTATGTCTATGCGGGAGATACCAAGATGATGGCCGAGGTCATCAAGGTCGTAGGCGACAGCGCCTATGTCCAAGTTTTTGACAGCACCCGCGGACTCAAGATCGGCGACAAGGTCGAGTTCGAGGGACATATGCTCGAAGTGACGCTCGCGCCGGGACTTTTGTCGCGCAACTACGACGGTCTGCAGAACGACCTCGAAAAGATGGACGGGCTGTTCATCGAGCGCGGTTCGATCACCGATCCGATCGACTTCGATGCCGAGTGGGAATTCGCTCCGCTGGCCAAGGCGGGCGACAAGGTGACCGCCGCGTCGTGGCTGGGCGAAGTCAAGGAGCAGTGGGTGAGCCATAAGATCATGGTGCCCTTCACCATGGCCGGCAACTATACGGTCAAGAGCGTGGCGGCGGCCGGGAAATACAAGGTGACGGACACGATCGCCGTCCTGACCGACGAGGAGGGCCGCGAACATGCGGTCACGATGGTTCAGAAATGGCCCGTGAAGCAGGCCGTGCGCTGCTACGTCGAGAAGCCGCGTCCGTCGCGCATGATGGAGACGGGCGTTCGCGCCATCGACACCTTCAATCCGATGGCCGAAGGCGGTACGGGCTTCATCCCCGGACCTTTCGGCGCCGGCAAGACCGTGCTCCAGCACGCCATTTCCAAGCAGGCCGACGCCGACATCATCATCATGGTGGCCTGCGGCGAGCGCGCCAACGAGGTGGTCGAAATCTTCAAGGAGTTCCCCGAACTGGTCGATCCCCATACGGGCCGCAAGCTCATGGAGCGTACGATCATCATCTGCAATACGTCGAACATGCCCGTTGCGGCGCGCGAGGCGTCGGTCTATACCGGCATGGCCATCGGCGAATACTACCGCTCGATGGGACTCAAGGTGCTGGTGATGGCCGACTCGACTTCGCGCTGGGCGCAGGCGCTGCGCGAGATGTCGAACCGTCTGGAGGAGCTGCCCGGTCAGGACGCCTTCCCGATGGACCTTTCGGCGATCATCTCCAACTTCTATTCGCGCGCCGGTCTGGTCAAACTGAACAACGGCCAGACGGGTTCCGTAACCTTCCTCGGTACGGTGTCGCCTGCGGGCGGTAACCTCAAGGAGCCGGTGACCGAATCGACCAAGAAGGCCGCGCGCTGCTTCTATGCGCTTTCGCAGGGCCGCGCCGACTCGAAGCGTTACCCGGCCATCGACCCGCTCGAATCCTATTCGAAATACCTCGAATATCCCGAAATCCGCGAATACCTCGACGATCATATCGAAAAGGACTGGGTGGACCTCGTCTACGCCGGCAAGACCCTCGTGCAGCGCGGCAAGGAGGCCAACGACCAGATCAACATTCTCGGCGACGACGGTGTTCCGGTCGAGTATCACGAACGTTTCTGGAAGTCGGAGCTGCTCGACTTCGTGATCCTGCAGCAGGACGCTTTCGACGACATCGACGCCAACTGTCCGCTCGAACGTCAGAAGATGATGTATAAAATGGTGCTCGACATCTGCCGGAAGGATTTCGCTTTCGCCGATTTCGAGGAGTGCTCGCAGTTCTTCAAGGGCCTTATCAACCTCTTCCGTCAGATGAACTACTCGGAGTGGCAGTCGGAGAAGTTCGAAGGCTACCGCAAGCAGATCGAGGAGTATGTGAGTGAAAAAATCAAATAAGCTTTAGACCATGACAACACGAGCTTTTCAGAAGATATATACCAAGATTGACAACATCACCAAGGCGACCGTGACGCTCCGGGCGCTGGGCGTCGGCAACGACGAACTGGCTACCGTGGGCGGCAAGCTGGCGCAGGTGGTGAAGATTATGGGCGAGAACGTGACGCTGCAGGTGTTCTCCGGAACCGAGGGCATCGCCACCGATTCGGAGGTCGTCTTCCACGGCGAACCCCCGAAACTGCGCGTGTCGGACAACCTCGCGGGCCGTTTCTTCAACGCCTACGGCGAGCCGCTCGAAGGCGGTGAGATCGTCGAGGGCGAGCCGCGCGAGATCGGCGGCCCGACGGTGAACCCCTTCAAGCGTATCCAGCCTTCGGAGCTGATCGCCACGGGTATCGCCGGCATCGACCTCAACAATACGATCGTCACGGGGCAGAAGATTCCCTTCTTCGCCGACCCCGACCAGCCCTATAACGCCGTGATGGCCAACGTGGCCCTGCGCGCCAAGGCCGACAAGATCATTCTGGGCGGCATGGGACTCACCAACGACGACTTCCTCTACTTCAAGTCCGTCTTCGAGAACGCCGGTGCGCTGGACCGCATCGTGTCGTTCGTCAATACGACCGAGAACCCGCCCGTGGAGCGCCTGCTCGTTCCCGACATGGCGCTGACCGCCGCCGAATACTTCGCCGTGGACAAGGGCGAGAAGGTGCTGGTGCTGCTGACCGACATGACGCTCTATGCCGATGCGCTGGCTATCGTGTCGAACCGCATGGACCAGATTCCGTCGAAGGACTCGATGCCCGGTTCGCTCTATTCGGACTTGGCGAAGATCTACGAGAAGGCCGTGCAGCTGCCCAACGGCGGTTCGATCACCATCATCGCCGTGACGACCCTTTCGGGCGGCGACATCACGCACGCCATTCCCGACAATACGGGTTACATCACCGAGGGTCAGCTGTTCCTGCGCAACGACTCCGATACGGGCAAGGTCATCGTGGACCCGTTCCGTTCGCTGTCGCGTCTCAAGCAGCTGGTTATCGGCAAGAAGACCCGCGAGGACCATCCGCAGGTGATGAACGCCTGCGTGCGTCTGTATGCCGATGCCGCCAACGCCAAGACCAAGCTCGAAAACGGTTTCGACCTCTCGGATTACGACGAACGTACGCTGAAATTCGCGTTCGACTACTCGGAGAAACTGCTCTCGATCGACGTCAATATCGGCATCACCGAGATGCTCGACACGGCGTGGGGACTCTTTGCGAAGTATTTCTCCAAGGAGGAGGTCGCTATCAAGGAGGAACTCATCAAAAAGTACTGGAAAGAAGCGTAACGTACGATGGCAATCAAATTTCAATATAACAAGACCTCGCTCGGCGACCTCGGCAAGCAGCTGAAAATGCGGCAGAAGGCGCTCCCTACGATCAAAAGTAAGGAGTCGGCCCTGCGCTCCGAGGTGAAGAAGGCGAAGGACTCCGCAGGCGATTACCGCCGTCGGCTCGACCGGCTCAAGGCCGAGTACGACTACATGGTGTCGCTATGGGGAGAGTTTGATTGTGACCTCCTGCGTATCGCCGATGTGGAACTTTCGGTACAGAAAATCGCAGGTGTGCGTACGCCGGTCCTGCAGGACGTGAAATTCGAGGTGAAACCCTACGATCTTTTCTCGTCGCCCGTCTGGTTCGCCGACGGAGTCGATATTCTGAAGCGCATGGCGCAGCTGGGTATCGAGTTCGAGGTCTACAACCGCAAGATGGAGCTGCTGGACTATGCACGCCGTAAAACCACTCAGAAGGTGAACTTGTATGAAAAGGTGCAGATACCCGGATACGAGGACGCCATACGTAAGATCAAACGCTTCATGGAGGACGAGGAGAACCTCTCCAAGTCGGCCCAGAAGATCGTGAAAACCAAACAGCAGCAGGCCGGGGAGGGCGCGACGTTATGATAGCGAAAATGGCGAAATACGACTTTGTGCTCTATGCGGCGCAAAGCGAGGATTTTATCGAAAAGCTGCGCGAACTCGGCTTGGTGGACATCACCACTACGGGCTGGGAACCCTCCGAGGAGGACCGCCAGCTGCTGCTCGACATCGAAGGACACGCCAAGGCGTTCGAATTCCTGCGCAACTTCCGCGCGGAAGAGGGGCGCTGCAAGGCCGGTGCGAAGCCGTTTGCAACTGGCGCCGAGGCCTACGATCACTATGCCGCGGCGCATCAGCAGGCGACGGCGTTGCAAGCCGAAATCGGCCGTCTCGAAAAAACGGCCGACGAACTGCGTCCGTGGGGAGAATTCTCGCCTGAGAGAACCCGCTCGCTCGCCGAGCAGGGCATCGTGCTGCGATATTTCCTCACTCCGAAGAGCAATTACGACAAGTTCGAGGCCCAGTGGGCGGAACGCTATACCATCGCGCCGATCAACCGCACCGAATCGACGGTCTATTTCGTCGTCGTGGCGGCTCCCGGCGAGGAGGTGACGCTCGACGCGCAGGAGATGAAAACCCCGTCGATGGATATCCGCGAAGCGGAACGCCGCATCGCCGAAGCCCGGAAGGAGCTGAGCGCCCTCGACGCCGAATTCTCGCGCGTCGCGGTTTCGGAGAAGCTGCTCGCGGCGCATGCCGCCTCGCTGAAGGAACAGCTGCAGGGCGTGCGCGTGAAGGCTACGGCGCAGCAGGCGGCCGACGGAACGCTGGTCGTCATGGAGGGCTGGGCCGAGAAGGAGACTTCGGACAAGGTCGATGCCCTTTTGGAGCAGTATCCCAACGTCGTGTATCTCAAGGGCGATCCGACTCCTGAGGACGATACGCCCGTGAAACTGAAAAACAACTGGTTCGCTCGCATTTTCGAGCTGGTGGGCGACATGTACGCCCGCCCGAAGTACGGTACGATGGACCTGACGCCTTTCTTCGCGCCGTTCTACATGCTTTTCTTCGGCATCTGCCTGAACGACGCCGGTTACGGCGCCATTCTGGCCCTGCTGGGGGCGTGGATGCTGGCCAAGAACCGGCAACCCGGCATGATGCGTCAGGCCGCGTGGTTCGCCACGTTGTGCGGCTTGACGACGGTCGTCGTGGGACTGGCCTGCGGTTCGGTGTTCGGCGTGAATCTCAAGGAGTACTTCCCTTCGATCCCGTTCTTCGACTTCCAAGGCAGCTTCTTCTCGATCGCCTTGGCGATCGGCGTGGTGCAGATCGTTTTCGGCATGATGCTGAAGGTCGTCATGATCTCGGCTACCGTCGGATTCCGCTATTCGCTCGGTACGCTGGGCTGGCTGCTGGTGATCCTCGGCGGAAGCATCGCCGGCGGTCTGCCGCTGCTCAATCCCGAATGGGTGATTCCGTTCTACACCACCTCGTCGCCTGCGTTCTATGCGACGCTCGGCGTGGGTGCGGTGCTGATGCTGTTCTTCAATTCGCCGGGCAAGAATCCGCTGCTGAACTTCGGTCTGGGATTGTGGGATACCTATAATAATCTGACGGGCATCCTCTCCGACGTGCTGTCGTACATCCGTCTGTTCGCCATCGGACTCTCTGGCGGCATCCTCGCCACGGTGTTCAATGCGCTGGCCGACGGCTTCGTGCCCGAAGGTTCGGGCATCGTCGTGCGGCTGCTGATCATGATTCCGATTCTGCTCGTCGGCCACGGCATCAACCTCTTCATGTCCACCATTTCGTCGTTCGTGCACCCGATGCGTCTGACGTTCGTCGAATTCTATAAAAATGCAGGTTTCGAGATGTCGATGCGTTCGTTCGATCCCCTGCGCAAAATCGAAAATTCGGAAAACAAATAACAACTAAAACAAATTACAATTATGGAATCAACAACTGCAATTATTTTGGGCTATCTCGGCGTAGCGCTGATGGTGGGCCTTTCGGGCGTAGCGAGCTGTATCGGTACTTCGATCGCCGGTATGGCGTCGGTGGGCGCCATGAAGAAAAACGGCGGCGCTTTCGGTAGCTACATGATCCTCTCGGCCATTCCCGGTTCGCAGGGTCTCTACGGTTTCGTGGGCTACTTCATCATCAAGGGCTTCCTGACCGATTCGATGACGCTGCTGCAGGGTGCCGCCATCTTCGGCGCCGGTCTGCTGACGGGTCTTGTCTGCCTCGCTTCGTCGTACTTCCAGTCGAAGGTCTGCGCCAACGGTATCGCCGCTATCGGCAACGGCCACGACGTGATGGGTAAGACGCTTATTCTGGCCGCCTTCCCTGAGTTGTACGCCATTCTTACGGTAGCCGCCGTGTTCCTCATCGCGGGCGCTATCTGATCTGCCGCGCGGAATTTCTCACGGGCGGAACGTCGGTTGCGATGTTCCGCCCCGTTTTTTTTGAAAATGCTGCCCGAAGCGGTTCCCGATCGTAAAATAATACATTTATTGCATAAAATAGTACTTGTACTCTCGGCTGTTTTACGTAATTTTGTGAAAACTCAAAATCTTTTAAACCCTGACAGATATGAAACCGAACCGATTTATGCTGGCCTTGGCCGCGTTGTGCTTCGCCTCAGGCGGCGCTTCGGCGCAGCAGACCGACGGCAAGTCCGTGGCGCCCAAGACCTACAAGGCCTACATGGTCAGCGACGCCCATCTCGACACCCAGTGGAACTGGGACGTGCAGACGACCATCCGCGAGTACATCCCCCGCACGCTGTTCCAGAACCTCTACCTCATGGAGCGCTTCCCCGACTACCGCTTCAGCTTCGAAGGCGGCGTCGTCTATTCGTGGATGAAGGAGTACTATCCCATGCATTACGAGCGGATGAAGAAATACATCGCTTCGGGCCAGTGGCATATCGCCGGCGCGTCGTGGGACGCCAATGACCCCAACATGCCTTCGGCCGAGTCGTTCTTCCGCAACATCCTGCTCGGACAGGAATTCTATAAAAAGGAGTTCGGCGTGCGTTCGACCGATATTTTCCTGCCCGACTGCTTCGGCTTCGGCTATACGCTGCCGACGATCGCGGCCCACAGCGGCCTGATCGGCATGTCCACGCAGAAGCTCAGCTGGCGCAACCACGACTTTTACGACGCTCCCTACCACAAGAAGAATCCCTTCTCGTGGGGCGTGTGGTACGGCATCGACGGCAGTTCGGTGATCGCAGCCTTCGATACGGGCGGCTATAACTCGGAACTTCCTGAGAATGTGCAGTATAATGAACGCCTGATGGAGCGCGCCGCCCACGGTTATGACAACACCTGCTTCCGCTACTATGCCGGCGGCGGCGAAGGGGTCGGCGACAAGGGCAACAGCGGTACGGTGACCACTTGCCGCCGTCTGACCAAGGCGATCAACGACCCGAACGCCCCGATCGAGATCATCAGCGCCACGAGCGACGACCTGTTCAAGGCCTACCTCGGCCGCAAAGCCGAGCTGCCCTCTTTCGACGGCGAATTGCTGATGGACGTGCACGCTACGGGCTGCTATACTTCGCAGACCGCCATGAAATACTACAACCGCCGCAACGAGGAGCTGACCGGCGCCGCCGAGCGTGCTTCGGTCGCCGCCGACTGGCTCGGTGCGCTGGCTTACGACCAGCGGAAACTCACCGAGATCTGGCAGCGTTTCATCTGGCACCAGTTCCATGACGACCTGACGGGTACGAGTATCCCTGAGGCCTATACGTGGTCGTGGAACGACGAGCTGATCGCCCTGCGGCAGGGCGGCGACGTGATGAATTCGGCGGTCGGCGCGCTGAGCTATTCGCTCGATACGCGCGTCAAGGGTACGCCCGTGGTGGTCTACAACGCCGTGACCTATCCCGTCAAAGCCGTTGTCGAGGCCGAGATTCCGCTCGCCGCCAAAGCCAAGGGCGTGGCCGTATACGGTCCCGACGGCCGCCGCGTGGCCGCGCAGATTCTCAGCCGCGAGGGCGACAAGGCCGTGATCGCATTCGCCGCCGACGTGAAGTCGGTGGGGTATGCCGTCTACGACGTCCGTCCGGCATCGCCCGCCAGATCGTCGGCGCTGAAAGTGAACGGCAATACGATCGAGAACGCCGTTTACAAGGTGACGCTCGACAGGAACGGCGACATCGCGTCGCTCGTGGACAAGCGTTACGGCCGTGAACTGGTCGAGCAGGGCAAGGCCTTCCGTCTGGCGATTTTCGAAGGCAATCCGTCGAACGAATGGCCCGCATGGGAGGTGCTGAAGGAGGTCGTGGACAAGACCCCGCGCGCCGTTACCGACAACGTTTCGGTATCCGTCGGCGAAGAGGGGCCCGTGCGCGCTTCGCTCAAGGTGGAGCGCACGTACGGCGATTCGAAGTTCACGCAGTACATTACGCTGACCGACGGTGCGCAGGACGATCGCATCGACATCCGTACGACGGTGGACTGGAACAGCCGCAATACGCTGCTCAAAGCCGAGTTCCCGATGTCGGTGAGCAACGCGAAAGCCGCTTACGACCTCGGCATCGGTTTTATCGAGCGCGGCAACAACACGGCCACGGCATACGAAGTGCCCGCTCTGAAGTGGGCCGACCTGACCGACGCCGACGGTTCGTACGGCATCTCGGTGCTCAACGACTGCAAATACGGCTGGGACAAGCCCGCCGACAATACGATCCGTCTGACGCTGATCCACACTCCCTCGACCGAAAAACGTTACCCGCACCAGCGCGATCTCGATCTGGGCGTCAATCACTTCACCTATTCGATCGTAGGACATAAGGGAACCGACCGCAGCGGTGTTGTGGCCGCATCGGAACAGCTCAACCTGCCGCTCGTGGCTTACGTGGCTCCCAAGCATGCGGGATCGCTGGGGCGCACCTTCTCGATGCTGGAGTCCTCGACTCCGCAGATCGGCGTGCGTGCGCTGAAGAAGGCCGAGGACGGCGACGGATATATCGTGCGCTGCTACGAGCTGACCGGCAAGCCCGTCGAGAACGCCTGCATCACCTTCCCGGCTCAGATTCTCTCGGCCGAGGAGTGCAACGGCATCGAGGAGAAGATCGGTGCAGCCGAGACCGAGGGCCGTTCGCTGATCGTTTCGGCCGGCAAATTCGCTCCCAAAACCTACCGCGTGCGGCTGGCCGCTCCTGCGCAGAAGTCCGCGTTCGAGGTGAAGAGCGCGCCCGTGACGCTGCCTTACAACACGGTGGCCTTCACGACCGACGAGTTCTACACCTATTACCGTTTCGACAACCAGCGCGGCAGCTTCGCCGCCGAGCTGATTCCTGCCGAACTGACCTGCAACGGCGTCCGGTTCGTGATGGGCGAGGAGAATGTCAAGGACGCCGTGACGTGCCGCAGTCAGGAGATCGAACTGCCCGAAGGCGGTTACAGGAAGCTCTACATGCTGGTGGCCGCTTCGGACAAGGAGTGCGAGGCTCTCTTCAAGGTGGGCGATTCCGAGCAGGCCGTCTATGTGCCGCTCTGGAAAGGCTTCTACGGACAGTGGGGCTGGCGCGGACACAGCGAAGCGTTCCTCAAGGATGCCACGATCGCGCATATCGGCACGCACCGCCATCAGGGCGACGTGGGCAACCTGCCTTATGACTTCTCCTACATGTATATGGTTTCTCTCGATATTCCCGAAGGTGCGCGGACGGTGACGCTGCCCGAAAACAAGAACGTGGCGGTATTCGCCATGACGGTTTCGGACAACGGCATCGACGACGTGCTTCCGGTGAGCGGCACTTTCATCCGTCCGGATGTGAAGTAACAAGTTTTTAAGTGGTATAATTAGGCGCTCCGGCCCGGCTGTAAAGCCGGGCCGGAGTTTTTGTGTCAGGACGGCGTTGTGACGCGGTTTGTATGGTTTTGTGCCCGAATTGTCATAAAACGGCGTGAAAACCGCCGATCGGGGGTGCGGGACGGTGCCGGGAGTACGTTTGTGTTCCGGATCGGAAAATACAATTTTGTGACAAAATAGTACCGGATCATGTACGGCGGAGAAATTTGCCGTCCGTATATTTTTCGGTCCGCATCTTATTTCTCAACTTTGTTTTCACGAAAAACCAACCGTTTAACCTAAAACTTAAAACCAGATTAGCCTATGGAAAAAAACTCCTGTCTGATCCTTTCCGCCGATTTTTTTGCGGAATCCCGTAATTTATCCTGTTATTTTCCCGTTTTCTGAATCCATGAACCGCATCCGCGTCACCGGGTGCGGGGAGTATATTTTAACTAAACCAAAAAACAATATCTATGACCAATTTTGGGCACAAAATCATGTTGACGGTTTTGGTGCTGCTGATTACCCCCCCCCTTGGGTTTGCAGCCGCAACCGTTAATGCCAGCCCCCTGACCCAGACATCCAAGGTCACCGTCAAGGGCGTTGTGAAGGACGCCGCAGGAGCGCCGCTGCTCGGCGTTACCGTCATTGTCAAGGGTACTTCGGTCGGAACCTCGACCAGTATCGACGGTGAATACCAGATCCAGTGCGCCGCCGATGCCGAACTCGACTTCTCGTTCATCGGCTACGAGACGCAGACGCTTCCGGTGGCCAACCGCACGCTGCTGAACGTGACGCTGAAGGAAGACGCGCAGCTGATGGACGAAGTGATCGTCATCGGCTACGGCACCACCACCCGCCGCCGTGCGGTGGGCGCCGTGGACCAGATCAAGTCCGAAGCCATCACCGAACGTTCCGTCGCTAACCTGACGCAGGCGCTGCAGGGCACTTCGCCCAGCCTCGTCATCCAGCAGCGAAGCAGCGACCCCGCCGACAACCAGCTCAACATCAACATCCGCGGTATCGGTACGATGAACAACAACGAACCGCTGATCGTCATCGACGGTCTGGTGTCGGACAACGCCAGCTTCAACAAGCTCAATCCCTCGGACATCGAGAACGTCTCGGTGCTGAAGGATGCCGGTACGGCCGCCATTTACGGTTCGCGCGCCGCCAACGGCGTCCTGCTGGTCACCACCAAGAAGGGCAAGCTGAATCAGGCTCCGACCGTCGAACTCACGGCTATGGTCGGCTGGCAGCAGCCCGAAGTGCTCTACACGCCCGTTCAAGGCTGGCAGAACGCCACGCTGCTCAACATTTCCAAAGCCAATTCGGGGCTGGCTCCCGCCTTTACCGCCGAACAGATCCGCGACCTCAAGGCGCACGGCAACGGCACGTTCTACATGGACGAGATTCTGCGGACGGCCATGCAGCAGAACTACAACGTCAGCGTATCGGGCGGCGGCGCCAATACGACCTATATGATTTCGGCAGGCTATTACGATCAGGAGAGCAACTTCGAAGGTCCCGATTACGGCCGCCAGCGTTACAATTTCCGTACGAACATCACCACCGAATACAAACGCGTGAAGGTAACGGCCCTGCTCTCCTATTCGCACGAGAACAGCAAGACGACGACCGACGGTTCGACCATCGCCAACGCGATGCGTATTCCCACCTATTACTATTACCGTCAGTACGATCCCGTGACGGGCAAATACCTGCTCAACGACAAACTGACCGACCGCAACTCGCTGGGCCTGCTCGAAGAGGGCGGTTACAACAAGTACCGCAACGACTATGTGAACGCCAACCTGTCGGCCGAGGTGAAGATCATCGACGGGCTGAAACTGCGCGGCGTGCTGGGTGCCGATATCTTCGCCGACCACCGCTATACGCGGACGCACGAAGTGATGTTCTACAATACCGACGCTGCGGGCAATCCGGTCGGCGAAGGCCGTTCGGCCAACAACGACAACAAGTCGGAGGACTGGAACAAACGCGCCTACCTGATCAATTCTCAGCTGATGCTCGACTTCGACCGTACGTTCGGCAAGCACCATGTGGCCGCCCTGTTAGGCGCCTCGAACGAGTCCTACACCTCCGAAGCGAACCAGATCTCCTTCAAATGGGCCGATCCCGATCTGGGTATCAACGGCGACGGCACCGAGGCAGTCATTTCGGGCGACGGCCGGTCTTCGGTGACGCCCGAAAACACGACCCGCACCAGCCTCACCTCCGTTTTCGGCCGCGCCGCCTATGACTACGACAACCGTTACTACGCCGAGTTCTCGTTCCGTTACGACGGCTCCTCGAAATTCCGTTCCGACCTGCGCTGGGGCTTCTTCCCCTCCGTGTCGCTGGGATGGCGTCTCTCGCAGGAGGCTTTCATGGAGAGCTACCGCGACAACGTCGGCGACCTGAAGATCCGCGGTTCCTACGGTACGCTGGGCAACCAGTCGGTGGGCGACTACCAGTACTTCACCACCTACAACGTCTATTCGAACACCTATGCCTTCAATAACGTGGGCGTCGGCGGCGCCGGCTTCCAGCTCGGTACCGACAACCTGCAGTGGGAGGTGTCCAAGACCTTCAACGTCGGTTTCGACGCCTCGTTCTTCCGGGGCAAACTCAACCTCGGCTTCGACTACTTCAACAAACATACGACCGACATTCTGGTCAAGCCCCAGACCCCGCTGATTCTGGGCACCGAGCTGCAGAACTACAACGCCGGCGAGATGCGCACGCAGGGCTGGGAGCTGACGCTCAGCTATGCGCTCAAGAAACGCGATTGGTCGCATTTCTTCCAGTTCAACATCGGCGACTCGTGGAACAAGGTGCTCAAATACGAGGGCTTCGAGGATATTTCCGGACAGGAAGAGTTCTGGCGCATCACCCGCGAGGGGCTGCCGTTCAACTCCTACTACGGTTACAAGACCGACGGCTTCTTCCAGAGCTATGACGAAATCGCCCATTCGGCCGTGCCGACGGGCAAGAGCGTCAAGCCGGGCGACGTGAAATTCAAGGACCGCAACGGCGACGGCACCATCGACGAGAACGACCGCTACTATCTGGGCAACGCCTTCCCGCGCTACACGCTGGGCTTCACCTACAACGTCGCATGGAAAGGCATCGACCTCTCGATCTTCCTGCAGGGCGTTCTCAAGCGCGACATGATGGTCCGCGGCGAGCTGATCGAGCCGTTCCACTCCAACTACGGTTACACGATGTACGAACACCAGCTCGACTTCTGGACCCCGACCAACACCGACGCCCGCTGGCCGCGTCTGACCGATATTTCGGACCCCTCGAACCAGAACAACTACCGCATGGGTTCGGACCTCTACATGTTCGACGGCAGCTACCTGCGCCTGAAGAACATCCAGCTGGGTTATACGCTTCCCGAACGGATTTCGATGAAATTCGGCGTCAAGCGCTTCAAGATCTACTTCAACGCCCAGAACCTGCTTACGTTCAGCAACTGTTCGTTCATCGACCCCGAATCTTCGGAGTTCGGCTCGAACATGAATTCGGGCGGCGCCAACTCAGGCCGCAACTACCCGAACCTGCGTTACTTCGGCGCCGGTCTGAACATCACATTTTAAATAAAGGCGAAAACTATGAAAACGACGATTTTAAAATATATCACCGTGACGTTCGCCGCCGGAGCGATGCTGCTCGCAGGCTGCAACGATCTGGATCAGGAGCCTACCAACAAGTTTACCGACAAGGCTTTCTGGACTTCGCCCGAACGTGCGAACATGGTGCTCAACATGGCCTACAACCAGATGTTCGGTCACGACAAGATCTGGCAGGACGAAGCCTTGAGCGACAACTTGTACGAACAGCGCGGCAATCCCGACACGCGCACGATCCGCATGGGGCAGGCGACGCCCAACACGGGACTGTTCCGCAGCGAGTGGAAATGGGTGTTCGAGGGTGTCAAGACCTGCAATGTCTTTATGAATTTCGTGGACGAGGTGCCGGGCATGGACCCCGAACGGCTCGCCGGGATGAAGGCGCAGATCCGCTTTATCCGTGCATTCCTCTATTTCCGTCTGGCCAATTTCTACGGCGACATTCCCTTCTTCCTGCAGGATATTTCGCTCGAAGAGTCGCGCCGCGTCTCCCGCACTCCCTATCCGGAGGTGATGAGTGCGCTGCACCGTGAACTCGACGAGATCGTCGGCGACCTGCCCACCCGCGACGAACTGAAAGCCGACGACAACGGCCGCATCACCAAAGCCGCCGCCATGGTGCTCAAGGCGCGTATGTATATGTACGAGAACGTGCAGCGCACCGGCAATTCGGTTTCGGACAACATGCGCAAGGCCGCCGATATCTGTGACAAGCTCATCCACGAGCAGGGCACCTACGGCACCTACAGCCTGCTGACCCAAGGGTCCGGCGACGGCATTCCGGCCTATGAATACCTCTTTACCTCGGCCGCCGAATACAACAGCGAGGTGATCCTCGACTATGCCGCCGTCGAACTGAACAAGCAGTGGTCCACGCTCTATTCGATGGTTCCCCTGACGATGGGCGCCAACCTCTGCCAGAAGGCTCCGACGCGCGCGCTGGTGGACAGCTATCTCAATGCCGACGGCTCGGTTCCCGCGGACAAGACCGTCTATGCGAACCGCGATCCGCGTCTGACCGCTACGGTCGTCTACAACGGCTATGTGTGGAAAGACCGCAACGACAAGGGCGAATATGTGACCAAAGGCACGATCAACGTGACTGCGGGCAACGACAAGGCCGGTACGGACAACGGTTCGCCCACGGGCTTCTACACCCGCAAGTATTTCGATACGACCCACGGCAAGAACCTCGAAATGTGGACCAATATCATCATGATGCGTTATGCCGACGTGCTGCTGATGTACGCCGAGGCGAAGGCGTACCTGAACGAGATGGACGCCGCGGTGTGGAACGAGACGATCAAGCCGATTCGCCAGCGTGCGGGGCTGAGCGGCACCGACTTCCCCTCGTCGGGCGATTACACCCAGATCGTACGCGACGAACGCCGTGTCGAGCTGGCGCTCGAAGGACTGCGCTACTTCGACCTGATCCGCTGGATCAATTACAAGGACTCCAAGTCGCAGGGCGTCATCGACCTTTTGAACGGTGCGGTCTACGGCGCCAAGGAGCTGAACGGAGGCCGTCAGATCGACGAATTCAAGTTCAATTCCAGCCGGGACATCCTCTGGTCGCTTCCGCTCTCCGAAACGCAGCTCGTGCCGACGCTGCTGCCCAACAATTCGGGTTATTAATCGTCAATCAAAAAAGTATCGAAAACAATGAAAAAGATATTGAACATACTGATGGCGGCCCTCGTCCTTACGGGCATCTCCTGCTCGGAAGACTTGGAGTACAAGCCCGGAGGCGTCACTCCGGTGCAGACGCTGCTGCTGCCGGCCGACAACTATTACGTGGAGCTGCAGAGCGCTTCGACGGCGACGCTCCGTTTTTCGTGGGAGCCGGCGCTGGCTGCCGACGGACAGCTTCCCCATTACGAGGTGGTCTTCTTCGGCAAGCCCGGCGGCGAGATCATTTACCGTTGTGACGCCGGTTCGTCGACCAGCGTGGATATTGTCCACAAGGAGATCAACCGCATCGCCAATGCCGCGGGCATCGACGTCGGGGCCGACGGTGCCGTCTATTGGTCGGTCGTGTCGAGCCGGGGCGTGGATACCGCGCCTGTGGTTGCGACGCCCCGCCGGTTGGAACTGACGCGTCTGCTGGGCTTCAATGTGATTCCGGACCAGTTGTTCCTCACGGGCGAAGCCACCGAGGGCGGCAGCGATCTTGAGAATGCCTGTGTCGGCCGCAGGACCGGCGACGGCGAGTTTACTTTCTATCAGCAGCTCGAAGCCGGCAAGGGCTTTACGTTCGTCAGCTCGAAGGGCGATGACCGCACGACCTATACGGTCGTCAACGGCGTGCTGGACGACCAGAGCGCCGAACCCGCCACGATCGACCGATCGGGTGTTTACCGCATCAAGCTCGACCTCAATGTCCGCGGAATCACCTTCGAGCATATAGACCGCGTGGAATTCAATTTCGCACCGCGCACCGAAGACAATGGCAATATGGAGTATATCGGCAACGGCTGCTGGAAATTCTCCGATTACAACGTCAAATTCAGGGAAGAGAGCTGGGGACTCGACCAGCGTTACAACTTCCATCCGGTTTTCGACGGGGTTACGTATGTATGGGCCGGTACGAAAGGCAACGACAGCAGCCCCAGCGCGCTGAGCGGCGCGGAGTATTACATCCTGACCGAGAATCTGTTTACCGGGGATGCCTATGGTCCCGAAAAGTTTAAGTTCCACAGCGATTTTAACGGTAAGAAAGTCGATATCACCCTGATTATGTCCGGTGACGTGGAGAATTGTACGCATGTAATCGAGATCGTCGGCTAAAAAATAATTGAACCTATGAAAAACATACTGAATAAACTGGTTGTTCTGCTGCTCGCGGGTTTTGCACTGGCGGCCTGTACCGAGCATACGGAATATGACGATACCGGCTTCAGCGCGGTCGAAAAACTGCTCTATCCGTCGGACGGCTACGCCCTCGATCTGATCGAACAGGCCGATGCCAACCTTTATTTCGAGTGGGAGGTCTCCAAGGTCGGAACTCCCGTCTACACCGTGGTTTTCCTCGATGCGGCCAAAAAGGAGATCGGCCGTTATCTGGCCGACAACAACGGTCAGAAATCTTCGCTGAAGATGCTCCACAGCCAGCTCAATGCGATTGCCGGCGACGCCGGCATCGAGCCTGACGCTGCGGGCGACCTCTATTGGACGGTCAGCGCCGGACTGGGCGGAGCCGAACAGCTTTCGCCGGCCGAGCCGCACAAACTCACCGTCAAGCGCTATGCTTCGATCGACGCCCCCTACCACCTCTACGTGACGGGCGAAGGCTCCGAGTTCGGCACGGATCCCGCCGCGGCTAAACAGATGCGCGAGCTGGGCGACGGCAAGTTCGAGATTTACACCCGATTCACCGGCTCGTTCAGCTTCATCAACCGCAATGCGGCGGGCAGCAAGCGTACGTTCGGCGTCGCCGAAGGCCGCCTGACCGAGGGCGCCGACGCCGCAGGCACGGGCGACGGCGTTTACCGCGTACTGGTCGATTTCAAGGCCGGTACCGTGAAGATGGAAAAGATCGAAAGCGTGAAATACCACTGGTGCTGGACGCCCGATCCCGATGCCGTGATGGAATATGCCGGCAACGGCGTCTGGAAGCGTCAGATCACTTGGGACGGCGACAACCGCTACCGTTTCGACGCGGTGATCGACGGCACGGATTACATCTGGGGCTACTCGTCGAGCGATATGAGCGATTCGGACATGCCCTCCGGCCTGACCGGGCCGCAGTACAGGCTGTCAATGCGCGAAACGGGCAATATCAATCAGTGGGACTACTCCTTCAAGCATATCGCCGTGCTGAGGAACGTCACCTGCACGATCGTCGTGGACTGCTCGCCCGAAGCCGAAGCGTACTACCACCGTTACGAATTCGACTTCGCGCCCGAAGCCACTCCCGTGACGCTGATCTCGCCCGATGACAACGCCTCCGTCGTGCTGAATGCGCAGGCGGGCGCCAAGCTGACCTTCGCGTGGAACAAGCTTCCCGATTCGGACCCTGCGGGCAAGCTGACGAGCTATACGCTGGTCTTCTATTCGGACGCCGCGCTGGAAAAGGCCGTCGGCCGCAAGGAGGCGCAGTATAACGGCTCCGTGGACGTCTCCTTCTCCGAGCTGGAGTCGATCGCCGATGCTGCGGGCATTGCCGCCGAAGGCACGGGCGACCTGTACTGGGCCGTAGAGAGCAAACTGCTTTCGTGGACGGCGCTCTCCTCCGGCCGCAAACTCACGGTTACCCGCATGAAGGGTATTCCGACCGCCGCCTACATCACGGGCGCCGCTTCGGAGTTCGGTTCCGGCTATCAGGCCCTCAAGGCGCTGGGCGCTGGCAAGTTCGAGATTTTCACCAAGCTGACGACTGATGCCGCAGGGTACAACTTCACCGACGGCGATACGGCCGATGCGCGCAAGTTCGTCGTCGAAGGCGGTGCGATCCGGGAGAGCGACGCAAGCGTCGTTTCGTCCGAAGAGGCCATCTATTACATCCTGCTCGACTTCGGCGCAGGCACGGCGAAGCTCCAGAAGATCGAGAACATGCGTTACCTCTCGCCGAACGTCAAGACCCAGCATACCGAGAAGCAGATCAAGCTGCCTTATCAGGGCAACGGCATCTGGTATGCCGCAGGTGTGGTGCCCTACCTGAGGGACTGGGACGACGACCGTTACTTCTTCTGGGCCGAGGTGGACGGCGTGAAGACCAAGTTCGGCGCCAATCCCGGCATGACGGGCGACCTGAATTCCAAGCCTGCCGAGAACGATTCGCGCTTCCGCGTATTCTGGCCGATCGCCGATGTGAACGGCGACGATGCCGGCGCGTTCAAGATGCTCCACGCCTACCGCGGCAACGACTCCAAGCGGGTGAACATCAAGCTCAACATGAGTCCCGATACGGAGCACTACTACAACTATATCGAGTATCTGGATTAACCAACTCTCCGGGGGAGGCGCGCTCCGCAAGGCGTGCCCCCCCCCGGTAAAAAACGACAGACTTATGAAAAAATACATTTTAGCGCTTACCGCCACGGCGACCCTGCTGGGAGCCTGCGAGGTGGACGACAAATACTACGGCAAAGAGGTGGTGGATCCGGCCGAGAAGCTCGAACCCGCTTACGGGGAGGACTGGACCGCCCATGCCGACAAGATCGACGAGAAGCTGATCGAGAATTTCATGAATACCGACCGCGGCACATTCTGGTATACCGATCAGGACCGCACGAACGAATCGACCTACTGCTACTGGCCGCAGGCTCATGCGATGGACGTGCTCATAGACGCTTACCTGCGTATTCCCGAAGGCGACGCCCGCCGCGACACCTATGCCGGCTACATGTCCAAATGGTACGAGAACAAGGGCAACAACTACGGCAACAGCTATTGGGGAACTTACGGTTTCGGCAATGCCTACACCGACGACTCGGAGTGGATCATCCTGACGCTGATCCGCATGTACGAGGCTACCGGAGTACAGAAGTACCTCGCCGCCGCTCGCAAGACCTACGAGGAGACGGTGATCGCCCGCTGGACCGAAGACGAGAACGGCGGCGGCATCCGTCCATCGCCCCCGGCGGGACGGAAGGCGGGGGGGGCGGCGCCATCCGCTGGAGCTTCGACGCCGAGAACAGCAAGAACGCCTGCTCGAACGGTCCGGGCGCCCTCTGCGCCATGCGCCTGTGGGCCAACAGCCCCAAAGGAGCCGAGAGGGATCAGTATCTGGCCGATGCGAAGAAGATTTACAACTGGCTCAGCTCGACGCTCTACAATCCGCTGACGGGCGCCGTGTCCGACAACATGAAGAACGGCGTGATCAACGGCGGCGCGCTGACCTATAATCAGGGTACGTTCATGGGCGCCGCGCACGAGCTTTACAAGGCTACGGGCGACGCCAAATACATGACCGACGCCGCGCGCGCGGCGCGTTACACCATGAAGTCGATGGTGACCAACGGGGTGCTGAACAACGAAGGTTCGGGCGACAACGCGCTTTTCAAGGGGATTTTCGTCCGCTATGCGATGAATGTCTGGAAGGACGCTTCGGTCGATAAGGCCGATGCGGGGCTGCGTCGGGAGATCGAGGAGTTCCTGATCTACAACGGGCTGGTCTGCTGGCGCGACGGCGTGGACAAGTCGGAGGGATCGAAGTGGTTCTTCGGCGGATTCTGGGGCGAGCCGGGATCTTCGTGGGACGGCCGCCTGAACGAGCAGGTCAGCGCTTCGACGATGATCGAGGCCATGGCGCTGCTGATCGAGTAGGGACATGGTCCTCAGGACAGGCAAAGAGAAAGAGCGGGTTTCGGCCCGCTCTTTCTTCGTTTGATCTGCTCCGCCGGATGTTATGCCGGATTCCGTGTCGTGGCTGTGGCGGCTGTTATGCCGGAGCCTCGCCGGATGTGATGTCATGACTGTGGCGGCTGTTATGCCGGAGCCTCGCCGGATGCCGTGTCGTAGCTGTGGCGGCTGTTATGCCGGAGCTCCGCCGGATGCCGTGTCGTGACTGTGGCCGCTGTCATGCCGGAACTTCGCCGGATACTATGCCGGACTCCGCCGGACGTTACGCCGACCGGTCTGCGGCATCTTCGCTCTCTTCGCCCACTTCCTGACGGATCTGCGAGAGTTTCTCCTTGCGGTAGACTTTGGGCGTGCAGCCGTATTTGGCGGAGAAGCATTTGAAGAAGGTGCCCCGGTTTACGAAGCCCGCCTTGTAGATGATCTCGTCGATCGAGAGCTTCGTGGTCGTGAGCAGCTGTTCGGCCTTGGCCAGCCGGTACTCCTTGATGATGTTGGTCGGCGTCTGGTTGAGGATGCCCTCCAGCCGTCGGTAGAGGTTGCGGATGCTCACGCCCAGTTCGTCGGCGATGAATTTGGTCGAGATCTCCGTGTTGGAGATGTTGTCGTTGATGATCTTCAGCATCCGGTCGATGAACTCCTTGTCGTCCTGATGGAGCATGCGCCCGTCGGAAAGCTCGAAGGCGCTGATCGAGGACTTGTAATAGTCCTTGAGCGACCGGTTGCGGCGGAGCAGCTGCTCGGCCACGGCTTTGAGGTATTCGACGTTGAACGGAAGCGTCAGGCAGATGTCCGCGCCCGACTCCACGCCCTTGATGCGCTCGTCGATCTGCTGGGCCGTCGAGAGCAGGATGACCGGGATGTGCGAGGTCAGCTTGCCCTGCTTGATGAACTGGATGAGCGACAGGCAGTCGGACTGCTCGGAGAGGGCGTCGCAGATGATGATGTCGGGGTGCATCTGCTTGAGCAGCTCGATCATCTCGGTTTTGCCCGATGGCATCTTGATGTTGTAGTCCGCGGCGAAAAGCTCGGCCACGAAATTCATGATCTCCGAATTGTCGTTGACGATGAACACCGTCCTGCGGTTTTTGTCGAACGGGAATTCGCGCCGCGTTACGGTCGGCAGGGGCAGTCCGTATTCTTTGGACGCGGGCACGATGTTGTCTGCGGTCGGGGCGTTTTCGGCCGTGACTTTCAGCTGCGGCAGCAGTACGGTGAAGGTCGTCTGCGCGTTGGGAGTGCTTTCGACCTTGATTTCGCCCTGCATGCGGACCACGATGCTGTGGCAGATCGCCAGACGCAGGTCGCCCTGAAACGAGAGGCCGCGCTCGCTCTTGCGTTCGAAATAGTCGAGTACGCGGTAGCGGTCGAAAATCGCTTCGATGTCTTCGAGATTGACGCCCACGCTGTCGTTGGAGGCCGAGATGAGGAGCTTGCCGTTGTCGCTGCGGATCGTGAGGCTTACGGCGCCGTTGTAGGGCGTATGCTTGAAGGCATTGGACAGCAGTGTGTTGAGGATCGTCGAAAGTCCGTCGCGGTCGGTCGGCCATACGAGGTTGCGTTCGATGTCCAGCTGGCAGTGGATGCTGTTCTGCTGCGAATATTCGCCGAAGGTCTCGACCATGCTCTGCGCGATCTCGGCCACGGGAACCAGCTCGATGTTTTCGCTTTCGTCGTTCTGCCCCGTGCGGATGCCGCGGAACTCGTGAAGCATGTAGATCAGGTCGTGGAGCTTCGAGACGTTCTGCCGTATGGTCTGCGCGTATTTGAGCACATAGGGGTCCGCCTTGCGGTAGGCGAGTATCTGCTGGCAGGGAGCGGAGATCATCGTCAGCGGCATCGACAGCTCCTGCGTGATGTTCGAAAAGAAGCGCATCTTCGATTCGTAAACCTCCTCCTTGCGGCGGATTTCGAGCCGCTGCAGCTTCTCGGCGCGACGGCGTCGGTAGCGGAGCAGGTAATGGCGGATGACGCCCCCGACTACGGCCAGCAGCAACAGTACGTAGAGACATTTGGCCGCCGCGGTCGCATACCACGCCGGTTTGAGACGTATCGGCAGCGAATAGACCGGACTTTCGGCCCCGGTGATGTTGTTGCGGTAACGCACGTCGAGCCGGTAGGTGCCGGCCGGCAGGTCGGCGAACGAGAGTTGCGACGACGCGCCGGCCCACTGGTCGTTGTAGCCGTCCAGACGGCTGTAATAGCTGTAGTTGCTGCCGTTCACGTAGTCGAGCGCCGAGACCGTGATCTCGAAGATGCGCTGTCCGTGTCTGAGCGTCAGCACGCCGTCGCGGGAGAGCATGTCGCCGATGTTGCGGATGCCGTCGTTGAGCCGGATGTCGCGGAACAGCATCGGGGGATTGTACTCCTGCTCGCGGAAGCCCGTATCCTCGATGGTCACCAGTCCGTCGATGCCGCCGAAGAAGAGGGTGCCCGTCCGCGGGTCGGCGAAACAGGCCCCGTCGCTGTATTCGATGGTGTTCAGTCCGTACGAATAGCCGTAGGTCACCACGTAGCCCGTGTGGGGCGAGTACTGCACCAGACCGCGGTTGGTGCTCAGCCAGAGGTCGCCCTTGCGGTCTTCGAGAATGCCGTGCACGGTGTTGCGGATGCCCGGAACGTGCGAGGTCGAATCCCGCCGGAATTCGATCAGCCCGCCGCTGGAGCCGAACCACATGGTGCCGTCGCCGCTGCGGTGGATGGCGAAGATGTCGTTGGCGATGGCGCTGCGCCCCGCGTCGAACTTGAAGACTTCGCTGCCGCCGCCTGCGATGTCGTAGCGGACCGCGCCGCCGCCGCGGTTGCCGAACCACATCGCCGAACCGTTTTCGGGGTAGAGCGTGAAGAAGAAGTTCTTGATCTCCAGTTCGTCGTTGAAATGCAGTTGCTCGACCCCGCGTATCGAGGGCTGCGACGCCGTGCCGCCCAGCGTCACGCGGAATACGCCGCAGCCCACCGTGGCCACCCACAGCGTGTCGGGCGAAGTCTCGTACAGGGCGTGTATGTATTTGAGCGGCGCCGGGGTGCGGAGCGTGCGGATGCGCCGGTCGCCGTACGAATAGTAGTTCAGTCCTTCGCCGTCGGTGCCGATCCAGAGCAGGTTGCGTCTGCTGCGGGCAAAGGCGTAGACCGAATTGTCGAGCAGCTCGCTGTTGCCGGTCGTGAGCTGTTGCACATGCGCCGGGGTGAACTCCTTGCGGTCGTAGAAGTCGGCGATGCGCAGGATGCCTTCGCCTTTGGTTCCGACCCAGAGCGTCCGCTCGTCGTCGATGTAGAGCGCGCGGACGGGTTTCGAGAGGTTGTAGGGCAGTTGGTTGAAGGTGATCGAGCGGAACGCCGTGGCGTTGCGCGTATGCTGGTAGAGTCCCTGTCCGTCGGTGCCGATCCATACGATCTCCTGCCGGGCGTCGCGCAGCAGCGAAAAGACGCCGCAGGGGATGTTGATGTGCTCGGTGGCGTATTTCACGCTCTGTTCGGGCGTGGTGCGCAGCCGTATGACGCCGTTGGTATAGAATGAGACGATGTAGTCGCCGCCGTCGCGGACGATGCTCGACACGCTGCCCATGCGTGCCATCTCGTCGCTCATGTCCTTGTTGTAGATCAGGCGGCGCTCCCGGATGTCGAATTCGTAGAATATGTGATTTTCGTCGATGAAGAAGCCGCTGCCGTTTTCGGCGAACGCGTATTCGGGATTCGAGACCGTGGGGAACCGTTCGGGCTGTTCGATGCCGATCCGGTCGTTGTTTTTGTCCGGGAATGCGACCGGTATGCGGAAGATTCCTTTGCGGGAGAATACCCACAGGGCGCCGTCGTCGTCCAGCTGCATGTCGAGGATGTCGGCGTAGTCGATGCCGGACATGGGCTGTACGGAGCTGAACCGGCGCGCCGCTGGGTCGTAACAGCTGAATTTGTTGTCCTGCGTGACGACGAGCACCTCGTCGCTGCGCCGTGTCACGATTTTGTACATTCCTTGGAAGTCCGCATGGCGTTCGACCCGCTTGCTGTCGGGGTCGAAGAGGTCCAGTCCGTAGTTGGTGCGGATCCAGAAGAGCGAGTCCGTGGTGACGGCGATCTCCTCGATGAGATTTCCTGACAGCGGAGTCTCTCCGCCCCAGTCGTTCGGGAAGAGCCGCATCCGCTCTCCGTCCCACATATTCAGGCCGTCGCAGCTTCCGACCCAGATGAATCCGTGTTTGTCCTGAGCCAGCGAAAGTATGGCGTTGTTTGATATCCCTTCGCGGCTCGATATCTGCCGCAGGTTGCTGGCGCGGACTGCCGTACAGAACAGCAGGAGCAGCCAGACGAGACCGGGTTTTCGTGTCATGGGAACTGTCGGTTAGGTAGGTTTGAACTCTTTTGTGCAAATTTATGCAAAATACGGCTTAAATCGGATAAATATTGTGTCGAAAAGTCCAGAAAACAGACAAAAATCGTATTTTTGCGGTTGCAAAACCGGACCCGACGCCCCGATATGCGGGGCCGGAAGCGTGAAAATGCCTGTTCAGGAGTGTTTGGCACGTATCTGTACTATTTCTTCATGGATACGGACTGCCGATTCCCCGGCGTTTTCTAATTTTGTTAGCGAAAACCCGAAACCCGTATGACCTGCATGAAAAAAATCGTACTCTTGTCGCTGGCTCTTTTCTCCGTCGCGGCGCTTCGTGCCGATGGACCGGTGGACTGGGCGCAGTACGGACGTTATGAACTTCAGAATGCCGTATTGGACCGGCCCGTCGAGGTGGTCTTCATGGGCAATTCCATCACCGACAGCTGGATTCGCGTCGATCCCGATTTCTTCGAACAGAACGGTTTCCTCGACCGCGGTATCAGCGGGCAGACGACCGTCCAGATGCTCGCCCGTTTCCGCAGCGACGTGATCGACCTGAAACCCCAAGTCGTGGTCATTCTGGCGGGCATCAACGACATCGCGCGGAACAACGGCCCCATAGAACTCGAAAACGTCTTCGGCAACATCGTCTCGATGTGCGATCTGGCCCGCTACAACGGGATCAAGGTGGTGCTTTGTTCGTTGCTGCCCTGCGACCGCTTCTCGTGGCGGCCCGAAATGGAGCCTGCCGAGGAGGTCCGACGACTCAATACGATGCTGGAACGCTATGCCGCGGAGCAGAAGATTCCCTATGTGGATTACCATCGGGCGCTCGATAACGGCAGCGGCGGAATGTCCGAAGAGCTCTCCCAAGACGGCTGTCATCCGGTTCTTTCCGGCTATTTGCGGATGGAGTCGCTGGTCGTCGAAGGCATCAACCGGGCGCTCGGCGTTCAGAAAACATGGTATACAACCGTATTGCCTGCAAAATAACCGATAAATGATGAAGAAACTGCTTATTATGGCTTTTGCCGCGTCTGTTTTCGCGGCTTGCTGCAACAACGGCGGCGCGGCGTGCGACGCCCGCAATCTCGATCGCGCAAAGGCGACGCTCGATTCGATATACGCGCATTACGGCGTGGCCGAAAACCGCCTGCTGCGCGAGAACTATCCGTTCAATGTGGATTATACGGCGAGCTACCTCGCTTCGGCGGATCAGGCGCGCCCCAATCCCTATTCCTACCTCTGGCCCTTTTCGGGAACCCTCTCGGCCGTGAATACGATTCTCGAAGCCGACGCGTCGTACCGCAGCGTGCTCGACGGGCGCGTACTGCCGGGGCTGGCCGAATACCTCGACACGACGCGCATGCCCGCGGCCTATGCCTCCTATATCAATACGGCCTCCGCTTCGGACCGCTTTTACGACGACAATGTCTGGCTGGGCATTGATTTCTGCGATATCTACGAAGCCACGGGCGACAAAAAGTACCTCGCCGAAGCCGAGATGATCTGGAAATTCATCGAGAGCGGCACGGACGACGTGCTGGGCGGCGGCATCTACTGGTGCGAACAGCAGAAACATTCGAAGAATACCTGCTCGAACGCGCCCGGTACGGTCTACGCGCTGAAACTCTACGCCGCCACGGGCGACGAACGTTATCTCGCGCAGGGCAAGGCGCTCTACGCTTGGACCAAGGAACACCTGCTCGATCCCGAAGACGGCCTTTATTTCGACAACATCGGCCTCGACGGCAAGATCGGCCGCGCGAAGTTCGCCTACAACAGCGGACAGATGGTGCAGGCCGGGGCGCTGCTCTACAAGGCGACGGGCGACGAAAGCTACCTGAAAGACGCTCAGCGTACGGCGGCCGCCTGCTACGACCGCTTCTTCGGGGAGTTCACGCCCCAAGGCGGCGAGACCTTCCGCATCATCAACAAGGGCAACGTGTGGTTCTCGGCGGTGATGGTGCGCGGACTGGCCGAACTCTACGCCATCGACGGCAATGCGGCTTACCTCGGCGACGTGCAGCGCACGCTCGACTATGCGTGGGAGCATGCCCGCGATGCGCAGGGGCTGTTCGAGACCGACTTTACGGGGGCGGACAAGCAGTCCGAGAAGTGGCTGCTGACGCAGGGCGCCATGGCCGAGATGTACGGACGCATGAGCGGCGTGAAACTGGATCAGACAAAATAACCATACTCAACTTACACATTGCAACAAAATGAAAATGAAGAAAATCCTTAACATCTGCCTTGCGGCCGCCGTGGTGTGCGCCGCAGAGGGCGTCTCGGCCCGCACGGTGAGCCTTTCCGCTCCCGCCGAAGCCCCGCAGCCCGCTGCGCGCGAAGCCGCAGCTCCGATGCCTGCCGACAATACGCGTATGGCCAAGCCCGGCAAGAAGACCAAAGCGCAGACGCCGGCCGCATATGCCGCGACGAACCGTCCCGCCGAAGCCGAACGTCTGTTCCGTTCGGAAGCCGTGGAACAGGAGATCGCCCGCATCAAGGGCGTGCTGACCAACGCCAAGCTGGCGTGGATGTTCGAGAACTGCTTCCCCAATACGCTCGACACGACGGTCCGCGCCCGCAAGGACGCCAACGGCAAGGACGATACGATCGTTTATACGGGCGATATCCATGCCATGTGGCTCCGCGACTCCGGTGCGCAGGTGTGGCCCTATCTCCAGCTGGCCAATAAGGACGAGCACCTGCGCAGTATGCTGGCGGGCGTTATCCGCCGCCAGTTCAAGTGCATCGAACTCGATCCCTACGCCAACGCATTCCTCGATCCCTACGATCCGAATCCCGACCACCAGTGGATGAGCGACCAGACCGAGATGCGCCCCGAACTCCACGAGCGCAAGTGGGAGATCGACTCGCTCTGCTACCCGCTGCGGCTGGCTTATCAGTACTGGCTGACGACGGGCGACGCTTCGGTTTTCGACGAGCACTGGATGGCCGCCATCAAGAATATCCTGAAGACCTTCCGCGAGCAGCAGCGCAAGGAGGGACTGGGTCCCTACACCTTCATGCGTGTGACCGACCGTCAGCTCGACACGGTCTGCAATGCGGGCAAGGGCAATCCGGTGAACCCCGTGGGGCTGATCGCTTCGGTGTTCCGTCCTTCGGACGACGCCACGACGTTCCTGTTCCTCGTGCCGTCGAACTTCTTCGCCGTGACTTCGCTGCGCAAGGCCGCCGAGATTCTGACCAAGGTGAACGACGAGCCGGCGCTGGCCGCCGAGTGCACCGCGCTGGCCGCCGAGGTCGAGACCGCGCTCAAGAAGTATGCGACCTACAACCATCCCGAATTCGGCACGATCTACGCATTCGAGGTGGACGGTTTCGGCAACCGCTTCCTGATGGACGACGCCAACGTGCCGAGCCTGCTGGCGATGCCTTATCTGGGCGATATGGACGTGAACGATCCGATCTACCAGAATACGCGCCGTTTCGTGTGGAGCGAGGCGAATCCCTACTTCTTCCGCGGTACGGCGGGCGAGGGCATCGGCGGTCCGCATATCGGTTACGACATGGCATGGCCGATGAGCATCATGATGAAGGCTTTCACGTCGCAGGACGACGCCGAGATCAAACGCTGCGTCGAGATGCTGATGACCACCGACGCCGGAACGGGCTTCATGCACGAGTCGTTCAACGTGAACGATCCCGCGGACTTCACCCGCTCGTGGTTCGCATGGCAGAACACGCTGTTCGGCGAACTGATTCTCAAGCTGGTGAACGAGGGCAAGACCGATCTGCTGAATTCGATAGAGGTTAAATAGGTTAATTTCCGAAGGGCCGCGGTCTGACTGCGGCCCTCTTTTTTTATGGCGTTCCGCTAATCCCGAATGATGATGAAACGATTATTCACGCTGTTGTGCGCGCTGACGCTGGCCTGCGCCGCCGAAGCCAAAACCGTCGAGGCCGCGTCGCCCGGCGGAAATCTCCGACTTGCGGTCGATGTCTCGGACCGGATCACTTACGGCCTTTGGTCCGGGGAGGACAAGATATTGGAAAACTGTACGCTGTCACTGACGCTTGCCGACAGGACGCTGGGCGAAAAGCCCCGCCTGCGGAGCGTGAAGCGTTCGTCGGCCGACGAGGTGCTCGAACGGCGTAATCCGACCAAGAACGCTTCGGTGCGCAACCGTTACAATGCCGTGCGGCTCAATTTCGCAGGCGGTTACGCCGTGGAGTTCCGGCTGTTCGACGACGGTGCGGCCTACCGTTTCGTGACGTCGCTTCCGGGCGAGGTCGAGGTCATGGGCGAGGCGTGCCGGCTGGGATTTCCTGCCGGAAGCGAAGCGTGGCTTTCCGAGGTGGACGGTTTCCGGTCGATGTACGAGGAGCCTTATACCCGTGTGGCGACGGCGGAATACGATTCGGCGGACCGTATGAGCTACCTGCCTGTGCTGGTCGGAATGCCCGGCGGTAAGAAAGTGCTGCTGGCCGAATCCGATGTGCGCGATTACCCCTGCTTGTTCGTCCGGGGCGACGGCGCGGGCGGCTTCGAATCGCTGTTTCCGCGTGTGCCCAAGGAGTATGCCCCCGCCGGCGACCGCAGTCTGAAGATCGTTGCGGAGGAGCCGTATATCGCCCGCACCCAAGGGACGCGCACCTTCCCGTGGCGGGTGGCGGTCGTTGCGGAAAAGGACGCCGCCCTGATCGAGAACGAGCTGGTCTGGCTGCTCGCCGAACCTGCGGCCGACGCCGACTGGGATTGGGTGAAACCGGGACTGGTCAGCTGGGACTGGTGGAACGGCATGCGCCTGACGGGCGTCGATTTCCGGGCCGGGCGCAATACCGAATCCTACCGTTACTACATCGACTTCGCCGCCCGATACGGTATTCCCTACATCATCATGGACGAGGGCTGGTCGGCTTCGACGACCGACGTCTTCCATCCCAATCCCGATCTCGATCTGCAGGAGCTGATCGCCTACGGCCGGGAGCGCAACGTGCAGATCGTACTTTGGCTGACATGGCTTGCGGTCGAGAAGGACATGGACCGGCTCTTCGCGATGCTGGAGGAGTGGGGGATTCCCGGAGTGAAGATCGACTTCATGGACCGCAGCGACCAGTGGATGGTCGGCTATTACGAACGGGTGATGAAGTGTGCCGCCCGGCACCGCCTTTTCGTCGATATGCACGGCTCCTATACACCCAAGGGGCTTTGCCGCACCTATCCCAACCTGCTTACCTACGAGGGGGGGGCTCGGCATGGAGCAGGGGGCCCGTTGCAAGCCCGAAAACAGCAACTGGCTGCCCTTTATCCGCAATGCCGTCGGACCGATGGACTTCACGCCCGGCTCGATGTTCTCGGCGCAGCCTGAGGACAACCGTTCGACGGGGGCCAATCCGATGGGAACGGGTACGCGCGCCTACCAGATGGCGCTCTACGTGGTTTTCGAAAGCCCGCTGCAGATGCTCGCCGACAATCCGGTGCTCTACCGCCGCGAGCATCTCTGCACGGAGTTTCTCGCCGCGGTTCCCACCACGTAGGACAGCCTGCGCGTCCTGCGCGCTGCATGCGGCCGGGAGGTCGTCGTGGCGCGCCGCAAGGGCGACAAGTGGTACGTCGGCGGCATTACGAACGACCGGTCCTATACGACCGAAATCGCGCTCGACTTCCTGCCTGCGGGCCGTACCTTTACGAAGACTTCGTTCGAGGACGGGGTGAACGCCGACCTGCAGGCCACGGACTACAGAAAACGGGTGCGCGAGGTGGACGCTTCGACCGTCGTGAAGGTGGAGATGGTCCGCAACGGCGGCTGGGCGGCCGTGATCGAGTAGCGGGGCAGGATTTTTCAACCCTTTCCTGCACTTGGGCTTATGGCGGCTGCGGGACTTTGGCTCCGTGCCCGGAGACGTGGATTATGAAAAAGGAGATGCTTTTCGGCATCTCCTTTTTCTTTGCAGTGTGGGCACGTTCTGCGGCGATTCGTTTCGCGGGCGTGCGTTGCCGCGGGACGCATTTTGCGGCGACTTGCAGATGCTGCGGGCGCGTACCGGATACGACCGCATTGTGTTGTGGCCGCGCCGTATAATAGTGCGGCTGTTGCCGTTGCGGTGGTGTATACTGCGCCGCGGCAGGTGCTTGGGCACTGCGGCGTGATGCGCCGTTAGGCGTCTTGAAGCGATGTCGCAAGTTCCCCGGTTTGCGGCGCATATTCCCGCATCCGGTAGAGCTGGTCCCGCAGGCGCGGGATGAAGCCCGCTTCGCGGATGGCGGACTGAATGCCTTCGGCGTCGAAACTGTTGTGCGCCCCGGCCGACGATACGACGTTCTCTTCGATCATGATCGACCCCATGTCGTTGGCTCCGCTGTGCAGGGCCGCCTGTGCCGTGGCCTTGCCCACGGTGAGCCACGAAGCCTGAATGTTGGGGATATTGTGCAGCATCAGCCGGCTCACGGCGATGATGCGCAGGTATTCGAGCGGCGAAAAGCGGGTTTCCACGCCCTGCCGTTCCAGCTCGGTGCCCGTCGAACGGAAAATCCACGGGATGAAGGCGATGAAGCCGTAATTGCCTTCGGGACAGCGGGTCTGCAGGTCGCGGATGCGCAGCAGGTGGTCGATGCGCTGGTGCGGCGTCTCGACGTGCCCGTACATCATCGTCGCCGAGGTCGGCAGATTCAGGCAGTGGGCTTCGTGCATCACGTCGAGCCACTTCTCGACCGAAGGTTTGGCGGGGGAGATGGCCCGGCGCACGTCTGAATCGAGCATCTCGGCTCCTGCGCCCGGCAGCGAATCCAGTCCCGCGGCCATCAGGCGGCGCAGGGTTTCGAGCGTCGTCAGCCCGCTTATGCGGGCGATATGCGCCACTTCGGGCGCGCCCAGCGCATGCAGCCGCAGCGAAGGGTAGCGCGATTTCAACCCGCTGAACAGCCGTTCGTAGAAGTCGATCTTCAGTCCGGGGTGCAGGCCGCCCTGCAACAGCAGCTGGTCGCCGCCCAGACGGAGCGTGCGGTCGATTTTTTCGCAGTACTGCTCCATCGTGGTGATGAACGCCCGGTCGGTCTGGTGGGGTTTGCAGTGGAAGTTGCAGAACTTGCAGCCCGAAATGCAGACGTTGGTGATGTTGACGTTGCGGTCGATCTGCCACGTCACGACCTGAGGATCGGGAACCACGGCGCGGCGCACCTCGTCGGCCACCAGCGCCAGCTCCTGCAGCGGGGCTTCGTCGTAGAGCCGGTAGGCTTCTTCGCGCGAGAGCGGCTCCCGCCGCCGGCATTTGTCGTAGATGCGCTGCACGGCCTATCGGTTTTTGCGGCGGTTGCTGCGGCGTACCTGCGGTCCCTGCCCTTCGGCGGGCGCCGGGGTGCGGAGTCCGTCGAGCAGCACCTCGAAATCGAGCTGGCGTTTCTGCAGGTCGGCGCGTTTGACGCGGATGCGCACGGCGTCGCCCAGCGTCATGCGGCGGCCCGTCGAGCGGCCGATGATCTGGTAGTTGGGCTCGTCGAACTGGAAGAAGTCGCCGTCGATGTCGCGCAGGAACGACATGCCCTCGATATGGGTCTCGTCCAGCTCGACATAGATTCCCCACTCGGTGAGTCCCGAAATATGTCCTTCGAACTCTTCGCCGATGCGCTCCTTCATGAATTCGACCATCTTGTACTTGATCGACGCGCGCTCGGCTTCGGCGGCGATGACTTCGCGTTCCGAAGCGCGGAAGCACAAATCTTCGAGCATCGCCTTGTCGGCCGCCTTGCCGTCGGCGAGATAGCGCGCCAGCAGGCGGTGGACCATCATGTCGGGGTAGCGGCGGATGGGCGAGGTGAAGTGCGTGTAATAGGGGAATGCCAGTCCGTAGTGGCCGATGTTGTCGGTCGTGTAATACGCCTTGGCCATCGACCGCACGGCCATCGTCGATACGGCGTTCTCCTCGGTCGTGCCCTTGATCTGGGCGAAAAGCTTGTTCAGCTCCTTGGCTATGGCGCGGCCCTTGGTGGCCTTGAAGATATGTCCGAAGCGGAGGATGAACTGCCGGAAGCGGTCCAGCTTCTCCTCGCTCGGCGAGTCGTGGACGCGGTAAACCATCGGACGTTCGACGGTGCGGCCCTTGTCGGTCTTGCGCTTGCCGCAGAACTCCGCGACGCGGCGGTTGGCCAGCAGCATGAACTCCTCGATCATCTGGTTCGATTCCTTCTGCTCCTTGAAATAGACGCCCAGCGGTTTGCCTGTCTCGTCGAGTTTGAATTTCACCTCTTCGCGGTCGAAGCTGATCGCGCCGTTCTTGAACCGTTGCCGGCGAAGCGCCTGCGCCAGCCTGTTGAGCGTCAGGATCTCTTCGGCATAGTCGCCGCGGCCCGTCTCGATCACCTCCTGCGCCTCGGCATAGGTGAAGCGGCGGTCGGAGTAGATCACCGTGCGGCCGAACCACTCTTCGAGGATGTCGAGGTTCTCGTTGAGGGTGAAGACCGCCGAGAAACAGAGACTCGTTTCGTGCGGGCGGAGCGAACAAAGCTCGTTCGAAAGCCGTTCGGGCAGCATCGGCACGGTGCGGTCCACCAGATAGACCGAGGTGCCGCGTTCGACGGCTTCGTCGTCGATCGTCGATTGGGGGCGCACGTAGTGGGTCACGTCGGCGATATGCACGCCGATCTCCCAGACGCCGTCCCGGACCCTGCGCACCGAAAGCGCGTCGTCGAAGTCCTTGGCGTCGGCCGGGTCTACCGTGAAGGTCGTCACCTGCCTGAAGTCGCGGCGTGCGGCGATCTCCTTGGCGGTGATGCTGCCGTCGATGGCCTCCGCTGCCTGCTCGATTTCGGGGTCGAAGCGGTAGGGCAGCTCGTATTCGGCCAGAATGGCGTGCATCTCCGTGTCGTTGTTGCCTGCCATGCCGAGCCGTTCGACCAGCTCGCCCACGGGGCTTTTGCTGCCTTCGGCCCAGTCGGCGATGCGGACCACGACCTTTTCGCCGTCCTTCACGTCGGGGTATTGCTTTTTCGAGAGGTAGATGTCCATCGGCATGCGGCGCGAGTCAGCCCGCACGAAGATCTGGTGCGCGCCCACCTCGGCCACGCCGACATAGGGTTTGCGGCTGCGCTCGACGATGCGCGTGATTTCGCCTTCGAATTTCCCGTCGCGGCCGCGGTGGATGGCCACCACCTCCACGCGGTCGCCGTTCAGGGCGTTGGCCGTGTTGCGCTGGTTGACGAAAATATCGTTCTCCTCGCCCTCGACCCGTACGTATATCGAACCGCTCGCCGTCATGTCGGCGATGCCTTCGAAGTGGGGCAGGTGCTTGTGCGTGAGCCGGTATTTCTCGCGGGCGCACTCCTCGACGATGCCTTCGTCGTGCAGGCGTCCCAGTATTTCGAACGTCTCGCGGCGTCCCTCTTTCGTCGCGCCGCCCGAAGCCGACGCGAGGTGTTTGAGCGAGAATTTATTATTGGGAAATTCACGGAAGAGACTCAGGATGACTGCTGCCCGGTCCGTGTTTTTCGCGCCCCTTGCGGGACGGTTCTTTTGTGATTGCTTTTTCATTTCTTCAGAATTTGGAGGGCGAGACGTTTCATGTAGTCTATGCCCGTGTCGATGGCCCCTTCGTCGGGGTTGAACGTCGCCGTGTGGGGCCGTCCGGCCGCGGCGCCCACGCCCAGCCGGTAGAACAGCGACGGATATTTGGTGCAGTAAAATCCGAAATCCTCCGCCGTGGTGCGCAGCGGCAGCATTTTGACCCGCAGTCCGGCTTCCGCGGCCAGCGCCGCCGCATGCTTGACCAGCGCGGCGTCGTTCACTACGCAGGGGTAGCCCCGGCTGATATCGACGTCGGTCCGCACGCCGTGGCGCTTGTCGATGTCCGCGGCGAAGTTGCGGATGCGTTTGTGGATGATTTCGCGCTCGCGCTCGTCGAAGGTGCGAAGCGTGCCTTCGAGATAGACCTGATCGGGCACGATGTTGGTGGCGCCCCCGGCTTCCACGCGGCCGATCGAGAGCACGCACTCTTCGTGGTTGAGCGCCACGAGCCGCGTCACGAACTCTGCGGCGGCCGCCACCGGATCCTTGAGTTGCGGGCGCATGGCCCCGTGGCCGCCCGTCCCGTGCACCGTGAAGCGCAGTTCGTCGCTTGCGGCCATGTATTTGCCGGCGCGGAATCCGAGCGTCCCGACTTCGAGCTGCGGCTCGACGTGTTCGCCGACCACGGCCCGGACGTCGTAGCCTTCGAACGGATTTTCGGCCAGCACCAGCGACGCACCGCCCGGATTGCACTCCTCGCCCGGCTGGAACAGCCCGAATATCGTGCCGCGGAAATCCGGCTCGGTGGCCAGCTGCTGCAACACGCCGAACAGCACCGCGGCGTGCATGTCGTGGCCGCAGGCGTGCATGACCCCTTGGTTGCAGGATTTCCAGTCGAAGTCGTTCCGCTCGTCGATCGGCAGGGCGTCGATGTCGGCGCGCAGTACCACGGCCCGGCGTTTGGGGTCGGCTTTGCCGCGGCCTTCGATCTTAGCCAGCACGCCCGTTTCGGCTATGGGACGGTGCTCGATGCCCAGCTCCGAGAGCCGGGCGGAGATAAAGGCCGCCGTGTCGTGCTCCCTGAACGACAGTTCGGGGTGCATGTGCAGGTGACGGCGGAATTGGATGGGATTCATTTCAGTTAAAATATCGCTTTTGCTATCTTGATGATATTGTCGGCCTTGCCCATCGGGTAGTAGTGCAGTACGGGGACTCCGGCCTGTTTCAGCTCCCGGCTCTGGGCGACGGCCCATTCGGTGCCGACTTCGCGGATCGCCTTCGGGTCCTCCCGGTGGCGCAGGACTTCGCGTTCCAGCTCTTCGGGAATGCGGCAGCCGAAGATCTGCGGCAGCAGCGTCAGGTGGCGCAGCGTCGAGAGGGGTTTGATGCCGGGGATGATCGGCACCGCGATGCCCGCTTTGCGGCAGCGGCGCACGAAGTCGAAAAAGCGGGCGTTGTCGTAGAAGAGCTGCGTGACGATGTACCCGGCTCCGGCGTCGATCTTCGCCTTGAGGGCGGCGATGTCGGCTTCGGGCGAGGGGGACTCTTCGTGCCCTTCGGGGTAGCCGGCCACGCCGATCGAGAATTTCGAGTGGTGGCACTCCTCGACCTCGCCGTCCACGAATTCGCCGCGGTTCATGGCCGCGATCTGCCGCACGAGGTCCACGGCGTGCGAATGGCCCTGCGGGTGGGGCATGAAGAACTTTTCGTTCTGCGATTTGTCGCCCCTGAGCGCCAGTACGTTGTGCAGGCCGAGGAAGTCGAGGTCGATCAGCGCGTCTTCGATGTCGTATTTCGACTGTCCGCCGCAGATCAGGTGCGGCACGACCTCGACGCCGTACTTCTTCTGTATGGCGGCCGAAATGCCCACCGTGCCGGGACGGCGGCGCACCACGTGCCAGTCGATGCCTCCGTCCGGACGCACGGACTGCTTGATTCCCTCGCGGTGGAAGGTGACGTTGATGTAGGCCGGGTCGAATCCGATGAGCCGGTCGATGGCCGCGAATACGCCGCCCATGCCGTCGCCCTTGAGGGGCGGGAGCAGTTCGAACGCGAAGCGCGTGCGGTGTTCGGCGATGGCCGTATTGATTATGTCCAGAACATTCATGGTTCGGTCTGTTGTTGCTTTGGTTCGGCGGGCGGGGCCGCCGGGGCGTTCCCGCGCGTTAAATATTATTGGGTATCAGTTTCTTGATCTCTTCGACCTCCATGCCGCGCCGCCGGGCGTAGTCGAGCAGCTGCTTGGTGTCGATCGTGCCCACGGAGAAGTAGTCGGCGTCGGCGAACATCAGTCCGCAGAGCGCTTCGCCGGGATCGATCATGTAATTCTCGGTGAGCTTCATGCCCGTCGTCATTTCGACCGACAGCAGGTCGAAGACCTCGCGCTTGAGCGAATGGTCGGGCGACGCGGGATAGCCGAAGGCCATGCGGCGGCCGCGGTACTGGCCGCGGACGGTCTGCTGCGGCGTGAGCGGCTCGCCCGTTTCGTAACCCCACATCTGCCGCCGCACGAACGTGTGCACGGCTTCGGCGAAGGCTTCGGTGAGCCGGTCGGCCAGCAGTTTGGCCATGATGGCGCCGTAGTCGTCGCCCTCGGCGCGGAATTTTTCGCAGAGTTCCCTGAGTCCGATGCCGGCGGTGACGGCGAAACAGCCGATCCAGTCGCTGTGCGGCGCGATGCAGTCCGCCAGCGAGCGGTTCTCCTCCCCGCGCGTCTGGTTGCGGAGCATCGCCAGCCGGCGTTCGCGGCCTTTCTGGTCGGTGATCCAGATGTCGTCGCCCTCTGCGCGCGCCGGGAAGATCCCCACGGCGGCCTGCAGCGTGAGCAGCCGCTCGTCGCGGATGCGGGCCAGCAGGGCCTCGGCGTCGGCGAAGACCTTGCGCGCTTCGGCGCCTTTTTCGGGGTGGTCGAGGATTTCGGGATAGCGTCCCTTGAGACCCCATGCCGCGAAGAAGAAGCTCCAGTCGATATAGGGTTCGGCGTCGGCGACGTCGAAGTCGGGGAAGACCATGCGGCCGGGGTGCAGCGGCTCGACGGGCAGGTGCGGGGCGGCGCCTTTGCGGGTCTTGCGGACCTCGACGATCGGAATCAGGTTCCGGGTGCGTTCGGCGCGCAGGTAGTCGCTGCGCAGCGCCTGCTGGTCGGCGCGGACCTTGTCGGCGTACAGCTGGCCGTCGGGACCGAGCAGCTGCGCCAGAATCTGGCTGTTGCGGCTGGCGTTGGGCGAGTGTATCACCAATCCCGAATAGACCGGGGCGATCTTCACGGCGGTATGCAGGTCCGAGGTCGTCGCGCCGCCGATGATGACCGGAAGGCGCAGTGCGCGGCGTTCCAGCTCCTCGCAGACGTGGGCCATCTCGTCGAGCGACGGGGTGATCAGGCCGCTCAGGCAGATGCAGTCGGCGCCCCACGCTACGGCCTCTTCGACGATCCGCTGCGATTCGACCATCACGCCGAGGTCCTTTATCTCGTATCCGTTGCAGGCCATCACGACTGCCACGATATTCTTGCCGATGTCGTGTACGTCGCCTTTGACCGTGGCGATCAGCACCTTGCCCGCGTTGTGCGGGGTCTGGGCGCCGCCTTGCTCGATGTAGGGGGTCAGGGCCGCTACGGCGCGCTTCATCACGCGGGCGGTCTTCACGACCTGCGGCAGGAACATCTTACCCTCGCCGAAGAGCGTGCCGACCCGCTCCATGGCGGGCATCAGCAGGGTGTCGATCACGGCCATCGGCGTTCCGAGGGCTTCGTAGCCCTCCAGCGCGTCCTGCTCGATGTAGTCCGCTACGCCCTTGAGCATGGCGTGGCCGATCCGCTCGGCGAGCGTTCCCGCGCGCCATGCGTCGGGGGCCTGCGGCTGGGTTTCGGCCGTGGTGCGCACCTGCTGCGCATATTCGGTGAGCCGTTCGGCGGCGTCGGCCCGGCGGCAGAGGATCACGTCCTCGACGCGTTGGAGCAGTTCGGGTTCGATCTCGCTGTATATCTTCACCATTTGCGGGTTGACGATGCCCATGTCCATGCCCGCGCGGATGGCGTGGTAGAGGAACGCCGAGTGCATCGCTTCGCGCACGGCGTTGTTGCCGCGGAAGGCGAACGAGAGGTTCGACACGCCGCCCGACACCTTTGCGTAAGGCAGGTTTTCCTTGATCCAGCGCGTCGCGTCGATAAAGGCTTTGGCGTAGCCGTCGTGTTCGGGAATTCCCGTCGCCACGGCCAGTATGTTGGGGTCGAAGATGATGTCTTCGGCGGGGAATCCCGCGTCGGTCAGCAGGCGGTAGGCGCGTGAGGCCACCTCGATCTTGCGCTCGCAGGTGTCGGCCTGTCCCTGCTCGTCGAAGAGCATCACCACCGCGGCGGCTCCGTAGCGGTGTATCTCCCGTGCGCGGCGCAGGAATTCGGCTTCGCCCTCCTTGAGCGAGATCGAATTGACCACGGCCTTGCCCTGCGTGACCTCCAGACCCGCCGCGAGCACCTCCCATTTCGAGGAGTCGATCATCGTCGGCACGCGGGCGATTTCCGGCTCCGAGGCCATCAGGTTGAGGAATGTGCGCATGGCTTCGACGCCGTCGATCATGCCGTCGTCCATGCAGACGTCGACGATCTGCGCCCCCGCATCGACCTGCGCACGGGCTACCGACAGGGCCTCTTCGTAATTGCCCTCGCGGATCAGGCGGGCGAATTTGGCCGAGCCTGCGACGTTGGTGCGCTCGCCGACGTTGACGAAATTGGTTTCGGGCGCGATGCGCAGCGGCTCCAGTCCGCTCAGCGTCGTGACGCGGCGCGGCGCCGGAACGGGGCGCGGGGCATAGTTGCAGGCGATTTTCGAAAGTTCGAAGATATGCGCGGGCGTCGTGCCGCAGCATCCGCCGACGATATTGACCAGTCCGCGGCGCATGTATTCGCCCACGTCCTCGGCGAACATCTCCGGGGTCTCGTCGTAGCCGCCCATGACGTTGGGAAGTCCGGCGTTGGGGTGCGCCGAGATACGGAACGGGGCCGTTTCGGCCAGCCGTTCGAGGTAGGGCAGCAGCTGTTTGGCTCCGTAGGCGCAGTTCAGGCCGAGGGAGAGCAGCTGCGCGTGCGACAGCGAGGTGCAGAAGGCCTCGACGGTCTGTCCCGACAGGGTGCGGCCGCTGGCGTCGGCCAGCGTGCCCGACGCCATGACGCGGATCGTGCGGCCGAGTTTTTCGGCCAGCGCGTCGATCGCGTAGAGGGCCGCCTTGGCGTTGAGCGTGTCGAAGATGGTCTCGACCAGCAGGATGTCGGCTCCGCCGTCCAGCAGTCCCCGCGCCTGATCGGTGTAGGCTTCGACGAGTTGTGCGAAAGTCACTTCGCGGGCCGCGGGGTTCGCCACGTCGGCCGACATCGAGGCCGTGCGGTTGGTGGGCCCCATCGAACCCGCCACGAAGCGGGGTTTCTGCGGGTTGCGGGCCGTGAATTCGTCGGCCGCGCTGCGGGCCACGGCCGCCGCCGCACGCGACATTTCGTAGGCATACGCCTCCAGTCCGTAATCGGCCAGCGATACGGCGTTGGCATTGAACGAGTCGGTTTCGATGATGTCGGCCCCAGCCTGCAGGTATTTGACGTGGATTTCGCGCACCGCTTCGGGCCGCGTCAGGGCCAGCAGGTCGTTGCACCCCTTGAGCAGCGCGGGCCACTCGCGGAACCGTTCGCCCCGGTAGTCCTCTTCTGTCAGTCCGTACTGCTGGACCATGGTGCCGAAGCCGCCGTCGAGCAGCAGGATGCGGGATTCGAGTTGTTCGTATATGTCGGCCATTTATTTCTCTCTGATTTCGATTTCAAACAGTTTGTTCCAGTTCTTGCCCGTGACGAGGATGCGCCCTCCGGCCGCGTCGTATGCGATGCCGTTGAGCACGTCGGTCGCCGGGGTCACGTCCTCTTCGGGCAGCAGCCCCGTCAGATCGACGATCCCCTCCACCGCGCCCGTCGCCGGGTCGATGATGACGATTTGGTCGGTGGTGTAGACGTTGGCCCATATCTTGCCGTCGATCCACTCCAGCTCGTTGAGGAAGTTGAGCGTCTCGCCCCGGAGCGTCACGGTGGTGCGCTTTTCGCGTTTGAAGGTGGCCGGGTCGAGCGTGTAGATGTTTGCCGTGCCGTCCGACATGTAGAGCTTCTTCCCGTCGGTCGTGAGGCCCCAGCCCTCGCCGGGATAGCGGAACTCCTTGAGTTTCTCTCCCGTCCGGGCGTCGTAGACATAGGCTTTGTTCGACTGCCACGTGAGCTGGTAGACCTTGCCGTCCAAGAGGGCGATCCCTTCGCCGAAGTCCTCCTTGGGAAGACGTGCGAAGACCTCCGCGCGGCCCGTCGCGAGGTCGAGCGTCTGCACGACCGATTCGCCGTGCTGGCCCGTGCCTTCCCACAAACGGCCGTCGGCGTATTGCAGGCCCTGCGTATAGCTGGTCGCCGGGTGCGGGTGGACCGCCCGGACGCTGTAGGTGTATTCCTTGGGTTCCGCCGGCGCCGCGGGGCGTTTGGCCCGGACCTGATTGCCGCCGCACGAAGCCAGCAGCAGTCCCGACAGCAGAACGGTAGCGAACTTTCTCATCTCTTTCTTGTGAATTCGTCAGCAAAGACAGCGCGAGCCGGAAACGGAAGCGAATTTATTCGGCCGGGCCGGACGCCGCCTGTCTGAGCGGAGGTTTATCCTCCGCAAAGATAGGAAAAACCCGCCATATGACGAATTTTTTGACTATCTTTGCGTTTACCCGCGTTTTCGGATGCCTGCGCATTTCCCGAAAACAGCCTTTGCGGAGTTTGCCGCCGGCGGTTGCAATACACTATATTTTAGAAAAAATATTGGTTTGTCCGCGAAAATCGCTATCTTTGCGGGCCGATTTCGGAAATAAGACAACAACAATATAGAAAGCATTCATTATGAAGATCGTAAGAGAACAACGCGAAGAGAACAATTCGCTGCTCAAGGTAACGGTGGGCGAAGAGGATTACGGCCAAGCCGTCGAGAAAGAGTTGCGCGAATACAGGCGCAAGGCCAATATTCCCGGTTTCCGCCCCGGCATGGTGCCCATGGGACTCGTCAAGAAGATGTACGGCAAGGGCGTGCTGGCCGAGCAGGCCTACCGCACCGCTTCGAACTCGGTGTTCGAGTATCTCCAGAAGGAGAATATCGACTACTTGGGCGACGTGATTCCTTCGGAGGAGCAGGGCGATTTCGATTTCGAGAACGGCAAGGAGTTCGAATTCGTGTTCGAAATCGGCGAGGCTCCTGAGATAAAACTCGAACTTTCGGACAAGGATAAGCTGACCTACAGCAAGATCAAGGTGGACAAGAGGATGCACGACGACTACCGCGCCAACTACCTGCGTCAGTACGGCCGTTTGGTCGATGCCGACGAGGTGACTTCGGACGAGGCGTTGTCGGTCACGCTCGACAACGGCGAGATGAACGTGGCGGACGCTTACGTGGGCCTGATCTCGATGTCGGAGGAGGAGCGCAAGCCTTTCATCGGCAAGAAGGTGGGTTTCAAGACCGAAGTCAACGTCAACGAACTCTACAAGAACCCGTCGCAGCGCGCCGCCGTGCTGCAGGTCAAGGAGAACGAGCTGGAAGGCATCAAACCCGAATTCACGCTCGAAATCACCAAGATCCGCAAGTTCGCCGAACCTGAGCTGAACGAGGAGTTCTTCAAGACGGCATTCCCCGGTGGCGAGGTGAAGGACGAGGCCGGACTGGACAAGTTCATCGACGCGCGCATCGAGCCGGAGCTGCGCCGCGAAAGCGACTACCTCTTCACGCTCCAGCTGCGCGACTATCTGGTGCAGAAAGCCGGTCTGAAGATGCCCGAAGCGTTCCTCAAACGCTGGCTGTATACGATCAACGAAGGCAAGTTCTCGATGGAGGACATCGACAAGGACTTCGACCAGTTCCTGAAGATGTTCACGTGGAACTACCTGCAGAAGCACTTCATCAAGCAGGACAATATCACGGTGACCAAGGACGAGGCGCTCGCGGAAGCCAAGGCGCTGGCCGCCGCGCAGTTCGCGCAGTACGGCATGCCGTCGGCTCCCGAAGATATGCTGGCCGGCTATGCCGAGAAGATCCTCGCCGACAAGGATCAGGGACAGAAGATCTACGAGAAGCTGTACGAAGTGAAGGTCGTGGAGGATGTGAAGTCGAAGATCAAGGTGACGGAAAAAGCCGTATCTGCCGACGATTTCGCCAAATTGGCCAAGGCGCTTTAGTATTTGCCGAAAAAAGATTATCTTTGGACTTTGCAGGCGTGATGTTTGCAAAGTCCTTTTGTTTGACGATATACAGCTTTAAACGCCGTTTCGGCGACAGTCCGCCGCCCGCAGCTCCCGCCCGGAGCCGGCCGTGGGCCGCGAATAAGAGATGCCGGGCTGCCGGCCGGCGGTAAAAACGATAGCGATAGCGACAAACGATAACGAACGATAACAATTACGATAATTTATTATGTCAGAATTTGAAAAATACGCACGGAAACACTGCGGGATCAGTTCGCTGAAACTGCACGATTTCCAGTCGGTCAGCGGCGCCTACGTGTCGCCTACGATCATCGAAGAGCGTCAGCTGAATATCGCCACGATGGACGTCTTCTCGCGGCTGATGATGGACCGCATCATCTTCCTCGGCGCGCCGATCTACGACGACGCTGCCAATATCATTCAGGCGCAGCTGCTGTTCCTCGAATCGGTCGATCCCGAAAAGGACATTCAGATATATATCAACTCGCCCGGCGGTTCGGTTTCGGCCGGACTGGGCATTTACGACACGATGCAGCTGGTCAATTCCGACGTGGCGACCATCTGCACGGGACTGGCCGCTTCGATGGGCGCCGTGCTGCTTACGGCGGGCGCCAAGGGCAAGCGTTCTGCGCTTCCCCATTCGCGGGTGATGATCCACCAGCCGCTGGGCGGTGCGCAGGGACAGGCCTCGGACATCGAAATCACGGCACGCGAGATCATGAAGACCAAACGCGAACTGTACGAGATTCTCTCGGCCCATTCGGGCGTCGCGCTCAAGAAGATCGAGAAGGACGCCGACCGCGACTACTGGCTCTCGGCGCGCGAAGCCAAGGAGTACGGGCTGATCGACGAAGTGTTATCCAAACGCGGGAAATAATGGCATCGGGAAAAGGCAACAACCATAAGAACGGGGCGGGCGGCGACTGCTGCTCGTTCTGCGGCGCCAAGCGCAGCGACGTGGAGATCATGTTTCAGGGCATCGACGGCGCCAACATCTGCAACAAATGTATTGAGAACGGCTACCGGATCATCGTCGAGAACGACGTGGCTTCGGAGCGCGGCGGCAGCGCCGCCGCTGCGCCGCTCAAGATGGAGGAGCTGCTCAAGCCGGCCCAGATCAAGGATTTCCTCGACCAGTATGTCATCGGTCAGGACGACGCCAAGCGTTATATGGCCGTGGCCGTTTACAACCACTACAAGCGGCTGCTCTACGCCCCCAAGGAGGACGAGGTAGAGATCGACAAGTCGAATATCGTGCTGGTGGGACCCACGGGTACGGGCAAGACGCTGATGGCCCGCACGATCGCCAAACTGCTGAAGGTGCCCTTCACCATCGTGGACGCCACGGTGCTGACCGAGGCGGGCTACGTGGGCGAGGATGTCGAGAGCATCCTTTCGCGGCTGCTGCAGGTCGCCGACTACAACGTCGAGCAGGCCGAACGGGGCATCGTCTTCATCGACGAGATTGACAAGATCGCCCGCAAGGGCGACAACCCTTCGATCACGCGCGACGTTTCGGGCGAAGGCGTGCAGCAGGCCCTGCTGAAGATTCTCGAAGGAACCGTGGTCAACGTGCCCCCTCAGGGCGGGCGCAAGCACCCCGAACAGAAATTCATTCAGGTCGATACGCGCAACATCCTCTTCATCTGCGGCGGCGCGTTCGACGGCGTGGAGAAGAAGATCGCCCAGCGTCTGAACACCCGCGCCATGGGGTACGGACGGCTCCGCGCCGACCGCATCGACCGCAACAACCTGATGCAGTACATCACGCCGCAGGACCTCAAGTCGTTCGGACTGATTCCGGAGCTGGTGGGGCGTCTTCCGGTGCTGACCTACATGCAGCCCCTCTCGCGCGAAGCCCTGCGGTCGATTCTCACCGAACCGAAAAACGCCATCGTCAAGCAGTACAAGCGGCTTTTCGAGCTGGACAACGTCGAGCTTACGTTCGACGACGCGGTGCTGGATTACATCGTGGACAAGGCCGTCGAGTTCAAACTCGGCGCCCGCGGCCTGCGTTCGATCTGCGAGGCGATCATGATGGACACGATGTTCGACCTGCCCTCGACCGACACGCGGAAATTCGTCGTGACGTTGCCATATGCAAAGAAAAAGATAGAAAAAGCAAATATTTTAGAGCTTAAACAAGTTGGGTAGTATCTTTTTTATTACTTTTGTGGCAGAAGATACGCTGATTAATACAAAGACTTTAAAACTTTAAATACTCATGTCATCTACCAATTCCAAACTAACGCGTGTAGCGGACAATATCCGCATTTTGTCGGCCGCCA
>OCAD01000250.1_pt1 | contig 44448 bp, 47 predicted proteins | sample 1538261 | NCBI WGS metagenome assembly OCAD01 (sample SAMEA2580261, study PRJEB22360) | human gut metagenome | biome: human gut; feature: human-associated habitat; material: faeces | place: Denmark | collected 2008/2010
CCAGAAATAAGTGCAGAAATCACGCTTGAATCCGTATCCATCACTCCTTGATTTTAATCAATGTATTGCTATCAATAGCGAAGTATTTGTTGCTATCAATAATCAATATATTTCCTGCAAGAACATTTGAGCAATCATACACACTTTTCATATCGTGTACTACAATATTATTTTGCACAAGCGGTTTACTTTCTATAATTTCTACATTTTCATCTCGACTATAAAGCAAACGATTAGTTGTTTTATAAATTTCTCCCTTATGATTTTCGTCTGTACGAATAAACTCCGATTTGCTTGCTATTGTATTAGTACCACAAGCGATAATATTAAAATCTTGTTCATGGTATGATATTAAATTGTAGTCATAAGTATTCGGCAAAGTACGATTATAACCACCGAATAAAATTGCTATTGCATTATCGTTTGAAATTAACATAAAGTTAAATGTTCTTGTTATAACTGCCGAAATTGTACTATATGTGCTAAGAGCTAAATCTGCGGAAGTATATGGCACTCCGTTGACTATTCTGCATATTCCGTATCTATTCGTTGCAGCGTTGATAGCATAGCCCATTATAAGCTTTATCTTATAGCAGTTATTCACATTAAAAATTATAGTAATGATATGAGATGAATCTTCATTAGCAAACTCTGCGTCAATATCCGTTTCGCAAGTAATTCTGTTATCTGCTGATGTTAATTCATTCGCAAATGCTTTGATAAAATCCTTTTCTGTTCCGTTTATGCTTACTGACTTATTTATATAACTCATTTTGTTACCTCGCTTTCATACACAATTGGAGTTATTCTCGATGTTGTTTTGATAAGCTTGTCAAAGTAATTTGCGGTTTTTATGTAGTGGTCTGACTTGCCACCGCTGGGCCTATCGAGCTTGCCTGATAGATGTTGCACCTGTTTTATTTGTCCTTTTAAAGCTATCATTGTGTAGCCTCCTTTTGCGTCACAGCTTTACATATATAAAACTCATCACAAGGCACTATCATATAATAATCGCCGTTTGCGGTCTGTAAACCAATGTCAAAGTAGTATCGCCCAAACGACAGCTCGGCTGTGTCCGTTGGTGTAAGTTTAATAGTACAAATACCATCAACAACATCTGCAGAAGTAAGCATTTTTACTATGTTATAATCGCTGTTTTCTGCATTTTCTTTAACACCGAATATGATTTTTTCGCCGTCTTGAAGCGTGTACTGCTCGCCTTTTTCGTTCTCGATATTCAAGCTAAAATCGTTCGTTGTGCCTCTGATTATACTAATCATCTAATCACCCCTATTCACTATATCCCCAAGCGTGTAGCCCATTGCCGAGGTCTATATCCATTACATTATGACCAAAGAGTTGATTGCAAGTAAAGTTATTGCTTACATTTAAGCCCTCTGATTCGGTGTATCTAAGCTTATTTACATATACTTTTTGACTTTTGTCATACACACTCCAGGTCATTGCATCACCGTCTATCAAGTCAAATGTAAGACCATACTGCCCTGTATCGCCACCACGAATACCTGTCTGACCTATCTCAGTATCACCACGCCAGAATTTAATACCGTCCTTACTTACGGTCATAAGCTTGTTACCGTCGCTATTATTAACTGTAATTGTATTATTTACGCTGTCTAATTTCATTGTTCCGTCATCAGACACAAGAACGCCGCTTTCCATCTTCCAGCCAGCAATAGAGCCTGTTGTAGCTATAATTTTGATACCTTGTAGTGTGCCAGCTTTAATAATGTCAGCATTAAGCGTTCCAGTAGTAATGAAATCTGCAACAATAGCACCGTCCATAGTCATTGCAAGCGGAAAAGGACCATTATAGCCGTTACTGCTATATCCTAAGCCATTCATATTAAATCGCCATATCTTAGTTGCTGTGTTTATATCTGGCGTGTTCATAATAATCAGTTCAGACGGTTTTTCGGACGGATTAAGCACAACATATCCGCCACTTGCACCTGTGATTAGTGCTGTTGCAGTTTCTATTGCTTTTTGCCAAGCACTTGGCTGTTTATCTACAGTTGTGCTTATCTGATTGATTCTCGTAGTATTATCAATGAGCATTCTTGAGATTTTTTCAGGCGATGTTGAAAGAGTAACCGTGTTGTTGAGCGGTTCGTTTGGGTATTCTTTAATTTCAACAACTGTATGCTCAAGGCGTTTATTTCTTCTGCGGTCTATAAGTGTAATTACGCTATTAAGCCTTATATAAAATTCAGAATATTCTATCTTATTAAGTCTTGCAAGGTCGATAATTTCACACACATAAGACCGTTCCGGCAGAGCTAATTCTTTTAGCTTTTCCTGAGCATCTACAAGTAAACTTTCAGCCTTCGTATATCTTTCATCTCTCCAAACGATTGCAATAACCTTATTGCTATAAGAGTTATTATCAATATATTCTTTCCCGTTGTTGATTTTGGCAAAAGATAACCCGTCTTTGCCATAAGCATAAAGACGGGTAGCAAAGCCACTTGAAGAACCTTTGAAAGTCAGCTCTTTTAAATTTAACTCATCACTAAAAAATACATTATTTGCAAGTGTTGCTGGCACAGAAACATTAAGTATTTTGCGTATATTATCCACATCAAAAGATACATTGTACATTGTTTTATTTGTACAATTATTAACAATATCGAGTGGTGTAACATCTGTTAAATCAAAACTGCGTTTTGCAGTAACAAGACCTGCACCGACCACGCTCCAGTTCGTGCCGTCAAGTGCTGTCGACATAGCTTGAACGAAGCTTATAGTATCATACTTAAAGGTGCTAAATATCTTACTTTTTAGTTCGTCAAGGTCGATTTCAGCATTAACAGTAGCTATTGTTCTGCGTTCATTTATGCTCTTGATATTGTAATAAGTACCATCATATTCAATGCGTTCTTCTTCGGCTATCAGGCGATATTCTGGGCTTTGCGGTGATATATCGAACTGCATTGTTTTACTGCCACCAAGCGATGATGTTATGCACCAATTCGATATGCACGATAGAGGATAAACTTTCCCTCCGCTGTATAATTTCATTGCTTTCATAATTCACCTCATATAAATGTAGGATAATATTCAGTTACAAACTCAACTTTTACTGGTGATGAGTGTTGAGCTATGTATATGTTTTTGCCTGGGTGTAGCTTTGGAAATTCTACAACATTAGAATCTCGAAAGCATTAAGCCCATTTTTTGTAACCTTGCAGTTTATGCCATCAAACACAACAACATCTCCTGAATTAACCTTATCCATAGAATAAGAAACTGAATTAGAGCCATATGACATAATAAATTGAAGCCTTGTATTAGCCATTAGACCAAGTGCAAGTGAAACATCTTCAATGGAATAATTCATAGAGCCAGCGAGAGGTGCTACATACTTAAAGCTTTCGCCGAGCAATGAAACATTTGTATTAGCGGAGCTTGAAGCTGTAGCAAGGACATCTGCAAAATGTGTGCTATCTTTTGCAGAAAGTCCAAATGCTGTAAGAGCGTCCGTTACAATATCTAATGTGGTTGCAAGGTCTAAGCCGTCGGCGGCAGACAGATTCATTATACCGTCAATACCATCAAGCATAGATTTAGTGTCCCAGCCAGCCATAGCCATATACTGAAAAGCTTCCGCAGATTCAGTGGCAGAAAACTTTGTAGTTGCTCCCATCTCTTTCGCTTTATCTGTAAGAGATTGAAGGTCATTTCCAGTTGCACCAGAGATAGACGATACTTTCGACATAGCTGCTTCAAAGTCCATACCTACCCTTGTAGCAGCTGTACCTATAGTTCCAATTCCTGCTGAAACTGTCGCTACTGATGTTGTTACTACTGATGTAAATTTTCCAATCATATCAGTAGCTCTAGAAGTCACTGTACCTACTGTTCCTACACCAGTTTTGGCAAGTTTTTTTAACTTAGATAAGCCAGTAGAAAAACCGTTGCTGTCAATCTTAGTATCAAATTTCAAACTTCCGTCATAGCTCATATTCTCACCTACTTTCTTGCAAAATAAAAGCGCACACCATTTCTGATGTACGCTCGAGTGTTAAATTTTAATAATTAAAATTCATAGTGTGACCACATAGATATTATTTTTACTGTCTTTTCTTCCTCATAAACCATATATACAAGCCTGTGCTGTGAATTAATCCTGCGTAAATAGCATTGTTTGAGATTTCCGACAAGCCTTTCATATGGTGGGGGATTTTTATACGGATTTTCTGCTATAAGTTCAAGAAGATTGCTGACATTCTTTTTTAAAGCCGGATATTGCTTAATCTTTTCCTTATCCTTTTGAGCTGATTTAGTAATCATAATTTTATAATTACCATTCAAATTCTTCACACTCCTCAAGCGGAGTATTTACCCCATTTTCAAGTTTTTCTTTCATTCCTGGAATAGAGGTAAGATAAAGAGTTTCCATAAGACTGTTATATTCGCTTTCACTTATAAGAACCGCATTGCCATTCTTAGTATTGATATTCACAGGTTCGTTATACTTAATGGTTTGTTCTATAAGCTCAAAAAGCTGTTTTCTGAAATTTGTTGCATTTGTGTTAATCATTTTCTGCACCTCCATTTATATTATATGTACATTATAGCGTACATATAAGTAAAAAGCAAGTGTTTTTTCAAGAAAAAGCGCTCTCGGGTGAGAGTGCTGACTTATTTTTAAAAATATTTTAAAAAATTAGAAAAAGCGTTGACAAGCACGATATATCGTGCTATAATATGAACATAGAGAGGAGGTGAAAAAATGAAAGGCAAATAAATCGACGAGCTAATCAAGTTGATTGAAAAACTCGAAAAGCTCGTCATCAAGATTATAATCCTTAGTCGGTTGGGTTTTAATCTTGATAAAGATTATTTTCGGATAATCCGAAAGGTGGAGAGGGAAGCAGTAACTTCCCTTAAAACCACCTATATTATAATATAAGCCTTTCAATAAGTCAATGAAGAAAAAAGTAAAATTAGTTTTTCATATCATTATGCTTGTTGCACTTGTATCTTTTCTTATCTATCTTATTATTCTAATCATTGGAGGTTTTAGATTATGAATCTTAAAGAAATTCGATTATCAAAAGGTATTTCCGTTCCTAAGCTTGTTGAACTTTCGGGAGTACCTCGCAGAACTATTCAAGACATCGAAAAAAATGGAGATTGTAGAGTATCAACTGCTATTAAACTCGCTGACGCTCTCGATGTAACACTTGATGAGCTATGCCGTATATCAAATAACAAATAAGCAATTACCACTCGATTATTTTCGGGTGGTAATTATTTCTTCATCAACATTTTTTCAATTTCACTAATTTTCTCGTTTTCGCTTTGACTTTTAGGCAAGGCGTGTAGTCTTTTCATCTTACTGTAAAACTGACGCTCGCTTGTAGACATCTTACTGCTGATTTTCATAGTACGATAGCCCATAATTTTTACAATCTCACAATCATTGGTAAGTGATTTAAATAGAGCATTGAATTTCCACCAGTGCAAATATTCTATGCTTTCTAAATCTATGCCGTATTGCTGCATAAATGCCGCATAAATATATCCGTCATCATATTCAAAATCATAGCAACGACCACCTTCGGACTGCTTAGAACTGCTTTCCTTTCTATCTTTTCCGCAGGAATAAAACCAAATAAGCTTGTCAACTGCTTCATTGAGGTTATTAGGTAACACAGGGTAGAATAATTGTAAAGCATTAGCTATTTTAAGATGTTCGGGAAAATCATCGTCAAACATCATCTGTTCAAATAATATTGCTGTGCGGAAGTCTGAATTTATCTCAACCTCCGCACCGTCAATATTAACGCTCTTTGGAGCATTATCTATAAGCAGGCTCATTCTCTTTTAACTCTCGCAATAGAATACTTATTGAACAAAGTTTCGAATTTTTCGTTTTGCTCTGCCTTAATTTGCTCTATTGCTTTGATAACTTCACCAAAAACATTTATGCAATCGAAAAGGCTCGAACCGTTTTTAATCAACTTTTCCGCTGTTCCTTCTCCAAAAAGTTCATCTATAAATCCTGCGATAGCTTTACACTGATTTCTAACAGCTTCCGATTCAGCCTTTGCTTTCTTTGTTGCGTTTTTGCATTCATCAAAAACTTTTTTACTTGCTTTTTCGACCTTTTCGAGAACATCTGCGTCAAGAAAATCGAGGTCCTGAACCTCGTGTCCCATAATAAGCATTATTTATCACTCCTTTGCTGTAAAGGTTCTTGTGCTTGTATTAAATGTGCCCTCAATAATCTCATCGGCACCAAGCAAATTACCGCTTGCACCGAGGTCGCCATCATCATTAGAAAAGCTTGCAAGCTCAACTGCGACCTTGATTTTTCTTGCATTGTATGTATTTTTAAAATTCTTCATACTTTCCGAAATTATCTGTTGATTTGTATTATCAAAATCAAAGTCACATAAACCTCTTACAAGCATATCCTTAGCCACTGTGAGCGGTTTAATCTCATCAGAGTATAAATACACAGTGGTGCTGTCTGCGGTCTGCAAGCCGCTTTTCAGGACATTTCCTGCCTTATTTTCACGCCAATAGACGCCACTTATAAAATGCCTTGTAAAACCTTGCGTAGCTTTATTGTAAAGATATAGCGTACAATCTGCGTTTTTTAACATCACCTAAGCCCCCTATATAGCAAGCCTGTGTTTGACAGCCATTTATATACTATTTCTCGTATATCTGATTTCAGGTTTCTTTGTTTGTTGGAAGTGCTTTCGTATGACTTTGACCAGCCACCAACACTTTCAGACGATACGCCGTCGTTATCTGATTGCTCATAGCTATAAAGTTTTTCCGCAAACTCACAACAACACATTTTTACACATTCCGGTATATTGTTTTCGTCAATGTTATCGCAAGTATAAAGCCTAATTTTCTGCGTTGCCGACCTTGCATAAAAAGAAAAAGCGGTATCAATAACCGCCTTTTTACCGCAAAGATATTCGTTTTTATAGAAATCCTCGTCTGCATAAATTGTCATTGATACCACCTACTTTCATCACTTTTTAAACTTTGCAATGACAACCTTTGATTCATCGCTAAGTGCAGCAATATAGTGTTCATCTGCAGAAATAATTGTCTTTCTTGCGAGAGTTTTACGCTCTGTTTCAATATTTACATTACGCTTCAGATAAACTGTAAGTGCTGCAGTTTCGTCCTCTGTTTCGTTATCCTGATTCAACTTAACAATCGGATTAAAATAGCAAGGTGTAGTAACCTTTGTGACCTTATCGCCTACCTTAGCATTAGGAAGTGTTTCCTGAACTTCGGCAATATTTGAATTTGTTGTTGCTGTTCCTGCACTATCAAACTTATACCATTCTGAATATAAAGGAACTTTCTTTGACGGAACTATTCTTGTATTGGCAATCTTTCCAATTTCTCCTGTCATAATAACATTGCCTGTATACTTATCGGCAGAGATGAAATCATTATCCTTTCTAAGTACAGTAACCTGGGCAGGAGCGACAAACATTACCTTTTCGGTATTAACTTCTTCATTAAATAGGTCAATGGCATCTACTATCTGAGCATATGAAATAACCTTCGATGAGCCGTCAAAGCCAAGCGGAGCTGTAAGAAGAGCGTCCATTGCGTCATTATCTATCTTTGAAGCAATAGCTTTAGCAAGCTGATTATTTGTTTCACCAACAGGATTTCCATAACCACTAAGAATAGCTTCATCTGTAAGTTCAACTGCTTTCATAGCTTTCTTAACAGTAACCTGACGAGTAGAAGTTGTAAGCTTTGTTGTGCCTGCTTCAACTCCTTCTGCAACATCTTCGGCATCACCGATGTAATTATATGACGGCACTGTGATAGTTGAGCCAGGTGTGCCTACAAGTGTGTTATCAATCTTTGCAATAGGTGTTACTACCATCTTTTTGTCTACCTTTGCGGAAATCATATCCGCCATAACCTCTGGGTCTATGAGGTCACTAAGCTTTGTTGTTTCTGACATAAATTATCATCCTTTCAGTTGATTATATTTTTCAGGGTCCGACTTTTTGAGTGCAAGCCTTTGCATATACCCCATTTTTGCAAAAGCTTCTGTTGAAATACTTGAAGGATTGCCTGTTCCAGTATGAGCGACAGGTTTACTAATAGGCTCATTTGATTCAAACAAATAATCGTTATCTGCCTTAACAGCTTCGATTGCTGTTTTTATATCCTCGCTTTGATTTTTGGAAGTTTTAAGAGCTTCAATATCAAGCAATGCTTTTACTGCTTTAGCATTTCGTGCCTTACTGGAGCTTATTGCACTATCAAGCACCGAACTAAATTCCATATCAGCGATTTTTGATTGATATTCGGTTTCTTTGTTTTTAAGGTCATTATTCAAGGTTTCAATTTTACCCTGCAATTCCTTAACATCGATTCCATCAAACTCCTTGAGGGCGTTCTGAGCCGTTTCAAGCTGTTCCTTATAGTTGTCTCTTTCGGCTTCAAGTCTTGCCTTTGTCTTTTCAATATCCGAGCCGTTCTCGCTCATTATTTTATCGACAATTTCCTTTTCAAGACCTAAATCCTCTAAAAATTTTCTTTGCATATAAATGCTCCTTTCGATACGCTTTTTACGAGGTTGCTTCTCATTCTATCCGTAGTTTTACGACTTCGGAGCGGTCAATTTTGGGCATTAAAAAAGCACCCTTTTCAGAGTGCTTAGTTTCTTTTTATGAATCTTTCTTCTATAAATTCTCGGAAGTCCATTGTTTCACCTACTTTCTACTTAATCTTTTGATTTAAATGTATACGGAATAATTTGTTCAGGTAAGAAATTTATTTCATAATGATATTTATCAACATGTGCACCTGAAATATCTTCAACAGTATACATTGTCCAATCATTCAAGTATATATAATCAACCTTGTATTTTCCATTTTCAACTTCAATAGTAACCTCAAGTTCATGATTATCATTGTTAGATAATGAGAAATAACCTGTCAATTCTAATATCGGTTTATCAGAACGCATATTAATAACACTAAGTCTACGCTCAACATTAAAATTATCTGCTTCTTGTTGAACATTTCTTTTCGCCCTGTCTGCCTCTGTACAACCACAAATCATACCAACAAACACAGCTAATGATAGCCCACATACCAGTATCTTTTTATGTTTAATTTTCATTTTTAAATCCTTTCTAATTATATAGCATAGAAAAACCGCCTTTAAAGCATTTTAACTTTAAAAACGGTTATTGAACATATTGATATTTCACAATATAATCTACTTATCGGGTGGAATCTGAAATATATTATAGGAGGTGAATAAAAATGATGAATTGATTTATGCACAATGTTCACTTAAGGACGAAAAACATTGTGATGGTTATGAATCACCTGAGCGGAAGTGTCCTTATTGCTATCCTCATTCTTTGAAAGGCTAAATATAACATCGCTCAAAAAATCATTATAAATGTCTCTTTTTTGAGAATAACAATATTCTAAAAAACAGCATTGTGAACATTCTCCATTCAGACTTTCACAATGCTGTTTCATTTTATTATGAAATTCAATTATATCCATAGAACTCCCCGTAATCAAAACAGCCTTGTTTAAGGGTGGCTTAATTTAAATTAAATTATTTTCATCTGAGTTATATTTTTTCCATTTTTCCCACTTTTCAAAACTCTTTTTGGCTCTTTCTGGAGCATTATTATTTAATACAATATTTCCTTCATCGTCACAAGTGTACCAATCTGTGTTATTTTGCCAATAAAATAATTCCTTATTTTTAGTCATTATGCTCCACCTCTTTTCAAAATTATCTTAACACATTCTTCAAAATATTTCAAGGCAAATTGATTATTTGTCTTAGAATAAACACTTGAAAAAACTTCTGAAATAATTTCTCTGCCTTTCAAATCTTTACTTGAGTATTCTGATAAGTTATTTAATACAAAATTAACTACAGACTGATTACTATTCAATCCTGTAACTTCTTTTGCTATCTTCATTGGAGATAATCCATATACATTGGTAACAGCGTGACCAATTTCGTGATAAATAATAGAATTATAATCTGTGCCTTTAACAAACCAACCCTCATTTGCAAGTTTATCATATTCTATTTCAAGAATTTGCCTATCTCTGTAAGCATAATTATTTATAAAAATCTTATTGCCAATTGTCTGTGCAAAATCATCATCGTCCATTCCAAATGAGTTATGTATCTGTAACTGAGTTTTACCGCTTGCTAATAAAGGAAAATCCCTAATTATATTATTGGCATTATCAATCATTTCGTGGATAAGCTCAACATCACCATCAAAATTTTGAAAACTAACAAGCCTTATACATTTATCATTAGCGTGCTTTACCAATAAATTATACTCATCTTCTGATATTTTACTACCAATTCTGCTCCAAGTATTTCCGCTATATTCTCTTTGCTTTGACATATTATATGTTGATATTTTCCATTTACCACTACCGATATTCCCCAAACCGTCAATAGTCACTCTCTGTCTTTGCTGTGGCAATTCCATAGCTTTAGAAAAGCTTGTATATTCTTGAGAAGTACCTCTGTACTTTGCCCTTGCAAGCATTATATCTGTTTCATCAGCTTCACCGTCCTGCAATAGCTTGATTTTCTGCCGTTCTGCTCTCATTCTTGTTTCAAGTTGTCGCTGTCTTTGCAGAGCTTCATATTTTGTATATTGCTTGCCGTTGTAGTCAATCGGAATATTTTCTTGACGATTCATTTCGTCAAGCTCTTCTTCGGTATATGTTGGAACGGAAATGCCAGGAATAACAGGATAATAGCTATGATAGCAATTAGCACCACACAAGCCTGTAACAGAGCCTAAACCACATACACTTTCAAGCTCGCTACTCTTATACCAACGACCTTGCCAAACCTGGTGTGAAGGTCTGGCACCGCTATGCCACGAAACCTCAAACATATCCGTTCCAAGCTTTTCGGCATTGTTTTCGTTAATTTTTGCGATAACTTGTGTAAGCCCTGTCATAACTGCCCTGCGTGCTGCTACATCAACTCGATTACTCCAGCCTGTTTCATAATCAACAGTTCTTAGACCGCTATTAGTCATTTCTGACACTGTCTGTTTAAGAACCGTATTATAAGCCGCCCTATTGGACGGCTCTCATGCAAAATAACTCAGGAGGTACAAAAAATGCAACTCGTATGTGGGTCAGATAACGCTCTGACGGACAACTCATTGTTACTGAGCGTGTATTTGTATGAACAATATATAGAAAGAAGTACACAAGTTGTTGGCGGTGGAGTGATTTGAATAATAGCTTCACACTCTCTTTCGCCCTCATCTCACAATACCATTTTAGCACTTTTAGCACTGATAAAAGTATCATTCAATATCATTTGTTGCATTTAGTATCATCTTTTCAAGAATATCAAGAGCATATCCGTGCATTCGCATTGTCTGTGCTTTGCTATAATGTATAATCTCTGCTATTTGTTCAAAAGTTTTATTGTTTATGTAATAGTTGATAAGTATACACTTAAACCTGTTGTCTTGCAACTGATTAATCTTTTTCCTTACTTTAACTTTTAAATCAACAAGCCTATCTACCTCAATCGGTATAACAGTTTTGAATTCATACTTTTCGGGTACAATAAATTCAGTATTCACTCGGAGGTAAATACGATGAAAAGACGAATTTTAACAGCGAATAATCTCAACGATTTTCAAAAATATTTAATTTTGCAAGAAAAGAGCAAAGCCACAACGAAAAAATATTTTAGAGATGCAAAGGTTTTTGCAGATTTTGCAGGCAATGAGGAAATAAGAAAAGAAATTGTAATTGCATACAAAGAGCATTTGCGAGAAAACCATGCCGTTCGCAGTGTGAACTCGATGCTTGCAAGCATAAACAGCCTGTTTGCGTTTTTAGGTTGGTTTGATTTAAAAATCAAGGCTCTGAAAGTGCAACATCAAGTGTTCTGCTCTGAAGAAAAAGAACTCACCAAAGCGGAATACGCAAGGCTTTGCAAAGCGGCGCAAAGTAATCACAATGAGCGATTAAATTTAATTTTACAAACCATATGCGCAACTGGGATTCGTGTCAGCGAGTTGAGATTCATAACCGTTGAGGCAGTAAAGCAAAGTGAAGCCACCGTGTCACTAAAAGGTAAAACACGCTCGATTTTTATCGTAAAGGACTTAAAGAAAAAACTGCTCCGCTATGCAGCGAAGCAAAACATTAAAAGCGGTATGATTTTTGTAACACGAACCAGCAAGCCGATAAACCGCACGAATATATGGCGAGAGATGAAAAACTTATGCAAAAAGGCAAATGTCAATCCTCAAAAGGTGTTTCCTCACAATTTGCGCCACTTATTCGCCCGTGTATTTTATAACATCGAAAAAGATATTGCAAAGCTCGCCGATATTCTCGGTCATTCAAGCATAAACACGACAAGAATTTATATCATTTCCACTGGCACGGAACATCGCCGCCGTATGGAAGATATGCGACTTATAATTTAGAAATATAACATAATCGGCATTATGTTGTATTGCGAGTTCAAATTAAAACTCCAATATAATTAAATATATCATATTTTAAACTAAACCACAACAAATTACATACAGAAAAGTAGGAATTTATTCAAAATTGTCATTTTTACACATCATAAATAAGCCTTTTCAATTCTGATTTTGACAAGGCTTGATTTTTCCTGCTTATTTTTAGTTTTCAACGCTCACTGATTTTGGTGGGCGTTATTTTTTTGCTTTGATTTACAACATAATGCCGATTATGTTGCTTTATTTTAATTGAGGTGATAATAGCGTGGCGAAACAAGTTAAGTCAAAGCAAAGGGTTGCCGAACATGGCGAGGTCTTTACTGCCGAGCGAGAGGTAAAAGCAATGTGCGATCTGGTTTCGCAGGAATGTGACAGGATTGACAGTCGATTTTTAGAACCTGCTTGCGGCAACGGTAATTTTCTTGCCGAAATTCTAACAAGAAAATTGGCTACCGTAAAAAAATTATATAAAAGTAATCCTTATGATTTTGACCGCTACTCTGTGCTTGCCGTATCGAGCATATACGGCGTTGATATTATGCAGGACAACACTGATGAATGTCGAAAACGATTATATAAAATTTGGGATAAAGAATACAAAGCCGTTTGCAAAAAGCAATGCAATGACGACACACGAAAATCGGTTGAATATATACTCGGCAAAAATATTTTGTGTGGCAATGCACTTACTTTAATGTGCGTTGACGAAAATCAGCAAGATACCGATGTTCCTATCGTTTTTCCCGAATGGAGTTTAATGCTTGGCACAAAGCTTAAGAGGCGGGACTTTCACCTTGCTGTTCTGCTCAAAGCAAGCGAAAAGCCAAAGAAAAAGCCAAGGCAAGAATCATTATTTTATACGCAGGACGATACAAGCAAATATTTATCGCAAAACCCCGTTACGGGCGAATATATGGCGGAGCCGATATGCGAATATCCGCCTATAAATTACAGGAGGATATGGGAAAATGGCTGAAAGTTTTTTTGATAGAGTTTATAAAAACAAAACGCAACACACGCCAGATGTGTTGTCCTGCCTTGCAAATTTGTCAAATGACGAAGTTTTCACTCCGCCGGAGGTAGTAAACCAAATGCTCGACCTTTTGCCACAGGAATTGTTCCAAGACCCAAATACCACATTTTTAGACCCTGCTTGCAAAACAGGCGTTTTTTTGCGTGAAATTGCAAAGCGATTGCTTGTAGGTCTTGAGGACAAAATACCCGATTTGCAAGAGCGTATCGACCATATTTTCCATAAGCAGCTTTACGGTATTGCCATAACGGAACTTACAAGTTTGCTCTCTCGCCGAAGTCTTTATTGCTCGAAATATCCCAACGGTCCGTACTCAATCATACACTTTGATGACGCCGAGGGAAATATTCGGTACAGAAGAATAAACCATACTTGGGTGAACGGAAAATGCAAGTATTGCGGTGTATCTAAAAAAACAGCATTGGGAAACGAAAACCGTAAAACAGAATTAGAAACACACGCTTATGAGTGGATACATACCGACAACCCCGAAAGGCTATTAAATATGAAATTTGATGTTATAATAAGTAATCCACCTTATCAGTTAGATGATGGTGGGAACGGTGCAAGTGCAAAGCCAATATATCATAGGTTTATTGAACAAGCAAAAAAATTAAATCCAAGATACTTAACAATGATTATTCCGGCAAGATGGTATGCCGGAGGAAAAGGACTTGATAATTTTAGGAAATCAATGCTTGATGATGGGCAAATATCACATTTAGTTGATTATGTTAATGCCAAAGATTGCTTTCCAGGAATAAGTATCGGTGGCGGAGTATGCTATTTTCTCAGAACAAAAGGGTATTCCGGAAGGTGTCATTACACTAATATCCATGATGGTCATACATCCACAGCAATTCGTAGGCTCAATGAATATGAAGTGTTTATACGATATAATGAAGCTATTTCGATAATTGAAAAAGTAAAAGAGCAAAACGAAAAATGCTTTGCTTGCCATGTTGGCGCAAGAAATCCATACGGTCTTTCTTCGTCATTTAGAGGTGAAAAAGAAACAGGAGAAATTGCGTTATATTCAAGTGAAGGCATTAGTTACATTAAAAAATCGCAAGTCATACAAGGCTATGATACAATTAACAAATATAAAGTTATGATAAGTAAAGTTACAGCGGAACACGCCGGAGAACCCGACAAAGATGGGATGTTGGGCGTTCTTTCCACAACCAAACGACTTGAACCAAATGAAGTATGCACCGATTCGTATCTCATTGCATATGCGAGTGATTCACTCACCGAGGTAAACAATTGCATAGAATACATGAAAACAAAGTTCTTTAGGTTTTTATTATTACAAGCAGTTTCATCTATCAATTTATCAAAAGACAAATTTATTTTTGTTCCGGATCAAGATTACAATGTTGTTTGGAACGATAAAAAATTATATAAAAAATATCATCTTTCAAAAAGCGAAATTGATTTCATAGAAAATATGATAAAAACAAAATCCGGAGGTGACAACTAATGGCGGGAAATATCAGCCTATCCGAAATCTTGCATAATCGTCCTGCCGTTGTGCCCACAATATACGGCTACACCTTGCCTACCGTAGCCGACCACGATGGATACATCAAAATAGGATATACCGACCGTGAAGATACGGAGAGCAGAATTAAAGAGCAGTTACACACCGCCGCAATAAAATTCAAGGTTTTATTTAAAGAATCCGCAATGCGCCAAGACGGCACTTGCTTTACGGACAAAGATATTCACAGATTGCTCAAACACAAAGGCTATCGGCAGTTAAACGAGGGCGAAGACCGCAATGAGTGGTTTTGCTGTTCCGAGCAAGAGGCACTCAACGCAATAGAAGAGGTGCGCACGGGTATTCGCTTTGAGGGTCAATGCACTTGGAATTTTGCTATGCGCAATGAACAGCAAATCGCCGTTCAAATGACAAAAGATTATTACACACAGGCAAAAGCAGAAAACCCGACACATCCGTCAAAGTTTTTATGGAATGCAAAAATGCGTTTCGGCAAAACCTTTGCCACTTATGAGCTTGCAAAGACTATGAATTTTAAAAAAATCTTGGTTTTAACCTTTAAGCCTGCCGTTGAGTCCGCTTGGCAGGAAGATTTGTCACACCATATTGATTTCGCTGGTTGGCAATTTGTTTCAAATAAAGAGGCAAAGTTTGACGCAAAGCAGCTTGACGAACAATATGACGCTTGCGACAAAACAAAACCGATTGTTGTTTTCGGTTCGTTTCAAGATTTGCTCGGCACAAACAATGTTGGCGGAATAAAAGCGAAAAATGAATTTATACATTCCACAAATTGGGATTTGGTTATCTTTGACGAATACCATTTCGGCGCTTGGCGTGAGAACGCAAAAAATCTTTTTGAAAAATTCGACGAAGAAAACGATGATTTCGATATAGAAAAGTATCAAAAGGAAGAAGCCGGAAATGCGATAAACGAAACTTTTTTGCCGATAACATCGGAGCATTATCTGTATTTGTCGGGAACACCGTTTAGAGCGCTGAATTCAGGCGAATTTTTGGAAGACCAAATTTTCAACTGGACATATTCGGACGAGCAGTCGGCAAAGGAAAATTGGAACGGCGACCCAAATCAAAACCCTTATGCCGCATTGCCCCAAATGGTTATGCTGACATACAAGGTGCCGGATTCAATAACAAATGTTGCGACAAACGAAGGCTACGATGAATTTGACATAAACGAGTTTTTCCGTGCCGAATGTGAGGATAAAAACAAGCCCGAAACCGCAAGATTTGTATATGAGGACTATGTTCAAAATTGGCTGAAAATGATTCAAGGTAACTATATGCCTGTTGACGGCTTAAAACTTGGTGCGGAGCGACCGCCTATGCCGTTTTCGGACACAACACTTTTGAATGTTTTGTCCCACACCCTTTGGTTTTTGCCCAATGTTGCAAGCTGCTATGCAATGTATAATTTGCTAAGGCAAAAGCAAAACAATTTCTTTAACGATTATAAAATTATTGTATGCGCAGGCACAAAGGCAGGCATAGGCATAGACGCATTAGCCCCTGTGCTTAACGCTATGGGCGACCCGCTAAAAACAAAAACAATAACTCTGTCATGTGGCAAGCTTACTACAGGCATAACGGTAAGACCTTGGGCAGGCGTGTTTATGTTGCGCAATTTGAAATCGCCTGAAACATATTTCCAAACCGCATTTCGTGTGCAATCCCCTTGGGAAACAAAAGACGAACACGGCAACAGAGTTATTGTAAAAAAAGAATGTTATGTATTCGACTTTGCGCTTGAGCGTGCATTGCGTCAGATTTCCGACTATTCCTGCCGACTGAAAGTTGACGACACAAGCCCCGAGCAGAAAGTATCGGAATTCATCAATTTTCTTCCGATATTAGCTTTTGATGGCTCGTCTATGAATCAAATAAGCGCCCAGGATATTTTGGATATTACATACGCAGGCACATCGGCTACTTTGCTTGCAAAGCGTTGGCAGACAGCGTTGCTTGTCCATGTTGATAACGACACACTTAAAAAACTGCAAAGTAGCCAAGACGCATTAAGCGCTTTGATGAATATTGAGGGATTCCGTTCGCTTAATTCCGAAATACAGACAATTATTAACCACTCGGAAAAGGTTAAAAAGCTAAAAAAAGAAAAAGGCGACAATCTCACAAAGCAAGAGAAAAAGGAACTCACCGAAGACGAGAAAAAAGCAAAATCACTGCGCAAACAGGTGCAGGAAAATTTGCTTAAACTTGCCGCCCGTATTCCTGTATTTATGTATCTTACCGACTACCGTGAGCAAACAATTAAAGATGTTATCACACAGATTGAACCCGAGCTTTTCAAAAAGGTAACGGGTCTTTCAGTTAAAGACTTTGATATTCTTTGTTCTATCGGATTATTCGACCCAGAAAAGATGAATCAAGGTATTTTCGGCTTCCGTAAATATGAAAGTTCAAGTCTTAACTACACTGGTATCGACAAGCACGAGGGTGAGGCTGTCGGCGGTTGGGACACCGTTCTTCGCCGTGAGGAATACGAGATGCTTTACTCCAAGCAGCAGGCTACCGTTACCGACTTAACCGATTCGATAGCCTTTGCCATCGAAACAGAGCCGACAACCGAATCGACCGCAAGCGATAAAAATGATACAGCCGCCGAAAAGTCGGTTGAGATTAAAAAGCAAGAAGAGCCACAAATTGATTGGGAAAATATTCTTGCAGATGTGGGCGTGGGAACAGTAGTAAAACACAAAATGTTCGGCGACGGCACCGTTATTAAAATTTACGATAAGAAAAAATATATCAATGTGAAATTCCAAAAAGGTGAAAAGCGATTTATTTTCCCCGACGCATTTGTTAATGGATTTTTGACTTTGTAAAATAACGACAGGTTTTAGGACATCCCTGACGAGGTATTTGGTAGCATAGCTATCCAAATATACTGCTCGCTGTTGCAAGGCATCGAAGCAAAGCAACCGATTTGAACAAGATGTTCATAATTGTTATGCTTGCTGAGTTTCTACATAAAACTTTATAGCAAAAAATCAAGGCACAGCTTTCGGAAAAATTTCCGTCGGCTGTGCCTTTTTCTCAGTTAAATATTATGCGGTTTTCTACTCTTGACAAAGAATGACCGCCTTTTGTTAGCAGAGCAATTAATCGCATTTCTTCGATAACCGCTTCAGAATATCCTTTATAATCTTCTTCGATTGCATTTGCTTTTGCAGAAAAAAACACTGATAATTTATCATCAATATTTTTTAATGTTTTTAGTTTTAATACTGTGTCCGTACTAAAATCAACTAATTTTAACCCTAATAGTAATAGTAAATACTTAAGAAAACGTTTTCTCGTAGCGATTAAAACTTAATTGCCAACTGAAATTATTGAGTTTATTTGTTCAAGCATAATATAACCTCTTTCTTTACTTTTTATATTATACCACAAATTTTATGCCTGCCAATAGATTCTGATAGAATCTATTACTATTTCTCAATTATATATCAGATTCTATACGAATATACGCTGCATTGCGTGAATTATGAAAATTATAGCGTTACCTATTTACAATACTTAACATTTCTCCTTTAATTGGTAACAAAAGGTGCTGTTGAAGAAATGCTATCTATATGTACCTTTGCCGAATATGGTGGAAATATTGAGCCGTTGACAGAGGAAATTCGCAGTCAGATTTTGAAACATAGATAAGCTTAATGATAAAAGGTTTCCATGTCCTTGCAATAGCACAGAAAAGCAATCCTTCGGAAGATTTAAATACAGCTTTTATAGTAAAAAATCCCATAATACGCATTATAATTGTTGTTGATAATGTAGATTATGGGATTTGATATTTTTCACTTACATATTTGTATAATAAGCCTTTATAAAGTCTATTCGCCTCTAAGTGCATCTACTGGCTTTAATTTAGAAGCTTTATTCGCTGGATATATACCAAAAACTATACCTGTAAATAGAGCGAATATGACTGTAAATGCAATAATATCATATCTAATAATAATGGATATCCCAAGCATAAATGCTCCAATAAAGGATATTACAATGCCTAAAATTACACCAAGAATACTACCTGACATTGTAAGTATAAAAGCCTCTATTAAAAACTCCTTAAGAATATCTCCTCTGCATGCTCCTATGGCTTTTTTAATACCTATTTCACGCTTTTTTTCTCCAACTGATACAAGCATAACATTCATAATACTAAGACTTGCCACAAATAAAGAAACCCCTCCAACTGCCGATAAAATCATAGTAACAATATTCATAAGCTGAGATAGACCTTCTTTTTGTTTAGCCATACTTTCAGCTATATAACTATTCTGAAAACCCGTTTCTGTAGAAAGAGCTTTTACAAGCTTTTCACCAACTATATCTGGTTCAGCACCATCACTTATCTTTACTGCTATACGGTGAAAATCACTCATAGCATATAATTCTTGCATAGTGGTATATGAGAGATACATAAATGTAGGAATATAGTTTCCCATCATATTTTGTAAAAGTCCGCTACCAGTTTTTATCACCCCTATAACTTCAAAATTTTCATAATTGCCAGAGCACAAAGCTGTAATTTTTCTGCCAACTATATTACTATAACCAAAATTTTCTTTAGCAAAGCTTTCATCTACAAGACAAACTCTTGCATTAGTAGCAATATCTCCTTTGTTTATAAATCGTCCATACATTAGTTTAAGAGATATAACTTCTTTAGCGTTTTGGTCAATTCCCCATAGAAGTGCCTGCGTAGTTTCTCCACGAGAATTAACAGTTGCGGTCTGAAAAATCAAAGGCATAGCTTTTTCTACATATGATGAGGTTTTTATAATATTCAATTCATTATCAGATAATACTGCATCAGAATCAGCATTTGTATTATCAAGACTTACAGAAAGTCCACCTACTCCAAGACTATCAAGCTCTGAACTTACAGCCACAGCTCCACATTGTGAGATATTGCTTATTATGATAACTGCTGTAACACCAATAGCAATACCTATTATCGTCAGTAAGCTTCGCCCCTTTTTTCTTATTAAACCTCTCATAACACAGCAAAAAACTTCATTCATATACTTATTCACCTTCAATATGAATAGCTTGAGCTTCACTATCAGAAAGCTCAGAAATATTTTTTATAATTCTATCTCCATTTTTAAGTCCACTTTTTATCTTTGCACCATCAGTAAGCTCACATTCTATAATTACATATTGCTTTTCCGCTCTCCTATTCTGAAATTTATAAACATAATCTCCTTTATTGTCACTTCCAAGCGATTCGTAAGGAACTATTATTGAAGAATCATCAGATGCAATAATTATTGCACACTTTGCGGTATATCCTCGTTTGATTTCTTCATCGGGATTTTCAACCTTTACATCTACTTCAATAGTAGTTTCACGCCCAATATCGGTAGCGGTTTCTTCCGCTTCATCAGCTATTGAAATGACTTTTCCTGTATAGCTTTTTTTATCAAAAGCATTTCCTGTTATAGTAACGCTCTGACCTTCTTGTATTTTAGAGATTTGGTTTTCGTTTATATTAAGCTTAACTGATAATCCGGATTTATCTGTTATGGTAAAAAGTCCAGTCCCCTTTGTGATAATATCACCCTTTTGAATTTTAAAAGAAGTTACTGTTCCGCTCTCAGGAGCAACTATCGTTTTATATTCTGCTTGGCTAATATCATAATTTTTATACTTATCTATTATTTTAGATATATTACCCATATCTATATTAGAGGGCAATTCTACAACAGCCACTTTTAATATCTCATCGTTCTTTTTTACATTGTCATTTTCTTTTATAAAAATATCCGTAACTACACAATCATAATTCGCTTTTACATTTTTTTGATTTATATAGCCTACCTTACCCGTTGATTGCACTATTTCATCAGATTTACTTTTGATTACATTAAAAATATTAACAACCGGAATTGTTGTTTTTGCGAAATTACCAACTGCAAATATTGTTATTATAATTAACGCTGTTATAAACAATAAAGTAATATATTTTTTAATCCTCACAGAAATTCCCCCATATAAACAGCTTTTTTATTTAGCTAAGCATAGTTTATGCAAATTTATACTCTTTAATCAAGGCATTGTAGTAACTGATATTAGTAAAATCTGTACAAGAACTCCTGATTTTCTACAAACAACTTATATTGTAGATTGAAAAAAACAGCTAAATAAGGTATAATATTATTCCATCTTAGAAAAGCTTCTTTTTACTTTTCTAAAATTTCTTATAAATAAAGGGAGGTTTGTTATTATGATTGAAGAAGATAAATATAATCCCTTGTTAAGCGAGCGTGACATCGAACATAATACATATCTTCGTGTAAAATACGAATATATGGAAATGAAAGAAAAGCGTGAGAAAGTCAATCGAATAGGAATTATATTTATAGCTGTATCCGCTATTGTATTTCTGGCACTTATGTTCAGTCTTGAATCAAAACTATTCTTTCTGGTACTTTGGATTATTACAATTATCTTCGTAGTTGCTTATCTTATACACAATGAATATAGAATATATAGGCTGCGTGTATATCTTGGATATGAAGATGAGAATGAGCCAGAAGAAAAAGATGACGAAAGTGAGGACGAAAGCGAATGAAAAAAATTTTTTCTATTTTTAAGCATGACCTTAAAAAGATTTTCAGAAGTGTAATTGCCTTTATAGTGGTTATTGGACTTAGTGTTCTTCCTGCTTTATATGCGTGGTTTAATATTGCATCTAACTGGAATCCGTATGATAACTCAGGAAATATCCCAGTTGCAGTTGTAAATCTCGATAAAGGTTGTAAGATTGGACCTATAAAAACATCATTTGGTGACAATATAGTTGATAACCTTAAAAAAAATACTCAAATGGGTTGGAAATTTGTAGACAAAGATACGGCCGACCAAGGTATAATTGATGGCGATTATTATGCAGTAGTAATTATTTCTGAAAATTTCAGCGAAAATCTTGTAAGTATAGCCTCTGGTGAGCTTAAAAGACCTGAAATTACATACCTTGTTAATGAAAAGAAAAACGCTATTGCACCTAAAATCACCGATAAAGGTATCCAGGCTATTCAAACAGAGGTAAACTCAAGCTTTGTTGCTGAAATTACAAATATTGCCGCAACAGTGCTTAATACATCTTCTGACGAAATATCAGAAAACAAGGATAAGATTTGTGATAATATTATTTCCACTCTTGATAACGGAAAAATATCTCTTGATTCATTGAAATCTACAATAGATGTAATTTCTGGAAGTATGGATTCAGTAAATTCCTTAATTAAGTCAAATAAGGATTCACTTCCAAAACTTAAAGATAAGCTTAAAGATACAAATGAATTTGTAAACTCTATTAAAGATGCAAGTACGGCAATTAAGTCTGCATCAACTGGACTTTCTTCAACTCTTGAAAGCAGCATTACTTCTCTTGATTTGCTTACTTCATCATTCAGCAATCAGCTTAATACCATTATTACTAAAGTAAATAATGGTTCTAAAGATATTGCTGACGACCTTCAGAATCTTACTGATATTTGCAATAAGATTATTGAGATAAATAATGATATTATTAATATTCTTAATAGCCTTGATAATACAGGCTCAAGCGGTATCACAAGCTTAGTTAATACTATTGAAACTTCCACAGCGAAGATTTCTTCTCTTATAGACTCTTTAAGTCAAAAGCTCGATACTATATTTGACACTATTGAAAAAGATACATCTACCGCAGCAGATAAGCTTAACGAGATAAAAATTATCAATCAAAGCATAATTGCCGCTAATAACGAACTTATCTCTGCTTTAAATACTTTGTCTGAAAAGTTTGGGATAGATACATCTGATGCAATTGCAAAGCTTAATGCAATGAATACAAAACAAAGTGCTATTATTTCTAAAATAAATGATGCAACTCAAAAAATCAAAGAAACAGGTTCTTTGCCTAAAGACTTAAAAAGCGATATTGATGCTATCATTAAAGAAACTCAAAATTCCATTACTCAAATAAAGACAGAAATAAATACACTTATTTCTAATGTTAAAGCTGATATTAAGGTTTCTGATATTGTTGAATTCTTAACAGATATGAATAAAACACAAAACCAGATAATCAGTAAGCTTAATTCAGTTTCATCTACATTAAAAAATTCAAATGTACTTCCAGCCGACTTTGGCAGTGAAATTAAAGTATTGGCAGATTCCACAAAGAATTCTATTGCTAACTTTAAGAGTAATTATTTAACTCCTGCAAAAAAATCAATAGAAAAGGTCATCAATAAATCAGGTGATGCACTCGATAAGATTTCAGATGTTCTTACATCTTCTACTGTCACTGATGATATTGAGGAGGCATTAAATTCCGCACAAAAAATAGTTACTTCTGTAAGTGGTACATTTAATGATGTAGAAAAGTTAATTGATAAGGGAATCAATAATATTGATACCATTAAGAAAAAAATTCAGAATTTAAAAGAAAATTCAACTATTGAAAATCTTATAGGTACTGTTTTTGGTGACCCAGAAGCAGTAAGTGACTTTATCTCAAGTCCTGTTAAGATAAATACTGAAAAGGTATTTCCAGTATCCGATTATGGTTCAGCAATGGCACCGTTCTATACAGTTCTTGCTTTGTGGGTCGGTGGTATCGTCCTTGTTGCAGTTCTTAAAACTGAACTCAGCAAGAGTGATATAAAAACTGTTGGCAAGGTCAAACCTTATCAAGAATACTTTGGTAGATATTTGATATTTATGGTAATATCATTGCTTCAGGCTACTATCACAGCTCTTGGTGATGTATTCTTCCTGAAAATTCAGTGTGAAAACCTCTTTCTCTTCATTCTTACAACCTGGATAATTATCATTGTTTTTTCACTTCTTATTTACTCATTGACAATTTCGTTCAGTGTTATAGGAAAGGCAATAGCAGTTATTATATTGATTGTTCAGGTTGCAGGTTCAGGCGGTACATTCCCACCAGAGCTTTTACCTGATTTCTTCCAGAATCTAATCAGATTTATGCCATTTAACTATGCTATTAATGCTGTAAGAGAAACAATAGCAGGCGTTACATACAGTGCTTACTGGGAAAACATACTATATCTCCTTTGCTTCATACCTTTAGCATTGATAATAGGTATCCTCTTCCGTAAGCCTTGTATGAGAGCAATGAGGTTCTTTAATAAACGCCTTGAAGAAACAGACCTAATTTTATAATCAGATAATAACAACCTCCATTATTAGGAATAATCCTAAAATGGAGGTTGTTTTTTGTCAATATAAAATAAGCCACAAAAAGCAACAGACTAAAAGTCTAATGTTTATATGTGGTGTTACAATTCTCTGCTACACTTTTTTCTAAACTTTTAGATTATATAAAGAGTTTAATTTTTATTATTTTATGACTTAAAGTACTGTTCCAATATTATAGCCAGAACCTTCTGTTGTACTATTGTTAGATGTATTTGTTGATGCACCTTTTGGTATTTTAATAGAAATTTATAAGATGAACAATCTTTATAATAGTTTACACAGTCAATTATAGAATGATTTTGAACACAGTATATACTTGATTTTTTAGGTATAATATAAATTATTATTTACCACAAAAGCAAAATGTACGAACTTCATATTAAAAGCTCGTACATTTCATAGCAATATCATATTTACACAAATTGTGTTTTATTCTTAACATAATCAGAAAATCATTCTATAATTAAATTATAAAGCACACAATCTGTGTTGCTGTGTAAATAGCAAAGCTTTAAACTATATTTGCAGTGAATAAGTCGCTAAAAGTGTAGCATAAGGTCGTTGCCAGTTAAAGCTTGCTAAAACAATTTAATAAAAGCCGTCAGCATATTACAAATTCAACTGACCATAGAATTCTCTAAGTGTTTCACAAGAATTTTTAAATTTAGCAATTTCGTCCTCGTTGAGGTTAAGCTCAAGAATATCCTTGATACCATCTCTATTAACAATAGCAGGAACACCAATAGTTACATCTTGTTCTCCAAATTCACCAATAAGCATAGAAGAAACTGTAAGAATACTATTCTCATCTTGGAAAATCGCCTTAGTAATTCTTGTCAAAGCCATACCAATTCCGTAATAAGTTGCTTTCTTTGCCTCAATAATAACCTGAGCAGATGTACGAACTTCCTCTTGAATCTTCAGAAGTTCATTCATAGAGAAATTACGATTTTGCTTTACTACATCTACAACAGGCTTTGTAGAAATCAATGCCTGCGACCAAGGAACAAACTCACTATCGCCATGCTCACCAATTACATATGCGTGAACATTTCTTGGGTTGACATCGAAGTAATCGCCAATTAGAAAACGAAGTCTTGCAGTATCAAGAGTAGTACCACTTCCGATAACTCTCTTTGCAGGGAATCCTGAAAGCTTACGGGTTACATAAGTCATAATATCAACAGGGTTAGTTGCAACAAGAAAAATTCCGTGAAAACCTACTGCAACGATTGGTTCAACGATTGTCTTAAAGACTGCAACATTTCTGTTAAGCAAGTCAAGTCTTGATTCGCCTGGTTTTTGTGCAACACCCGCACAGATAACAACGATGTCAGCATCGTTGCAATCGCTGTATTCTCCAGCATAAATCTTCATAGCTGATGGTGCAAAAGCAAGACCGTGGTTAAGGTCCATAGCCTCACCGATAGTTCTCTCCTTGTTGATGTCGATAAGGACCATTTCGTCACAGCCATTCTGGTTAAGCATTGCATAAGCATAGCTCATACCAACCATACCTGTTCCTACAATAGCAACTTTTTTTGCCTCTTTTTTCATAAAAATTCCTCCTCAATATTTATTTTAATGAGTAAAAGAAGGTTTCGTAGGCATCGTCCCAGCCATCAATGCCATCGACTCCGCCTCCGTTCACACTTCTTAACTTGCTGTCATTCATATCCTGACCAAGCGCGAATAAACCACCAATAGTTATATTATAACCTAAATCTTGCGAAACCTTGCAAAATTCGTTCATAGGGTCTTTGGCATTTCTTGTTGCCAAAAGCTTATCTCTAAGCTCAGTATTGTGCCTTGCATCATATAAAAGCCTGTTAAGCTCGCTCTGTGTTTTATCCATAGGCTTCTCACCGAATCAAGCTGTAACTACATTTGTAGGCTTTCCGTCTATAAAGTTTTTAAGATTGTTATAGACAATACCGACAAGGCGTTCTCTTGTTTCCTTAGGAGCCCAAGCAACATGAGGTGTTATCAACAAGTTAGGAGCATCTTTCAACGGACAATCGTTTCTCATTGGTTCAACAGCTATTGTATCAACAGCTGCTTTGCCGAGATGACCGCTTTTTAGTGAATCTGCAAGAGCCATTTCATCAACTATTCCACCACGAGCTGTATTTATAAAATATGCTCCCTGCTTCATTTTCGCAAAGGTTTCTGCGTTAAAAAGCTTTTCAGATTGCTTATTCAGCGGACAATGCAGAGAAATTATATCGCTATTTTCAAGAAGTTCATCAAACGAAACAAATTTTGTAATACCGTCCTCTCGAACTGTTCTTGTGTTTACGATAACATTCATTCCAAAGGTACGAGCCACATTTGCAACCGCTTTACCAATACTGCCATAGCCGACTATACCCATAGTCTTTCCAGAAAGTTCCATTATATCATAAATAAATGGCGAAAAGGTTTCGCTTTCACACCAACCATTTTTATGAGTAAATTCATTATATTTAGCAACACGATTAGTCATTTCAAGCAGAAGTGCGAAAGTATGTTGTACAACCGCACTTGTTGAATAGCTTCCTGCATTGCAGACGGTTATTCCGTGAGTATTGGTATAGTCGAGGTCTATATTATTATAGCCTGTCGCAAAAAGTCCTATGAATTTAAGATTTTTTGCACCTGACATATTTTCTGCTGTCATTGGTGTTTTATTACAAAGCACAACATCAGCATCTTTTATTGCCTCTGCCACATTCTTAGGTGACGTCAACGGAAGATAGGTTACTTTTCCGAAATCCTCAAAAGCCTTGAGCGAAACATCTCCACTTGTAACAGTTTTATAATCCATAACTACTATATTCAAGGCATCATCTCCCTTATAAATATGCAAAAAACGGCACCTTTTGGCACCGTTTCTTAATATTGCTAATTAGACAGCGTGGATTTTATTTTCCAAGTCTGCATTTTTAGAGTCAATGCCAATTTTCTTATCTCTACGCTTTTTGAAGAAATCGAGAGCAACCTTCGGGAACTGTGCATAAGAAAGAACATCTTCCTCTTGCTCAATCCACTCAGGAATCTCTGCACGAAGCTTATCAAGCTCAGGCTCAAGTAAATCAGCAGGGCGGCAGTCGATTGCAGGCTCATCGCCTATAATCTTCTTTCTGAACTCAGGGTCAATCGGCACTGGAGTTGTACCGTATTTACCAGCAACAAGTCCCTTGAACTGGTCATTGCACATCTTGTATCTTTCACCCATAATGACATTGAATACTGCCTGTGTACCGACAATCTGTGATGTAGGTGTAACAAGCGGTGGATAACCTGCGTCCTTACGAACACGAGGTACTTCCTCAAGAACTGCCGTAAGCTGGTCAGCCTTGCCTGCCTGCTTGAGCTGTGAGAGGAGGTTTGAAAGCATACCGCCTGGAACCTGATAGATAAGTGCCTTAACATCTGTTGCAAGCATAGATGGGTCGAGAAGTCCGCTGTCGATATACTTCTTTCTAAGCGTCATAAAGTATTCACGAACCTCAGAAAGTGCAACAAGGTCAAGTCCTGTGTCATAATCTGTATTTGCAAGAGCCGCTACCATAGATTCTGTTGGAGCGTGTGATGTTCCAAGAGCCAATGGAGAAATCGCTGTGTCGATTATATCTACGCCTGCTTCGATACCCTTGAGTAAGCACATTGAAGCAAGTCCTGATGTATAGTGTGTATGGAGCTGAATTGGGAGGTCAACAGCTTTCTTGATTTCCTTAACAAGTGAATAAGTTTCAGATGGTGTAAGGAGAGCAGCCATATCCTTGATACAGATAGAATCTGCACCTGCATCAGCAATTCTTTTAGCGTATTCTACATAATATTCATGTGTGAATACTGGACCTGTTGTGTAGGAAATAGCAACCTGTGCGTGTGCTCCTTCTTTCTTTGCAGCCTTAATAGCAACCTGAAGATTCTTAATATCGTTAAGTGCATCAAAAATTCTTATAATATCAATACCGTTAGCAACTGTACGCTGTACAAAATATTCGAGAACATCATCAGCATAGTGACGATAACCAAGCATATTCTGTCCACGGAAAAGCATCTGAAGCTTTGTATTAGGAAGATTCTTGCGGAGAATTCTCAATCTCTCCCATGGGTCTTCATTCAAAAAACGCAAGCAGGCATCAAATGTCGCACCGCCCCAACATTCGATTGAATGATAACCTATTTTATCCATTTTATCAAGTATCGGAAGCATATCTTCTATTGGCATACGAGTTGCTATGAGCGACTGATGTGCGTCACGAAGAGCTGTTTCTGTTACAAGTATTTTTTTCTTAGCCATTCTTTATGACCTCCAATTAGCCGATTGTTACAAGAAGAGTACCTGACTCAACTGCATCGCCCTTATTTACATTAACAGAAGTAATTGTACCATCCTTTGGAGCCTTGATTTCATTTTCCATCTTCATAGCTTCAAGAACAACAACTACATCACCAAGCTTAACCTGCTGTCCAACAGAAACATTAACAGAAATAATTGTTCCAGGCATTGGGCAATTAAGTGGTTCACCGCTTGTAGGAGCAGCTGCTGGTGCTGCCTTTGGTGCGGTAGCTACAGGTGCTGCTGGAGCTGATGCTGAACCGCCAACTTCTTCAACCTGAACATCATATGCTACGCCGTTTACGGTAATTTTAAGATTCTTCATATTATAAATCGTCCTTTCGAAAATCGAAGTATATTCAAAAATTTATCAGATAAACAAGTTATTGTGCTTCTTTGGAAGTCTTTGTACTCTCTTGCCAATAAGCATATCAAGTGCAGACGCAAGCTTTGCTCTTGTTGCTGATGGTGTGATAATATCTTCAACATAGCCATTTGCAGCAGCCTCGAATACAGAGCAGTTTTCTGCTTTGAACTTAGCAACAAGTGCTTCCTTATCAGCCTGTGGATTAGCAGAACCTTTAAGCTCCTTGCCAATCTCATCACCAAGCATAATAACAGCAGATGCATATGGATTAAGTGGGGAAACAGACGCATTCGGGTATGCGAATGTAATATCTGCATTAGAGCCTGTTCCTGCAAGTGCTACATAAAGAGCACCATAAGCTTCACCTGTGATAACTGAAATCTTTGCAGTTGTAGCCTCAGCATATGCACTTGAAACTCTTGCAGCAGATTTGAGGCAACAGAATTTCTCTGAATCTACAAATGTGATAACTGGAATTGAGAAAGCATCACAGAAACGAACGAAACGAGCAATCTTCTTGCAAGCATCTCCACTGAGAATCTTTACACCAGCAGAAACAAAACCTACTGTAATTCCTGTAAGTGTTGCAAGTGCTGTGACAGCATCATCACCATACGCTGCTGAAAGTTCAAGATAACTTCCGTCATCAGCAACAAGCTCAGGAATGTCATTAGCAGGAGTATTATCTGCAACATTTTCAGAAGCATCTGCAAACTCAAAGCCAGCAGCTGTTTCTATATTATTTGCAGGAAGCATTGATGCAACATCACGAGCAATCGCAATAGCATCTTCTTCATCTTCTGCAAGAAGATGTGCTGTGCCATTTTCAAAAGCCTTTTCAGCTGTTGAACCTGTATTTACATCAAGTGAAAACTCTGCACCCTTTGCTGCAATGACTACATCACCACAAGCCGCAATAAGTGCCTGTGTTCCAAGACAAGGACCAAGTACAACAGAAATCTGAGGAATAACTCCAGAAAGTGCACTTGACATTTTGAGAATTTCTCCATAAGCTGTCAAAAGCTGTGAACCTTCGGTAAGTCTTCCACCAATTGAATCATAAATTGTAATAACAGGTACACCTGTTTTTTGTGCAAGGTCATAGACCTTTTTTATTTTAGCCGCCTGAGCCTGTGACATTGCACCACCACTTAAATCGCTATTTTGTGCAATGGCATAAACTCCTGTGCCATTAATATAACCATAGCCTGCAACGGCTTCAGCATATCCGCCCTCTGATTTTGCAAAAGCATCAACCTGTGTGAAAGTTGCATCATCAAAAAGCTTCTGCAAACGCATATAGCCCTTAGATGCTTCTACTTCACTTACTGCTTTAGAAAGGACATCATTTTTATTTTCGATACCCATCCCTTTTCCTCCATTCATTTGTGGTTAAACAAATTTTACATATTACATATTATAAAGTAATTTTCTTAAAATATCAAGTGAGAATCCAAAAAAAGCCACTGGATATTATTGAATATTTGTTTATTTTTTAAATTCAAACCAATAAGGCCCTGAATATAGACAATTATTACATTTTTATTGATTGCCTTACGAGTAAAAATAAGAATAAATTTTGTTTGCCTGTTCGGTAATCGTTGTAATGAAATACAACCGTTGGTATAAAAGGTTAGTGCGAAGAGGTCAAATTAAAGTCGAATTGGAGATTTATTTGGTTTCAATCGGCTTTAATCTCCACAAATTTTATACAAAATTAATGTGTTTTTAATTAGCAATTCTATTGCTATGAATTATAGCAGATACATATAAATAATTATCTTTCTCATAATATCTTATGTCGCCATTATATTTTTTAACACAATCTGAAATAATACCCATTCCCTTACCATGGCTTACTTTATCTTTTTTAGTTGTAGCTAAATCTGGATTCAGCGAAAGTATAGATTCAGATATTTTATTTTTACAAGTAATTACAATATAACTTTTTTTATATGATATATCAAGCGTCATTTTTCGTTTATTTTCAGGTTGTTTTCTTAAATATTCTATTGCATTATCACACATATTACCGACTATTGAAACTATATCATTACTTTTTATATCACTGACAACCTGTTCATTTATACTCACCCTAAAATCAATTTTACTATTTAAAGCCTTGTCACGCTCAACATTTATAATTGCATTAAGCAGAGGGTCATTTGTAGATATTGGTGTATAAATTGCCTCAAGGTTTTCTGATATAGAATTGCAAAATTCTTCTGCTTCCTCATACTTACTATCAGCAATCAATCTACTTAAACATAATATATTATTTTTCATATCGTGCTTTGTTTTTGACATATTTTCAATCTGTTCATTAGTATGTAAAATATCCTCTTTATAAAGCTGTTCTCTTTGTTCTGTAAGCAAAAGCTTTGTTTTAATCTCATTGCTTTTGCTTATTTTTGTCATCATGAACCATGTTATAACCGCAATAGCTGTCATACTTAAACAAATAAATGTTAAAAGCCCAACTATTTCTGGATTCAATTCTGTTAAAATAGATATATATACACATGAATATATAATCAATACTGACATAACCGGAATAACTAAAAATGATACAATATCTGTCCATTTCTTAAATTTAAATTCCGTCTTGTTAAACCTTAAAATAATTAAAAGTACTAAGATATTAGTTAAAGTTATTAATCCCATACATAAATATCTATATATAGATGCTTTTAGCACAAGGCTTCCAACTGTTTCAGGTGTAAAGCAACTTATAGTGAAAGCAAAGCCATAGCTTATTACAGTATTTATCATTTGAGATATAACTGGCATAATTATTCTTGCAAATATATTCCCTTTTAGCAGAAATACTGCATATACGATTTGTATACATGTATATATGATTTCGTCTAAATTAGTAAAATGTATTGGATTAAAAGAAAAATATGTAAGTGCAATAAATAGTATAGCTACAAAAGAGAAAAATCCTATATAATCTTTCTTAGTCTTCTTTTCTTTATTAAATAGTAAAAATAAAAATCCTATATACATAAAGGATTGAAATATATTTACACTTATTTCTACTATTGCATCAATCATCATCAACCACCAAACTTTCATAATATCTGTTATTTACTTCATTATAATATTTTCTTGATAAAACTACGCTTTCTCCGTTATCTAACAACACAGAATTTGGTGTTACTTCAAAGATATAATCCAAATTGACAAGGCAACCTATATGTGTTCTTACAAAATTTTGAGACATTAAATCCGCAAATTTTTCTTCTATGGTAGCTCGTTCTTTATAGGTACCGTTTACTGTATGAAACCAAACATAATTCTTAATTTTGTCAATATATATAATATCTTTTATAAATACATTAACCAAATTTCTTCCGCATTTTATCGTATATTTTTGTTTTTTAGGATTTGTTTTTTCATAAATATTGCAGATACAATTCTCAAGAAGCCCATTAATATCTTTTTTTCTTATAAATGTATAAGGAAATTCTTTCAAAGCTTCATAAATAAGATTCTCTTTGCTTGTAACAAATGCAATATAAGGAAATTCCTTTGGATTATAGATTTTATTTATCTCCCTGAGAGCAGTTATCCCATCTGTTCCTGGCATATCTATATCCAAAAATATCAGATGATAATTTTTATATATTTCCATAATATTTCTTGCACTATTAAAAGTATCAATATAGCACTCAATATCATTATCATTACATATTTTAATTACATCTGATTTAAAAATTTCCAAAAAAACTTGCTCATCATCTATTATGGCAATATCCATATTTGCCCCACCATCTACCCATAAAATATAGAAAACATAATCACTTATATTAAAGTATATATTTAAAAGCACAAAAAATCAACCTAAAATTTACATTTTTAGATAAAATCTCGATTAAGCGTTCACTCAACCGAGATTTTCTTAAATTACTTAATTTTTTCTGTCTGTTTGCAGCTTATTAAGCTGCAAAACATAATTTATTTTTAAAAATTAAAGCTTTGTTGATATATACATCAACATAAACGCAAACATAAAGTTGTACACTTAACAGCAAAAAACTGACAGTAATTTTACATACTGTCAGTTCTAATCTTAAATCAATATTACGATTTAAATATTCAATATATCTATCGGTTCATCTATTGTAAGCTTTGCACCATTTTCAAGTAGATAAGCCTTTTCACGAAAGCCCCAAGTTACAATAATCGAATCCATATCAGCATTTTTGGCTGTCTGAATATCAACCTCAGAATCTCCAATATAAACTGCTGTTGATTTATCTGCATTAAGCTTTTTCAAAACCTCTAATACAGAATCAGGAGCAGGCTTTTTTCTTACATTTTCACGCTCACCAACTGCTATATCTATCAAATTCGGAAAATATCTCTCACAAAGCTTTTGCACAGCATAATCAGCCTTATTTGAAACAACCGCTATATGACAATTTTCCGCTCTCAATTTCTTGATAATTTCAATTATATTTTCATAAGGCTTTGTCTTATCCTCGCAATGAACAGAATAATATTCTTTAAATGTCTTGAAAACCCTGTCTATATCTGCCTTTTCAGTGCCAGTAGGTACGCCTCTTTCTACAAGCTTATATATGCCGTTTCCTACAAATCTCCTTACTTCATCTATGGTTCTTTTAGGATAGTTATTTGTTCCCAATGAATAGTTCAATGCGTTTGCAAGGTCCTCAAGTGTATTAAGAATTGTACCGTCCATATCAAAAATATAGACCTTATATTTCATAGTAAATCACCTCATAAAAAGTTCTCTTTCAATTATGTCATAATGCTTGTCTATTGAAGCTTCGCATTTAGCCATATCTCTTTCCTTGATAGACGAAAATATGCTATTATGTACTTCTTTTAAAAGCTTTTTAGTATCACTATCTGCGTTAGAAAGAACCGCATCTATCCATTCTCTATAAATATCCATAATAGCTTCCATAAAGCATATCCAAAGCTTATTGTTTGTAGCATATATCAGCGAATAATGAAAAAGCCTATCCCGCTCAACCTCATCATATTCATCAGATTCAGAATTAAGTATATCTGATATTTTATCAAGCTCATCTTCACTGATTTCAGATTTCATTACTACTCGACAAACAGTTTTTTCCATATCTCTACGGAAATGGCATATATCAAGCTTAGAAATACTTTTAAGCAGTATCATATACCGCAACATTTCAGACATCTGCATAGAAATATTATCTGTCAGATAATTTCCAGAACCGTGAATACTTTTAAGTATCCCCATATGTTCTAAAATACGCAAAGCCTCTCTTGTAGAATTTCGGCTTATAGAAAGTTCCTCCGCTATTGCTCTTTCAGTAGGAAGCTTAGAATTTATAGTAAGATTTTCAGCTTCTATTTGATTGCGAATATAATCAATTACTTTCTCATATTCGTGATTTTGTTCAGCCAAGCGTTTCACCTCATTTATTTTAGAAACATAGAAAATATAGATGCTCCTATTACAGTAAGAATACCTGATACAACAATTGAAAGACTGCTCATAGCACCCTCAACTTCACCTATTTCCATAGCTTTTGATGTACCCATTGCGTGCGATGATGTTCCGAATGCAATTCCCACTGCGATAGGCTCTGTAATATGAAAAACCTTGCATACAAATTTACCCATAATGTTACCAATAATACCAGTTACAATAATAACCGCAACTGTAAGATTAACATAGCCGCCCAATTCATCAGAAATACCCATACCAATGGCTGTTGTAATAGATTTAGGCAAGAAGGTTACATATTCCTCGTGGCTAAGCTGGAAGAAAACTGCCATAACAGCTACACTAAGCAATGATGTAATTACTCCTGTACCGATTCCAGCAATAACTGCTTTGATATTTTCCTTCAATAGTTCAAGCTTTTCATAAAGCGGAACAGCAAGGCAAACTGTCGCAGGTGTCAACAGATAGCTAAGATATTTTGCACCATAATTATAAGTATCATAATCTATATGACCTAAAGTAATAACAAGAATAGTTGCAACAATCGAGATTAAAAGCGGATTTAAAATAGCAAGCTTTGTTTTTCTATTCAGCACAACTCCCAAACCATAAGCAATTAAGCTTACTGCCGCACCAAAAAATACTGAATCCTGAAAATAGTCATTCATACTTTTTTCTTCTTTCTGTCCATTTTTATAATGACCTGTGTTACAATACCCGAAACTGCCATAACAATTATTGTAGATATAACAGTTATTACAGCATAAGCTAATAGATTTGATTGTATAGAACCCCACGATTCAACCAAACCAACCGCCGCTGGAATAAACATAATTGGCATAATTTCTATAAGTAACTTTGCAGTTTCTCTGACATCTTCTGGCTTAATAATATGAAGCTTTAAGCATAGGAACATAAGTACAAGTCCCCATATGCTTGCAGGAATAGGCAAAGGTATGAACATATTCATAAATTCGCCTATAAAAGAAATTATAATAATTATCCCAAATTGCTTTAAATATTTCATTATTCTCCTCCTAAATTGGTACTACCAATTAGTCTATACTCAAATAAAGTTCTTGTCAATGCAGATAAAATAATTTCTCTATTTTATATATAATCACCTTTATAGGTTGATTTATATAAGCTACTTTTACAAAATAGACATAAAAATATTGCACAGACCATTAAAACAAGCCTGTGCAATTCAATCTTTACATAAAAAATATTGCCAAAAATAGCATATATAATTTTATCATATTAAATTCATTTAAAAAGCTTTTAAAAATTTTCCATACTATGTAATATCGTTACTGTCAATTATATATTTCATAATTTTCATCTTTAATTATTATAAATCAGTATTTCATACTATGATTTAAGATAATCATCATAATAAAACCTATATATTTCTTCTATATTTCCTTTATAATCAATGGTAGTAACCTTTACATATTCATCTTGCCAATCAATTTTACAATTATTATCATCTAGTGGATCACCATCATTTTTAATAGATACATCGAAATATGCAATTCTATCATTTGAGTTAAATAATGTTATATTAGCTTTAGAAGCTCCAAAAAGAAAAGAATGACCCACTTCATTTAGAACTATAGTATATTTTCTATCTGGTGAAGAATCCCTTAACCATTCATTATGAATTTCATGATTAAAATATTCATCAATAGACATTGGCAAAATAATTGTTACTAAATTTAAAATAACCGATATTATTGCAATTATATTTACAATAATTTGAAAAATTCTTTTTTTTATTTTTCATATAATTTCTCCTTAGTTTCATTATTCCACTCTCTTATTTTGAATTAGATAAATGCAAAATCAAAATCTATTCTCTATATAAAATCAAGCTAATAGTTATTATGTTGGAACATATATTTATAATTATCTGGTTCATCTCTAAAAATCACTTTCACAATTTCATTTGTCTTTAAATAATTTACAGCATAATCGTCCATAGTGAAATAACTTTCATTTTCCTCAAAATATACAGGAAAATAAAAACTTGGTTTCATAAAGTGTAAAGCTACAGATGATGAAGAGTTTACAGACTCATTTGTGATAAACTCTAAATTTTCCTTAATAAATTCATCTACTAAAGCTTGAATTTCATCATCATTATTAGGATATTGCTGAACCATAAAATAATAATCATAGTATGTCTTTCCAGAATCTACACCTACATAATTATTTGCTGTGCCTGGAATCTCAAAAATATTGGGTTTAGAGCTATCATATAATCTATTATGTATATTAACTATAACAAAGCTTGATATTATAGCTAATATGCTAATACTTAATATTATAAAGAAAAACAATTTTTTATGCTTTTTTATTATTAAAATTCTCCTATGTATATCCATTCTTTACAAATAAATTTCACATATAAAATGTATAGCAGTTCTGTTTCATAAAAAGGAAATAATTATCTACTTCTATACTCATAATACCAATTATCGCCTAAAGGTTCATAAGAATAACTACATTTAATATATTCATCATTTTTAGCCCAATAATCTTCTGACCATTCCTCATTATTATGAGTTGAATCGTAAACTATTGCTATTGGTTTTCCAGTTCTATCAATAAGATTACTAAATGAAAAGCTTACTGACGATACACTACTTCCCGAAATAGAACCAAAATTTCCAAAATATAAAATTTTAATAATACTTTGTTTAACTGAAGTATCATCAATTTTATAAAAATCGTTTAAATCATTCCATAAAAGATAACCAGTTATACTATCATTTTTTTTAAAATAATCAACAACAGATTCAAAATCATTTTTATTACTTTCAAAATACCATATGTAGAAATTTTTCGATGGAGTTAAAATTCCTATTCTAAACAATAAAGAAATCAAAATAATTAAAGATATTACAAATAACAATATTTTCTTTTTATGTTTATTCAGAAATTTACAAACCTTTTTAAAGTCCTGTAATATAGATATATGTGTTTTTTCCATATCAGACCTCTATTAATCTTTCATCTTTTTCATTATTTCACTTATTTCTTCTTCATCAAGTCCATTACATAATGCTTTATAAAATTGTTTTATATCTTTATCCTTTAAGATATATTTAACTTGACTATTTTTTAGTGCAATTTTTATTAGTTTTTTCTTTTGTTCATCAGACCAAGATTTCACATCATTCATTTCAGCTATAATTGTATGAGTATTTGCAAAGCTTGTACTATCTTCAAGTCGATTAATCAAATCATCTTTCTGTAGTTCTTGTTCACCCTTGTTCTTAGTTTCCTTATTTTTTTCATTAATGCAATCAAAATGAAAGTTTTCTAATATTTCATTTGATGCAGTACGGTCAATAATTTGTTTTAATAATTTTTCTAACTTAGAATCTTCTGTATAATCTGCTGGAGCAAAATATTTTATTCTATTTTCCTCTAACATTCTAAATACTTTTGATTTATCTTTAGTTTCTGAATTATATACACCTATTGAATGACCACCATTGGTATTGACCAATTTCATACATGGAATATCTGTATCGCTATCTCCGATATAAACAATATTTCTAAAAGGTACTCTATATTCGTTTGGTTCAAAATACGCATTAATATTTTGGTCGTTAACATCTAAAACGCCCTTTTTAATCCTAAATAGAAATTGTGTTTTATTTGTATAATTAACAACCTGTGCAGGCCAAGTTGCAACACCTTTTTCATTAAAATAGAAAGAACTTGCATATATCTTTTTAAATTTATCAGCAACTTCAGTTCCCTCTATCATCTCTTTTAATCCAGACGAAATAATATAATGTTCAACTATAACTCCATTTTCTTCACCATACTGATTTATTCTATCAAACCAAGTATTTACACCCGGAAATAATTTTACTTTCGCACCATCTTTACGCAATGTATCTTTTGTAAAAAGAACTTTTCCTTCAGAAGACCTAAGCATCATATACATATATGCCAAATTCTGGTCCATATCATTTTTAGCAGCCAATTCATTTGATTCTTTCCAAAAATCTGCCACCTCATAATCAATAGACTGAATATATCCCTGTGCCTGCATATCATCTGGAGATAGTGTCTTATCAAAATCATAACAAATAGCCAAAATTGGTTTATCTTCACTTTTCATACAATCAACCTTTCTTTTATTCTTATAAATCATATATAAAATCCTTTTGATAAAGTTAAATATACATTATTGTAATATATTATAAATATAATTAAAATCGCAACGCAAAAGACACCCAATCTTGTATATCGAGCTTTTTTATAATGCCGCAATTTAACCTCATCGCTAATATCAACTACAGAAAAAGGAACATAAACTAATCTACGAATTCCCATATTAGCGATTATAAGGAAATTTGATATATTCAAAAGAGCATCTAAATCCGAAATAGCCAAAGATAAAGTCATAAGTAAAAATATTGCAGAATATAATACAGCTCTTATAATATTAGTATATGTACTATAATATATCAGCAATTCTTTTCCGCACTTAGTACAATTAGTAACAGTATCTAAACCAATAGCAGTTGCCGAACTCCGTTGTTTATAGCTTATACAATACTCACCACAAGCAGGACAAGGCTTTTCATAAAAATTATCTATATATTCCTCAAATAGTTTACTCAAATACAATCACCCTTTATAACATTATACACCACTTGACTATAATCTGTAAAGATATTTTATAAATATTATTTCTATCTTACACCAAACTAAAAAATAAAGGAGCGAACTATATTCGCCCCTCAGATAGCTATTTCTTTAAATTAAGAATTTTTATTATATAAAACTCTTACTCATTATTCTCAATCATTTCAAGCTGTTTTTTAGATTTCACAAAGTAATATACTACTCCTGTTATATCCGCCAATGCCCAACCAATAGGTACAGATACCCAAATTCCTATAACGCCTATCGCAGGAATTGCTGAAAGAATATATGCTAAAAGAACCCTTGTACCTAATGAAATTACTGTCAGCACCACCGACATAAATGGCTTATTTACTGCACGATAATATCCATATAGTAAAAATAGTATTCCAATTCCAATATAGCACGAACCCTCTATGCACAAATATATAACACCAGCTGAAATAATTTCTGTTTCCTCTTGGTTTATAAATATGCACATAAGCGGTTTTGCAAAAACTATCACCAACAAACTTATTATAGCACAGAAAATTGCTGAAGTAACAAAGGCACTTTTTATTCCCTTACGGATTCGTTCTTGCTTGCCTGCACCATAATTCTGAGCAACATATGTAGAAAAAGCATTTCCAAAATCCTGTACGGGCATATATGCAAAGGAATCTATCTTTACAGCCGCTGCAAAAGCTGCCATAATTACTGTTCCAAAGCTATTTACAAGTCCTTGTACCATCAGAATACCAAAATTCATAATCGACTGTTGCAAGCTCGTCATAACCGAAAGATTTAATATAGCAGAAAGATTATTTCTATTCCACTTCATATCCTCTTTTTCAGGAATAAGCTGTTTAAATTTCTTGAAAGTATATATAGCTATACCTATTGCAGAAATAAACTCCGAAAAGACAGTTGCTATTGCTGCACCCTTAATTCCCCAGTTGAAGACAAGAACACATACTAAATCTAATACAACATTCAATACAGCAGAAACCGCAAGAAACACCAATGGAAGAACAGAATTTCCAATCGCTCTAAGTAAATTTGCAAAATAATTATATAGAAATGTTGCTGTAATACCTAAAAAGATTATTTCAAGATAATCTCTCATCATAGCTTGAATTTCATTTGGAATTTGCAAAGCCCAAAGTATAAAATCCATTCCAATATATACAATAATATTCAAAGCAATAGATATTCCCGCAATCAAGCAGAATGATATAAAAACACTTTGACGCATTTTCTTGCTATCTCCGCTCCCATATTGCATAGAAATAGCCGCTCCACTACCCATACAAAGACCAATAATTATTGAGGTTAAGAAAGTCATAAGGGTATATGATGAACCTACTGCCGCCAAAGCGTCTGAACCTAAATATCTGCCAACAACCCATGTATCAGCAATATTATACATTTGCTGTAATAGATTTCCAAACATTAAAGGCAAAGCAAAAAGTAAGATATTTATTGTAATAGGACCTTTGGTTAGATTTCTTTGCACTTCAACTATTCTCCCAAATCATAATGAAACATATTTTCATTATAGCATTAAATTCAAGATTTGCAAATTTCCTATAAAATTGTCTAAGGCACAGTCTGCCAATTTAGACTGTGCCTTAGTAATATATTATATAATGCTGTGGGGCTATTGTCACGAGCATAGAGTCGTTGGCTCAGTCATAACTATTGCTATGGCATCAACTCTTATGTATAGCCGAGTTATTTTTATATTCACAGCTCATTTGCTATGAATACATTCTATCTGCTGAACCTTAGATAAACCTTAAAATTTCATATAAAATAAAAATTTTTTCAATTTATTCTACAGTATTCAGCTTTTCAATTATATTTTGGTTAATCATAGAACGAACTGCTCGTTTTACTGCTATTCTACTTCCGAAATAGAGCAAGATTACAGTTGCTATAAAAACAGGTACTACATAGAAAAGATATATATCCCATAATTTGATATTGCTACCAAGTATAGAGAAAAACACTACTACTGCACCGCCCAAAATAGTTCCTAATACAATTCCGGTAGTCAATGTACGATTTATTTCATTGATAATCAATTTTTGTACAGTTTCTATTCTCGCTCCTATCGCCCTCATCATAATATAACTTTTAAGATTTGAGCGAACCTGAACATAGCTTGAAAAAACAATCGCTATTAAAATTATTACTATAAATATAAACACACTAACGATAATTTGCAATGTTTCCAGATTCACTTGGTCATAAAATTCCCTCTGCATCTTTGCATAGTTATCATATCTTACACCAACAGAAATTCCTTCCAAATTTTCGAGATTATTTTCAAGCTCATTCACCCATACACTATCATTATGGTCAAGATTTTCTAAAATAATATTTTCATAATTCAAGTCTGGATAAATCGAAAAAAGATATTCTGTAGATATAATGAGTTCATCACTGTTGTATTGCTCCTTAGAATATGTTGCTGCAACTTTAACCTTAGCTGTTTTAAATTTGATATGTTCTTCTATATTCTGTTCTGTTGCTTCTGCATCGGCTATAGGAATAACCATAGTGAATTCATCACCGACTGAACATAAATAATCAGGTGCTATTATTTCAACGCCATTCTTATAATTTTTTTCATCAATCTTACCATTAGCAAATTCATTTATATTATTTAATACTGAATCATATGACTGCAATTTAACAGAAAGCTCAACCAAGCTATCCTTGCTGCTGTCACCGCCTGCAAGCTTAATCATTTCATTTGTACGCTTATGTTGAAAAATATAATTATACTCATTTTTTTTCGCTTCAACAACATACTTATATAGAAGCTTATTATCAGGATTTTGAGAAGTTAAGAAAAAAGGTACAATAAGATTAGAAACAGACGCTTCTAAAACATTTATTCTTTTATCCGATGCTATCTCATCTGCTATTTTATGTGATACACCACAACCTACAGGTAAATTTATATAATAAATTTTTGCAGAGCTTACTCCACCCATCATATGCAAAGAATAATCTGCGTTTTGTCTAAAATACTCTGGATCAGCATCAAATGAACTTCCTCTTGCATTAAATAACGGAACAAACGAACCAAATATTGACATTCCAACACAAAACATTACCAACATAACACAAGTAAAATTTTGTAGTTTATATCTTCTTCCATATGCTTTATGCCAACAACGCTTTAATTTAGTTTGAGATTTTATCTGTTTTTTAGATACATATATCGCTTCTCTTAAAGGTGCATTTTTATAAAAACGAGCGAGCAAAATATTGAACGAAATAAAAATCAATACTGCACTAAGCAAGGCAACTATAATCAAATCTAAAATGCTTAAATTTAAGAATAAGTATTGCGACGAAAAAGACGATATAAATTGTAATAATAGTAACACCAATATTGACGCAGCACTTGAAATAATCAAGGAACTTAACCATATAAAAAATCCCTGAATAAGTAATAATTTTCTTGATTTCTTCTTCGAAAAACCTATACATCTAAGTAAATTCAAATATCGTTCTTGTTCTTTAAAGAAATATAAAGAAATTGATACTATTCCCATAATCGTAGTGAGTACAAAAAATATCTTTACTGGCATTAAAATTAAATTATTAGCAACCATTTTAGAAGAAATCATTTGTTGAGAATCATTAGAGTATACACTTTTACTTGAAATATTCCTTATCAAAAATGAGTTTTCAGCTGCTATTATATGTATATACTTTGGTGAAGCTTTACTATTTGTTGTTAATATTGATGGAAATAAAAGTTTTTCACTTTGATAGTCATAGTGCAATTTTATTTTATTTGAAAAATTCTTTATAATTCCAGTCAATACAAAGCTTTTCTTTTCTGTGTTTCCATATGAATTTTTAATTTCAAGTTCTACCTTATCTCCTATTTTACTTTTCAATCCAAGAATATCATATGTACCTTTTTCTATTGCAATTTCATTCTCAGATTTTGGCATTTTTCCAGATTCAAAATGTAATGATAAAAGCGTACTTACATTGTCATTTACATTTCCTATCCAAATATCAGAAGGGCTTTTACTTTCAACTTCCCAAATTCCACTTATAATTCCTGCTTTTTCTTCAACTAATTGAGATTCCTTTTCTCTAAAATTCTCTTGGTCTACATAAAATCGAATTGATTCATAAGCACCACCTTTTTCTATTTTATAATTTTCTACAAGAGAATATTTAAAACTATTACTGTACCAAAGAATAGTAAGAAAAGCAATTAAGAATAATGATATACATAAAACTATACCTATACACCGTTTCGGATATGATTTCATATATTTTTTAGTAAGATATAAATAACTTTTCATTATATATCACCACCCAAAATGCCATCACTTATTGTTATAACTCTTGAAAATCTTTTAGCGATATTTTCATCGTGAGTTACAACAAGCAGTGTAACAGAATACTCTTTTGACATATCAAATAAAAGCTCCATTACAGATTGTGTAGTTTTTTTATCAAGATTTCCTGTAGGTTCATCACACAGTAAAAGAGATGGTCGATTTATCAAAGCTCTTGCAAGTGCAACACGCTGTTGCTGACCACCTGAAAGCTGTCCAGGAAGATGATTCATTCTGTCTTTAAGCTCAAGACGCTCTATAAGCTTATCTACATATTTATCATCTATATTTTTATTTTGCAACATAAGAGGAAGAATTACATTTTCATATGCAGTAAGTTCGGGCAAAAGATTAAATGATTGAAAAACTACTCCTATATGTTCAAGACGAAAATCATCACATTGATTTTGTGACATTTTAGAAAAATCTGTATCACCATATTTTATACTTCCGTCAGTAGCCTGTTCCAAACCTCCAAGCAAATGCAGAAGTGTAGATTTTCCCGAACCACTTGTACCTGTTATTGCAATTTGTTCACCATCGTTTATTTCAAAATTACAAGGCTTTAATGCCTCAACTACAATGTTTCCTTGCTTATATGTCTTTTTTACATCTTTTACTACTATTTTCATATCAAATTCTCCATATATTCAAAAAAAGAAGAGCAATTCTGCCTTTTTTGTTAATCTATTGTTTAATTATTTAACTGTAACATTACTCACCTTATTTCATATTATTAACCTCCTATTAATTTATAATATTTTTTATCAAAATAAATTTTAATTTTTTAAAAACATCGAAACACCAACTTTCTGTTTATATTTTTTAAATTCACAATTATTTTATATCTCAATAATACCATATTAGTTTTTAAAAAGTCAATATATTTTTTATTAAAATTTATTTTTTTATATATCACTTACACAATGT